>Ga0194121_10006763_pt1 | contig 15242 bp, 15 predicted proteins | sample TA2MahCa50mmetaG_FD_148609 | JGI IMG/M metagenome (GOLD analysis project Ga0194121, IMG submission 148609) | Freshwater microbial communities from Lake Tanganyika, Tanzania - TA2015020 Mahale Deep Cast 50m | ecosystem: Environmental > Aquatic > Freshwater > Lake | place: Tanzania: Lake... | reverse complement strand
GGTTTGTTTGGGTCCGTCCGCTGCAATCCCACCTGGATGCCCGGGAAAGAGCACTGCAGGAATGGGAGCGGTTGAACCGCCAAGAACGTGAGGCGGTCGGCACGATCAAGAACGTCGCCGTAGAAGAAATCCGCAAGTGGGTAGGGATCGTGGACGAGCAGAACCGAAGATTCACGGAGTTGCAAAGGTCACTGCATCGTCAGGAAGTGGAACTTGCCGGACCAGCAACCAGCTTCATATTGATCGCCGCCTTGACCCTGCTGGGGGTAGTAGCACTCGTCGCTTTCTGGATGCGCGACAGCAACAGCGCCGCGGCCGTTACCTTGGAGAACGTCGCTGCCCTTGCTCCAGAGGAAATGGTGCGGTCCATCCTTGTCACGGCCCTCTCCCAAAAAGAGCCGATCACCATTTCGCTTACCAATTCGACGCGGCTGCCAGAGCTTCGGGGAGAGATTCCTGCATTGGAAGAAGCACCGCTCAGTGGAGTCGTTCAGTCCTACCGACAGGAAAAAGGGTTTGGGTTTATCCAGCCTGATAAGGGCGAGAAGGACCTGTTCTTTCACCAGAATGACGTCGTTGCAACTGATCGACAACGGATCAAGGCAGGGGAAAGGGTCTCTTTCCGGCGGTCGCTGGATGGGCAAGGTCGCCCGAAGGCTATGGAGGTGCGAGTGCTGAGAAGCTAATCGCGGCGGTGAGAGATTCCCATGAAAATTCGCATTCATGAAAATCGGATAGCGTTGATTGGCCTGAGTGCCTCTGGCAAGACGGTGTTCTTGACATCGTTGATCAATCATCTCAAGGACCACGATCCTGCGCTTTTCCCGCTTGGCAAGGACGAAAAAGCGATCATTCGGAGGTTTCGCGAACTTGAGCCGGATCAGGGATGGTCGCGCTTTGAATACGAGCGACAACGAAGCAAGCTCATGGAAAAACAGGCCTGGCCTGGAAAAACGAAGGACCGGAATCAGTATGCTTGCGAGTTCGAGCGATCCGATTGGCGGTTTAGTAAAGCCAAACTCAAGTCTTTCGACATGCCAGGGGAGCGTCTCGCGGACGCAGTTATGTTGGGAACGGACTACTCAGGCTGGTCTGAGCACATTTTGAGAATGATTGAGAGTGACCCGGACTGTCGGGAGTCTGGCCGTGCGTTCCAGGAGCTGCTGGAGAGCCCCAAGGTCGAGGCGCGAGAGCTGATCACAGCATATAAGTGTTTCCTGGTGAAGCTGATTCTGCAGCACAAGCCTTATGTTTCACCTTCGACATTTCTTGTCAGCCCGGACGGAAAGGTCAACAAGGCCCGCCCCGCCGAAGAGATGGTCGCTGCCCCATTCTTCATCGGCAAGGACAAGGAAAGGGAGTTCGTTCCCCTTCCAGAACCGTACCGTGTGAAGAGACCAGACATCGTCGAGCCCTTCGCCCAGCGTTATCAAGCATACCGGAATGAAATCGTGCTGCCCCTGATCCGTGGACTCAGGTCCTGCCATGCGTTTGTTGTCCTGGTGGATGTCGGGATGCTTCTGGCTGGCGGCGTGGGGATGTACAACGACAATCGCAAGATGCTGGCCGACCTGCTAGACGTGCTCCAGCCTGGCCAATCGTTACTCGGGCAAATCTTGCGCTACCCAACCGCACTGCTGCCACACGGTTGGCGTCCCAGCCGGACCACTCGTATCGCCGTGGTGGCGCCCAAACAGGATCTCGTTCATGATAAGGATCGGGATAACATGGAAAGTCTGTTGCGGCGTATGATCGAGAACCGATTGCGGAACCTAGACGGAGTTGAGTATGAGTTTTTCAACTGCAGCGCTATCGTATCCGCAGAGCCGGTTCCTCTGGCGGATGGTCAGCGATGGATGAAAGCCTTCCCAATTTATGATTCCCAAACTGGGCAGAAAGTAACTGGGCGAGACTCGTTCACTTTCAAGGTATCAGAATTGCCGCACGAGTGGCCAAACACCTGGCGGCCAGGAGACTTCAGTTTCCCCGATGTCTACCCTCCCATGCCGCACCGGCACGATTGCCCTCCAGAACAGGTAAACCTGAACAAGATTCTCGACTTCATCATGGGGGTGACACATGCACGACAGCGATGACGATTACGAATGGCCGCCGTGGCGCGTGCGTCCGGGCGCGAATGCCCCGACCAATGAACCCTTGGACCTGCCTGTTGATGAGGACAGTGAAGAGCCTCGGCCCGATGAGGGCCCTGGTCGTCCCAAGCAGATACCCCTGGAAGCGCACGATTTGACCGAGGAGGAAAGGACACAAATCGCCAAGCAGGCCGAAGAAGAGGCCAAGGAAGAGATCCGCTTGCTTGAAGAACAAATTGCTTCTCAGGAACTGGTCATTCCACTGCCCCCCCTTCTTGCCAATCGGCTGACACGCTTGGCCCTGCTGGTCGTGCTCGCGGTGTTCGGTCTGTTCCTTGTTGCCCAGATCACTTCCACGCTCTCGGCATTGGCGACTTTCCCCGCGTGGCTGCAGTGGGTTGGCGGAGCCGTCCTGGTACTGCTAACATGCGTAGTCGTGTACGGGATCATTCGATTCCTCTTTTTCTACTTTCGTCTGAAGCCCAACCAACCAATTCGTGTCAAGGTTCTGGAGCAACTCGCCCAGCGGGCTCACTTACGACGGCTTGCGCAGATCAAGAAGACTGAAGCGAAAGACAGCCTCGAAGCATACCTGCGTGACTATCCGCTCGAAGAGGCCGACGCTCGCAAAACACGGAGCCTCGTGGGACTGGATGAAGGGAAAATTCGCGAGCTGAAGGCAGCGCGAACAGTGTTGCTCGACCGGGCTCGTTTCGCTAACCATGCTCAGTGGTTCGCAGACTTCCGGACTCGTTTTCAGGTGATCCTCGATACTGCGGCCGACGCTCGGGTTAAACGATTCGCCCGCCGCGCCGGTGTGGCCACTGCCGCTTCTCCAAATGCGTTGGTCGACACGCTGCTGACTTTGTCAATCGCGGTTTCCATGCTCAAAGATTTATGTGTGATCTACAACCTGCGGGCAAATCGAGTCGGTACCTACGCGCTCCTGGTCCGCGTGTTTTTCAATGCATACCTGGCTGGCCGCCTTGACGAATTGGAAGATGTCACGGGGGAAGGGATCCGAAATCTGATTCAGGAAAGCGACTGGGGCTCTTGGACCTCTTTCTTGCACGATGCTACATTTGCACGAATCGCTGGCAAGGTTGGCGCCGCGGCAAGCTCGGGGCTGCTCAACTACTACATGATTAAGCGGTTGGGGCGATACGCGGTGCGACTTCTTCGGCCGATTCACACCGAGTAGCTGTGTTTCTGAAGTGCAACTGTGATTCGCCCCGCAAGTTGCCGTCCCGTCATGGAAGCAGTTAAGAGAAACTGAATGAAGAATGCTACGGAAGTCGTTTTGTATGGCCACAGTGCCGTCTTTTTCTGGTGGCCACTCTGGGCCGGCGGCTTGCTCATCGCGGGCCTCGCCTGGATCACGGGCAACGAAATTGTTCTAGCGACCAATTCTCTTTCGATAAGCCGTGGGCTCGTGACGCTCGCCTCGGCCACGCTTTTCTTGGTCTGGCTTCTTTGGCTTGCCGTTATTAACCGTCAGGAAATGTGGCGAATCAACTCCCACGCGGTTACCCACTTGTCGAAGCAGAAAGGCACGCGCGAATACGCGGCACAAGGAATGATCTTGTCACGCTCGCACACCACCCCTTTTCCTCGATGGCTCCTGGGCTTTGGAGCCGCGGATGTCTACATTCGCATTCAAGGTGAGGATTTTACTGTCCGGAACGTGCTCTGCGTGCGACGGAAACTTCGCCAAATCGCCGCTATCCTGGGGCAGAGCTAAAGAAAAACGAAAACCGCTCCCCCACCTCCTTGGAGGCGGGGTCGAGCGTTGCCGAGCTATCGTGCGGGCTTGATCTCGGTCGGCGTCGGCGTATTGCGGAGCCGCGTGGTGTAATCAACCATTTTCCTGACGATGAAGCTACCGCTGACCAACAGGCCGAAGACGATGGCCGCCAACGGCTTGCCGACGATCGTGTGGACCACCGTTTCCACTCGCTGATACTGACTTTGTTGACGCATCTTGAATGCTCCTTTCGGTTCAACGATCACCCTGCAAACTCGACCGATCACTGGCGCCGGCTTCGTGGCCCGAGGCGGATGTCGCCTGAATAGGCGGCCAGCGCCGCGGCCACGGCCAGCGCGACCACGAAGGCGATCCAGGACCCGGCCAGTAAACCGATGATCCCGGCGATCAGGATGCAGCCGTTCAGGGACGCCCGGTTGAGTTTTTCGCGCGCAAACATGGCTCTCTCCTCTGTTCTTCCGGCTTTCTGTTATGTGATCTCCACATATCCCTTGCCGACCTTTTCGCGGACGAGCTTGTCGGCATGGCGGCGCGCGGCCTGGTCGTCGGGTAAGGTCTTCACAACGGTCTGGCCGTCCGTGCCGTTTCTGCCGAAGCGCACGACGACCTCATTGCCGGCAACATCGACCTCCCAGAATTTGTCGCTGGTCCCGCCGACAAACTCGAAACGGCGTTTGCTTGACACGACGGGCATAGAGCTTCCTCCTTCGTTTGTTGGGGTGAATGTGAACGCGGCATCTGTGCGGACGCCGACGAACGACGGAAACCTGGGCACACCGCCATCGCTCAGCTCCTGATAGCGGAAGGTCACTGTGCTGCCAATCGCCGGCGGCAAGCCGCGCTGGGCGTCGGTGAGGCCCGTGCCCACGGCGAACCGTGTGCCGTCGGACATCTCGACCAGAAGCGCGCCGAGCCGGCCCCTGTGACGGCCGCGGCCGGGCTCGTGACCGACAACGACGGCCTCGGCATCGTGGAACTTCTTGACCTTGAGCAACGAATCCGAGCGGCCGAAAACGTAGGCCGACCGTGGCCGGCGCAGCATGAGCCCTTCGCCGCCCATGTCGAGAATGCGATCAAGCTCGGCGCTCAGGTGCTCTGCGCCATCACATCGGGTGTGCGGATGGGCCACGGCATAAGGCGGCTCGTTCATCTCGATGATGAGGCGAACCACATTGAGGCGAGACTCGAAGCCGCCTTCTTCTCCCGGTGCGTCGAAGATGCAAAAGCGAATGGCTCGCCACAGGTCACTCTGGTCCTGGCGCCGAACGATGCTCACCGTCCGCTGAAACTGTTTGCGGCCGAGCCACAGTTCTCCATCGAGCGGCACCAGCGGCAGGCCGGCCGTGAACCAATCTGGGGCAAAGATTCGGTTTCCATTCCGTGTCTGGAAGTGGGTTCCATCCCAGTAGGCCCTTATGCCATCGAGCTTTTCACTCATCCAATAGCCGGTGGGATCGGCGTCGCCATCCCAGGCTTCAGCCAGGAGCAGCGGCGGCGCCACGGCACGAGGCGCGGACCTTGGCGCCGGCGCCAGGACGTTGCCAAGACGTGCGGTCTCGGCGTCATCGCCACGCACCAACCGAAGATGTTTGCACGTGCGCTGGTCGATCGGCAGCGACTGGTTTCGCCAGGCCGGACATGAGCATGAGTAGACGCCAGAAACGTTCTTGATCGTGTAGGGCTTGCTGGCCGAGCCCTGGATTTGCATGGTCTCTCCATCCATCAGGTCGTGCATGCAGCGACCTCCTCTCCGTTGTTGAATGACTAATTCGGCCTCATCCGCTCCACCGTTGACACGGTCCACGAAACGGACACGTGGGACAGTTCATGGGCGAAGGATTCGGATAGAAATTGGGCCCAGCTTTGATGGCATTCCAAACTCGTTGGACCACGGCCTTGGTCCTGGCGACGGCCGCTGGATCACATTCCACCTCGTGGACCTGGACCGTGGGCAGCTTGGTCTTGGGCAAGACCGCGAATTGCAAACGAACCGGCTTGAGGGGACTGAACGCCTGGACGAGTTCCCCGTAGAGGAGAAGCTGAGGCGACGATTGCTCGCTCTTGTCGAAACTCCAAGTCGTCCGGCTGGTCTTGTAGTCGCTGACAATCAGCGCGTCCTCGGCCTCGACAATCAAATCAACGCGGCCCAGAAGATCAGGACAGCCGGGAATGACCGGCCCGCGAAGTTCCTCTTCCACGCCCAAGATAATCCCTTGCGGCCTGGCGAAATCGCTTGCCAGGAACGCCTTGAGCATCCGGTCCGCCAATCCAGCCAAACTGTCGCGCGTGTCGCCGGAGCCATAAAGGATGGTTCCCTCTGGTTGCTCGTTCCAGGCCGCCTGATAAACGTCCAGCAACTCGTCCACGCCAGGCGCAGGTTGACCAGCCAGCAGTTTCTCGAAATGATGTTGCGCGCAAGCATGAATGCTCCTGCCGAACAACAAGCTGGCGGCGACGGTTTCTTCCGGCAGTCCAGCGATGTACTTGAAGAATTATGTGGTCTTCGACGTTATGTGGCGTTCAGTTCGCAGTGCTGGCAATTTTCGCTCCGCCCTACTGTACGACGCCACATAATGGTCGTAGCCTCGGTCGAACGGTTCCTCACATTTCTCAATTGGAGGAGGTTCGACCATGTTTGGGGTTCTCTTCACACGCCCTTACGCGATTGCTAACCATCGTAACGGGCCGCTAGCTGGGCAGCGTCGGCGTTATCTTGCTCATTGTGCCGAGCGCGGCGTGGCAATTCCGACGCTCTTGGTTCTGGCTGACTACCTTCTGACGATCACCAAGTACCTGAAGCTGGGCAAACGTGGCAACGAGCTCATTTCGATGGCTGAAGTGGAAGCGGCCGCAGCCCGTTGGTCTAATCGGCGACCCCATCCTCCCAAGTGGAAGACAAGACGGCATGCCCAGCGTCGTTTCCTTCGCGATGCCCGACGATGGCTGCACTTCATAGGGCGTCTGGAACAGCCTGTAGCCATTCCGCATGCGTATGCCGAGCGTGTTGCCGCATTTGCCAAGTTTCAAATGGAGAAGGGGCTGTCCTCGCAGACCATTCGTAGCCGAGGCCGCCTTGTGCAGATGGTCCTAGATCGGTTGAGCGAGGGTAAGCTACGCATGGAGAAAATGACGCCTGCACACATCGACGCGACCATGAGCAAGCTCATCATCGGCGGCAATCTGACGCGCGTGTCGATTCGGACCTACGCTGCGTACTTGCGCGCTTTCTTTCGATATGCCGAAACTCGCGGCTGGTGCCGAGCAGGACTTGCCGCAGGGATCATGGCACCCTGCATTTATGCGCACGAGGGCATTCCCTCCGGCCCGTCGTGGAAGGATGTCCAGCGCCTCCTCGCGACTACTGAAAGGGACCGTCCGTCTGACATTCGTGATCGGGCGCTCTTGCTGTTGCTGATCGTCTACGGCTTTCGCAGTGGCGAAGTGCGCCAACTGCGACTGGATGATTTGGATTGGGAGGGAGAGTTGATCCATCTCCGACGCTCCAAACAACGGCGGACACAGGTCTTTCCGCTTTCTCGAACAGTTGGCGATGCCATTCTGCGCTACCTCAAGGAGGTACGGCCTCGTACAACCCATCGCGAGGTCTTTCTCGCTCTCAACGGTCCATACCGGCCCTTGCGCGATGCCGCCTTGCGCCAAGCAGTTGCTTGGCGTCTTCGGTCTCTGGGCGTGTCCCTGCGACATTACGGCCCTCACGCTTTGCGGCATTCGTGTGCCACGCGCCTCCTGAATGAGGGGCACAGCTTGAAGGAAATCGGAGACTATCTCGGCCATTCCTGCCCCGAATCGACCTTGGTGTATGCGAAGGTCGACGATGCTGGCTTGCGCGCCGTGGCCGACTTCAATCTGGAGGGGCTGCTATGAAACTCTGCGACTTGGTCACTCAGTACGTTGCCTTTCGTCAGGCCCTTGGCACACGCTATTACTGCAAGGGGTGTATTCTGCGTTCCTTCAGCCGGAAACTGGGCGAAAACAAAGACATCCGTTCGATCCGGCCACAGGTAGTCTCCAAGTTCTTGGCTGGCGACGGTCGCCTCACGCGCAACTGGCATGAAAAGTACTATACGCTCTTGTGCTTTTATCGCTATGCCGTGACCCGTGGCTATGTCACCTCGGCACCACTGCCCAAGGTGGTGCCGAAGCTGCCTTCACGATTCGTGCCGTACATCTACTCACGCGAGGAACTGCGCCGCCTTCTAGACGCCACGTCCGCGTGTCAACGTCCCATACACGTCATCGAGCCGCCCACCTTGCGTACAATCCTTCTTCTGCTCTATGGTGCTGGCCTGCGTCTCAGTGAAGCTCTCAACCTAAATCTCGAAAACGTAGACCTGACGCGAGCGGTGCTTACCGTGCAGTTGAGCAAGTTCTTCAAGTCGAGACTGGTTCCCCTGGGGAAGCAGCTCTCGAAGACACTGACAGATTACTCCGCGTGGAGGCAAGTCGCTCATCCCTTGACCGAAAAGCAATCGCCGTTCTTTGTTAACCGCAGCGGAAGTCGGGTGAGCTGCCTTGCGTTGCAAAATACCTTCAAGCGGCTACGCGATCATACCTGCATCCATCGGACAGATGGAGGTCGATGCCAACCACGGCTGCACGATCTGCGGCACAGCTTTGCGGTCCACCGCCTGATCAGTTGGTATGAGCAAGGAGCCGACGTCCAGCGTTTGCTGCCCGCGTTGTCGGTTTACCTGGGGCACATCAACATCGCCTCCACCCAGGTCTATCTCACGATGACTCCCGAGTTGCTTGAGCAAGCCAGTGCCCGTTTTGAGCGCTATGCGCGAAAGGAGATCGTCGATGAGTAAAGCATCATCATTGGGGGCGTGGGTGCGACGATTTCTTCTGGAACACCTCGTCAGCGAAAGAAACCTGGCGGCCAATACGCAACGGAGTTATCGAGACACGCTGCGGTTGTTGCTGCCGTTACTCGCCCGTCGTGCACGTCGCCCGGTTGATCGGTTAGTGGTCGATGATTTAACCTCTGACCGAGTGAGAATCTTCCTGAGGGAGATGGAAGAAGAGCGGTCTTGCAGCGTGGCCACCCGAAACCAGCGTCTCGCGGCCATCCGTTCCCTGGCCCATTTCATCAGCCTGTACAGCCCAGAACATGTAGCGTGGTGCGGACGAATCCGCGACGTTCCCCTCAAAAAGGGCCCACGCCCGACAGTAACCTATCTGGAGAAGGCGGAGATGGATGCCATTCTGTCAGCGCCCGATCCGCACACCGCCCAAGGACAGCGCGACCATGCGGTACTGTTGTTCCTCTACAATACGGGTGCCCGCGCCGACGAGGCGGCACACGCATTGATTGACGATCTGGATCTTGCTCCACACCCTGGACGGGCTCCATCGTCAATTTTGATTCGGGGCAAGGGAAACAAGACCCGTCGTTGCCCGTTATGGGTGGAAACGGCGAGTGAGCTGGCATCGCTGACGACTGGTCGTGAACCAAGCGGCCATGTCTTCCTCAATCGTTGCGGGCGGCCTCTGACACGCTTCGGTATCCATACGCTCGTGGAGCGCTATACCGCTCGTGCGACCGTGCAGGCCCCTTCGCTGCGCAAGAAACGGGTCAGCCCGCACGTCATCCGGCACACGACGGCGACACACCTTCTGCGTGCCGGTGTAGACATCAACACGATCAGGGCTTGGCTGGGACATGCCTCGCTCACGACGACCAACGTATACGCGGAGGTCGATCTGGAGATGAAGGCGAAGGCTCTGGCTACCTGTGAAATGAAGAAGTCAAAGGCACGGAGCCCGTGGCGGAGCGACAACGGACTCATGGACTTTCTGCGGTCATTATAGCTCGCGCCGTTATGTGGCGCTCGCAGCACGTTCCACGCCGCCCTTGCCGTGGGAAACCTGCCGAACGCCACATAACGTCGAAGACCACATAATATTTCTTATGTGGCTAGCCACATAAAAAGTAGAACCGGAGCGGACAGGTCTGAAACGTGCTGATCGCAGAGTAGCTGATATGGTCGAACGTCTTTGGCTGCGGCCTGGGCTGGGCCATTTGCAGCGTCGTCATGCGGCCCTCCCAGCTTTGGCATCGCCTTTCAGTTCGTCAATCGCGGTGCTGGCCGCCTTGATGTTGAGATCGTCCGCGCGATTGACGTGAAAGCGATCACTGAGAAACTGGCCGATGTCGATGCGCCGACTCCGGGCAATGGCGTGAATTGCCTTGATCTGGCTTTGCGTGGCCTGACGCTGGCCGCCGTTGCGAGCTGGACCGTTGCCATTGCCGTTGACAGGTTGCTGGGTTTTCCCGTTGCCGTTGTCAGTCGAGGGAGCGTGGCCGTTTCCGTTCAGCTCCTCGTCCAAGGACGTTCGCACAAGGGCAAACACCTGCCGCACGCGCTCCTGGAACTTGGCCGGCTCCGCGATGAGAGCGCTTTCCAGTTCGATCTCGACGTTGAGACTGGCCCCTCTGGACCCATAGTTGCTTTCACCGACCTTCTTGCTCAGACCGATGTTGAGCTTCAAGGGCATGGAATCTCTCCTTATGTTTGGGATGATGCCCCTGGGTTCGGTGTCCAGGGGCTGGATTGACGGCGGTCACGCCTCAACTTGCTGAAGCTGCCGCAGGCTGGCGAGCGTGGATTGCATGGTTTTCGCATGCCGGCGGTACGCCTTGAGGCCGACGAGCAGTTGGTTGGTGCGAAGCAGCAGATCGCGCAGGCCATTCTGGATCGACTGGGCTTCTTCCAGCAGAGCGTTGAAGCCGACCTTCGGCTGATGCTGACCGTTGCTTGTCCCATTGCCGTTGGTGGTTTCGGCATCGCGTTCAGGAGCCGAGAATCGTTGAATCGGTTTCACAGGTGAATTTCTCCTTTCATGAGGTTGTGAGTGATTGTCTGCTTCGGCGGAATCGGAACGTAGTCGCAAGTCCTTGTCGCTGGGTGCGAGTGCCGCATCCTTGCCGAGGCCCATCACCACGTACTTGCGACGTTCGTCCTGGAACAGAATGGGCGTTTCCACGTTGAGTACCTGCCCTGCCGTGAGGCCGAGGTTGATGGCACGGCTGACGTACTGTCGATTGATCGAGATCTGTGACGGCAGCGACGGGTGCGGTGGTCTCTTGGCCGCCACCACGGCCCCGAAGAATGGCCAGTCACTCGGTTGCGACTGGCGGGAGTTCGGAAAATTCGCCTCGGGAACATGTCCTGTAAGGTTGTAGTAGTAGCCGGCATGGTGGTCGTTGGTGGCGACACTGGCGTCCACGGATCGGACGATGGCAAGTTGGTGCGCCTGTCTGGCCAGAAGAGGCAGGTGCTCGCAGAGTCGAATGCCGGGGGCCGAGGTCGCCATGGGCTGAAACGGCCCGCGCACTTCAGCCGGCGCGTCGGGTTTCATGTCCCACGTGTCGATGTGGGACGCTCCACCATTGAGCCAGATGAGGATGGTCGATTTCGCCGGACTGCGCCGGGATGGTGCGTCCTGGCCGGCCCCTTGAGACAGTCCAGTCCGGCACCAGCCCAGTCCGCCGGCCACCAGAAAAGTCCGTCGGTTCAGGAGATACGGATTGATGATCATGAGCCGCCTTTCCAGCGTCGGCCGATTCCGGCCGTGATCTATCGGAGAATCTAGCCGATCGGCACGCTGCTCGCCAGCGCAAATTCAACGGAACGACAGGGCAAATTCACTTCCGCTTTTTGTGCGCTTCCTTCGTGGTCTGCGATGAACAGGGTGAGACGCACGACCCGGCAATACCAGCGCTGCAAAGCAGCAAGGAAAACGCCATGAGAAGCAGTCGAGACGAGAAATTACTTCACAAGTGGTTGATACCTGCCCTGACGGAGTGGGCGGTCATTCTCTTGCTACTTACAGCGGGATTCACCCTGAATCACTGGCTGATCTGGGCGGTGGTCGTTGTCCTCGTGGGCAGCCGACAGCACGCTCTTGGCGTGCTCGGGCACGACGGAGCGCACTTCACGGCGGCGCGCAGTCGGACCGTCAATGACCTGGCCACGCAGTTGTTGTGCTTCTGGCCCCTGGGTTGCGGACTCGGCGGCTTTCGACGCTTTCATTTCGCGCACCACCGCCATTTCGGCACCGACAAGGACCCGGAACTACTTTTCAAGAACGACTGGAGCAAGGAGCAGTGGACCTTGCCGACGACGCGGGCACAGATTGTTCGTTACTTTCTCCTGGACCTCGTCGGCTTCGGTCTACCGGAAGTGCTCAAGGCGTTTCGGCTCCTGGGAAGGGTGGGCATCTGGGATTGGATCGGTCCGGCATTGCTTTGGGCTTCGGTCGGCGCCGTGCTCCATGCCACGGGACTCTGGTTCGCCGCGATAATCTGGGTGCTGGCACTGGTCACGTCTTTCTGGGGCTTTTTCCGGCTGCGGACCTGGACGGAGCATGTCGGCACGCCGACGACTCATCGTGTGCAGGCCAACTGGTGGCAGCGCCTGTTCATCACCCCGCACGGATCCTGGTCTCACTACGAGCACCATGAACATCCTGCGGTGCCGTTCTGGAGACGCAGCGAACTGCGTGTCCAGGGCGACCGCACCGTGACCATGGGTGAGCTTTTCCGCTCGTTCGGAACAACGGCGCCAGCCGGCGCGGCTCCGGAAACCGCGATTTCGGAAAGGCGAAGCTTCGTCCGAGCCGCTTCAGCATCCAGCTTGCACGAGGTTCACGGCTCGGCAGGAGCCTTGCCCTCCCTATTGGCGGACAAGTTTACCATCGCTTCGCCGGCCGACAAACCGTCGAAGCAGCCTCTACCTCGCCAGCAGTCGGTGCCCGCAAAGTCGAAGGCACAGCCCACGGGACGCGAAATCCGAGCTCACATCCCGGATGACGCTCGCAAGCGCTCCACGATCATGGGCCTGGCCATCTTCCTGGTGAACTTCCTGATGTATGGCCTGACCCTGGCGGGGATTCTCGCCAGTCCGTGGTGGATTGTGAAGCTGTGTTGCGCGGCCGTGAACGGCCTGTTCATCGCGCATCTTCTGTCCATCGGGCACGATGCCGGTCACAACACCCTGACCCGCTACGCCTGGCTCAACGGCCTTCTCGGCAGGCTAGCCATGCTGCCATCGCTGTACCCGTTCTCTGTCTGGCGAGTCACGCACGACCGGGCCCACCATGACTTCACCAACCTGAAGGGCAAGGACTTCATCTGGGTGCCGCTGTCGATGGAGGAGTACAGCCGCCTGTCCGCTTTCGGCCGTCTTTTGCAGAGACTGTACCGGACGGTCCCCGGAGTCGCCCTTTACTATCTCATCGAGCTGTGGCTGAAGAACGCCTTCGGCAAGAACAAGCAGATGACGGGCAGAGGTCTGAACGATGTGATCGCTCGACTGGATCGTCTCCTGGTCATCGGCTTCCCGTTGCTGCTGGGCTGGACGCTGTGCACTGCTCAGCCCGCCATGGCACTGGCCTGGGGCGTACCACAGCTTGCGGTGTCGAGTGTGCTGGTGCTGGCCGTCCTTGTGCCGTTCCTGGTGCACTGCTGGCTAACCGGCCTGCTGACATTCCTGCACCACACGCATCCGCAGATCAAATGGTACGCTGATCGCCGCGAATGGTCGTTTTTCGGTGGCGCCCTGCAGGGGACGACCCATGTTATCGGGCCCTGGCCGTGGGGCATTCTGCTGCCGAACCTCACGGAACACAACGCGCACCACGTGGATCCGAAGGTCCCCCTTTACAACCTGCCCAGAACGCAGAAGCTTCTGGAAGAAGCCTATCCGGAAGTCATCGTGCAGGAGTTCTCGTTCACGGCGTTCCGGCGTCTCCTGACAACCTGCCAGCTCTACGACTACGACGCGCATCGCTGGCACAGTTTCTCGGGCACGCCTACTGGTCCGCGGCTCGTGCGGGGCCGGAGCGTGCTGCCAGGCGCTGCAGAATCGTCGCGCCGCGTTCCAGCGTGACATCGCTGACCGCGTAGCTGATGCGGAAATGCGTGTCGCGCCGGCTGAAGGCCTGGCCAGGAAGCAGCAGCAGGTCATGAGCAATCGCCTCTGCGACGAAGGACGCTCCGTCTCCCCACGGCACGCGCGCGAACAGATAGAACGCTCCGCCCGGCTTGACGAATTCGTACTGGTCCTTGAGAGCGTCGCACAGCCAGTCGCGTTTGCGCTGGTAGTCGCGGACGAAGCGGGACATGTCAAGGTCCCAGGCAGCAATGCCGGCGTGCTGCGCCATGCTCGGAGCGCAAACATAGATGCACTGCTGCAGCTTGCTCATCTCATCGATGAACCGGCGCGGACCGTGGCAAAAGCCGAGCCGCCAGCCGGTCATGCCGTAGGTCTTGCCGAATCCATCGACCACCACCACTTCGTCGCTGAACTCCGCCGGACTGGCAAAGGGTTGGTCGTAGCAAAACGAGCGATACAGTTCATCGCTCACCAGCATGATCTTCCGCTCCCGGGCCAGGAGGGCCAGGCCACGCAGGGTTTCCCGGTCAAGGACCTTTCCGGTGGGGTTGCCCGGGCTGTTGACGATGATCATCTTGGTCCTTGGCGTCAGCGCGTCGCGGCCCTTGTTCAGGTCAATGTCGAAATCGGGATAGGTGTCAATCCAAACCGGCTCGCCGCCGGCCAGTGTTACGAAATGCGGATAGCCGGCAAAGTAAGGATCGAAGACGATGACCTCGTCGCCCGGATTGAGCGCGACCATGAGAGCGAGAACCAGGCCGCCGCTGGCACCGCTGGTGATCAGCACCTCTCGGTCCGGGTGGCTGTAGCGCGAGCGCAGGTCGGCGGCGATCTTGTCGCGCAGCTCCTGGATACCCTGAGCGACCGAGTAGCCATTGTGGCCCTGATCGATGGCAGCGTGCGCTGCCGCCTTGATCGGCTCGGGGACGTCGAAATTCGGTTGCCCGATGCTCAGGTTGACAATGTTCTTGCGGCTGCGAGCCAGCTCAAAGACCCGACGGATGGCCGCCAGCTCCACGTTTCTGGCCCGGTCCCCGATCCAGTGATCGTGCACGGCTGCTTCTCCTGTTGTCGTGCGTCTCGTGACGGAGACAGGCTTCCATCGAACCCGCCCCAAAATAGCTTACGGGCGGGCTGAACTATTGCATGTGGCACAGGAAATGCACCTCGAATATCAAGGGTTGAGCAAGCTTTCTGTAAAGGTGTCATTTAGCCAGCCGCTAGCCTGGAGCGATCTTCTCGTTTCTCGAGATGGAAGAGAAATGTCGATGAATCTTTGCAGGTCAGCTGCTCAATCTCGAAAGAGCCAATAGGATGGCTGTAGTGTTTCATCCCACCTGGCACATCGGCTAAGGTAGGCGATGGTTCTCTCCACGGGTAGGAAAAACCAAAACCCTCAGAAGGAGAGAAGCATGAACCAGGACCGGCGTCGGAAGTGGAGCTCGGCGGACAAGCTGCGGATCG
>Ga0194121_10006757_pt1 | contig 15247 bp, 14 predicted proteins | sample TA2MahCa50mmetaG_FD_148609 | JGI IMG/M metagenome (GOLD analysis project Ga0194121, IMG submission 148609) | Freshwater microbial communities from Lake Tanganyika, Tanzania - TA2015020 Mahale Deep Cast 50m | ecosystem: Environmental > Aquatic > Freshwater > Lake | place: Tanzania: Lake... | reverse complement strand
CCACCTGCAATATCTCGCCAGCATCGGAGTGATCGCGTTCGTCGTGGCGGGACTGGCGCGCCTTCCCGCCGTCGTGGGAACGGTGGTGGTGGCGCTGTTCTGCGTGCTGACATGGCACCACGAGCAGGCCTTCCTCAGCGCGGAAAACCTGTGGCGCGACACCATCGCGAAAAATCCCCGCGCCTGGGTCGCCCATATCAACCTGGGCAGCGTGTTCGAGGACCAGCGCAAATACGCCGAAGCCGTGGACGCCTACAACCGCGCGCTGGCCGACGCGCCGCCGGACCGCGCGCTCTGGTACAACCTGGGGCACGCGCTGGCCATGCTGGGCCGCAATGAAGAAGCCGCCCGGGCGTACCGCGAATCACTGAACGTCGACGAGCGGTACGCCGAGGCCCACAACAACCTGGGAATCGTGCTCGAGGCACTGCACCGGCCGGAGGAAGCGTTGCGCCACTACCAGCGGGCGTTGCTGTACCGGGCGGACTATCCCGAGGCGCACAACAACGCCGGCACGCTCCTCGCGGACCTGGGCTGGAGGGACCTGGCCGTGCGCCACCTTCGGGAAGCCCTTCGCCTGCGGCCACACAACAATGCGCAGGCGGCCACGACGCTTGCGAAGGTCTGTCTGGACGAGGGGCGCGTGGACGAGGCGCTGCCCTTGCTGGCCCAGGCCTTGCGCGACGATCCTTCCTACGCGGCGGCACACCGCCAGATGGGACGCGCCATGGCACGCCAGCAGCGGCTCGCGGAGGCGGAGACGGCGCTCGCCGAGGCCAATCGCCTGGTGGCTGGCGACAACGTCACGCTCAATCTCTGGGGCGACGTGGCGCAGCGCCAGGGTGCGACGCGGATCGCCCTGGAGCGCTTCGCTGCCGCGGCGCGCGCCCGCCCCGACGATCCGCTGGCCTGGAACAACATCGCCTGGATTCGCGCCACCGCGCGCGACCCGCGGCTGCGCAACGGCAAGGAGGCGGTCGCCCTGGCGCGGCAAGCCTGCGCGCTGGTTCCGGACAATCCGCTGTACCTGGACACGCTGGCGGCCGCGCTGGCTGAGGCGGGGAATTTTCGCGAGGCGGTCATCGTGGGGACCGAAGCCATGTCGCTGGGCGAGGATAAAGCCATCGCCGCCCGTGTCGCCCGCTATCGGGCGGGGAAACCGTGGCGGGAATAACTACTTTATGAGAAAATCGACGAGGGTTACGAGCTTTGTGCCTTGCACGCTGGCCGTCACCCGGTACTTGCCAGGCGGCCAGGGCCTCTCCAGGCGGAGCGCGTTGCCCACCGTGCGATTCTTGTCCTCGGTGACGAAGACGTCTTCCTTGATCAGGTAGTTCTTGCCGCCGCCCGCGTTCACCGCGTACCAGCGGAACGCAACCTTCAAGCCGGGCTTTCCCTGGCTGAGCTGGACCACGCAGTGGAGCGGGTTGTCGGTGGTCTTGAAACCGCGCACCTGGGCGCCGTTGCGGCCGTCCCCGTTGTCACGCGCCAGGATCATGCGCACGATGCGGTAGGGGGGCAGTTTTGCCTTCGGCGTGGGCTTTGGCGCGGGGGCGGCCGTGGCGGCCCCGATGGAGGCCACGAACAGGAGCAGCAGCGCCAGCGAGAGCACCGTCATAAAGGCACAGAAGCGCGTTCTCATCGGGGATGAATTCGCGGCCCGCGTCCCTAAGCCTGTTTTGGCGCGGGCGATACACAGGACACCGCCGCCGCGCCACAGAAATGTGCAACCATTCCAGACCTGGGGAGGCGCAATTCGCGGTGAACCCGACGCGGGATACTTCCCAGGCCGAGTATCTGGTATTTTGCGACGAGCTGACCGGCCTTTACAATCGGCGATTTTTCAACCGCACCTTCGCCGAGCTGGCCCAGAAATCGCAGGCCGACCGCAGCCCGCTGGCCGCCATCCTCATCGACGTCGATTTCTTCAAGAGCATCAACGACCGCTACGGCCACGAGCAGGGGGATGCCATCCTGTCAGGGGTGGGCGCCTGCATCAACGAGACGGTCGGCATGATGGGCTACCCGATCCGCTACGCGGGCGACGAATTTTCCGTACTCCTGCCGGGGTATGACCGCGACAGCGCCCTCACCCTGGCGCAGGCCTTGTGCGAGGCAATTCGCAGCCGGCCGTTCACCATCGCCTCCACCGGCCAGCCGGCGAAAATCACTTTCAGCGTGGGCGTGGCCCAGTTCCCGGATGACGTGGAGGACGCGGAGAAAGTTTTCCACTGCGCGGACCACGCGGCGTACATGGCAAAAAAGGGCGGCCGCGATCAGGCGGTGCGCTATACCGTCGGCGCGGAGCACGTTCTCGACGTCAGCACGATTTCGAATTATTTTCCCTGCCAGAAGCTGATCGCGCGAGGGTCCCTGCTCACGCCGTTGGTGGACGGGCTGCTCGCCCCCTCGCAGGCCGCGCGCCCCTGGACGGTAATCGCAGGCGCGGCCGGCGTCGGCAAGACGCGCCTTCTGCAGGACCTGCGGGCCAAAGCAGACACCCAGCGGCGCGTGCTGTTCGAGGCCACCGGACTTCCCTTCCGCGCCTCGCAGCCGTACAGCCTCATCCTCGACGCGTTGGGCGCGTGGCTCTACGCCCATCCGACGGCCGGCCAGCAGGTGGCGGCCGCCCTCGATCCGGCGGAAATTGCCGCGGTTTCCAGGCTGCTGCCCGCGTTGTCACGCTACGTGCTGCTCGCGCCGTCCGAGCAGGCGCAAAGTCAGGTGGACGCCGCGGAGGCCCTTTGCAAGACCATGCTCTCCTTGAGCAAGGGGCGCTCCCCAAGCATTATTTTTGACGACTTCCACCTCGCCGATCAGGGAACGCTGCGCGTTCTTGAAGTGTTGCGCGACAAGGATCCCAGCACGTTCGTGTGCATCGCGCTGCGCAACGACGACGACGCCCTGGGCCGCAACGTGCTGGTGGTGGATTTCCTGGAAGGCCTGAGCGCGCGGCAGGCGGCCGTCGTGGTGGCGCTCGATCCGCTCACGCCGCATCAGGTGAAGGAAATGGTCACGGCCATCCTGCCGGACGCGGCAAAACATCCCGCGCTACTCGAACTGGTTGCCGATAAAGCGGCCGGACTTCCGCTCCTGGTGGAGGAAATCCTAAAATTTCTCGTCATCCGACAGTCGCTGCGCCACGAAAACGGACAGCTCGTGGTGGACGAGATCGGGCCGGATCTCATCCCCACCGACGCGGGAGACATTCTTGCGCTGCGGGCCGGCCAGGTTGAAGAGGATATCCGCGCGCTGGTCTCGCGCGCCGCGGTAATCGGCCCGGAATTCGATCTGGCCACCCTGCTCGCCCTGGAGGGCACCGACGAGGGATACGTGCGCGGAATATTGGAGCGCGCGCGACGGGTTCACCTCGTCACCGAAACCTCGGCCGGGGAGAGCTTCGCGTTCGTGTCGCTGCAATCGCACGCGGCATTTTACAAATCATTGCCGGAGGAGGAGCGAAAATCCCTCCACCTGCGGATCGCGAAGTTGCGTGAAGGGCAATACGCCGCCCAGCTCGATCTCGCGCTCAACGAACTGGCCTTCCACTTCGGACGGGCCGGCGACGCGGCCCGCTCCAGGCAATATCGCAGGGTCATTACCGCCCTGTTCAGCCAGTTCGAGGCCGCGGCCGAATCCGAAGAGCTCAAGGATCTGGTCACCGACGACGAGCTGGACACCGACACGCTGGCGCTCGCCGCGGCGGCCGGGACCGCCTTCAAGGCGTGCCGCCACGCCATGAAGATGTACGGGTTCGACTTCGCGTTGCGCAATGGACGGTTTGATCAGGCGGTAAGAGCCTTCGACGCGTTGTTCAAGGTCCTCGACTCGGTGACGTTCACCGAAGCCGACGGCAAGACGCTGATCAACGGGACGCTGTTGCCGCCGCAGCTCCAGTACGGTGGCAGCCTCATCGACTTCGGCGAGCATGACGTGAAGGGCATCACCTTCAAGGCCGGGCTGCCGCCCACCGAGCTGCGCTTTCTGCTCGAGGTGCTCACCATGGGGCGCGAGGAATTGCGGGGACGCGGGGGGGTGAGCCGAATGCTGGCGTCGTCTGGCGTCGGCCACGTGGCGCTCAACGAAACCATCTACGTGGCGGTGGGCGATCGAGACGTGCTGCTCAAGCGGCAAAATCAGGAAGTCCTCATCAAGGAGGTCGCCGCGGACAGCCGTCGATCGGTCGATGAAGCGCCCAACGAGGAGCGCGCGCGCTGGCATAAGGAGCTGGCGAAGTACGTGGACCTCAAGCTGCTCGAAGCCATGGCCCGCGACTGGTCGGTGCTTCGCGAGGACCTGGAGTCCGGCGACGCCATCCGCATCGCGGCCGCCTCCAAGACCTATCTCGACGCTCGCGAGCGCGCCCGCGAGCCGCTCACCCAGGTGGTGGCCCAGACCTCGGACAGCCGCGCCCGCGCGGTGGCCCTTTCCCTGTTGAAGCGGATCGCGCCGGACGCGCAGGATCGGCTGCGCCACCTGCTTGCGGAGAGTCAGGAAGGCGAGGAGAAGGCGCACCTGATCGCGGCGCTTGGTCTTTTCAAGGACCCGGCTCTCGCGGTACACTTCGAGCCGTATGTTACTGACGACGAGCGGGTGGTGCGGCGCGAGGCCATCCGCGCGCTGGCCGCCACGAGCGAGGCGAGCCTCAGCCACATGCTGCTGCGCGCTCTGGAAGATCCCCGCGAGGAAGTGCGCATGGACGCCGCCACCGCTATCGGGGAATGCCGCGTGCACCTGGCCATCCCCGCTCTGTTGGAAATCATCAAGCGCAGCACCATGTTCGGTCCGGAAGCCCCGGAGAAATTGCAGGCCAAGGCGTGCCAGGCGCTGGCCCATCTCGAGGATCGCAATGCCGTGCAGGCGCTGATCAACGCGTTGGGGCGCGCGCCCATGGGTAATCGCACCAAATCCCCCATCGTGCGCGCGGCGGCGGCCATGGCGCTGGAAAAATTGATCGCCGACGACACCCGCGAGATGATTTTGAAAGCGATGGAAACCGCCGCGTCGGACGACGAGACGACGGTGCGCTCCGCGGCGAAAGTGGTACTCTCGCGGATGAGCTACAGCGCCCCGCGGGGATAGACTTCAATTGGCGAGCCCGCGGCAAACGCTACGTGATAGGGCGTGGCGTCCTGCAAGAACGCCCACTCATCACCATACACAACGGCCCAGTCCAGTTCCACGGAATATTCTTGGACGGCGTAGCAATTCCAGACCTCGTGGATGACTTCGTAGACGGTCGCGCGCCCCTGTGTGTCCGAGCCGAATCCCCAGCGGTGCTCCTTGAAGAAATGCTCGACCGAGTCGTCGGACGGGCGGAAGGGCGCGTCGGCGGCCAGCAGGCGCACGCGATGCACCTTTCTTCCCACTCGGAGGCGGTGCACGGCCTCGATGCGCCCGCTCTCCCGCTGAACGCGGCTCTCCATCTGCACCGCCTGATAGGGCTCGTTGTAAATTGCCTGGGCGACGTAGGCAACCGTGCGCAGCGGGACCAGCTCGCGGATGAAGACGACGCCGCGGCGATCTCCCTGCCGCACGTAAAATCGCAGATTAATCTCCGGAAAATTCCGGAAGCCCGGCCAGCCTACGCCGAAAACCCGGGTGTCGAGGAAGTCAAATGCGACCAGGCTCACGAATGCGTGCCCGTCGCGGGTGTCCAGGGAAAGGCCGGCCGGCAGGCGCGGCGCGAGGACATCGGGGGGCACGGCGTAGGTGAACAGGCACAGGTCCACCCAGCGCGCGGTCAGAAACGGCCTCACTGCGCGGCGCGCGCCTCGCGCAGCATGCCGATCAGCGACTGGCGCACCTCGTCCGGCGAATTCACGTCATCGGCGAATGGCAGACGCACCTGCCGCGGTCCTTGCTCGGTCAGCACGCTCATCTCGAAACCGTGCCGATCCACGCCGACCATGGTGGCCGCGGTTCCTGAGACGTCCGCGAAATGGCGGGCCAGCAGCACCATCGCGTCGGCGTGATCTGCGTTCATGTGGCTGATAATGTCGCGGCGGTGCGCGTGAATGGGATCGGCGGCCGCTGCGTGGTACTCCTCCGCTTCGACCCACTGCATGCGCCCGAAGCCGCCAATGTATCGAATCGCCCGCACCGTAAGCCGGTACAGGTTGAAATCGCGGAACTCCACGTACATTTTCGCGGAAGGATGGCGCGCGAGATAACGCTCGTGCGCGGCATCATCCGAGGCCGGCGACACGTCGCCGAGCAGGGTCACGCGGCCAATGGCCAGCGGATCGCCGCCGCCGCCTTCCACGACCAGCAGCGACGCGCGAGGATCACGCTTGAAATTGCCGGTGTGCTCGGCAAGGTCGCTGGTGAGCAGCAGGGGATTCGCGTCGGCGTCCAGCGCGTAATTGACCACCGAGCCGAAGGGGTATCCTGCGGGCTCGGCGGCCAGGGTGCTCAAGTTGCCGCTCCTCCCCTCCTCCACCAGGGTGCGGGCGGACTCGGCGTGGGTGAGCGTGGCGCCCAGAAAAACAGGGGCAAGGACCCGGCCGGAAGGACGTCCGTGATCGCGCACGCTACTTCTTCGGCGCCAGCAGGCTCGCGAAAAACCAGCCGGCGAACCCGCCCAGGGGAAGGCCGATGAAGCCCATGTAGTAGTTCACGTGGAATCCGAGCAAGGACCATCCCATCCAGGCGCCCAGCGGGATCAGCGCCACCATCAGCCCCTTGCTGACCTTTGCCTGGAGCTGGCGGGTCTTGAAACAGTCGGGATGAAAGATCAGGTCGTCCTCTTCCACCGCGTCCCGGCGGGTGACGTCCGCGCCGCAGTGCTTGCAGGCGATGCGCTCGGTTTCCTTGCCGCACTTTCCGCAAAACAGCGGACGTTGAAAGGTGATGGTGTCGACCGCGAAGATGTCGAAAGTGCCCATGTTGACCTCACACTTGGAGCACTTGAACGGGGTCTTGGAGCCGCAGCCTCTGCAGGTGAGGTCGCGCAGATCCACCTGGTTGCGGCACTGAGCGCATGGATATGCGGGCACGGCAGCGTTTCCTCCTGAACGGAAGGTCGCTTCCCGCTGTAAAGTACCCCCTCCTGCCGGGCGGTGAAGAGGGGGGCGATGAAGAGAGGGGCGATGAAGAGAGGGGCCAGGAAGAGAGGGGCCAGGAAGAGAGCCCCGCATGGCTGCGCGGCTTTGCAGCCCGGAGGAGGCGGCTCGCGAGGCCCTGAATCGCTCCAGCGAACAATCGGAACGGAGCGTCGGCCTCAATGACCGAATGGGTGGACCTGGTGGATCTGGAAAACCGCGTGGTGGGCCGCACCAGTCGGGCGGACGTGCGGCGCAACAACCTGCTGCACCGCGGGGTGGGGATATTGTGCCGCAACTCGCGGGCCGAGGTCTACGTGCACAAGCGGACCGACACGAAAGACGTGTTCCCCGGCATGTACGACATGTTCGTCGGCGGCGTGGTGGGCAGCGGCGAGAGCTACGAGGAGGCCGCCATGCGGGAGGTCGAGGAAGAGCTGGGAATTCGCGGCCCGACCCCCGAGTTTCTATTCGAGCACCTCTACCAGGGCGACCGCAACCGCTCGTGGATCCGCGTGTACGACGTCACCTGGGACGGCCCGATCGTCCACCAGGAGGACGAAATCGCCTGGGGCGGCTGGATTCCCGAGTCCGACCTGGAAAACTGGGCCGCCGAGCACGAAATCGTCCCCGACGGCCTCGACGTCTTCCACGCCTGGCTACGGCTGCCGCGATAATATCCGCCCGAAACTCCACAACACCCCCTAAAGCCCCCCGTGGCCACTCCTCAATGATCACCGGCGTAAGTATCGTAAGCCGCTCGAGACATGCGGGCAATGGCGGTTTCGGCAGTCGAGCGCGAGCCCTCTTGAACGTCGCGTACGAAAACGGCAAGGGCAATCGCGCTGTCTTTGGAGATTTTAATTACTCCCGCGTCGTTCACGATCCCGGCAATAGTGCCGGTCTTGTGATAAGTGCGCACGGCAGGCGGCAGCATGCGGGGGATGCGCGTGTTGTACTGCTGCCGGCTCAAGACGTCAAAGCAATAGCCGGTCCAGCGCGCGTCCAGGATCTCGCCTTGCCAGAGCGCGCGGAGCAATCCCGCGATGTCGTTCGGCGACGCCAGGTTGTCCACGGTGGCCGCCAGAAAGACGTCGTCGGTATAGGCCTGGCCGGTCTGGCGCGCGGCGGACGCATTCTCCACCTGCTGAAAGGCGGCGCGCGTCAGGCCGCGGTTCTCCGCCAGAATGCGCGAGACCGCCGCCTGCCGCTCGGCCGCGGACATCCCCAGCCACTTTTTCGCGATTGCGCGTGCGCCCAACCCGCGGAAATCGCTCCCCATCCCCAGTGAAATCAGGTAGGCGGCGCGGTTGGTGAGCGAGATATCGGCGGATTCCAGGCCCAGCTTCCACATCATGGCGTTCACGCCGGGCACCCCGATGCGATTAAAAATCATGTCGGTGGCGGTATTGTCGGAAATGGTTTCCATCAGCTCCACGAGGCGGGCCACGGTCACCTGAGTGCCGACGCGGGCGTACTGCAGATTGCCGCTGCCGATGCACTTGTCCACTTCGCGCAGGGTGAGGCGCGTTTGCAGGGTCGTTCCTCCGCCCGCCTGCATCTGTCGGGCGAGCTCCACCATGATGGGCAGCTTGAAAACGCTGCCCAGGGGGTACGCGCGGGCGCCATCAACGGAGACCTGCTCGCCGCTGGGGATGTGGATGACGGCCACGCCGATGCGCATCCTCCCCGCATAGTCGGCGGCGATAGCCCGCAGCTTGCGCTCCAGTGCGGCAGCCCTGCCGTGAGTCGGAGCGGCGAGTGCTGGCGCGGCCAGCAGCCAGAAAGACAGGACCAGGAAGCCGAAGATTCGCATGGCGGTGCGCTTCCACGCGCGTCCAACGGCGTCCCTGCGAGGCCGGAAACTTATTTTGCCAAACAGGGTCGCAAGGGAATCGGCCCATGATTTAGTCCGCGGCGCATGCGCCGCTTAGTAGGAAGGCTGGACCTCACGATGATCGCTCGCTTGCGCATGGCCCTCGCCGCCGCCCCCGTCCTGGCTCTCCTGGCAACCCCTTGCCCGGTGCACGCCGAAACGCCGTCCACGCCGGACGCGACCCAGATCACCGAGGCCGTGAAGCGCATGGAGGAGGGCGTGCCGGTCATCATGCGCACGCTGGAGATCCTCGCCAGAGAGGGGCCCGCGCTCCAGGCATTGTTTCAGAAAGCCAGCGTGAGGGCGCACGAGACGGGGTTGGACCGCCCCATCACCCACACGGGGCCCGAAGGATTTCCCACCGAGCAGGAGATGACCGAGCGTTATCGCGGCTTGCAGGCGGTGTTCCAGGTGCTCCGCGAGTCGAGCGGAGTTTTCAGCCGCATTCAACGGGACTTGCCGGTGCGCGCCCCGGACGCCCAGAAATAAAAGGAGTCGCGATGCATGCGACTCTTCCAAAGCAGATGATGACCCGGTGCTGAAACCTATTGGGCACCAAAGGAGTCGACGAAGGCCTTGAGGGTCTTGCTCTCACCCAGATCCTTTCCCATAACGATCAGCCGCACCGGCTGCTTGCCCGCCTCGAAGACAAAAACCCACCACTCCAGCGGCCGATCCCGCAGGTTGAGGGTCCCCCGGTGATTTTACCGCGGACGCCCTTTTCCTCACTGGTTGTTGGAGCGCCCATCTTGAAGCTCTCGCCGCCGATCGCCTTCAGCTTCGCAATGGTGTCCGCCTGGAGCTCGTCGACAGTGTTTCCCGGCTGCAGGGCCCAGAATTCATTATTGAGCGTGCCCTGAAGCTCCCCGTTTGCGCGGGCCTCGAGTGAATAATCGCCCGGAACGGTGAAAGTCATCCCGCTGGCTTCCTTGATCTTGTCCGCAAGGGCAGACACGACGGCCGCGTCGGTGCTCCCCTCAGCAGGCGCGCCAAGGGCGCTGGCGCCGTTCCAGAAAATAGTCGCCAGGCCAGCGACGATCGCGACGGTGACCCGGGCAAATGAAAGGCGTGCCGTTCAGTGTTTCATTTGGTCATTGTAGCACCCGGGCCGCCCTTTGGATACCTGAAGGAGGCTCAGGAAGTCGCGGCAAGGGCGGCCCACGGGCGCGCCAGCGCTACCAGTCCGTCGCACAAAGGCTCGACGGCGGCATTGCCGCGCGCGCCTTCCAGCCAGGCGCGGAACGGAGCCTCGAACAGCGTGCGGCCCACGGCGAAGCCCAGCGCGATGGGATCCGCCGCATAACATTCCAGCTGCGCCCGCAAGGCGTCAAGCGGCTCATGTCCACCGAGGAAGAGCACGCCATGGCAGGAGGGATCCCGCGCGACGACCGCGCGCTGCACGGCCCACGCGGCTTCATCCTTGGGTATTGGAATCTTCCAGTAATCCGGCGTGACGCCGACGTCAAGCAGCTCAGCCATGCAATCCGCGAGATTCACCCGCTCATCGCGCAAAATCAGCTCCAGCAGCAGCTCCCGGGACCAGGCCACGCACGCCGCTTGCACCGCGGACACGACCGCCGCTTGAGCGCGCTGCACGGCCGCGTCCGAGGTGCACGAGAGCAGCAGCTTGACGACGCCGCCCCGGGGGCGCTCGCGCAGCGCCAGCCCGGGGTCGCCGCCGGGGCCGAGCAGCGCCAGCGGAAACATCCCCCCGCGCTCGATGGGCTCGGCGTGCCATATCCCGGAATCGCGGCGCAATTGGGCGAGCGTCGGGTCGCCATACTGGGCGTCGAGGATCACGCCGAACGCCGACGACAATCCCTCGCGCTCGAAACGGGCGCGCGCCGCTTCCACGGCGACCCGCTTGAAGCCGCGGATCTCTTCGTCGCGGCCCGCCCCGGCGACGTCCTGGAACCACACCCGGTGATCGATGGCCAGCACGCACAGGGGACGGCGTCGCGGCGGGCGCGCGCCGGCCGCGTGCAAGCGGTCCAGCGCCGCGTCGTCCTGGGGGGAAACGCCGCGAGGATGGGTTTCGGCCAGGAAATGCTTTATTTCCGCGTCGTAGGGCATGGCCGGGGAACAGCCGTGGCGCGTGACCACAATGGCCCCGCTGGCGTTGGCGCGATCAAAGCATGCTTTAAGCGGCTGATCGCGCAGCCAGCCGGCCAGAAATCCGGAAATGAACGCGTCGCCGGCGCCCAGCGTGTTGAACACCCGCACCGGAAAGCCGCCGGCCCGCACGGGCTCCTGCCCCCTTGGGGCCACCAGGGCGCCGTCCTTTCCCAGCTTGAGAATCGCCATGCCGGGGATGAGGGCGCGCGCGCCGTCAAATCCCGCGTCCCCGCTCAGCGCGGCGTACTCTTCCTCGGTGCCGACCAGCAAATCCACATATTGGAGAATCGCTTGCAGCGTCTCGGCAATTTCCTGCGCTGGGACGGGAGTGCGATTCCCCGCGGCGCTCTCGGTGTACCAGAGGGTCGGACGAAAATCGATATCGTAGACCACGCGGGTTCCCAGGCGCCGGCAGCGAGAGGCCAGATCGCGCGCGAGAACGCGGCCGCGACGACGAGACAGGGTATTTCCGGAGATCAGGATTGCTGCCGCGTCCGCGAGAAACGCATCGTCGTAATCGCCCAGATCGACTTCGAGGTCGGCGGCCCGCTCGCGATACCATGTCAGCGAAAATCGGTCCGGAGGCTCGATTCCGGCCAGCACCATTGGCGTGCGCGCGTCATCGTCCACGCGCACGTGGGTGGTGTCAATTCCCTCGCGGGCCAGGGTTTCGATCACGAAGCGGCCGGTGTCGTCAGCGCCGACCCGGGTCAGCATGGCGACGCGCAGGCCCTGGCGGGACGCTCCGACCGCAATGTTCGTGGGACATCCACCGGTGTACATGGAGAGCGACTGGCCGCCAGAAATCGGCGTTCCGATCTGGTCGCAGTACAGGTCCACCATGCAGCGGCCGACGCAGATCAGGTCGAATCTGCGGCTCATGGCACCATGGGCAGGGTAATCGGCTCGCGGCTGTTCCAGGTTTTCCGCACCCAGGCCAGGCCGGGGTCATCGGACGCCGCCCAGGAAGGATGATCTCCGGCCAGCACGTTCAAATAGTAGATATCGAAGCCGGGGCCGGCCACCACCGGGTGATATCCCCGCTTGACCAGCACCGTCTCGCCGTCCCGCACCATCACAACCTCGTCGGAGGTCTCGTCGTACAGTCGCTGCAGCGCGAATCCGTCGGGGGGCAAGCGGTAGTGGTAGATTTCTTCAAGGGCCACTTCGTGGGGAGGATCGTGCACGTCATGCTTGTGGGGCGGATAGCTCGACCAGTTGCCGCTCGGCGTGTACACCTCCACGCAAAGCAGGCGCTGGCTGCCGAAACCGGGGTCGATGAGATGCGTGATCTGCCGCGAGACGTTGCGGGCGCCGCGCATTTCCACGGCGCAATCGCCAGGTCCGAGGATGCGCGGGGGATGGTCGTTCTCGGCGGGCGCGCTTCCCCAGGCAACCTCGGCGGGGCCCTCGGGAGTAAAGCAGCAGGACGTGTTGCGCGGCACGTAGGCGAAGTGGGGCAGGCCGTCGAAAACGTCGCGGCGGCCCTGAAAGGCGCGCGACTGGTCCCCGACTTCCAGACGGCCGCTGCCGCCCAGCACCACCAGAACCGCCTCCTGGTCGGCGGTACGCGCCTTGAACGGTTCGCCCGGCGAGGCGCGGTGGACACGGAAGGTCAGGTATCGCCAGCCGGCGGATTGCGGGGTGATCTCAACGGCCAGCGCGCCGGCCGTGGCCGGAATCGGCTTGCTCACCGGGCGGGGATTGGCACCTCGCAACGCATTCTCCTTCATAAAATAGCGCACTATCTTCACACAATCTTGCGTAAAGATAGTGATCTCTAGCCATTCAGAGATGGACATACGATTGCTAAAGTTGGGACGTGCGGTGGGACACCCCCGAGAGCGTCGGGGATGGGGACGCACGATGGAGGAACTCGCATGGTCTACATTCTCGTCGCCGCCCTCGCGCTTCTCGGACTGGACCTGAGCCCTGCCGCTGAGGGGTTCGACCCCGATGTCTTCAACATTTTCTGTTGGACCATGATGGTGTACTTGATGGTCCGCTGGACCCAGATGATGGGTCTGGCCCCCCCCTTCACCGAGGGGAATTCGGAAAACTGACTATTCCACCCGCACGCTGCCGCCGTCACGCAAGGAACGGGTGGCGGCGAGCGCAACGCGCAGCGATTCCAGCGCGTCGCGCGTCCCCGGGGCCGGGGGACTGCCGGCCCGCACTGCATCCACAAATGCCTGCAACTCGTCGCGATACGCCTGCCGAAATCGCTTGATGAACCAGCCGTGAAAATCGCCGTGAATCCCACTGGCGTCGTACCTAAAGAGGGGCGTGGCGCGCTCCTCTTCAATCACCAGCTTTCCACCTGAGCCCAGGAGCTCGGTACGAATTTCGTAGCCGTACACGGCGCGCCGAGAGTTCTGGATGACGCCGATCGCCCCGCTGGCGAAGCGCATGGTGAGAATCGACGTGTCCACGTCGTTGACCTGGGCGAGCTGGGGGACGATCAGGGCGGCGCCCATGGCGGTCACTTCCACGATATCCCCACCGTAAAAGCGCGCGATGTCGATGTCGTGGATGGCCATATCCGCATAAATCCCCCCGCAGCCGCTCAGATACTCGAAGGGCGCGGGCTCCGGGTCGCAGGTGATGGCGCGGAACATTTCTAGCCGGCCGATCTTGTCGAGCTGCTCGCGGGCAGCCGCAAAGCCGGGGTCGTAGCGGCGCTGGAAACCGATCTGAAAAGGCACCCCGGCCTTGCTGACTTCTTGAAGCGCGCTGCTGGCCAGTTGCACATCCAGGCTCACCGGCTTCTCGCAGAAAATGGCCTTTCCGGCCCGGGCCGCGGCAATCATCTGGCCGGCATGCATCCACCTGCCTGTCCTCGAGGACTTTGTCGAATTCGTCGGTGGAATATCCGTCAACGGCGGCGGCGCGGGCGCGTTCCAGGTCGGCATCCATCACCGCGACCAGACGCGCGCCCTTGATGACGCGGGCCACGTTTTCCGCGTGCAGGGCCCCGATGCGGCCCGCGCCGATGACCGCGAAACCCAGCATCATGCCACCGCCAGGCCAGAGAGAATCTCGCGCAGGCAGGCGTTGGCGTCCTTCGCCACCTGCAACGCGGGGTTGGCGCCTGGATCCTGGTCGGCTTCAACGATGAGCCATCCTTCGTAACCAATGCCCAGGAGGGCCTCAAGAATCAGGTCGAAATCCAGGCATCCCTGGCCGGGGGCGCCAAACACGTTGGCCCTGACGGCGTCGGTAAACGTCGGGCGGTCGCGCTGCACGCGCTCCAACACGTCCCCGCGCACGTCCTTGGTGTGGACGTAGCGGATGCGGTGGCCCCACCTGCGGATCATCGCCACCGAGTCGAGGCCTCCGAGCGCGGCGTGTCCGGTGTCCAGGCACCAGTGCACGACTTCAGCATCGGTGAGGCTCAGGAAGCGCTCCACTTCGGGTTGGCGCTCGATGGCGGTGCCCGCGTGGGGGTGCACGCACACCTGCATGAGGCGGCTGCGGCCGTAGATGCCAATCGCGTTGATGGCCTTCGCGAAGCGCTCCCAGGCCGCGTCGTCGAGGGGGCGGACGGTGTCGCGCGGCCCGTCGGCGTCCCAGTGCAGGCTCCCGCCGCCCTCCGCGAACAAGACGTGGCGGGCGCCCGCGTTGGCGCAGAAGTCCACGTGGCGGCGGGCCTTCTCCATCTCCAGGTCGAGTTTCTCGGCGTTGGAGAGATTGGTCCAGTGGTACGCGGAAGCCAGCACGAGGCCGTGCCGCGCCAGGGTCTCGCTGAGGACCAGCGGGTCCTGAGGGTACAGGTAGGACATCTCAGAGCCCTCAAACCCGGCCTCGGCCATCTCCCGCATGATCTGCTCGCCAGTCACCTCGGGACCCCACCCCCGAAGGTCGTCGTTGGCCCACCCGATAGGCCCGATTCCCAGGCGAATCTTCCCCATGCCGCGCACCGTCCCGTCTGCTGAAGGTGAAGGGGGAGTATACCATGCGAGGGTCAGTTCCCCTGTGCGAGCAACGGCCCTGTTACCGTGCAATACGGGGATAACCGTTCACTACGTGGCAATATTACCACGCAATGCGCGGTTAACCGTTATTTTGGGGAATTTTCGTCTGGCGGATGACGTGTTTCGGCGGTTTCAGTCTGGTAGAGAATCCAGAACTCGACGCCCTGAGTCAGGAACGAACCGAGAACGACGATGACGGTCAGAACAGTCCACAGAGTGTGAGAGACGACTGCGAGTCC
>Ga0194121_10006756_pt1 | contig 15247 bp, 14 predicted proteins | sample TA2MahCa50mmetaG_FD_148609 | JGI IMG/M metagenome (GOLD analysis project Ga0194121, IMG submission 148609) | Freshwater microbial communities from Lake Tanganyika, Tanzania - TA2015020 Mahale Deep Cast 50m | ecosystem: Environmental > Aquatic > Freshwater > Lake | place: Tanzania: Lake... | reverse complement strand
CGCCAGTGGCTTCTCGCACCACACGGCGCGCGCGCCGGCCCTTACGGCCGTCTTCACCAGATCAAGATGGCTGGCTGGCTCCGTGCAAATGCTCCAGAGATCGGGACGGACCCGGTTCAGCATGGCTTCTGGCGCAGCATACGCGGGCACCGCCCATCGCGCGACGAACTCCCTGCGACGCCCCTCATCTGAATCGACCCCCCCCACAAACATCACTCTGTCGTGAGCGGCGTAAGCTCCCGCGTGCGTGACTGGATCAGCCTTTGCCGCGGTCCGGCCAGCGTCGTACAGGCTCCCGACCCGACCGCATCCGATCACCGCTGCAGTGTAGATGATGGGATCAGTCATGGGCTGGTTTCTGGCGGACATGTTTGTTGACATCAAGCCACCGCGGGTGGGTACGCAGCCAGTTCAGCGTGTCGGTCAGTCCAAAATCCGGCTTCGCTGGATAGAGGGCATCGTACACCGCCGCGATCAACCGATAATCCTCGGTCGTATCCAGCGTGAGCCGCAGCTCCGGCCAGTGATGCTCAGGCGGTGCCGGTACGTTGAGCAGCCGATAGCGCTCGGGGTGTTCGTAGATGTAGAGCGACACGTGCTCGCGATCATCCGGAGCCTTCGTCAGTCGGTCTACCTCCGCAAGCAGATCGGTTGCGAAGACCTCCGTGTCCAGACCGTTCGGATAGGTTTCCGGCATACGGTTACAGGAATAGTCCGGTTTTTCCCGCAGATAAGCAGCAACGGTCTGATCCACCACGCCCGCATCGATCAATGGGCAATCTCCGGTCACTTGCACAATGACGTCGGCACCCACAGATCGCGCCGCACGCAACGTACGGTCCAGCACATCATTTTCGCTCCCGGAGAACACGGGGACACCTTCAGCCCGAGCACAGGCCCGGATAGGGTCATCGGTCGAACGGTCGGTGGTTGCCACCACCACACCATCCAGATAACGAGACCGCTTCAGCCTCGCAATGATGTGGGCGAGCGAAGGCCGACCAGCTAGACGGGCCATGGACTTGCCCGGCATGCGCGTGGAGGTCATACGGGCCGCTACCACAGCCCATAGAGTCATCCGCGACCTCCCATGTAAGAAAGGCAGCACGCGCCAATGACGGCTCCGGTATCACCACTTGCCGGTTGAACAAAGATCTCGTCGAAAAGACCGCTACTTTCGATCGTGCCATTCAGGGAGCAATTGAGAGCTACTCCTCCGGCCAAGCAGAGACAGCTCAGGCCAAATTCCTCCCTCGCTCTGACTAACTGGGCGAGTATGATCTCCTCCAGCTTCTTCTGTAGGGCGGCAGCCATGTGCGCGTACATCAATCGCCGGCAGGGTTGTAGTACAGCGGGACACACCAATGGTTTTGCGTCACCCACTCGGCGTTGGGGAATACACCTTCCCGTTTCATGATCGTATGGCACAGTTTGTCATACACCTTCCCGGTGGATTTTTCGATCGGCTCAAACACTATGTACTTGTAGAAGCCGGACACCATCCCGGGAGGCATGCGCAGTCGTTTGGTGTATCGAGGATGCAGACGTTTCTCCGCCACCTCGTTCTTCCAGGCCGTGATCTCATCCATCCGATCGACCTGGACGGCACCCAGGGCGGCGGTGAACTCGGACATCCGGTAATTCAGCCCCTCGACGGCGTAGTCGAATTTCCCGTAATTCCGGTATTGCTTGGCGAAGTCGATCAATCCGGCATGGCCGGAGACCAGCATGCCTCCTTCACCAGTTGAAATGGACTTCGTCGCATAGAAGGAATAGATTCCCGCATCTCCCCACGTTCCCGGTTTTCGTCCACTCCAGGACGCCCCGTGGGCATGGGCGCAGTCTTCCAGCAAGATCAATCCCCGTTGCTTGCAAAATTCCGCGATGCGAGGCGTGTCGAACGCGATGTGACCTCCGATGTGCACCAGCCAGACTGCGGCAAGATCGTGCTCATCAGCCGCACGAACCACGGCGTCATAGCTCAGGCACAAGTCTTCCCGGTTGCAATCCCCGAAGATGACCTCACCTCCCGCCTTCACCACCGACAGCGGCGTAGCCATGAACGTGTTCGTCGGACAAAGGACCTTCCTGCCGCGCAGGTTAATATATTCCATCGCGGCCATCGCGGCTCCTGCCCAGCTCGCCGTCGCCACGGCCGGCAGCCCGTTCCACTTCGCCCACTTTTCTTCGAAGAGCGCCGTGAACCTTCCCTCCGCCCACTTCTGGCTGGTAAAAATCTTATCCCAGTACTCGAAGACCCGCGCTTTGTCCCTTTGATCAAACCCGATCTGAAATGACTCGTGCGTCATCCGTCCTTCACCTCGTTGCATCAGCCCGTTTCCATTCCCAGTTCCGTGCTGAGCTGATCAGGCAGAAGCCTTGAGCCCTTGCGCCACCCATCCGGCCGAGGCCTTGAGCTTCCCTGTCTTGATTGCCAACAGCCCGCTCGCCCTCAGTAAAGTCGTGACCCCTGCGCGGTTATACCGTACTTCGATTGGAGCTCCGAACCGATCTAACAGGTCATCATGGACCGAGAACAACGAGGTTCCGAAGTTAAACGGCATCCGTTTCGCGAGGCCGCTCGTCCGCTCAAAGCGGCGCATGATCCTTGCCGGAATTGAGAAGATGATGACGACCAATGGAGACAAGAGGTAGCAGAGCGCGCTCAGCGCCTGCGGACCCAATCTCGTGGTCACACGCCTGCTAACAGAGACTACTTTCAAGGGGATTGCCTTCCACGGATTGCCCTCGTGGTCCTCGTACAGGTAGAGTGACACCGGTCCCTGCGCTTTGACGACGCGCGCAATCTCCCGCATCCCCCCCTCGGGATCGGACGTGTGATGCAGGACCCCAAAGGAGTACGCGAAATCGCAGATGCCCGATTTCAAGGGTAGTGCGAGCACGGAGCCGCGCACCACGTGCACGTTCGGCAGCCATGCCGCTCGTCGGTACGTCTCGTACACCCCCTCGCTGATGTCCACGCTGATCACTTCGACCGATGGATGGCGACTGGCCATCGCGACGGTATCCGCACCGGAACCGGACCCCGCATCCAGCCACAGTCCCCCTTGGACGACCGGTTCTCCCAGCGCTTCCTCCACGCCCTCAACATGGGTGGGATTCTGAGAAATGTCCGAGTCGGTCCTCGTCCACAAGTAACTATACAACGCGATGGTGTCCGAGAACGTGCGGGACGACGGTGCGTGAGCAGGATCAAAAAGCCAGGGGATCGATTCCACAATGGGGAACCGTTTCTGGCAGGAGCGACAGTCGAGTGTTCCGGCAACGATCTCTATGCCGGCGCAGTCAGTACACCGATCCAGCGGCGGGATCCTGGCCGTCCGATCTAGCGCACAGTACCGTTGACAGGTAAACACCCGGCAGGCGCCTGGTCGCGCAACCTGTTTGATGCCGGACAACTCCAGATCGCCCGCACATGACGGGCAGCACAGCAACTCCACCAGTCGGTATTTCATGAGGAAGTCTTCAGGACACCCGGGCCCAGAGTCCTGAACAACCAACGTTTACGAGCGCCTACCGCTCGGCTCCTTACCAAACGAACCGGCTCTTGTAATACTCGACCACTGCCTTCAGCTCGATATCGAACTGCCTCGCATTGTTCCACCCGAGCTTGCGCAGTGCGGAGTCGTCCAATGAGTACCGAATGTCTTCGCCCATGCGCACAAAATTGAATTGCACATGGCGCTCCAGCTCCACCGATTTTCCCAAGTATGCCCTCAAGACCTTTTCAATCACTTCCTTGTTCGACGCTTCGTAATTGCCGGATACGTTATAGATCCGGTTCGGCTCGCCATGCTCCACGATATGGAGAATAGCCGAAACCGTATCCTCGACGTGCAGCCAGTTCCGCACGAAGGACCCATCACCGTGCAACGGAATCTTCTTATTTAATGAGAGGCATTTGATAGCCTTCGGGATGAGCTTCTCCGGGTATTGATCAATCCCGTAGTTATTCGTCGGACGGATGATGATATAGGGGACTTTGTGGGTGCGGTGCCATCCGAGAATCATCATATCTGCCGAGGCCTTGCTCGCCGAATAGGGATTGCTCGGACGCAATGGATCCGTTTCCGTATGCTTTCCGTTCAGAACGTCCCCGTACACTTCATCCGTGCTGATCTGCACGAACACGGGCATTTCATAGTTACGCTTGCCTCTGATCAGCTCGAGGAGATTCTCGACCCCCATGATGTTGGACCACGTGAACCGCGCGCTGTCTATGATGCTGTTGTCCACGTGTGTTTCCGCGGCAAAGTTAAAGACATAGTCCACATCAAAGAGATGGTCCATCTTCGCGATGTCCGCCTCAAGAAACCGGAAGGACTTGTACTGTCCAAACTCATCGAGTAGTTCGGTACGGGCTGCGTAGGTCTTCTTGTCGATCCCCCACACCATCCAGTCTCTTTTCAGGCACGTTCGGGTGAAATGTGACCCAATAAAGCCCAGACATCCTGTTACAGCGACGACTTTTCGTTCAGACATGCGAGGCACCCCTTTTCCTTAGCGAGACATGACGCCTTACTCAATCACCCGAGCTTCAGGAACCGGGACGATATAGCGCCCCGCATAGTGGATCGCCCGACAGCGGCGCCGTATCTCCGACTCGAAATTCCAGGCGAGCAGGAGCAGGTAGTCGACCTTCCCCTGAGCCAACTCATCGATGTTCGCGATGCGCATGTGTGACCATGGCGTATACCAACCCCATTTCTTCGGATTGTCATCCACGGCGACTGGGATCAATCCTGTGGGGATATTGAAGTAGTTCATCAACGTATTGCCTTTGGCGCTGGCGCCGTACGCCCAAATCGTCTTTCCGTCCGCGTCAAGCTGCCGGACGAGGCCAACCAGGGCTTCTTTGTTCGCGCGCACCCGCTCACCGAACTCGCGGTAGCGTTTGGCATCGGCGATGCCAAACTCCTCCTCTTTCTTCAGAAAGGCTTGCACGTTGGAGTGGGCCGGATAGTCTCCCCGCCTGGCGACAAAGACGCGGATCGTTCCTCCATGGAGATCCTTGAAATACTCCACATCAAACAGACTCATCCCGTGCTGCGCCATCAAGGTCTGAAGAGGACGAATTCCGATATAGGAGAGATGCTCATGGTAGGCCGTATCAAATTCGTTCTTCTCGATGAAGTCTATGACGTAGGGACACTCGATTACGAAGATGCCATGCCGGGCCATGCAACGATCGACCCCTCGGAGGAACTCATGCAGATCATCGGCGTGGGCGAAGACATTCGTAGCCGTGATCACCTTGGGCCGCCCGAACCGACTCACCACAACTTCGGCAGAAGACGTGGACCAGTAGTCGCAAAGTGTCGGAATCCCTGCCTGGTTGGCTTCGGCAGCCAGGTTCACGGCCGGATCAACCCCGACCACCTTCATCCCGATGTCTCGGAATTTGGATAGCAGACAGCCATCGTTGCTTGCAATATCCAAGACCCATTCCCCCCGCTGACACCTGGCAGCCGCTACCGCCGTTTTGGCCAGCTCCGCGCAATGACTCTGAAACGTCTCGGTGGTGGAGCTGACGTACAGATAATGCTTGAACATGAGGTCTGGATTGACCACCTTGGTCAGCTGGGAGAGTCCGCAGTCCAGGCAGACCTGGATCGCCAGCTCCTCCTTGAACTCTTCCTTCCCGAGTTCATCCGCACGCAGATACGAATTCGCCAGAGGGGTCCTGCCCATATCGAGGTATACATGCAGATTCCGCGAACGGCAGATCCGGCACATATCCTGAGAGCGGGACTGACCGGGACATTTCACCTCACTCGACAACCTCGCCTCCTCTTGCCGCACGTGCGCGGGAGCCTCGTGTCCGCCTGTTTCGCCACATTGCCAGCATGCGCCCCCACCAGCCATCATGGTTCATCCCTGAATCGGCTCCTGCTTTCGCAGCCACACCTCGAAGTTCATCAAGGTCCAGAGCTGGCCCCCGTGGTCCCGATCTCCAGTCTGGTGCTCCTGATAGACACGCCGTACGACCTCCTGTCGAACGAAAGGGCTATAACGGGGCGCACCTCCCAGCAGCAAGTCTTCCACCAACGGCTTGAGCTCCCCCCGAAACCATGCTCCTAACGGAACGCCAAATCCCTGCTTACCTCTCGTCAGAATCTCTGTCGGCAGGAGGTCCTGAAACGCCTTCTTGAGGATGTACTTCAGCTTCCACGCCCTGACCTTCAGATCAGGCGGAAGCGAGGCCACGTACTCGATCAACTCAGTGTCCAGGAACGGCGATCTGGTCTCGAGGGCATGGGCCATGCTCATCCGGTCCATCTTGACCAGCAGATCATCCGGCAAATAGTTCATGAAATTCACGTGCAGAACACGATGGAGGAGCGCGCAGTCTTCAGTCCTATCCCAACTCTCATCAAAGCTTCGCTCGATATTCCCTTGAGCCGGATCGACCAGTAATTGTTCCAGCACCTGCCGTGAAAAGAACGAACACCAAGCCAAATACCGCTCTTTCAGGGGTTGGGCCGCTTGGAGCAGGAATCGGTGGATCTTGGCGATCTTTCGAGACCGCCGCCAGGACTGCGGGAGTGCCTCAATAAAAGCTCGTCCGCCCGCGATCACCGGCTTCGGAAGTCGTTCGGACAACAGAGCACCCAGAAACCGCTCGTAGCCGGCGAAGACTTCGTCGCCTCCGTCTCCGTTGAGGGCGACCGTAACATGCTCGCGAGTAAGCTTTGACAGAATGTAGGTTGGGATCGCTGAAGAATCCCCGTAGGGCTGGTCATGGTGCCAGAGAAGCCGTTCGACGAGTTCGAAGGCGTGCGGCTCGACGATGAATTCCGTATGGTCGGTCTGGAAGTGCCGGGCGACGAGCCGGGAAAATGGAGTCTCATCGAAGTTCTTGTCACCCGTGAAGCCGATGCTGAAGGTCTTCACTCGTCTTCCACTAAGCCGACTCATCAATCCGACCACGATCGAGGAGTCGATTCCTCCGCTCAGGAACGCGCCCAAGGGCACGTCGCTCAGCAATCGTCGCTCGACCGCCGCGATCAGGAGCCTGCGAATGTCGCGGCAGGCTTCCGCCTCCGAGACCCGGCGTTCCTCGCCGATTCGCGGGTAGCTCAGCTCCCAGTAACGGAACGGGCCCAACATCCGTCCCCTCTCCACCACAAGATAGGATGCGGGAGGCAGTTGCAGGACTCCTTGGTAAAAGGTGTCCGGGCAGGGCACATATCCATAGGTAAAGTAGAGCGGTATCGCCTCGGTATTCATCGTACGGGACACCGCCGGGTTGGCCAACAGCGCCTTGATTTCAGACCCGAACACGAAGCAGGACGGCTTGGCCGCATAGTAATAAAGCGGTTTCTTGCCGGCCCGGTCTCTGGCCAAGATGAGTCGCTCTCGGTCCTGATCCCATAGCGCCAAAGCAAACATCCCGTCCAATCGACGAATGAACTCGTCCCCATATTGTTCATAGGCATGCACCAGCACCTCGGAATCGGTCTTCGAGCTGAAGACATGCCCCTGCGCCTCCAGCGCGGCACGAAGCGCATGGAAGTTATAGATCTCGCCGTTGAAGACCACCCAGATACGACGGGTTTCATTGCACATCGGTTGATGACCGGCCGCCGAAAGATCCAGAATGGCCAGGCGACGATGCCCCAAGGCGATACCCTGACCCTCATCGATCCAGCTCCCCTCGTCATCGGGCCCCCTATGGCTCAACGTGTCAGCCATAGCAACAACCTCCCGATTCAGCCGCTCACGGCCGTGGCCCTCACGAGTCCATATCCCGACGATGCCGCACATGATTCAGGGACCGATCCCCTCGACGTTCCGAGACGGGGCGGAAGCCGCAGCCTTGACACCCAGCACCTTCCAGAAGGGCGTGGTGTTGGAGAACTGTGCGTTCAGCAACCCCACCTTGGCAAACATCTCTCGAATCCGCTCTCGCGTAAAACGAAATTCCACGCGTGTCGCAAAACGGTCCACGCTGTCGTTGAAGAGGCTTCGGAAGCTCTTGCCGGTGTAGAACTCATAGAGCGGAACCTGGCGCGCAACCCGCTCAAGCCCGATGGCGCGAAGGCAATTCCCGAATTGGACCAGCGGCCAGTAGACGGTGAGCGCGATCGCACAGCAGATGACCCTGGCGGCTCGATGCGGCAAGCGTGAAATCACGAACCGGAGCCCTGTCACGAACCAGAGGAGCACATGGAAGTACCGAGGACGGTTGTCTAGCGCATAATAGAAATAAGCCAGGAATTTCCCCCCCGGTTTCAGGTGCCGGACCACCCGGTCCAGGCCAGTCAATGGATCAGGCAGATGGTGAAGCACCCCGAGCGAGTAGATCAGGTCGAACGTCGCCGATCGAAACGGGAGTTGGTGAAGGTCTGCCTGGATGATGTGCGCGTTCGGCATGTTCTCAAGCGTTCGAACGGCGACATCGACGGCCGAGGAGAGATCAACCGCGATCAACGTCTGGCCGCGTCCGCCCGCGTAACGCGCCCACCGTCCCATCCCGCACCCCGCATCCAGGATCATCCCGGAGAAATCGTTCGGTGCCAAGAGATCGAAATAGGATCGTGCTGATTCTTCATAGTCGGCCAGGTTCTGTGAAAAATACCGCCACTCCTCCCCGAACGCGGTCGCCGTCTGAATTTGCAAGCGGTCGAACTCGGTCCCACTGGCGGCCGAGTTTTTTCGATGCCGCTTCAGCCACTCTCCGGTCACGCCCGACACCAGGGTCAGATAGCAATCACCCAGCACACGGGGGATGCCGCGTAGAACCGGATAGGCGACCCCGTCCTGCGACTGGAGCGTGCCTTCAATCAAGTCCTCCCCCAGGCAGGCCTGGCAGGCAGCCCCCTCAACCTGTTCGGGAGAACGCCCGTATCGACCGCACCACCGGGTGCAACGATGCCAACCGGCGGGATCGCAGGTGCCGGTCACGTTCGCCTCGGTCACGACGAGGTTCCGACCACCGGCCGGCTCTACTAAATAATCCAGGAGGGAATACCGCAGAGATCGCCCCCTCTAGCCTGCCGTACCCCAGGTGAGGAAAAGCCGGCTTGCTTCACATCTGCCAATCGAGTCAGCCTCGAACGTGGGAATCCAAGATTGCGTCGGTGGAGATGCCCAGATCATCGTTCCTTAGAGAGCGCTTTCAGCTGTCGCTGAAACCGGACATAGTCCGAAATCGTGGGGCTATACCACAATTTACTCTCTAAGTCAGTTCGCTTGTACGTTGTCAAGGTCCCATCGAGCACATGCTTGACCGCTGTGACCAGCAAGGGGATCCCTTTGAAATACTGCTTGACGGGCAACGTCCGGTACGTATCCCGTGAATCGATTTCAATCTTCTCCTGAGCGATGATGCTGCCTGTGTCCACCCCTGCATCTATCTGATGGATCGTCACGCCCGCCAGCTCCGGTCGGCCTTCCGCAACAGCCCAGAAGGCTCCGTGCACCCCTCGGTAACGAGGAGTAATTCCGCAATGAATATTGAGCCAAATGGGTACGCTCTCGATCAAGGGAGAACGAAGAATTGAAGTGCCTGAGATCACTCCGCAGGCAGGTTTGATCTCTTGCAAAAACGTTATGACCTCCAGCGAGTTGACATCGTGGACATGCCGCGTCCGGCTTCGAATATCAGCCTTGTGATGACCGATGAGTTCCTGGATTCGCCTGTTGGAAGCTCGGGCGATATATAGGCGATCCCATATGAGGAAGAGCAGCTGCTGGATGACAGTCCAGAGACCGATCCGTTTGCACCGTCGCTCCAAGAGACGCAACTTGGCTTGCACCGGCTGGTGCTCAAAGACCACTGCCGCCACGTTGAACGATTTTTCAAGCTCATGAACCAAGAGGTCCGTGGTGAGACTAGGCCTGCCCAGGATGACGATTGGGAGCATCGGAACCCACTTGTTTTATACGCTCCGCCGCCTCGCCCATCGTGAGGATTTGAAGGAGGCCTCGCTGACGCAGATCATCGGCGAGCTGGAGAATTTCCTCCAAGCATGCGAAGAGCGCGCAATCGCTCCCCAGATTCGATGGGTGCAGCCAGAGATGAAAGAGCTCCCCCCGTTCAGATGCCTTGCGCAACCCGACCTTCGCCTGGCTCGTCCGTGTTTCTATGGGAATGCACCGACGAAACCCGTCTCGGGCCAGCAGCATCATCGAAGCCGGAAGATTCACGAGTGGACCTTCCAGGAGCGCACCGAGAGGATACGTGGGAGGGGAGAACGGCAGCGCGCGATCCAAAATGTGGAGGACACCGGACCCTGATGCTTCGGGCCAGATTCGGGAATACCATCGAGATTCCCGTCCGCGATACGCAACGATCCCGTACTGCGCCAGAATCTCTCGGTGTGCAATGCGATTACGAGGAAAGACGATGGAGCGAAATTCCAACCCGTGTCGTTGATGCAGCTCCGCGCAGGCAGTCAATTGCGAACGAAAGATTTCAGCGGTACAGGCAGGATCGTCAACGACGATGTGCGAAAAAGTATGGGTTGCGATCTCATGCTTGACCGGAGCGGAATGCACCATGTCTAATATGTCTGTCCCATACCACCATGGATCTCGATGGACATCCGTGGCCGGATCGCGGTGGTGCCAGTCATGGGGATACCACGCATAGCGGGGACGCAGGACATCAGGGTGCGTCAAACCGTCTTCTGACTTCTCACATTTATCTAACAGCAAATGTCCGACGAACGCCCACGTCGCCGGAACGCGGTAGTCATTCAGTAGAACCACCAGTCTTTTTACCAAACCTCGGTACTGTGCGAAATGGGTTGCGTACCGGCGTAACCCGCCGACGTCAAATGTCCCCCACGCCAATTCGGTGTCGAAAGAAAGCACGAAAAGCCCTGGCGACTTGTCAGCGGGGCGATTGGGCACCGATATCCTCTACCAGCTTGGCACGACCCGAAAGTCCTCGGCCTACTTGAAACCTAAAACCCTTCGCACCGATCCGGCATGCTGCACCATCCAGACCAGCGGCCATGTGAACCTTAGCTGTACCATGGTTTGAAGGACTGCCAATAGCGTGACCTGCAGCGGTCCGCCACAAAAGCGACGCAAATGTTCCTGCACCCTCTGAACTTCTTCGGGGGTCAGACTATAGTCAGAGATCTCGTACACGGATCGGTCAAACGTTTGCCGAAGAGTGGTCGCACTCAGCTTGCGGAAGTGAAGCCCCAATTCATACATAAGCGCCCAGAACAGATACCGGTCGATATTCTTTCGCCAGCACGAGACCAGGTCGGTATGCTCCGGCCAACGCTGCAGATGTTCGTCGCAATAGCGATTCATGTTTTCATAATAATCATGCGTCAGTGATTCGATCGAACGCCGGCTGTATGACTGCTTATGGAGCCGATATCGCCACAACCGTCTCGATATATGCCCGATGGACGCACGCTCGGCGATCTGGAACCAGATCACGAAGTCGGCAAATCCTATGGGGCAATCCAGACGAAATCGCACATTCCCGAGAGACGATCTTCGAATCACGGCTCCTGGACATCCGATGAACGACTGCCCTAACCGAATCGTCCGGCTGATGTAGTCCAATCCAGACATCACATCCGGCACGTCATGCTCCCGCACACCGACTTGGTTTCCTGCTTCATCCAACAGATCCCAATCCGAACAGACGATCCCGACCTCTGGGTGCCGGAGCAGGAACGCCACGGAATCGCTGATGAGCTGCGGATGGTGCTGGTCATCGTCGTGGTAGAGACACAGGAATTCGCCTCGGCATTCGTCCATGCAAAAATTATGGTTTGGATACAACCCCAGCGGGGCTGGCTGTCGCACATAGCGTATACGCGGGTCGGTCGCTGCCAGTTGTCTGCAGAGCTCCTCGGTTTCATCCGTCGAGGCATCATCGCTGATCAGGATCTCCAACGGGGAATAGGTCTGGGCGCAAATCGTTCGCAAACTCTCTTTCAGCAGGGCGACTCGATTCCGGGTCGGAATCCCGATCGAGACCAGGGGGTTTGCCATGTTCAACCGGTTGTTGCCAAAAAGCTCTGGCACGCTGTCATACGTTCGGAAGAAGCCTTTCGCTCGTTGTATCACACGACGCTGTGGCGCCGGAAGAAGTCTGTATACCAATCGATCGTCTCTTTCAGCCCTTCCTCAAGGGTGTACTTAGGCTTCCATCCCAATCGGGTGCGCGCCTTCTGGGCATCCAAATATTGATGCGGGATTTCGTTACTCGCTTCGCTTAAAACGATGGGAGCAAGATCCTCACGACCCATCAGACGCTGGATCAACGAGACGAGACCGACGACAGTCACTTGCAACTCATTGCTGAAATTGTAGGTCTCGCCCAGCTCACGAGCGTTCAAGAGGGCTTCCGCAAGTAGCGCGTAGGCTTCCACCGCGTCTTTGATGTAGAAGTAGTCACGAATAAGGGTGCCGTCGCTCCTCAGAGTGGGGCGCTCGCCTTGAAGAAGCGACCTAATCGTCCCCGGAACAATCCGGTTGAAGTTGAGGTCCCCTCCTCCATAAAAGTTGCCGCATCGAGTAATCGCTACGGGGGTTCGGTACGTATGCCAGTACATCTGGGCAATCAAGTCGGCGCAGCTCTTGGACACGTCATAAGGATGACGTCCCATCAGCGGGGTCTCCTCCCGATAGGGGAGTTTCTCCTGAGCACCATACGCCTTGTCGCTGGAGGCGAGCACGACCGCCCGCACGTGGCGCGTCCGTCTGGCAGCTTCCAGAACATTCCAGGTCCCGGCAACGTTGGAGGAGAAAGTAGAACGAGGGTTTTCGTTGGCAATGCAGACCAAGGTCTGTGCAGCCAAGTGGAATACCACTTCTACCTCGTACTCGTTAAGCGTCCGCTCGATCAGATCAAAGTCCTCAACAGCGCCACGGACGGACACGACTCGCTTGTCCAGCTCCATCAGGTAGAAGTTCGACCTTGGGACACTATCGCGCACTAATCCGATGACATCGGCTCCTCGCCGGTAAAGCCACTCCGTGAGCCAGGTTCCCAGGAGTCCGGTGCAGCCTGTCACCAACACCCGCCGCTGTTTCCAGACGCTATCCTTCATGCCTTCCCTATTCCAATCTTCGAGCTATGCGGTCACAACCCTGGGAGCCGGCAGCGGCACGATGAAGTTTCCTTAAACCCTTTATGTCTGATCTTCGGAGCTAGCTCATCGGCAATATGCCAAGAGAACAGCAGGGCGTACTCGGGCTGATCCTCATAGAGACGCGATTCTTCCACCACAGGGATCAGCGTGCCGGGGATGTACTTCCCAACCTTGTAAGAGTCCTTAACTTCGAGCACATACTCCACGATGCCCTCGTCGAGGCCGAGATAATTGATCAGCGTGCCGGCGCGCGACGGAGCGCCGATACCATAGATCCGCCTTGCTTGGCCCTTGATGTCCAGCAATAGGGCGTGCAATTGCAGCTTGGACAACGCGACCCTCTTCTTGAATTCCTGCAGCTTGTCGACGGCAAGATCGGCGCGTTCCTCCTCTTTCAAGATCGCCTTTACAGTTTCGTGGACCGAATAGGCTCCGACTTTCGACGCGTAGACACGGATCGAGCCGCCGTGCGTCGGGATTCGCTTCGCGTGAATGATGGTCAGGCCGTGCATGTCCAGGAGATGCTTCAGGCTCGCGAGGGAATAATATCGGAGGTGCTCGTGATAGATCGCGTCGTACTGCAGTGTCTCCACAAGCGACACGAGATAGTGCGATTCCGAGATGAAGACGCCTTTGTCGTCGAGCATAGCGATGATGCCGTCAAGGACCGCATGAATGTTCTCCATGTGGGCGAAGACGTTCGTGGCCGTCACGATCCTGGCTGGTCCGTGCTGCTTCCGAACCGCCTTGGCCACCTTCGGGGTGAAGAACGTAATTATCGTCGGAATGTTGCGGGCATTGGCCAGGTTCCCGACCTGTGAGGGCTCGATGCCCTGTACGCGATGGCCACCATCAGAGAAATTACTCAGCAATGTGCCGTCGTTGGAGCCGATATCCACGATCAAGTCCTGCGGCCTTAGGTCAACGATCGTCCGAGCTTCCTGATAGCTCTGCAAAGTTGTCCCTTAGGATTTTCGTCGTCCCGCTGGTATAGGGATATTCCGGCGGAAAGAGAATGGCCGGATCAACGATCAACCCCAGCTGGACAAGCTGGCAGCGGGAACAGCGAAGCAACTGAGCCGGACATGAGGCCTGCTCATGAGGCGGCTCGCCGATCTTCGGCATGAGATTCCCCGGCGGTAGATACCCAAGAAATAGAACCGCTTCCAGGTCTGATCCATCGCATACCTGACAACGTGTTACCACGACACCGGAACCGGTTCCCGCCGCCAGGCTTACCCTTGATTCACCTATCGCGCTCCTTTCACGTTATGCTTTTACGTGATCATCGTACTAACAAGGGATCAGGGTGCCCGCCTTTCTCCAACAACAGCATGAGCCCGTTCGTGAAGTCTTCAATCAGCCATTCCCCTCACTTCGTGCAGGCGACGATGTACCCCGTGGCAAAAAACTCGAACCCTGGACGCTCCTCCATATAATCCGCCATTCCATACGCCAGCTTGGGCCAGAACCGGGAGATCGGATAGGGCAATATGAGCTTGTTGTAAAACCGCTCGCCCACCACCTTGCATCCGAGATCGGTGAAGAGCCTTTGAAACTCCTGCTTGGTGTACTTGTCCCGTCCTATCTCCGAAGGCTTGCCCACCAATTTTCGAGCAACTGTGCGAAGGGGTCTAGTGGCGCGTACGATGAGATCATCGAGACAGAATTTCTGGGGGATCGTAAAGACCAGCAGGGCTCCGGGTTTCGCCACTCTGAGGGCTTCGCGAATAACGGCGTCGGGACGATCGAAATATTCTAGCAGTCCCATGCCGACCACCGCATCGAAACTGGCTGCAGGGTAAGGAAGCGATTCGACGCTGCCGACTCGCACTTTGAATGCCGGGCCCAGCTCAAGCTGATCGATCTGGATCTGGGCAACCTGGATCATGTTGGGTGCGATATCGACGCCTTCATATTCCATTTTCTGCCTAGCCAGGAGCTCAATCAGCGCCCCCGTGCCGCACCCTAGATCCAGCAGCTTCTTTCCCATTAGGTCACCAAGAAGCTCGACACATCGTAACCTTCTCGCCAGGAAACTGTGGCTGATGGGGTTGGCGGGATTATAGAGATCTCCCCAGCGGTTATTGACCGCGTAGGCATCAAAATGTCCCTTTACGGCGGTTCGTCTATCGGCGGCGGAGTTCATGCGC
>Ga0194121_10006755_pt1 | contig 15248 bp, 11 predicted proteins | sample TA2MahCa50mmetaG_FD_148609 | JGI IMG/M metagenome (GOLD analysis project Ga0194121, IMG submission 148609) | Freshwater microbial communities from Lake Tanganyika, Tanzania - TA2015020 Mahale Deep Cast 50m | ecosystem: Environmental > Aquatic > Freshwater > Lake | place: Tanzania: Lake... | reverse complement strand
GCCCGCCGAGCGCTTCGACAAGGCGACCGTGCCGATCCCGCCGCTGCTGCGCGCGGCGGCCGGCGTCGGCTGGATCGGCTTCGACCCCGACGACGACGGCGTCGCGCGCGCCGTGCGGCCCGCGGTGGCGTACGCGCCGGCGGGCTCGCCGGACGCGGTCGAGGTGTGGGCGCTCTCGCTCGCGGCCGCGCAGGTCGGGGGCGCGCGCGTGGACCTCGACGCGACCGGGACGCGGCGGCGCCTGCACGTGAACGGGCGGGAGGTGCCGCTCGACGAGAGCGATCGGCTGGTGCTGCGCTTCCACGGCGCCGAGGACGTCTATCCGCGTTACAGCTACGCCTCGGTGCTGCGGTCCGCGATGCGGGCCGCGGCGGGACATCCCGTGACCGAGGCGCGCCCCGCGGACTTCAAGGACAAGATCGTGATCGTCGGCGCGACCGCGGCCGGCCTGCTCGATCTGCGCGCGACGCCGATGGGCGCCGTGGTCCCGGGCTACGTCATCCACGCGACCGCGCTCGACAACCTGCTGCGCGCCGATCCGATCCGCCGCGTGCCGGGCGCCGCGCGGGCGGCGATCGTGCTCGCGCTCGCCGCCGCGTGCGGGGCGATGGCGATGGCGCGCGACACCCGTCGCGGGGGGCTCGGCGTGGCCGCGGTCGCCATCCTCTATGTCGCGCTCGCCACGTGGGCCTACGGCGGACCGGGCCTGTGGCTCGACCTCGCGATCCCGGTGGGCGCCATCGCGCTCGCGTGGGCCGGCTCGACGGGCTGGGCCTACGTCACCGAGGGCCGCGAGCGCCGGTTCCTGCGCGACGCCTTCTCGCGCTATCTTGCTCCGGACGTGGTGGAGGCGCTGGTGGCCCAGCCGGGCCGGCTGACGCTCGGCGGGGAGACGCGCGAGGTGACGGTGATGTTCGCGGATGTGGCCGGCTTCACCACGCTCGCGGAAGGCCGCGACCCCGGCGAGGTCGTCCTCCTGATGAACGAGTGCTTCGAGCAGCTCACCGGCGTCATCCAGCGGCACGGGGGCACCGTCGACAAGTTCATCGGCGACGCCGTCATGGCGTTCTGGAACGCGCCGGTCGCCCAGGCCGATCACGCCGCCCGCGCGCTCCGCGCCGCGCGCGACCTGCTCGACGCCGTCGCGCGCGTGAACGCGGGGTGGTCGGAGCGCAGCCTGCCCGCGCTGGGCATGCGCGTCGGCCTCGCCACCGGGCCGGCCGTCGTCGGTAACGTCGGCTCGCAGACGAAGTTCAACTACACCGTCATGGGCGACACCGTGAACCTCGCCTCGCGCGTGGAGGGCGCGGCGAAGGTCTACGGCACCGCGAGCCTCGTCGTGGATTCCACGATCGCCGCCGCGGGACTGACATTCGACGGCTCAACGCCGTCAGGTCCCGGCGCCATCGCCGTGCGCGAGCTCGACCGCCTGCGCGTGAAGGGCCGCGGCGAAGCGGTCACGGTGTTCGAGGTCCTCACGGGCGCGCCGGACGACTTCGCGCACGCGGAAGCGATGCGCGCGTACGCGAAGGGCCTCGAGGCGTATCGCGCCCGCGCGTTCGCGGAGGCCGAGGCGCAGTTCGACGCGGCGTTGAAGCTGGTGGCCGAGGACGGGCCGTCGCTGGAGATGAAGGCGCGCTGCCGCGAGTACGCGGTGACGCCGCCGCCCGCGGGCTGGCGCGGGGACCACGTCCTGACTTCGAAGTGACGCGAGGGGAGCCATGAAGGCACGACTGATGATCGCCGTCGCGCTGACGCTCACGGCGGTCGCCGTGGCCGCGGCGCAGAGCGGCACGCGCTGGGTGGACCGCACCAAGGCCGACGTCCGGGCCGGCAAGGCCTCGTTCCACGAGGTGGTCGACACCGTGCTGAAGGGCGAGCAGGTGCAGATCCTCAAGAGCGAGGAGCGGTGGCTCAGCGTGCGCACGCCGCGCGGCAAGACGGGCTGGCTCTTCGAGCAGGCGCTCAGCGCGACCGCCGTGACGCCGGGCCGCTCGGACTTCCTCAAGATGGTGCCGGGCGGCGACGCCTCGACGTCCGCGACCGCCGCCTCGACCGGCGCGAAGGGCGTCTACGCCGAGCAGTACGCGCGCGACAAGGGCTACGACTTCGACGTCGTGCGGTGGATCGAGAGCCACCAGCCGACGGCGCGGGACGCCGAGACGTTCGCGAAGTCCGGAGCGGGGCGATGAGCGCCCGCGCGCTCGCCGCCCTCACGCTCGTCGTGCTCCTCGCCGCCGGCTGCGAGAGCACCGGCCAGGGGGCCTCGCACGTGCTCGGCGCGATCGGCGCCGCCACCGGCCTCCCCGGCTTCAGCAGCGCGGCGACCATGGCGCAGACGGACGTGCGCGGGGCGTTCGTCGACATGGACGAGCCGGAAGAGGTCGAGCTCGGCCGTGCGATCGCCGCCGCGGTCGGCGCGCGCTATCCCGTCCTGCGCGATCCCGCGCTCACGCGCTACGTGGCGCTCGTCGGCAACACCGTGGCCGCCGTCTCCGACCGGCCGGACCTCCGGTACTACTTCGCGGTGCTCGACAGTCCGGACATCAACGCGCTCGCCGCGCCGGGCGGCTTCGTGTTCGTCACCACGGGCGCGCTCGCCGCGATGAAGGACGAAGCCGCGCTCGCCGGCGTGCTCGGCCACGAGGTCGGGCACATCGCGCTCCGCCACCACGGCGAGACGATCAAGGCCCAGAAGCGCAAGACCCTGTTCCGCGCGGTGGGCCAGGAGGCGCTGAGCTATGCGCCGGGCGTCGGCGCGTTCTCCGGGCTCATCGGGCTCACCGCGGACGCGATCGCCGAGCAGGTGATCCTCAAGGGCCACAGCCGGGCGGAAGAGATGGAGTCCGACAGGGTCGGCTTCCAGTACGCCGCGCGCGCGGGCTACGACCCCGCGGGCCTGCGCGAGTTCCTCGCCACGCTCGCGTCGCGCGACGACACCGGTGCGAGGAAGTTCTTCTCGACGCATCCCGGCACCGACGAACGGCTGCAGGAGCAGGCGAAGCTGCGCAAGGAATGGACGGGCGGCGGCCGCCGCGAGGCCGCGCGCTTCATCGCGGCGATGGGACGATGATGGACCGGAAAGGACGGGTCATGCGAAGCATACGGATGCTGACGGTCTCGCTCGTGGTGCTCGTGTCGGCGGCGCCCGCGTGGGCGGGCTGGGTCATCGACGAGACGGTGAAGGGCGGCGGGCGGGACGCGGAGCGCCAGCGGCACCTGCTGCAGTCGAACCGCGTGAAGACCGTGACGTTCGAAGGAAGCACGATGACCCAGGCGGTCATCATGGACCTCGACGCGCAGACGATCACGCACATCGACTACGCCGAGCGGCACTTCATGACCGCGACCGCGAAGGAGTACGCCGAGCTCATGCGCCAGGGCATGCAGGCGATGGGCGAGGCGATGGGCCAGATGGGCCAGCAGCTGCAGGCCCAGATGAAGGAGATGGAGGAGCAGCTCAAGAGCCTCCCGCCCGAGCAGCGCCGCCAGATCGAGGCGATGATGCGGCAGGCGCAGCAGGGGGCGAAGCCGCAGCCGGCGCCGACGCTGCGTCCCGAAGATTGCGCGCCGGACAAGGCGGAGATCAAGCGGACCGGCAAGAGTGCCACCGTGGCCGGCTACGACGCGCAAGGCTATCAGGTGTTCACAAATGGCAAGCTCGACTCGGAAGTGTGGATCGCGCCAGCGATCACGGCGATCCGCGAGATCGATCCGGCCAAGCTGGAGCGCATGATGCGCGAGATGATGCAGGCGCTGCCCCAGTGCCCGCCCCGCGGCTCGATGCTCGGCGCCGATCCCGTGTGGAAGTTGATGAAAGACGGCTATCCTGTGCGTAGCGTCGACAAGGACGGCGGGTCCGTGACGGAGGTCGTGAAGGCGGAGAGCCGCTCGATCGGCGCCGGCGAGTTCCAGCCGCCCGCGGGCTTCGCCCGGAAGACCCTCAAAGAGCTCATGGGAGGGAAGTAGCCTCGTGCCACGTCGTCCGCTCATCATCGCCGGCGTCGTCGTCCTCCTCGCCGGTCTCGCCTGGGGTGTGTCCACCTGGTGGCACTACCGCGGCCACGTCTCCACCGACGACGCGTACGTCGAAGGCACCGTCGCCACCGTGAGCGCCAAGGCGGCGGGCCACATCGTCGAGCTCTTCGTCGAGGACAACAAGGCGGTGAAGAAGGGCGAGCTGCTCATGCGCATCGACGACCGCGACTACCGCGCGCGCCTGGCGCAGGCGCAGGCGGCCGTCGGCATCGCGCAGAGCCGGCTGCAGGCGGCGGCGGCGCGCGTGTTGATGACCCGCAACAGCGCCTCGGGCCAGATGGCGCAGGCGCAGGCGTCGTCGATGAGCGCGGAGTCCGCGCAGCGGGCGGCGCGCGACGCCATGGAGGCGGGCCGCGCGATCGTCGCCTCGCGCCGCGCCAACCTCGGCGCCGCGCAGGCGGAGCTCGAGCGCGCGCGGGCCGCGCTCGACCGCGCGCGCCAGGACCTCGCGCGCGTGACCGTGCTGCTCAAGCAGGACCTCGTCGCGAAGCGCGATCACGATCAGGCCCTCACCGACGAGCGCGCCGCCGCCGCCAACGTGACGGTGGCGGAGCAGCGCATCGTGCAGGCGCAGCGCGATCTCGCCCAGTCGGAAGCGGACCTCAAGATCCGCGACACCGGCTACGAGCCGCAGCAGATCGGCCTGGTGATGGCGGAAGCGCGGGCGGCGGACGCACGCGCCAAGCGCATCAACGCCGAGGCCGCGCAGCAGGAAGTCCGGGTGCGCGAAGCCGAGCGCGAGCTCGCGGCCGCGCAGTTGAAGGAAGCGCAGGCCGACCTCGCGGTGGCCGAGCTGAACCTCGAGCACACGCAGGTGTACTCGCCCATCGACGGCGTCGTCGCCAAGCGCACGGTCGAGATGGGGCAGATCGTCCAGATGGGCCAGCCGCTGCTCGCGGTGGTCCCGCTGCAGGACGTGTGGGTGTTGGCGAACTTCAAGGAGACGCAGCTCGCGGGCGTGAAGCCGGGGATGCCCGCGACGATCGCCGTCGACGGCGTGCCGGGCAAGACCTACACGGGCGTCGTGGACTCGATCGCGGCGGGCACGGGCGCGCGCTTCTCGCTGCTGCCGCCGGAGAACGCCACCGGCAACTGGGTGAAGGTCGTCCAGCGCGTCCCGGTGAAGGTGCGTCTGGACCGCGGCGAAGTCGGCAACCCGCACACGCTGCGCGCGGGCATGTCGGCGTACGTCACGATCAAGATCAAGTGACACCCGGAGGGGGGCTTCGCCCCCCTTCCGGCGGTCGTCGCGCGCCCTTTGGGCGCACTCCTCCCTGCCTCCCCCCAGCGACAGTCGGATTGCGCGGGCGAAGCCCGCGCTCGAACGACGTCTCGCACGCACGCAACGTGGCGCGGGACTTGTACGCGTTCTCCGCGCCATGAACGACTTCGGCCGCGTGCTCTATAACCGCGCGGCGTTGCGATACCACGCGCTCCCTGCCGCGTCTCCGGTGGCGAAAATTCTTCCCTCAATCGGCCGTCGCAGCCACAGTGCGCGCGCACTGCGCTTCGCGAGTGCGCTTCTCGTCGGGCTCCTCCTCCTTGCGACGCCGGCGCACGCGCAGCTCGATCAACTGTTGCGCGGGGTGCCGGGCGTCGTCACCGGGACACCCGCGGCGGGGCTCAGTGACGCGAAGATCGGGGAAGGGCTCAAGCAGGCGTTGCAGGTCGGGACCGGGAACGCCGTCTCGCTCACCGGCAAGGTCGACGGCTACCTGCGCAACGAGGCCATCAAGATCCTCCTGCCCGACAACATCCGCTCGCTGGAGCAGGGCCTCCGGCTCGCGGGGCAGGGCGAGCGCGTCGACGCGTTCGTCGTCAGCATGAACCGCGCGGCCGAGCGCGCGGCGCCCGCCGCGCGGACGATCTTCCTCGACGCGATCGGCGCGATGAGCTTCGACGACGCGCGCCGGATCCTGCAGGGCAGCCAGACCGCGGCCACCGACTACTTCAAGGACAAGACGACCGGCAAGCTCGCGGCCGCGTTCGCGCCGACGGTCGAGAAGGCGATGAACGAGGTCGGCGTCACGCGCCAGTACAAGGAGCTCACCGGCTCGCTGCGCCTGATCCCGATGGGCGGCATGGACGCGTTCGACATCGACCGCTACGTGGTCGACCGCGCGCTCGCCGGCCTCTTCACCGTGGTCGCGGAGGAAGAGCGGAAGATCCGCACGAACCCCGGCGCCCGCGTCACCGACACGCTGCGGGAGGTCTTCGGCTCCGCGCGCTGAGCGCGCGCGTCAGTGCACGACGAGCACGGGCACCCGGCAGCGGTTCAGCGCGCCCACCGCCACGCTGCCGAGCAGCGCGCGCTTCACCCCCGAGGTCGCCCGCGCGCCGACGACGAGCAGGTGCGCCTTCGCGCCGTCCACCGCGTCGAGGAGCCCCACCAGCGGCGTCCCGGTACGCACCTCGCCGCGCGCGGCCGTGCCGCTCCGGGCGAGCCGCCGGGCGATCCCGTCGACGTCCCGGCGGGCGCGCCGCACGGTCTCCTGGTTCAGCGTCGCCAGCTCCCGGAGGACCGCGGTGCGGATCGACGCGGGAAGGCGGCCGGCGGTCGGCACCGTGCGCGGCTCCACGACGCGCACGACGCGGACGTTGATCGTGCCGCCGGCGAGGCGTCCCGCGAGGTCCACCGCCCGCCGCGCGTTCGGAGAGCCGTCCACGCCGACCACCAGGCGGCGGGCGCGCCGCATCGGCCGCTGCACCACGAGCACCGCGCGGCGGGCCCCTTCGACGACCTCGCGCGAGACGCTGCCCATGAGCAGCCGGCGGAGCGCCCCGTGTCCGCGCCAGCCGATCACGATGACGTCCGCGCCGTACCGGCGGGCCTCGCGCAGGATCGTGTTGGCGGCGGCGCCCGTCTGCGTGACCACCTCGACGTCGGGCCAGCGCGCCGCGAGCGACCGGCGCGCCTGCGCCGCGATGGCGTCGTACGTGCCGGAGAGCGCGCGTCGGAGGCGCGGCGTCGCGTCGAAGCCGTCGACCGCCACGATGCCGCGCACCTGCGTGCCGTCGGGCCAGGGGAGATGGCGCGCGGTCAGCACGGCCGCTCTCGCCGCCGGGGATCCATCCGTCGCGATCAGGACCTTCATGCCGCGTCGCGGCCCTCCACCTCGTCGTGCCATGGGTATGTCGCCCTTTCGTGTGATGGTTAGACGCGCGAGGCGCGGCCGGCCCAGTATGGCTCACGCAGCACGCGTTTGAGCAGCTTCCCCGCGGCATCGCGCGGGAAGACGTCGTGGAAGGAGACCTCGCGCGGGATCTTGTAGTCGCCGAGGCGCTCGCGGGCGAAGCGGATGAGCTCCTCCGCGGTGACCGTCGAGCCGGGCCGCGGCTGCACCGCCGCGTGCACGCGCTCGCCCCAGGTGTCGTCCGGCACGCCGAACACCGCCACGTCCTGCACGGCCGGATGCCGGTGCAGCACGTCCTCGATCTCGGCCGGGTAGATGTTCACGCCGCCCGAGATGACCATGTCGCGCAGCCGGTCGCAGATGTAGACGAAGCCGTCGGCGTCGATCCACGCGACGTCGCCCACCGAGAGCCAGCCGTCGCCGCGCTCCGTCTGCGCGGTCGCCTCCGCCTTCTTGTAGTACTCGTCGAAGACGCCGTCGTAGCGGCGGACCACGAGCTCGCCGGGCTCGCCGGCGGGCAGCGGCGCGCCGTCGGCGCCGAGCACCGCGAGCTCGGTGCCCGGCATCGCGCGCCCGCACGAGCCGGGCTTGCGCAGGACGTCCTCCGGGCGCAGCAGCGTGTTCATGCCGAGCTCGGTCGAGCCGTAGAACTCGTACAGCACCGGGCCGAAGTAGGCGAGGATGTCCTCCTTCACCTTCATCGGGCACGGCGCGGCGGCGACCACGATGACCTGCATGGACGACACGTCGTAGCGCGTGCGGACGTCCGCGGGGAGGTCGGCGATGCGCTTGAGGAGGATCGGCGCCATGAACGTGCTGCTCACGCGGTGGCGCGCGATCAGGGCGAGCGCGCCCTCCGCGTCGAACTTCGGCATCAGCACGACGGTGCCGCCGAACACGTGCGTGTACGTCGCGAAGGCGCCGGGCGCGGAGTGATAGAGCGGCCCCGCGGCGAGGTGCACGTGCGGGCGGGCGAGGTCGAACGCCGCGAGCCGCGGCAGGAGCGCGCGCTGATCCACCACGCGGCGGCGCGCGCCCTTCGGCTTGCCGGTGGTGCCGGCGGTGTAGATCATCGAGCCGCCGACGCTGCCGCCCGTCTCCACGGGCACGCCCCGGGGATCGCCCGCGGCGATTAGGTCCGCGATCGCGCGCGCCCACGGCCGGCGCTCGTGGCCCAGCGTCACCCAGTGACGCACGCGCGGCGCGCGCGCGCGCACGGCCTCCGCGGTCGCGACGAACTGATCGCCGACGCAGACGATGGCGGCGTCCGAATCGTCGAGGATGTACGCGACCTCGTCCGGCGTCAGCCGGTGGTTCATCGGCACCGCGATGGCGCCCACGGCGCGCGCGGCGGCGCCGGTCAGCATGTACGCCGTCGAGTTGTGCGCGTAGACGATCAGGTGCTCGCCCGCGCGCAGCCCGAGACCCGCGAGCGCGTGGGCGAGGCGGTTGCGCGCATCGAGAAAGGCGGCCCACGTGAGCACGCGGTCGCCTTCGACGATCGCGGGCGTCTGCGGCGTGGCAGCGGCGTGCGCGGCGATGGCATCCATTGGCCCGCATTGTGCAACAAGAATGTCCGCGGCCGTAGCCGCACCCCACGATGACCGATCGACGCGAGACCGAGCGGCCGCAGGGGCTCCGGTCGTTCAGGCCCCTGATCGTCCTCGCCGGCTTCGCGCTGGTGTTCGCCTGCCTGCACCTGGCGCGCGACGTCCTCATCCCGGTCGCGCTCGCGATGCTGCTCGCGCTCGCGCTCACGCCGATGGTCGCGGCCGTGCAGCGCCGCGGCGTGCACCGCGTCGCCGCGGTGCTCCTCGTCGTCACGCTGGTCTTCGGCGCGCTGGCCGGCGTGGGCTGGATCCTCGGGCAGCAGGTCAACGCGCTCGCGGGCGAGCTGCCCCGCTACCGCGAGAACATCCGCCAGAAGGTCGCCGACATTCGGGTCTTCGGCCGCGGCGGGTCGATCGAGAAGGTGCAGGAGACCGTCAAGGACGTCGCGCGGGAGATCCAGAAGGAGGACGGCGCCCCGGCGACGCCGCGGACCACGACGCCGCCGCCGGTCCTGCCCGCGCAGAAGGCCGTGATCCCGCTCGTCACCGTGGCGGCCGTCGGCGAGCTGGCGGCGACGCTCGGCCTCGTGCTGGTCCTCGTCGTGTTCATGCTCGTCGAGCGCCAGGAGCTGCGGAATCGGCTCATCCGCCTGTTCGGGCACGGCCGTATCTCGATCACCACGCGGGCGCTCGACGAGGCGACCAGCGGGATCATCCGCTACCTGCTGCTGCAGTCGGCCGTGAACGCGTGCTTCGGGATCTCGGTGGCGATCGGCCTCTGGGCGATCGGCGTGCCGTACCCGCTGCTGTTCGGGACGCTCGCGATGCTGCTGCGGTTCATCCCGTACGTCGGCACGTGGATGGCGGCCGTCCTCCCGATCGCGCTCAGCCTCGCGGTGTTCCCCGGGTGGACCAAGCCGTTGCTCGTCATCGCGCTCTTCGCGGTGATCGAGCCGCTCATCTACGCCCTGGAGCCGCTGCTGTACGGGCACAGCATCGGCGTCTCGCAGACCGCGCTGCTCATCGCGGTGGCGTTCTGGACGTGGCTGTGGGGCCCGCTCGGCCTGATCCTCGCAACGCCGCTCACGGTCTGCCTCGTCGTCCTCGGCAAGTACGTCACCGGCCTCGACTTCATCTTGACGCTGGTGAGCGACCGCGCCGCGCTCACGGCCGACGTCGCGTACTACCAGCGCCTGCTCGCGCTCGACCGCGACGAGGCGGCGGAGATCGTGGAGGCCGAGCTGCCCGCGCTCGGGCCGGCGCGGGTCTACGACGAGATCATGGTGCCCGCGCTGAACTACGCGCGGCGCGATCGCGAGCGCGGGCAGCTCACCGACGAGCAGCGCGCGTTCATCGTGCGCGCGTCGCGGGACATCGTGGATGAGGTCGTCGCGCCGAGCGTGACCGAGCGCGCCCCGGAGCGCGGGCGCATCGACGGCTGCCCGGCCCGAGACGCGCTCGACGAGGTGGCGCTCCACATGCTCGGGGACCTGCTCGGCGCCGAGGGCGTCGCGCTGCACATCGTGTCGGCGGAGCGCCTGGCGTCGGAGGTGGTCGCCGAGGTGCAGGACGACCATCCCGCGTGCATCTGTGTCGCGTCACTGCCGCCGGGCGGACTCGCCCAGACGCGCTACCTCGTGAAGCGCCTGCGCGCGCATGCGCCGACCGCGTGCCTGGTCGTGGGGCGGTGGGGCGATCCGGGCCGGCCCGCGGAGGATCCGGGGCGCCTCTCGGCGATCGGCGCGGATCGCGTCGGCGGCTCGCTCGCGGCCACGCGCGGCCACGTGCTCGAGCTGCTACCGACCGTTCCCGCGGCGCGCGCCCGACTCCCGCGCTCCGCCTGAGGGAGGCGCGTCGCCGCCCGGCACCCGGCGCCGCATCAGGGCTCGGCGGAGAGCACGAGGTAGAGCGACGTGCGGCCGCGCTGGACGAGCACGGTCGCGACGCCGTCGCGGCCCACGGACGGCGCGACTTCGTCGTAGTCGGTGAGCGTCCGGACGGGGTGGCGGTTCAGCTCCCGCACGAGGTCGCCCCGCAGCAGACCCGCGGTCGCGGCGGGCGTGCCCGCCCTCACCCCGGCGATCACCACGCCGATCTCCGGCGTGACACCTTCGACGATGAAGCCGAGCCCGTGCACGCGCTCGGTGGGCGGCACGGACCCGGGGTCCTGGCCGATCGTGAGGCGCACGGTCGACTCCCGCCCGTCGCGCCACACGTGGAGGGTCGCCGGACGCCCGGGGGCGGTCGCGGCGAGGGCGTGCTCGAGGTCGGCGAGCTCGCGGAGCGGGCGGCCGTCGAGAGCCAGCACGACCGCGCCGCGCGTGAGGCCGGCGCGCGCCACGGGGCTGCCGGGGATCACGTCGGCGACGAGGAGCCCGCCCACGGCGGGCACGCGGAACGCACGGGCCAGCTCCGGCGTCATGAGCTGCGGCTCGATGCCGAGCCAGCCGCGGATGACCTTGCCGTGCGCGACCAGGTCCGCGACGACCGCGCGCACGACGTTCGACGGCACCGCGAACGCGATGCCCGAGCCGCGCGGCGCCGCGATCGACGAGACCCCGATCACTTCGCCGCGCGGACTGACGAGCGGCCCGCCCGCGCTGCCGGGATTGATCGCGGCGTCCGTCTGCAGCATGTCGGCGGTGCCGGCTTTCGCGCCCGCCCACGGCCTGGGTCGTCCGCTCACGATGCCCGCGCTCACGCTCGCTTCGAAGCCGTAGGGCGAGCCGAGCGCGATCACCCAGTCCCCCACGCGCACCCGGTCGGAGTCGCCGAAGCGCGCGACGGGCCACGGGCCCGCGCCCGCGATCCGCAGGATCGCGAGGTCCGTGCGGTCGTCGCGCCCGACCACGGTCGCGCGGGCACGGCGCCCGTCGACGTCGACGACCTCCACCTCACTGTGGCCGCGGAGCAGGCGGAGCCCCGTCACCGCGATGCCGCTCGGGTCCACCACCACGGCGGCGCCGAGCGTACGGTTCGGCAGGGTGGTGAGCGCCTCGAAGAACCGTCGCAGCGCGTCGCCGGGCGTGAGGGCGTCGTCGTCGATCTCCTCGATGTCGGGCGGGGCCGGCATCGCCACGCTCAGCACCGCCGGCTTGAGGGTCTCCACCACGCCCGCGAACGTCTCGGGCGGCTGCGGCCGCTGCGCGGCGGCGTCGGGCGGGGCCAGCAGCGCGAATGCCAGGACGACGGCCGCGGGCATCGTTCGCATGCCGGCCGGTTGTGCAAGGCGAATGCCCCGCCTGACGGCGTGCGATTTCGCCGACATGCGACGCGCTCCCCCTCCCGGACGGGGCGTCGAATGGGGTGCCGATGCCCCGGTGGGACCTATAATCCCCATGTGGCCGACGACCGCGTCCTGATCATCGACGACGAGCCCGACATGGTGGAGAACCTCACGCGCATCCTGCGGCGCGAAGGCTATCGCTGCCTGTCGGCGACCGACCCCCGCAAGGGGCTCGACCTGCTCGAGGCGCACCGGCCGGACGTCGTACTCACCGATCTCAAGATGCCGGGGATGGACGGCATGGACGTGCTGCGGCGCGCCCACGCGACCGATCCCACGCTGCCGATCGTGATGATCACCGCCGTCCAGACCGTCGAGGCGGCGGTGGCCGCCATCAAGGAAGGCGCGTTCGACTACCTGCCGAAGAACTTCACGGTCGACCAGCTCAAGCTCACGGTGGAGCGCGCGCTGCGCCAGCGCAGGCTCGCGGTCGAGAACCGCAATCTGCGTGAGCAGCTCGAGACGACCTTCCGCTTCGAGACGCTGCTCGGGCGCAGCCCCGTGATGGCGAAGGTGTTCGAGCTGGTGCGCAAGGCCGCGCGCGCCGACGCGAACATCCTCGTGCAGGGCGAGAGCGGCACCGGCAAGGAGCTGATCGCCCGCGCGGTCCACGCCAACAGCCCCCGGGCGACACAGCCCTTCGTGCCGGTCGACTGCGCCTCGCTGCCCGAGCACCTCCTGGAGTCCGAGCTGTTCGGCCACGAGCGCGGCGCGTTCACGGGCGCGATCAAGACCAAGCCGGGCCTGATCGAGACGGCCGACCACGGCACCCTCTTCCTCGACGAGATCGGCGAGATGCCCATCGGCCTGCAGGCGAAGCTGCTGCGCGCGCTGCAGGAGCGGCAGATCCGGCGCGTCGGCGACACCGGCCTCGTGGACGTCGACGTGCGCGTCGTGTCGGCCACCAACCGCGACCTCCGCGCGGCGTGCGTGAAGAACGAGTTCCGCGAGGACCTCTTCTACCGCATCAACGTCATCGCGATCGAGCTGCCCCCGCTGCGCGAGCGGGCGGGCGACGTGCGTCTGCTCGCGCAGGCGTTCCTGCAGCGCTACGGGCAGGGACGCGTGCACGCGATCGACGACGACGCCATGGCGGCGCTCGAGGCCTATCGCTGGCCCGGCAACGTCCGCGAGCTGCAGAACGTGATGGAGCGCGCGTGCGCGCTGACCGACGGCGAGCGCGTCCGCGCCGGCGACCTGCCGGACTACGTGCTGGGCGGCGGCGGCCGCTCGCTGTCGGCGGCCACGGCGACCGGCGACGTCGACGCGGCGCGCGCGGCGGCGCGGGGGCTGCCGCTGAAGGATGCGAAGGAGCAGTGGCTCGCGGTGCTGGAGGCGTCCTACCTGCGCGGCCTGCTCGCGCGCCACGACGGCAACATCTCCGCGGCGGCGAAGGACGCGGGCATCGACCGCAAGACCTTCCACCGCCTGATCAACAAGTACGGCCTCAAGTAACGCGCACGCCGCCGTGCTGAGCCTTCGCTTCCTCGGCGCCGCCGGCACGGTCACCGGCTCGAAGTTCGCCCTCGCGCACGACGGCGGCACGACGCTCATCGACTGCGGGCTCTTCCAGGGCCTCAAGGAGCTGCGGCTCCGCAACTGGGAGGCGTTGCCGCTCGCGCCGGGCGCGATCGACCGCGTCGTGCTCACGCACGCGCACATCGACCACAGCGGCTACCTGCCGCGCCTGTGCCGCGCGGGGTTCCGGGGCGACGTGCTCGCCACCCGCGCCACGCGCGACCTCCTCGGCATCCTGCTGCCCGACTCCGGCCACCTGCACGAGGAGGAGGCGCGCTACCGGAACGAGACCGGCACCACGAAGCATCACCCGGCGCTGCCGCTGTACACCGCCGCGGACGGCGCGGCCGCGGCGGCGCGCGTGACCGGTGTCGACTGGGAGCAGCGCGTGGCGCTCGGGCCGAACGCCGGCGCGGTGTTTCGCCGCGCCGGGCACATCCTCGGCGCGGCCAGCGTGCACGTCGACGCGGGGGGGCGGCGCCTCGTGTTCTCCGGCGACGTCGGCCGCTACGGCGCGCCGATCCTGCACGACCCCGCGCCGCTCGGCGAGGCCGACGACGTGATCGTGGAGTCCACCTACGGCGACCGCGCGCACGACGCGACGCCGATCGACGTCCAGCTCGAGCGCGCGATCGGGCAGGCCGTGGCGCGCGGGGGCGGGATCGTCATTCCGGCGTTCGCGGTCGGCCGGACGCAGGACCTGCTCTACTACCTCGGGACGCTCGAGCGCGCGGGGCGGATCCCGCGCCTGCGCGCCTACATGGACAGCCCGATGGCGATCGACGCCACCGGCGTCTACGCGCGCCATCCCGGCGAGTTCGACGACGACATGCGCGCGCTGCTCGCGGGCGGCCGCTCGCCGCTGCGCTCCGGCGACTTCCGCCTCGCGCGGACGCCGCAGGAGTCGCGCGCGATCAACGGCGTGCCGGGGCCCGTGCTGATCATCTCCGCGAGCGGCATGGCCACCGGCGGCCGCGTGCTCCACCACCTGCGACGGCGCCTCCCCGATCCGCGCACGACCGTGCTGCTCGCCGGCTACCAGGTGGCGGGCACCCGCGGCCGCTCGCTCGAGGACGGCGCGCAGAGCGTCCGCATCTTCGGCGAGGACGTGCCGGTGCGTGCGCACGTCGAGACGATCCATGGCCTCTCCGCCCACGCGGACGCCGACGGGCTGCTGCGCTGGCTGCGCACGGCCGCGCGCCGCCCCCGGCGCGTCTTCGTGGTCCACGGCGAGCCGCCCGCCGCCCGTGCGCTCGCCGCGCGCATCGGCCGGGAGCTGGGGTGGAGCGCGACCGTTCCCGCGCTCGGGGAGACGTTCGAGCTGGACTGAGCGCGCGGCGCGGCGGCGGGCCGGAGCCCCGCACCATGCGTACACTCGGTGCAGGCATGGCCTCCACCGAGCCGCTCGTCTACCGGCCGTACGCGCTGCTCGCGTTCGCGGCGACCCTGACGCTCGGCACCCCCGTCGGCCTGCGCCTCCTCGCCGCCCACTACGCCGGCACGGCCGCGGTCGGCCTGCCCTGGGTCGCGCTCCACGCGCACACGCAGGTGCTCGGCTTCTTCGGCACGCTGATCCTCGGCATCGCGCCGCACCTGTTCGCGCGCTTCGGCGGCCGTCCCGTCGCCGCCGGCCCGTACTGGATCGGCGCGCTGGTGCTGGCGGCGGCGCTCGTCGCCCGCGTGCTGGGCACCGCGGCCGGCGCGCCGATCCCGCTGCTGCTG
>Ga0194121_10006754_pt1 | contig 15249 bp, 17 predicted proteins | sample TA2MahCa50mmetaG_FD_148609 | JGI IMG/M metagenome (GOLD analysis project Ga0194121, IMG submission 148609) | Freshwater microbial communities from Lake Tanganyika, Tanzania - TA2015020 Mahale Deep Cast 50m | ecosystem: Environmental > Aquatic > Freshwater > Lake | place: Tanzania: Lake... | reverse complement strand
CGTGCCCGCAGCACCTGGAGCGCGAGCAGTCCAAGGCTTCCCGCGCCGACGACCGCGGCGGTCGTCCCCGCGCGCGGCTCGCCGCGCCCGACCGCGCGCACGACCACCGCGAGCGGCTCGGTCAGCATCGCCGTGAGGTCGTCCACGCCGTCGGGAATCTTCCAGCAGCAGCGCGCGGGCACGGTCACCGCTTCCGCGAACCCGCCATCCACGTCGATCCCGATCGCGATGCGCGCCGCGCAGAGGTTGCGGTTGCCTTCGCGACAAAGCGGGCAGACGCCGCAGGAGTAGTTCGGCTCGACCACGATCCGATCGCCGACCGCGAGGTCCGCGACGCCGGCGCCGACGGCCGCCACCCGCCCTACGAACTCGTGGCCCATCACGCGCGGGTACTCCACCGGGCGCTCGCCCGTCCAGATCCGGTAGTCGGTGCCGCAGAGGCCGGCGGCGCTCACGCGCACGGTGACAGCGGCGTCGCCCGCCGCCGGCGAGGCGGTGCGCTCGACGGCGAGCGTGCGAGGCGCGTGGAGGAGGGCGGCCTGCATCATCGCCCGCATCCTCTCACGCGGCCGAGTGGCCGCCGTCGAGGAACAGGGTCTGGCCCGTCATGAAGTCCGAGCCCGAGGACGCGAGGTACACGGCGAGCGGGCCGATCTCGTCGACGCGCCCCGTGCGGCGCGCCGGGATGTCGCGCGTGAGACGATCCGCGATCCGCGGGTTCGCGAACGCGGCTTCGTTCATCTCGGTCACGAACCAGCCGGGCGCGATGGCGTTCACCTGCACGTTGTGGCGCGCCCATTCGACGGCGAGCGTGCGGGTGAGCGCGCTCACGCCGCCCTTGCTCGCGGCATACACGGTGTAGCCCGGCAGCCCGACGTGGCCGAGCACCGAGGACAGGTTGATGACCTTGCCGCTCCCCTGCCCGAGCAGATACGGAGCGGCCGCGCGACAGCCGTGGAAGACGCCCGTGAGGTTCACGCCGATGACCGCCTGCCAGTCCTCGGGCGCCGTCTCCGCGAGCGGCTTCGGGTTCGCGATCCCGGAGTTGTTGACGACGATGTCCAGGCGGCCGAGCGTGTCGACGGTCGCCTGCATCAAGGCCTCGACCGAGGGATAGCTCGCGACGTCGGTCGCTGCCACGAGCGCCCGCGCGCCGGCGGCCTCCACGAGCCGCGCGGTGTCCTCCAGATCCGGCTTCGAGCGCGCGGCGAGCGCGACGTGCGCGCCCGCCTCGGCCAGCGCGACGGCGATGGCCCGGCCGAGGCCCCGGCTCGCGCCGGTGACCACCGCGACCTTGCCGTCGAGCCGGGCGGGGCGGCCGGTCAGCGGTAGAGCTCCTCGATCGCCTGCTCGTACTTCTGCCAGACGACCTTGCGCTTGACCTTCAGCGTGGGCGTCAGCTCGCCGCCCTCCTGCGTGAAGTCCACCGGGAGCACCGCGAACTTCTTGATCTTCGCGTAGGACTGGAGCTGCGAGTTCTTCTCCTCGACGATCCGCGCCACGCGATCCACCACCTTCGGATGCTTGGTGACGACGCCGGGGTCGGTGGTGAGGATGCCTTCGTCGCGGGCGAATTTCGTCAGCTCGTCCGGGTTGACCGTGATCAGCGCGATCGGGTACGGCCGGCGGTCGCCGTACACCATCACCTGGCTCACGAACGGATCCGCCTTGAGCAGGTTCTCGATGTTCTGCGGCGCGATGTTCATGCCGCCCGCGGTGACGATGAGGTCCTTCTTGCGGTCGGTGATGAAGATGAAGCCGTCCTCGTCGATGCGCCCGATGTCGCCCGTGTGGAACCAGCCCGACGGCTCGAACACCTCGCTCGTGGCCTGCGGCTGCTTGTAGTAGCCCTTCGTCGCCACGTTCGGCCCGCGCGCGAGGATCTCACCGTCGTCCGCGATGCGGACCTCGACGTTCGGCAGCGCACGCCCGACCGAGCCGAACTTGAACTTGCCCGGGCTGTTGAACGTCAGCACCGGACAGGTCTCGGTGAGGCCGTAGCCCTCGAGCAGCAGGATGCCCGCCGCGTGGAAGAACTCGGCGATGTCGCGCGAGAGCGGTGCGCCGCCGGACACGGCCCACTTGAGCCGCCCGCCGAGCGCAGCATGGAGCTTCGAGAAGACGAGCTTGTGCGCGATCGCCTGCTTGAGCTTGAGCGCGGGCGGCAGCGGCTGACCGCGCTGCTGGTGGCGGCTCACCTCGCGCCCGACCCCGATCGCCCAGTGGAAGATCTTCTTCTTCACCGGCGACCCGGCTTCCACCCCCGCGAGGATCTTGGCGTACACCTTCTCGAACACGCGCGGCACGCTGCAGATGAAGTGCGGGCGCGTCTCCTTGAGGTTCTCGCCGACCTTGTCGAGGTTCTCGGCGAACGCGGTGGTGAGCCCGTTGTAGACGCCGAGGAACGACTCGAGCCGCGCGAACGAGTGGGCGAGCGGGAGGAAGAGGAGGTGGACCCAGCCGGCCTCCACCGGCGTCATCTCCGCCGACGCCCGCAGCGACGCGAGGTGGTTGCCGTGGGTCTGCACGACGCCCTTCGGCGGCCCCGTCGTGCCCGACGTGTAGACGATGGTGGCGACGTCGTCGGCCTGCGTGGAGGCGACGCGCTCGGCCAGCGTGCTCTTGTGCGCGCCCTCGTGCTCGCGCCCCAGGCGCCGCAGCGCCTGCCACGTCATCACCATCTTGGGCGGCTCGGGCGCGTCGTAGCCCGTCATCACGATGATGTGCTCGAGGTTGGGCATCGCGTCCCGGGCCTCGAGCGCCTTCGCGAGCTGGGCCGCGTCCTCCACGATCAGCGTGCGCGCCTCGGAGTCGTTCACCACGTACGCGATGAGGTCCGGCGGATAGCTCGGGTAGATCGGCACGGTGACGCCGCCAGCGCTGAAGATGGCGAAGTCGGCCTGCACCCACTCCGCGCGGCTCGCGGACAGCAGCGCGACGCGGTCGCCCTTGCCGCGTCCAAGCGCGATCAGGCCGAGCGCGACCTCGCGCACGACCTCCCCGAGCTCACGCGCGCTGAGCGTCGCCCACCCGCTGCCGGTCTTGAACTGCTGCGCCGGCCGGTCGCCGCCCTGCTCGACCCGACTCCAGAACATCCGTGCGAGGGTATCGTCCGCCATACGGCCTCCTTCGGCCTCCGCCGCGTCGCACAAAGTCATCAGCAATAAGGAATTTGGACGGTAGCACGCCCGGTATGACGCGACGCGTGAAAATTCGCTTGCCACGCCTGACGCGGCGCGTTAGGCTGCAGGGGATCGACGAAGCACCCAGGAGGAGCGGCATGAAGGACGCGACGGTGAAGGCGAACGAGATCTTCGGTCAGGCCTCGGACAAGGCCGTAGAGACGATGGCGATGTGGGCGGAGGCGAACCAGCGCGTGCTCCGCGAGCTGGTCGAGCTCTCGGCCGGCGCCGCGAAGGAGAGCGTGCGGCTGTACGCCGAGCTGCAGCAGGGCGCGATGGACGCCGTGCGCGACAGCCAGGCGACGGCGCTCAAGTGGCACGCGACCTGGCAGGACGGCCCCAAGGACCCGATGGGCTGGTACCAACAGGCGCTCGCCGAGGGCGTCGAGGGCGCGCAGAAGTTCTTCCGGATGGTGGAAGGCGGCGCGCAGGCCGTGACGCGGTCGGCGGAGCGCCTGCAGACGACGGCCGAGCAGACCGGCAAGGGCATCCAGGAGACCGTCGAGGCCACGGTGCTGCGGGTGAAGGACGCCTACCGCACGAACTAGGCGCGCTACTTCTCGTCCGTCTTCCGCTTCTCGAGACGCTCCTCGAGCGCCCGCAGGCGCTCGCGGAGCGTCGACACCTCGTCACGCAGCCGGTCGGCTTCCGGCTCGCTCGCCGGCCGCGCGGGCTCCGCGGCCTTCGCGCCGGGCGTCGCCGCCGCGCCCCATCCCGCCCGCGTGGACCACTCGCGGAACACGCGGTCCATCTCGCGCTGACTCGAGATGATGCCCTCGAAGCTCGAGCGCATCGAGCGCTGCACGAAGTCCTGCCACGCCTCGCCGTGCTTCACGAGCTGATGGAGGAACGCGGCGGGGAGCGCGGCCCGGTGGTTGCGCTCGTTCTCCAGGATGATCTGCGCGAGCGTCACGGAGGTGAGATCCTCGCCGCTGGCCGCGTCCACGACGGAGATCTCCTTGCCGCCGCGGATCATCTCCTCGATCTCCTCGAGGGTGACGTAGCGGCTCTCCTGCGTGTCGTAGAGCTTGCGATTCGAGTACCGCTTGATGACGTACGCCATGGGCTTGCCCCCGCCGTCGCGGAAAGTCCGCGGAGTCTAACACTCCGCGTCAAGCCCGACAAGTTGCGCGCGTGCTAGACTCCGCGATGACTCACCCCGCCCTCGGAGGACCGCATGAAGCTCAAGGGTCGCACCGCGCTCGTCACCGGAGGCTCCCGCGGCATCGGCCGCGCGATCGCGATCGCGCTCGCCGAGGAAGGCGCCGACGTGTGCGTGAACTACGTGTCGAGCGAGAAGGCGGCGCGGGACGTCGCCGAGACCATCACCAAGATGGGCCGCCGCGCGATCATCGCGCAGGCCGACGTCGGCGACTATCCCGACACCTTCCGGATGGCGCAGGAGATCCTCAAGGAGTTCGGCCACCTCGACATCCTCGTGAACAACGCCGGCATCAACTCCGACAAGACGTTCACGAAGATGGACCACGCGTCGTGGCGCAAGGTGCTCGCGATCAACCTCGACGGCGTCTTCAACTGCACCAAGGTCTTCATCGACCAGATGATCAAGCAGAACTACGGGCGCGTGGTCAACATCACCTCGGTCATCGGCCAGATCGGCAACTTCGGCCAGGCGAACTACGCGGCGTCGAAGGCGGGCGTGGCGGCGTTCACGAAGTCGCTCGCCAAGGAGCTCGCGGGCAAGGGCGTGACGGTGAATGCGGTGGCGCCGGGCTTCATCGAGACCGAGATGATCGACGGCATCCCGGAGAAGGTGCGGCAGAAGCTGCTCGACCAGATCCCGCTCAAGCGCTTCGGGCGCGCCGAGGAAGTCGGCCGCGCGGTGACGTACCTCGTGTCGCCGGACGGCGACTACATCACCGGCGCCGAGGTCTCGATCAACGGCGGGCTGTTGATGTAGCGCCCATCAGGGCGAGGCCGAGCGCGCCCCACGCCGCCGTCGCTTCGGCGGCCCAGGTCCAGGGCGACATCGGCCAGCCCGCCATCGCGGCGAGCTCGCCGCGACGGCGCCCCTCGTAGACGATCGCGCGGCGGGACGGCATCACCCACGCCTCGCCCGACAGCACTTCCTCCCCGCGCTGGTTGAGGCACACGGTCGCGAGACGGATCCGGTTGCGCTCGCGGAGGACCTCGGCGATCTCGACGCGCGCGGTGATCGTGTCCCCCGCGAACACCGGCTTCGAGAACTTCAGGCTCTGCGAGAGGTAGATCGCCCCGGGGCCCGGCAGCGTCGTCCCGATGACCGCGGAGATCAGCCCCGCCGTGTAGATGCCGGGCGCGATCGGGCGCTTGAACATCGTGGTCGCCGCGTAGGCGGGATCGCTGTGCACCGGATTGTAGTCGCCGACCGCGCTCACGAAGCCCGCGATGTCCTCGTCGGCGATCACCCGCGTGAGCTCGGCGCGGTCGCCCGCCTGCAGCTGGTCGATCGTCTTTCCGATCATCAGGCCTGGCCTTTCTCGAGACGGCGCAGAATGGCGGCGATGCCATCCTCGAGGCGATCCAGCCGTTCCTCGAGGTCCATCATCTGCTTCGCGAGCGACGTGACCTGCGTGCGCGTGGGCAGGTTGAGCGCCTGGAGCGTGGCGTCGATCGCCTGGTCCTGCTGCTTCTTGACCGGCGCGTAGCTCACCATCCACTGCTCGAGCGACTTGCCCATCGCCTGGGCGAACTGGTCCGTGCTCATCACCTGCCCGAGCGCGCGCGACCACGCCTCGATCGACTGATCGAGGAACTGCTTCCACTGGGTCATGAGGTCCGGCGTGACGGGCGTGGTGGCGAAGATGCGCGCCCACTGCTGGAGCCCGTGCTCCATCGCAGGTTTCCAGAACGAGAGCGGATCGGGCGTCGGCGTGGGGTTGTTCCCGACCATGCGGGCCCACGCCTGGGTCCCTTCGTCGAGCTGCTTCTTCCAGAGGTCGAAGAGCTGCTGGGACGCGGCGCTGACGTCGTTCATGCGCCCAGCTTATACATGAACTGACGCTACGCGCCAAGAACCGTGGAGCGTATCGCCCCGCCAGCCTCGAAGCCGTTGACCATTGCCTATCGACGGCCCGCCAGACAGCGGTCAGCGAAGACCGTCTCCGGGCGATGGGGGGTATCGGGGGGAGCGCCAAGACGCTCCCCCCGATGTTGAGCGAATGCCTAGCTGCGCGCCCCGAGCCAGGCGGACACCTTCGGCCAACAATGAACTGACGCTCCCCTGCCAGCGATCAAACTGATATGTCCGCCGGGCAGCTCGATATATTCCTTGTCGCGGCTCGACACCGCGGTCATCAGCGCGCGCACGCAGTCCGGCGGCGCGATGTAGTCCTCCTTCGCGCCGACCACGAACAACGGGCACTCGATGGCGGACAGCCGCACCGGGCGGCCGCCGAAGACGAGCTCGCCGCGGTAGAGCTTGTTGCCCTGGTAGAAGTCACGCACCCACTGCCGGAAGAACTCGCCGGGGAACGCGACGTACTCGTTCGCCCACTTGTTCAGCGCGCTGAAGCCCTCGACGTACTTGTCGTTCCACAGGTTCCACCAGAGGTTCAGGTTGGTCGACGTGTCCATCGTGGGGCGCAGGAGCTTGAAGCCCGCCTTCACCATGTCGGCCGGCAGGTAGCCCATCGTGTCGATGAAGCGATCGACGTCGAAGAACCGGCGGTCGAGCCACAGGCCGAACATGCCGACCTTCGAGAAGTCGATCGGCCCCGCCATGTTGATGTAGTTCTTCACCGGGATCTCGGGGTGCGAGGCGACGAACGACGACGAGATCGGCGCGCCCATGCAGTAGCCGAGGACCGACAGCGACTCCGTCCCCGAGCGCTCCAGCACCTTGCGCGCGACCCGCGGCAGGATCTTCACCACGCAGTCCTCGAAGCTGAGCTCGTTGTCCTCCGGCCCGAACACGCCCCAGTCGAGCAGGTAGAAGTCGAAGCCCTCCGTCGTCATGTGCTCGATGAAGCTTCCGCCCGGGAGGAGGTCGAAGATGTACGGGCGGCTGATGCCGAGGTTCGGCACGAACAGCACCGGCGTGCGGTGCGTGCGCCTGGAGGCGTAGCGGTAGAGCCGCGCCTTCCCCTTGCGGTAGACCTCCTCGCGCGGCGTCTGCCCCGTGCGCGGCTCCACGGGGCTCTGCACCATCTGCGCGAGGTTCGTCATGCGCTTGAAGCCGCGCTCGAGCTCCTGCTGCCACTGCCTGATCGCCTCGGGCGTGGCGGCGGCCCCGAGCTCGGCGTAGCCGTTGGCGAACCGCTCCACGACGTCGGCGAAGCGCTCCTGACCCATACGCGCGCCGCCTACATCTGGAACATGGAGCCGAGCTTCATCGCCAGGCCCATGTCGCCCTTGATCTTGAGCTTCCCCGACATGAACAGCATCTGCCCGGACTGCTTGCCCGACAGCATGTCGAGCCAGTCCTGTCCGGCGATCTGCAAGGTGAGGTTCGGGTTCGTCGCCGGGCCCGGGCTCACGGTGCACGCGCCGTCCTTGATGACGGCGTGCCAGGTGCCGCCGCCGTCGCCGCTGACGTCGTACTGGATCGTCGCGTTCGTGCCCGCCGCCTTGTCGGCGCGGAAGCGCCCGCCCATCGCGTCGAAGGTCTCCTGCACTGTCGGCATCGTCGTCCTCCCCCCGAAACCTAAAAAGTGAACAGGTCCATGCCGCCCGTGACCGTCAGGACGGCGCCCGTGATGTACCGCGCGCGCTCGGACACGAGAAAGGCGATCGCGTTGGCGACGTCCTCGGGCGCGCCTTCGGTCTGCATCGCGACCCGCTTGACCATGCGCTCGTACATCGGGCTCAGCGCCGCGTTCGGCCCGATGATCCCGGGCGCGATCGCGTTGGCGGTGACGCCGTGGCGCGCGCCCTCGAGCGCGACGGCTTTCGTGAAGCCGATGACCCCCATCTTCGTGGTCGCGTACGCCGTCTGGCCGAAGCCGCCCATCAGTCCCGCGATCGACGCCATGCAGATCACCCGGCCCCACCGCCGCTCGCGCATGCCGGGGAACACGGCCTTCGTCACATTGTACGTACCGGTGAGATTGACGGCGAGGTTGATCGCCCAGTCCTCGTCGCGCATGTCCTTCAGCTGCGCCACGGTGTAGATGAACCCCGCGTTGTTGACGCAGATGTCGACCGGCCCGAGGTCCTGCTCGATGCGCGCGACGACGTCCGCCACCGGCCCCGTCTCGCGGATGTCGCACGCGTAGCCGCGCGCGGTGCCGCCCGCGGCGCCGATCTCCTTCGCCGTCTCCTCCGCGCCGTCCTCGTTCAGGTCCACGATGGCGACCTTGCACCCCTCGGCCGCGAGCGTGACCGCGTCCGCTTTGCCCAGGCTGCGTGCGCCGCCCGTGACGAGAGCCACGCGCCCGGTGAGGCCCAGATCCATCAGCGCCCCTTGAACTGGGCGTCGCGCTTGCCGAAGAACGCCTGGATGCCCTCCGCGGCGTCCTCGGTCTTGAGCACGTCGAGGAACGCGCGGACCTCGACCTCGAGCGCGCGGTCGATCGGGGCGTCGAGCCCGTCGTCCACCGCCTCGATGATCAGGCGCGTGGCGATCGGCGGGCGCTTGGCGATCTGGCGCGCGAGCGTCTTCGCGTCCTCGAGCGTCTGCCCGTCCTTCGACACGCGGTTCACGAGCCCGAGCCGGTGGCACTCGTCCGCGGGCACCTGCGTGCCGAGGATCAGGAACTCCAGCGCTTTCGTCCGCCCGATGAGCCGCGGCGTGCGCTGGCTGCCGCCGAAGCCCGGGATGATCCCGAGGTTCGACTCGGTCTGGCCCATGCGCGCGCTCTCCTTGAGCAGGCGCAGGTGACACGCCATCGCGATCTCGCAGCCGCCGCCGAGCGCGTGCCCGTTCATCGCGGCGATGACCGGCTTGGGAAACCGCTCGATCTTGCGCAGCACCGCGTTCCCGAAGCGGATGAAGACGTCGACGTTGCCGCCGGAGAACGCCGAGCCGAGGTCCGCGCCCGCGCAGAAGATCTTGTCGCCGGCGCCCGTGATGATCACCGCGCGCACGCTCACGTCGTCCTTCACCGAGTTCAGCGCGGCGTTGAGGTCCTGCATCAGCTGCTCGCTGATCGCGTTGGCGGGCGGCCGGTTCAAAGTGATGACGGCGAAGCCGTCCTCGCGGGCGAACAGCAGCGTCTCAAACGCCATCGGCGGTGACTCCTCTCAGGAAGATGTTGGCGACCTCCTCCGCGGAGTCGCTCAACCGGTATTTGCGCTTGCCGAGCACCCATGAGGTGGCCATCTGGTCGAGCGCGCCGAACAGCACCTTCACCGCGGTCTTCACCGCGACGTCGCGCCGAATCGTGCCGGCCGCCTGGCCTTCCTCGAGCACCGAGGCCATCAGCTCGAAGTACGCCGAGATCTCGTGCGCGGACGCGCCACGGAAGAACTTGTGGCCCTGGCGCAGCTCCACCTGGACGACCTCGGCGAGCGCGGGATCCTTCTCCAGCACGCTGAAGTGGAGGGCGACGAGCCGCCGGATCTTCGCGACCGCGTCCGCCTCGTCCTTGATCGCGTCGCGGACGTGCGCGACCCACGCCGCCATCTTCTCGCGGAAGAGCGTGACGAGGATCTCGTCCTTCGTCCGGAAGTAGAGGTAGATCGTGCCGCTCGCGACGCCGGCTTCGCGCGCGATGTCGGAGACGCGCGAGTTGTAGTAGCCGTTGCGCGCGAACACGCGGACCGCGGCGTCGACGATCTGGCGATGCTTGTCGGAGTCGCGCATGAATGAACCGGCATTCATGATAGCAGGTCGTGCCCGTGATAGAGTCCGCGCGTGGAGATCAAGTACCGCGTCGGCGTCATGCCCGGTCCGTGGCCCGCCGACGCAAGTGCCGACTTCTTCTGGCGATTCGTCGATCTCTGCGAGCGCAGCGCGATCGACTCGGTGTGGTTCTCCGAACGGCTGTCGTCGCCCCTCCCCGTGCCCGAGCCGATGACCGCGATGGCCGCCGTGGCCGCGCGGACGACCCGGCTCAAGTTCGGGCCGAGCGTGCTCATCACGCCCTTCCGGAATCCGGTGACGGCGGCGCGCGAGCTCGCGATGATCGACTACCTCTCGCAGGGCCGGATGCTGCCGGCGTTCGGCATCGGCGTCGAGCAGGAGCGCGAGTTCCTCGCGGCGGGCGTGCCGTTCAAGGAGCGCGGGCGGCGCACCGACGAAGCGATCGCGGTCATGCGGCGCTGCTGGGAGGAGGACGAGGTCACCGTCGCGGGCGAGTTCTGGACGCTCGATCGCATCACGGTCCTGCCGAAGCCGATCCAGCGGCCGTTCCCGCTGTGGATCGGCGGCAACAGCGAGGCGGCGATGCGACGGGCGGGACGCCTCGGCGACGGCTGGATCCCCTCGTTCATCGCGCCGGCGCGCGTGGCCGAGGGCATCGAGAAGACGCAGGCCTTCGCCGCCGAGGCCGGCCGTGAGGTGCCCGCCGATCACTTCGGGACGCTGTTCTACTACTGCCTGGACGACGACCCGGCGCGGGCGAGCGCGCTCGCGGCGCCGTTCATCCCGCGCAATCGCGTCGACGACGCGACGTTGGCGCAATGCACCGCGTTCGGGCCGCCGGCCCTGGTGCGGGAGCGCCTCGAGCAGTACGTGGCGGGTGGCGCGTCGAAGTTCATCCTGCGCCCGATGTGCCCGTCGGAGCGAATGCTCGACCAGCTCGCCCGGCTCGCGGAGGACGTCGTCCCCGCGTTCCACGCCCGCTGATTCAGCGCGGACTGACGACCGACGCGAGCAGGGCGGGATCGATGTTCCCGCCCGAGATCACCACGCCGACCGTCGCGCCCTTGGGTAGCGGCAGGCGGCCGCTCAGCACCGCGGCCACCGGCACCGCGCCCGTCGGCTCCGCGACCACGTGCGCGGCCAACGCCAGCACGCGCACCGCCTCGAGGATCTCGTCGTCGCTCACGAGCGCGATCTCCGCCACGTTCGCCTGGAGCACCGGGAACGTGAGCGCGCCCGGCGTCGTGAGCCGGATGCCGTCGGCGATCGTCGGCGGCGGCGGGATGCTCACGCGCTCGCCCTTCCGCAGCGACAGATACGTGTCGTGCGCGGTGTCGGCTTCGACGCCGATCACCGTCATGGCCGGGCGCACCGCCCTGGCCACCGTGCTGCAGCCGGCAAGAAGGCCGCCGCCGCCGACCGGCGTGAGGAGCGCGTCGAGCCCCGGGACGTCCTCGAGCAGCTCGAGCGCCGCGGTGCCCTGCCCCGCCATGATCGCGTAGTCGTCGTACGGCGGCACCACCACGCGCCCGGTCTCCGCCGCGATACGGCGGGCGAGTGCCTCACGGTCGTCCTTCTGCCGATCGTAGAGCACCACCTCGGCGCCGTAGCCGCGCGTGGCGTCGAGCTTCAGGCGCGGCGCGTCCGTCGGCATGCAGATGATCGCGGTGGTGTCCACGAGCCGGGCGGCGAGCGCGACGCCCTGCGCGTGGTTGCCGGACGAGAACGCCACCACGCCGCGGCGGCGCTCGTCGTCGGAGAGCGTGAGCAGCTTGTTGAGCGCGCCGCGGATCTTGAACGCGCCCGCGCGCTGCAGGTTCTCGCACTTGAGATGCACGGCGTAGCCGCTCGCGGCGTCCAGCGCGTCGCAGCGCAGGACCGGCGTGCGCGTCACGTGTCCCTGCAGACGGCGCGCGGCGGCCATGACGTCGTCGAGGGTGATCACGGTGCGCTGAGTATACTCGCCCCATGCGCATCACCTTCGCGCTCGTCCTCTTGCTGCTCACCGCGGGCTGCGGCTCGGTCGTGTCGATCGATCTGTCGCCGCGCGTCCGCCCCCTGCAGGAGGAGACCGTCGAGGGCAGCGGGGACGACAAGATCCTCCTCATGGACATCTCGGGCTTCCTCAGCGACGAGTCGACGTCGAACCTCCTGAGCCTCGGCACGCCGCCCGCGCGCGTGCCGCTGCTCGTGCGCATCCGCGAGGAGCTGAAGAAGGCGACCGACGATCCGAAGGTGAAGGCCGTGCTGCTGAAGATCAACACGCCCGGCGGCACCGTCACCGCCTCGGACGTGATCTACCGCGAGCTCGAGCTCTTCAAGCGCGAGAAGAAGGTGCCGGTCGTGGCCGTGATGATGGACGTGGCCGCCTCCGGCGGCTATTACGTCGCGCTCGCGGCCGACACGATCGTCGCGCACCCCACGAGCGTCACGGGCTCCATCGGCGTGGTCATGCTCACCTTCAACGCCGAGGGGCTCATGCAGAAGCTCGGCGTCTCCGCGAGCGCCATCAAGTCGGCCGAGCGCAAGGACATGGGCAGCCCCTTCCGTCCGCTGACCGCGGACGAGCGGGCGATCTTCCAGTCGGTGATCGACGATCTCTACGCGCAGTTCCTCGCGAAGGTCGTCGCGCGCCGGAGCCTGCCGGAGGCGGCCGCGCGCGGGCTCGCGGACGGGCGCGTGTACTCGGCCGCGCAGGCGCTCCAGGGCAAGCTCATCGATCACGTGGGGTACATGCCGGACGCCCTCGAGCTCACGAAGAAGGCCGCGGGGCTCGACAAGGCGCGGCTGGTCGTCTATCACCGCCCGCGCCAGTACCGCACGACCTACTACGCGGAGTCGCACGCGGGCGAAGGCGCAGGCGGCATCCTGTCCCAGGCCGCGCTCGGCGCGCTCCTCGGCCCGGGGCCGAAGATGCTCTATCTCTGGATGCCCTGAGGGCTCGCCGGCGGCTCGAATCCCGGGCATCTGACGACCGGGACGCGCGGATATTTCGCGTAGCGCGGGTCCGTGTCGCTGCGCGCGCAGCGCCAGAACGTGGAGCCCTTCGCGCTGGTGACCGCGCGCGCGTGCGCGCAGCCCGCGCAGAGGCCCGGCGTCAGCGGCCCTTCCACTGCGGGGCGCGCTTCTCGAAGAACGCCGCGATGCCTTCCTTCGCGTCGTCCGACATCCCGACGAGCACGATCAGCTCGCGCAGGTAATGGAGCGCCTTGCCGTACTCCATGTCCTGCGTCGTGGCGGCCGCTTCCTTCATCAGACCGATCGCGGTGGGGCTGAACCCGGCGAGCTTCGCCGCGAGCGCGCTCGTCTCCGCCGCGAGCTGCGCGCGCGGCACCACGCGGCTCACCAGCCCCAGGTCGAGCGCCTCGGCCGCGCTCACGGGCTCGCCCGACAGGATCATGAGCAGCCCGCGCTTGCGCCCGGCGGCGCGGAGGATCGGCGCGCTCACGATCAGCGGCAGCAGGCCGATCGTGATCTCCGGCAGCCCGAAGCTGGCGTCGTCGGAGGCGATCACGAGGTCGCACCCCACCGCGAGGCCGCACCCGCCCGCGAGCGCGTGGCCGTGCACCTGTGCGACGACGGGCGTCCGCATGCGGGGGATCGTCTCGAGGATCGTCGCGAGGCCGCTGAACGACTCGCGCGCCTGCAGCGTGGTGCCGCGGTCGGCGACGCCCTTCAGGTCCGCGCCGGCGCAGAACGCCTTGTCGCCTGCGCCGGAGAGCACGATCACGCGCGCGCCCGGATCCGCCTCGCACGCGGCCAGCGCGGCGCCCAGCTCGTGGATGAGCGTCCGCGACAGCGCGTTCCGCACCTCGGGGCGATTGAGCACGATGCGCGCCACACCGTCGGCGCGTGAGACGAGCAACGTCTCGTAGGCGCTCACGAGCGGCGCACCAGCTCGAGGAACTGGACGAGGATGCGTGCGGTGGCGCCCCAGATCGTGTCCTCCTGGTAGTCGAAGAAGTACACCGGCCGGCGCACGCCGTCGCGCTCCCACTGCTCGACCCGGCAGCTTCCCTCCGCGGCGAGCAGCGCGAAGGGCACCTCGATCACGCGCTCGATCTCGTGGCCATCGGGTTGCCACGCGACCGGCCGCCGGACCACGCCGACGATCGGGGTGATCACGAAGCGCGTGGCCACGGTCTCGGTGTCGTCGATGACGCCGAGGGGCTCCACCGCCTTGCGCGGCAGCGCGATCTCCTCCTCGGCCTCACGCAGCGCGGCGTCAAGCGGGGTGGCATCGCTCCGCTCGATCACCCCCCCGGGGAACGAGATCTGGCCCTTGTGGTGGCCGACGCGATCCGTGCGCTTGGCGAAGAGGATGTGGGGCGCGCCCGCGCGGTCGACGATCGGGAGGAGCACGGCCGCCGCGATCAGCGGCCCGGGTGCGACCACGCGCCGCGTGTAGCCGCCGAGGCGCTCCCGTGTGAGCGCGACGAGCGCGTCGGTGGAGAGCGCCGTGGACGTCAGACGAACCGTGCCGAGACGGAGCCGAGGCGGGTGAAGCGCGCCCGGACGGTGTCCCCTGCTTTCGGCCGGAGGAGCACGGAGACGGAGCCCGTCATCACCACGTCACCCGCGCGCAGCCCCAGGCCACGGGCGCCGAGGTGGTTCGCGATCCACGCGAGCGAGTTGATCGGGCTGCCGAGGACCTCCGCCGCGGTGTTCGTCGCGGCGACGGCGCCGCTGAGCTCGTACACGAGCCCTTCGAGCGCCAGATCGAGATGCGTCACGTCCGTGAGCGGCGCCCCGAGCACGATGGACTTCGCGAAGACGCCGTCGGCCACCGCGTCGATCGCCGTGGGCTTGCCGGCGTAGCGGAAGTCGATGAGCTCGAGGGCGGGCACCGCGCCCTCGACGGCGAGCAGGGCCTGCGGCGGCGTCACGCCGGGCCCCGAGAGCGCGCGGCCCATCACGAGCGCGACCTCCGCCTCGACGGCGAGCCCGATGAAGCCGCCCGCGGGCACCTCGGCGCCGCTCGCATACACGCCCGAGCCGAGCAGGAACGCGGCGGCGGGCTCCGTCGTCGCGAACGCCTGCTGCGTCACGCGACTCGTGAAGCCGACCTTCCAGCCGACCACGCGCTCGCCCCCCGCGACGAGCGCCTGGCGCACCTGGTCCTGGACGTCGTACGCCTCGGCGAGCGTGAGCGGGCCGGCCTCGGTGGGCGCCGGACTCGCGGTGGCGCTCTTGCGCGCGGCGAGGATGCCCGCGACGACGCGATCGCCGGGTTTCATCGACGGCGCTTCTTCGCGCGCGGCTTCGCGGACGCCTTCCTGGCCACGGGTCGCGTGGTCGTGCGCGCGCGGCGCGGCGGCGCCG
>Ga0194121_10006753_pt1 | contig 15249 bp, 7 predicted proteins | sample TA2MahCa50mmetaG_FD_148609 | JGI IMG/M metagenome (GOLD analysis project Ga0194121, IMG submission 148609) | Freshwater microbial communities from Lake Tanganyika, Tanzania - TA2015020 Mahale Deep Cast 50m | ecosystem: Environmental > Aquatic > Freshwater > Lake | place: Tanzania: Lake... | reverse complement strand
TCGTAGGTGCCTCTTGGAAGGGCTATGTCGTAAGGCCGTCCCCTGGCTTGACAGTCAAAAAGTACGCTTGTTATAGTCCTTCAGCCGCGCTCCACGACGTGCTCTCAGCCGGTCTTCATGCCTCCTCCCGCGTGGGGTGAGTTGCCACGCGTCAGTGCGAGCCCTTCCGTTCACGATCAGGAGTGGTCACGATGTGGCGAGTTATTGTCTTCTGTTATGGCGTGACGCTGGCCGGTCTTTCCGCGCCGGTTTACGCTGAGAGCGCCTTGGCCCCCGACGCGGCCCCTCCTGGTGCCACGGTGGCCATTGTCGGGAAGGGATTCGGGCCCTTCAAGTCCACCCAGGAAAACCGCGTTTTCTTCAACAAAGTGCCGGCGCTGATCCAGCGGTGGGAACCGGACCTCTTGTCGGTCAAAGTTCCGCTGCGGGCTTCCAGCGGACCGGTGGAGGTCGTCAAGGGGAACAAGAAGGTCACGGTCGGGACCTTTACCGTGCTGCGGCCGACGATTCAAGCTTTGACACCTGCCGAAACGGAGCCGGGGATGGTCCTTCAGATCACCGGGACTCATTTCGGCAATACGGCCGGCTCGAAGGACCCCAATACCATGTTCGGCGTCAACGACGTGCTGATCAGCGGGGTCCCGGCGCGGGTGCGCAAGTGGCGCGACGATAAAATCGAAGTGGAAGTGCCGGCGAACGCCGGGTCCGGTGAAGTGGTCGTCCGCTTGGCCTCTTCGGATCCCTTGCCGGACGGCTCCTGCTGTGCGCCGGTGGAATACAGCGTGAGCAACGCGGTTCCCCTCAGCGTGCTGCCGTCCATCCGTGTTGATCCCATGACCGGCCCGGTCGGGACGAAGGTGGTTTTGTTCGGAAAGGGGTTCGGCACAAGCAAGGACCGTCAAGATGCCGTCCTGATTGCCGGCCGTCCGGCGACGGTGGCGCAATGGACGGATGCCATGATTGTTGTGCACGTGCCGTTGAATGCGGCCAGCGGCCCGCTCGTGTTGAGGCGCGGGCAAGCGGAACGGATCGTGGGCCAGTTCACGGTCACAGTGCCGAAAGCCACGGGCCTGAAGCCCGAACGCGCTCCGATCGGGAGTCTGCTGCGGATCACGGGAGAGCATTTCGGCTTCTACTCGGAGAGCGGTTCCACCCCCTATGCCTTTATGGACTTCAACAAGGGCGACAACGGCGTCGACATCGGGGGAATACCGGCCATCATCTACCGGTGGCATGACGACAAGATCGATGTCTGGGTGCCGTACAGCGTCAAAGACGGGCCGGTCGTGGTGCGGCGAGGGGCGACCATCCCGAAGGAGGACGGCACCTGCTGCGCTGAGCGAGGGATCGTGTCTACGGAAGCGGGACGGTTCACGCTGACGTCGCCCAAGGTCGACTCCGTCTCTCCCACCTCCGCCGGACTGGATGAGGTCGTCACGATCAAAGGCTCCGGGTTCGGCAACTTCATCAAGACGACCGAGGCGACCCAGCCGGGATTGAACGAAGGGGGCCATGACTTCATGCCGATTAAGATGGGGGAGGATGTGGCCCGCAGCGAAGTCCTCTTCAACGGCGTGGCCGGCATGGTGGTGTCTTGGACCGATACGGAGATTGCGGTGCGGGTTCCCAGGCGCCACGTATTTGGCTTCGGCAAGCATGAAGAATTTCTGTCCGACGCGAGCACCGGACCGCTGCTGGTGCGGCGCGGCTCGTGGGATCTGCTGCCGGACGGTTCCTGCTGCACGGCGAAACGGTGGGTGGCTGCGGAGGCGGGGCAGTTCACCATCCAGAGCAAGGGGCTCCCGGACCAAGGCTATTTCACGAACCCGGACCCGACTCGTGACTGATTCCATGACACCGCGGTTCCTGACGGGCGTGGGGCTCTGCCTGGCGGCCCTGGCGGGGTCGGTGATGCCCGTTCTCGGGTGGGCCGCCGAGCCCAAAGTGATTTCACAGGGACAAACGAGCGGGACCGAAGCCACGCTCATGAGCGTCTATTTTCGCGATACAAAGCTGGGGTGGGCGGTCGGGGCGGGCGGCGCGATTCTCAAGACCAGGGATGGGGGGAAGCGATGGAAGCCCGTGTCGAGCGGCACCGGCGCCCTATTCACCGGAGTCTTTTTTGCCGATGCGTCGCGGGGCTGGATCATCGGCTCGAACGGGACCGTGTTACATTCTCAAGACGGCGGAGATCGGTGGGTCCAGCAGAACAGCGGAACCCAGTCGGCCCTGTACGGGATCTATTTTCTGACGCCCGCATCAGGCTGGGTGGTCGGGGCAGGCGGAACGATTCTGTACACGGAGGACGGCGGGCGGCACTGGATGGATCAGACCAGCGGTTCCAACGCCGCGCTCTATGCGGTCCATTTTGTGAATCGGCAGCACGGGAGGGTGTCGGGAGCCCTGGGAGCGATCCTGGCCACCGACGACGGCGGAGTCACCTGGGTGGTGCAGGACACCCAGAGCTCAGCCACTCTGTTCGATGTCTTCTTTACCGACCCCATGAACGGCTGGGTGGTCGGTAACGAAGGCGCGATGTTTCAGACCATCAATGGGGGCAAGCAGTGGATCGACCGGACTCTGGCTTGCCTCAAAACCTGCTCCAGACCGACTGACCTGCTCAGAATTCGCTTTACCGATTCAAAGGCCGGGTGGGCGGTCGGGGATCGGGGCAGCATCTTCCGGACGACCGACGCAGGTTTTACCTGGGTGGAGCAGGAGAACGGCATCAAAGCCGCGCTCTACGGCTTGACCTTCCCCGATCCGACTCAGGGGTGGGCCAGCGGGGAGCGCGGCACGATCCTGCATATCACAGCGAAATAGCAAGAGCTGATGGCCGATGGCAGATGGCGAAGAGGTGCTTACTATCGCCATCTGCTAACGCTCCGGTTCAGCGGCGGGCCGCGCAGCGGACCGTCCGCTGCAACCGGTTGTTAGACGCCTCCACGATGTGCTTCTGCATTCTCTACCTCTCCAAAACGAACGCCTCTGAACTTGCCCCCATGCTCACCACAACCGTACGGTCAGTCCGTGGTTCGCCAGCAACCTCCTCATCGGGAACGCTGATGTGGACGTTCAGCAACCGCAGCCGCTGATCAGGATGTAGTTCGGGCAGGTCACAGCCGATTCGCAGGAGCATTGGAATGCCACCACCCAAATGCGGTCCAGATTCAAGCACTCCGTCCCAGCTGCTTGGCCCGTGCTGATTCGCTAGCTTGGTCTGAACGTCACCATAGCGCGCCCTCGTCGAATCTCCGAATGAACTTGCCTTCCTGTACCACGGCCAATACTCATCACACAGATGCCGTACAGGACAGTAGGCGCAGTTCTCGGAGCTGGGACGCGCTTCAGGCGGAACGGCTTGAAGGTCAGCCAAAGCCTTCACCGTCCGTTTCCGCAGTTCATCCTCCAGGCTGCGTAGCTCCCCCTCATCGGGAGCGGGCACTTCCGTGTCGCCGTCCTCATACGAAATCACCAGCCTGTCAGCTCGCTGCCCGGTTGGATTCAGATCGCGGTCCAGAGACCAGAGCAGGGCGTATGTACGAAGCTGTAGTCCGTGCTCCTCTTTTGGCGCGCCAGTCTTGAAGTCTCGAATCTCACACCGGTCGGTCGACACCGTGAGTAGATCTGCAATACCCCGCCAGCTCATCTCGTGTGAGCGCAAATCGAGCTCTGCATAGGAGCCATGAGACAGGGGTCGGCGTGCGTCGTTCTCTGATCGTGCCTCGAATCTTCCCGCACTATCAGCAGAGCCCTCTGGACGTATCCGCGTCAGAAACCTCTGCACCCTTGACCGGAGTTCCGGCACACGAGCCCAAAGGCGTCGGCGAAGTCCATCAAGAATCGGTGTCGCTCGTGGGTTCCCGTCGTACGCCTGAAGCGCTTGTTCGAGGCTGCTGAGCACGATGGCGGTGAAGCCTCCAAGCTCCTTCAGCACAGAAACTGCGGTCACGTCAGCCAGTGAAGGGCAACCTTTCCTTACAAGGGCACCTGTTAGCTTCTGGAGACTGAGATGTACGACAGTGCCTTCCAAGGCTGCCGGTTGCGGTGGACGAGGGTAGCCGTGACTGCCCCACGCCTCCGGATACTCGGCCGAGCTTAGTGCCCATCGGCGTGGGCACGCCTCCAGATTCGCCAAGGTCGAATAGGACATCCAAGAGGGGGCTAGAGGCCACTTGGATGGCCGCAACACCAGCCAAAACGTCCTGTCGCCATCGTCGCCCATCACGCGTGTCCTATTTGGTCGATGAGGCGGCTAGTAGCCGCTGGCAGGTTTCGCCGTACCACGAGCTCGTCGCACAGCAACACGGCAACCGAAGGGCAGAACTCCTTGACTTCTCTTAGCGCGGGATCGGAGGGCTCGTCGGGCGTGAGCGGCCCGTGAAGTCCGATGATGAACTCGGGTCCAGTTGCCCGCTTCACGTATATGGGAGCGGTTACCGGGCCGAATCCAGGAAGCGTCATCGAGTGACTTCGGTCGATCGTCACTCCGTCCAGGTTCTGTCGGTGAAGATCCTCAAAGAGCATGGTGGTGGAAGCTGCAAGGCGAGCTGAGTCGAGAGTTGGATAACTTCCTTGAAGGAGGAATCTCAGGAGACTCGCCCCCAGATGGCGATCCAGAAGGTCATGTTCGAACTTGTTCTTGTAGCCGCGCAGACAGCGGTAGCACGATCGATCACAGTTGTCGGGGCATACTTCCAAGACCTGCAGCGCCTCCTCGAAGACCGCTAGCCCCAACTGGCCGACACGCTGAGCGAAACCGGCACCACCAGGTAGCGTGTCATACAGATAGATCTCCGCCTCCAGACCCTCCCTTCCAGCAGCGGTAAGGGCGGGCCGGTACTCTGCCTGCAACTCGGTGGCTTCCAGCTCAAGACGCGCGCATGCCGCCTTTGTAAGTGCTTCACTGACACTCCGCAGCGCGACATCGGTTGGCAACAAGCTCGGGATGAGCGTAAGCGGTGGTTGCACACTGATTGAGACAAGCAGTACGTCGCTGATGAAATCGGTCCCGAGCACGAGCCCCTTCGTCGCGCCACCGCCGGGGCAGTTCGCATCCTTCGGATCGGGGTACGGCTTGCGATGGGCAGCGCCGACGACGCCCTTGGGCAACGCGGTCGGCTCGATGAGGCCGCACTTGGTGCAGTATGTGTAGCCCTCTTCGCGCGGCCCGCGGTTAGTGACGAGGAGGTGCTGGCGCGTGTAGTGCACGCGGATGTAGTCGTTGAGCCGTGTCCACTTGGACTCGTCCGGCGGCGTGTGCATCGTCAGCTTTGCCCGCGTGGCGTAGCTGCGGGCAGGCTGGTCGTCGGGCGACGTTCCCTCCTCCTTGCTCACCGGGTGCGCGAAGCCAGGGGGGCGCAGCCAATACCTGGCTGGCCCGAAGGTCCCGACCACGCCGCACGCCTCGCAGTCCTTCGTCTCCCCGCGCGTCCCATCGTCGAGGGTCGTGGTCTTGGCGTAGTGGCAGTACCGGCACTCGTAGTAGAGCCGCCGCGTCAGCCAAGCGCGGTACCGGTCGTTCCGCATCGGCGAGTAGACCGCCCCCGACGTCCACAGCTTGCTCCCGATCCAAACCTCCTTGCCGGGTGCGTATTGTGACAGCGCGACCGGCAGACCCTGCGATGGCGTAAAGCGGAACGCTGGCCGGTAGTATGTCGAGCGATCCGGGTCGAAGACGTGGAACGACGCCACGTCCGTCGGGAAGGCGTAGCGTGGCAGGACCCCCTTGTAGAGGAGGCGGTCGAGGAGGTTTTCGGACGCCGGATCCCGCCCGGGTCGCTCTTCGCCTTCCTCATCCGGCCCCTCGAGGCTCGTGTCCCCTTCGCCTTCGGCTGCCGGGGGCTCTGCCGCTACCGACGCGCCTGCGGTGCGAGCGGCGCCCGGATCGTACTCGATCGCCTCATCAATCGGCTGCAGGGTCCCCTCGACCAGTGAGTCGAGGAGCCGCTGGCGATCCCCGGCAGACATCTCGCTCGGGAGCCAAGCGGCGACGTCCGCTTTCAACGCGGCCTCGTTCGAGCGGAGCCACTCCTCGAGGTCGGGGCGGTTCAGCACCTTCTTCGGGTTCTTGAAGTCCTGCACGGTCCCGAGCACGGCGAACAGGTGGGGCTGCGCCTCGGGCTCGATCTCCGGCAGCTTCGCTTGGTGATACCGCTGCAGCAGGTAGGCCGTCACGTGGCGGCGCGCGATCTCGGGGTTGTCGAGCGTGAGCGTCGGATCATCGACGGCGCCCCGAATCATCTGGTCAGGGTGGGTGAAGTAGTGCTCGTCGTGGCTGTCCGCACTGCCGAAGGCCGTCACCGTTGCTACGGCGTTGCCGCGTCGGCCGGCGCGGCCGGCGCGCTGCTGATAGTTCGCGCGCGCCGGCGGCATGTTGCGGAGGGACACGCCCGAGAGCGTGCCGATGTCGATGCCTACCTCCATCGTCGTCGTGCACGACAGGACATCGATCGCCGGTCGGTCGCGCCCTGTGTCCTCTGGCCCAAGACCCACGTCCTGGAACAGGAGTTCGTGTTCCTCAGCCTTCGAGAACACTTCGTTGGCCTGCGCCGTATTGAGTTGGGCAGTGTGCTCCGCGGCGATGAGTGCCATCGGAGGCGTCGGGGGCACCCGAAGCGCTTCGATCGTGCTCGCCCGGTAGTAGCCCTTCCGAGCCACGAAGACGGGATCCTTGTCGGGATCGATGGGGGTGGCGGTGTCCTGCCCGCAGTTCACGCACGTCGTTCGCCCTGGGAATGGTCGCTGAGCTGTCCGACACGCTTGGCAGTAGGTCCAGGGCCCACCGATCTCGAGGGAGAGTTCGCCGCCCTTTAACCGGAACTTGCCCGGCGCCGTCTGCTCCGCGAAGAGCTTGAGGAGCCGCGGCACCCACTCCTTGTCGAACAGCGTCCGGGCCGGGCTGTCGCGGAGGACGCGGTGGATGTCGTTGAACTTGCCTGACCTGGGCTGGACATCCCTCAGCCACCACGCGGGTGGCATGCGGCTCAACCAGAAGCCGGGGCGGCTCCAACAGCGGAGCCAAGCCCGCGCAAGGGCGATCTTCTCGTCCGGAGACTGCGCGTATCCCTGCACATCGGGGAATTCGTGGATCTTGGGGGCGTGCTCTGGGCGCTCGATGAGCGACGCGAGCGCGAGTGACTCGAGGCCGTAGTAGCGATCCGCGATGGACTTCGTGATCGCCCGGAGCAACGACTCGGGCGGCGCTGAGCCCCTGAGTCGCACCAAGAGCTGCAGAAGGTCCGTGTCCCGAGTCAGGGCCCCGCTCCTAACGGCCTCCTCGACCACGTTCTCGTCTTGGAAGCTCTCCCCCACCTTCAACTCCGGCCGAAGGCGGACTCCCATCTCCTTCGCGGCGATCAGCACGCCGAGGTAGAGGTCTTCGAGTGAAAGGAGGGTTGCGACGATCGCCGAGTTCGCGAGGCGCGCGTACCCGGAGACGATGAGCGGCCGGAGCGCGTCCTGCGTTGAGTATGTCTGCAGGTTCGGCGCGAGGCGCGCCGCCGTCTGCCGCGAGTCCGAGAAAATGAGGACCTTCCTCCCGCGCAGCGGGGCGAGCGGCGTCGCCGGTACGGGGCTCGGCGGCTGCACCTGGATCTGCTTCGCGATCAGCGCTTGGAAAGGTTGATCGCCCTTCGTCTGATGATCTTGAACGGAGGAGCGCCCGAATGCGGCGCTCTCACCGCAGACGGCGCACGGCCGAAACTCACCCGGGGCGGCGTTGGGGGGCTCATCGTCCGCGTCAGGGATGGCCGAGCGTCCGGCGCGCAGGTAGACCTGCCGGTTGCGCGGCCCGAGTTGGTGCGGGTTCAGCCTCCCCGTCACGAGGTCGTACTCTGCCGGTTCCACGGCGTCATCAAACACCGGCTTCTCCAAGAGCAAGTCGATGGGCGCGAGCTCATCGAACTGCCCCGAGAGCGTGCGGAACGCCCCTCCGGGCTCCGACCAGAGGAAATTCGGATCGTCAACATCGTTCGTGTACGCGCGGCCGTATGCGGTGCCGCAGTTGCGGCACGTGTAAAGCTCGAGTACCCGAGCTCCGCACTCACAGGTGTCCCGCGGCTGACTAAACAGCCTCCCTGCGGGTCCGCCTCGCTGTTCCGGCGGCAAGCTCGCGCACTGGGAATCCATGCAGACCCAGAGCCCGGCGAGCCCGCGATGGAACGAGTGGACCCTGCAGGGCAGCAGACCTGGCTCTGTTGGTTCTCGCCTCGCGACACTGCCGAGCGCGATAAGGTTGGTGACAGCCCGAGCAGCAACGTCGGGGGCCACGCTGCCGTCAAACAACGCCTCTCCGAGCGCGTCCACCGCCTGCGCCTCGCTCATGGTGATATTGATCAAGTTCGCCATCGGCGCGAACGAGACCAAAGCATCGTAGAGCGCTCGCTGCAGCTCCCACGGGCGCTCAACGCTGCGATACTCGAGGAATGAGGTGATCTGTGAGAGGCGGGCGTCGTCGCTTTCAGCCTCGTAGAACGCCCGCAGGTCGATCGCGTCCAGGGCGGCCGCGTCCTCATCCGTGCCCTTGCCAGCACCGGCTCGAAGGAGGAGATCCCCTTGCACCTTCCCGAAGTCTCCGGGGTCCTTCCCTGCGAGTTGCGCGCCGAACCTCAGGGCGTAGTCGGGATCCTTGAAGCTCGCACTCGTGCAGATGATCTGCAAACGGTCCGCAGGGATGCCCAGTCGCATGCGGAGCCTTCGAATCAGCAGCGCGACCTCAGCGCCCGCCGCTCCGCGGTAGAGGTGGGCCTCGTCGATGACGAGGAGGAAGCGCTCTTCGGGGTTCGCATGCAGCCAGTCGCGCGTGCAATCGAAGATGGGTCGCTCGAGCGGGCGCATCAGCATGTACTCGAGCATCGAGTAGTTGGTGACGAGGATGTCGGGCGGTGCCTCGTGGACCTCGTGTCGCGTGAGGAGCTCGGGATCTCCGGGGAGCGTCACGCACCTCTTGAATTCGCCGTTCTTCGCGTCCCGCCAACGCGACCCCTTCTTACCATACCAGACCATGAGGTCCGGCTTCGCCGGCCACTTCCCGCGCCTTTTCAACTCACGCACGAGTGCGTCCGCGGCCGCCTGCTCGGGGGAAGCCGGGCCCCGGGCAAGTTCCAGGTTGTGCACGTAGTACGTCCCGATAGGAAGCAGCCGGTCCTTATCCTTCTTATCGTCGCGGACACCGGGATAGAGAGTCCGGCTGGTGTACCTCGCGAACCGAGCGGGCCGCCCAGACCAGTCCATGAACTTCTTGACGATCCTCGGGTCGCCGAACAGTAGCCGGAGCCGTCCGAGCTGATCGTTCACCAGAGCGTTCATCGGATACAGGACCATCGCTCGGACAGCCGGAGTCGCCCGGAACTCCTGACCCTTGCTCTTCGCCTCGCGCGCCAGCTTGCCCAGTATCGGCAGGAGGAAGCATTCCGTCTTTCCGGAGCCCGTTCCTGTCATCACGACGAGGCTTCGCCCCTCGATGAGCGACAGCTTGGTGGAGATCGCCTGGTGCTGGTACGGCGGATCGTGGATGAGTAGGCCAAGATCGCCTTCTGCCTTGGATACCGCTGAGAGGACTTCGAGCGTGGCCTCGTCGAGGCCAAGATCGCGGAATGCCAAGCCGGTCTTGTACCGGGGCGTGCTCTCCAGGTACGGCCGTTGGTGGATCACGCCGGGCTCCTCCAGGAGCCGTTGCCGCTGCGCCACGAGCATCGGGTGGCTCACGTGGTAGGTGGCCTCGATGTAGTCCTGCAGCGCTCTGTGGAGCTGCTGGCTTGTCTCTCCGATGGTCAGCGACATCTGGTCACTCTCTCCATGCTCACCCTACGCCCCCGGCAGTTCTTCAAGCCACAGCTCCTCACGAACAAACCGAACCTCCTCCGCACATTCTGTCTGCGGAAGGTTGTAGGCGAACAGACATCCCGAGCTTGGAACCGGTTCGCCAACAGCGTCCCACCTGCGCCTGGCCCACATCGGGACGGGTGAGAAGAATTCGATCACGCGCGTCTCCCCAGGACCGCGGCGCACTCTGAAGCTCTGCGGTTCCCCACGCGTTGCGTCAATCGCCATCTGCAAGCGCCACGCTTCGTCGAAGCCGCGCCATGGGCCTCCGGCGAGCGGAAAATCGATCAGTCGCTCGGGATTTCCGTTACGCAACTGAACATAGGACCACAACGGCGCACCGTACGCCTGACTCCGACGTCCCACGAATCTTCCCGTCTGAGACCGCACCTCCACCCAGCGACCGCGGTAGAAACGGACGGGGCGTTCCGGGTCCAATAGCAACAAACCAGGCACCTCACGGGACGGCGGCGCGGCGCCCAGGAGACGGTCGACACGCGACAGATGTTCTGCCGGTGCTTCCGCCTTAGGCGCCTTGAGCCATCGCTCGTAGGAGACCTCTACGAGTCCAAGCTGGCCAAGATCGGCCCGCAGATCCTCACCGGGAAGGGGGCTAAGGCGTCGCAAGTGGCTGACGTATTCGATTCGAGCCTCGATTTCATCAGGCAAAGCGGAGAGTTGGTCCGATGCGACGCCGAGGAGGATCACAGCGCCACTCTCTCGCGCTACAAAACTGGCTGGACCGGCGTATAGCAGCGTCGCAGCCCCACTCCCCGAGTCCTCTTCCACATCACGCTGCTCAAGGATATCGCCATGAGCAATCATCGCCTCCAGTGTTTCCTCGACAAGACCCCTCACCGCCTCGATGTCGTCCACCAAACCTCGGAGTGGCCGCACCACACTACGCACGAGCGTCAGCTCTGCACTGGGACAAAGGACGCTCGCCATCCTCCGGAGCGCTCCCGCAATCGCCTCAGTTGATGCGAGATCCAGCGCGGTCGAATCGAGTCCCAGTTCCGCGACCTTCTGGGCGTGGACCTCCGCTGCGGTTACCCGTCTCATTTCCACTCCCATCGTGCGTAGAGTTCACCAGGGCCAGCTTGCGACTGGCGGTGATGGTCTATCGAGAGCACAAGAAACCGAGCAGCTCTCGCCAGCGTGGGCGATTCCATAAGTCGCGTCAGGCCCGCGCGTAGCCGCTCCCCGGCCCATGCCTCCACCCCGCCGACATCGCTCGCAAGCCTGAGCGCGAGCTCGGAGAGCCACCGCGCGTCGGATTCTTCCGCCGCTGACCCGGATGGCAGGAGATGGAACCTGATCCCGAGCGAGGCGAATCGCTCGACTCGCTCCCTGGATGTCGCAGTTGCGAGAGCGGCACTGTCGCGTTCAAGGACTACCCCGATAGCGATTTCGTCAGCACGCCGCGACACCGCTTCCTTCAGCCGTGTCATGCCGTCGGCGGTCCTACGCGCGTCAACCTCCGCCCTCGCCCAGTTGTCACCGCAGATCAGGCGCGTGGAATGAGATGCGAGCGCAAGTAGCACGTCGCGCCTTCGTGTCGCAGAGAAAAACTCGCCCGGCAGCCTGGCGCGACGCCATAGCTTAGCGATGGCAAGAGTACGGGCTACCGATTCCAGCGCCCGCGTTTCCACGTCAATGCGTGGGGTACAGCCAAGATCTTCCAGTCCCCGAATTACAGGGGGCACGATGATCGCGGCGGTGAGCAAAGGTAGTCGGGCAACATACATCCCGCCCAGTCGAGGAGCCTCATACTCAGATGCTAGGTTCATCGGCTCTTCAATAGTGGGGCTCTCGAAAGGCAGGCGCGTCACCGTTGGCTGCCCATCGCCTCCGCTATCGTCGAGGAGGCGGACAATGTAACCTTCATGCCGCCGGCGGAGTGCCCACCGAAGTGGCGTGAACTCTCGTTCGCACCGGAGTGTAAATGTCCCCAATTCATCGGCTGTGAATGCAAGGTCGCAGAACCGCGCGGCGTCATAGGCTTCTTCTGCCCTCTTCATGCTGCGGAAGTGCCTCTCGAGGTGATTCCGCCAAGCCCCTGCGGAGACCGGTAGGCGCATCGGCGGGAGTTGCTTTGCGGCGGTCGCTGTTTCGCCTTCTCTCTCGAAGAGAGAGATCGCACACGCCACGTTCCGACCAACCGGTCCGCGAATGGTGACCTCGGCATGGCCTTCCCACATCTGCTCGAGAGACGGTTCGGCAGGCTCCATCTGCACGACCAATGGACCGTGAGGGCTCACACCTGGCGACCAAGGCCGCGCCTCCCTGATGCGCATTACCACGTCCAGATCGCCCAGGGCCTCAGCATCCGTGCCCGGACTTGTGCGAGCAGAAACGCGAACCCGATGCAGGCCCACAGGCAATTGCGGAAGTTCGACGAACAGCGGCGCACCAGGTGTTATCGACGTAAGCTCAAGTGGGGGCCCGAGGCCATCGCCCATCGAAACCAGAAGCCCGTCGATGGGATGGTCGACGCAAATCGCCAAACACGGCTGCTCGGACGCGAGCCATTCGCCGTGACCCTCTCCGTCCCATACCACGGCAGCCAATCCCGCTGGCCAGACCTCGATCGTCTTCGCTTGTCCGAGACCAAGGCGGCGGAGCGTCTCTTCCCAGTCGGGAGTGAGCGCCGAAGGTAGATCGAGAAGCGTCCCAACGGCCCCATCGCATTGCAGGTTGATCGAGCGGCCATGATCTGTGGATACAGGCGGCCCACTGGAGTTCACGAGGATGTACCGTTCCCCTGGCCGGACCCGCAGGCTCCGTAAGTCGTAGGCAAGGCCGTCTGAAGCGATCCTGAATAGCCAGACCGGGCCGGGCCGGAGCAGGCATTCCGTCCGAAGAAGGTACTCGAGCTGCACGTCAGTTTGCTCGAATTGCAGCAGTACCTCGTCGGCTCGCGGCCACCGGGTGAGCGTGATCCGCTGGGCGCCATGTAAACACCTGCCCCTGGCGAGAGGCCGGCCACTCCCACCGGCCACCACACATCGCGATCCGGTCAGTATCTCCCGAGTCCGGGGAAAACGAAGCAGCAGATGTGACAGGTCCGGGATCTCGATGGACACTTCCCAGGAATGTCCTTGAGGCTCCGTCGGTCGAAGTACAAGGCGCGGTTCGATCCCGAGTGCCGCGACCTCCGCTCGTGCCTCCTCTGGGCGACTGATGGTTGATGTCGTGCCTCGACCGAGCATGCCGAGGCCACGTACCTGCGCCCGTTCCTTGGCGAAACGGCGCGCGTCTCGGAGCCACTCACGCGCACGGCGCTCGCGATCAAGGTCCTGGCCGATCCGGCGAAGCGTTGCCGGGTGTATCAGATTGTCGGACCCAGATTCTCCTTGTAGGAGAAGAGCGGCCGCAATCTGACCTACAAGCTGTGTCTCCTGTGCGAGGTTCTGGAACCGCGAGGTGGCGCTCCAACTTCGCGCAGCGATGACTTCTCCCAGCGTCGCGGGCGACTCCAGGAGGTCTCCAGAAAACGAGTGTCTCAACTCGTACAGGAGGCGCGCGAGCTGCCGTTGCAGGTCCTTTGGAAGAATGGCATGGGTGATCGGCCAGCAGATGATAGAGAAATGCTCAGCCCATGCACCAGACGGGACGGCACCCCCAAACTCCCTCTGGAACTGGCGGTAGCAATCACGAATCCAGTAGCGATCGCCATTCAGGGTCCAACCCGGGGTCTCAAGTTCGAAGGTTTGCCAGTATTCGTCGCCCGAATACCGGTAGCCGAGTTCCGAGGAGTAGACGATCCAGGGTAGCGCATGATCCCTTGACGGCGGGCGGTCCACGATGTGCGCGCGCACTGCCGTCGTGACCGCCTGAACCTCGTGCAGGTCAAGGCCGTGCTCAAGACCGAAGATCGGCCGCTCAGACCCATTACTGCATCGACGGCCTCGAAGATCCGCGAAGTGCCGTGCGAGGCGCGCGTGCCAGTTCCGAAGTTCGGTGTCCGTCACCATGCTGGCCCGGGTCCGCCGTTGAGCAAACAATCCATGATCCTGCGCCGGGCGAATCTCTTGTAATGCTTGTCCCGGGCCGCTCTCGGCACGATCCACCGGTTCAGGCAGAAGTCGGCAATCTCCGAGGCCGGCAGCGTGCAGGAACGAACGTTCTTGTGCCTCCCCAACAAGATGTCCTGCCAGTTGCTGGCTAGCGGGATGGCGTAGACCTCCCGCTCTACGCCGTGCTTGAGGATGGCGTTTCCGTCAATGCCTATCTTCTCCAAAGCGGTCCGGGCAACACGGATTCTCCAGTTGGGCCCCATGCCGAACCGATGTCCGGAAGCGTAGGGGTGCCCTGTGGCCTCCAGGTAGCCTCGCAGCGATTCGAAGATCTCCCCGGACAAGTGAAAGTGGCCGAAGCCCTTTGTCGTACCAATCCGCAAAAATCGAGCGCCGTGTGGTATGGCAAGCCGGTTATAGATAGACGAGCGCCCTAAGGCCGATGTCGTCGTGAGCAACACAAGGCGAGCGCGATTCTCCTTCTTGCTGATCACGGCCTCGCGCCCAAGGTATTTCCGCTCGTACGCCTTCTTGACCTCGGTGCTTGCCATCAAGGCTGCGACGAGCTTGCCGCCTATCACCTGAGAATAGGGGGGGACGGCGCCAACCACATAAGCATCCATGACGTGAACGAGACGGTCACACCGATCTTCATGGGTCCAACCAATCCAGCTGTCGCGGGCAGAGAGATTGAACACGGGGTCACCGATAGCGAACAGCCCAATCACGCATCCATTCTGGCGGTCCCGAACAAGGAATCGGAGGCGGCGGCCGAAGCCTTGGGAGACGGGCACCGACCACAGCAGGCACGCGAATCTGAAGAGACGGGATTCCAAAGAGTCGGCGGTGACTTCGACAAGTTCCGGATCGATGGACGCAGGGTCGACTTGTCTGCCGGTCGCGAAATGACCGGCTAACTCCAGGCCGTGAGCGGCAATGAACGACTGATTCTGCTCCAAGACCTGGAGACGCTGTGCCGCATGGAGATCGCGTATCTTCTGCTTGGTCAGCTCAGCATCGACAAAGTAACCATCGCAGTTTTTGGAGAATCCGAGACTCAAGAGATGCCGGTGAATGGCCCTCTGTAGCGAGGTAGCACTCGGAAGGTGGGTGGCGGAACGCGAATCCCCGGTTGCCACAGTCAGACGTCCCCCTTCCTCTTGGCGCCGGACTTGCGGTGTATCGGCCCGGGGCCTTGAACGGCGGGTGTGGTCCCGGAGGTGGCGCTCTTCGGCAAAGTGTGCCGCATGTCAGTGAGCAGCGATTCTCCGTAGGCGTCTAACAATGATTAGGCGGATCGGCATAAGACCCGGATCCGCGATTTTCTGTCCGCATAACACGCCACCGATTCTGCTGGATAGTACACCGGAATCGTTTTCATCTCAATCGGTTGTGGTCCAGGGGC
>Ga0194121_10006746_pt1 | contig 15265 bp, 14 predicted proteins | sample TA2MahCa50mmetaG_FD_148609 | JGI IMG/M metagenome (GOLD analysis project Ga0194121, IMG submission 148609) | Freshwater microbial communities from Lake Tanganyika, Tanzania - TA2015020 Mahale Deep Cast 50m | ecosystem: Environmental > Aquatic > Freshwater > Lake | place: Tanzania: Lake... | reverse complement strand
TAGGCGATCGAGAACGACAGGGCGAGGCCGGGGATGCCGAGGGCGTCGAAGAGGAGCAGGGCCCCGACGATGTTGACCGCGTTCTCGAAGCAGTTGACGAGGAACGGGGTGCGGGTGTCCTGCATCGCGTAGAAGGCCCGCTGGGTGTAGAGGTACGTGGAGAAGAAGGGGAGCCCGACGGCGAAGGCGAGCAGGGTGCTCGCGACGCGTTGGGTGTCGCTCGCGTCGAACGCGCCGCGTTGGAGCAGCGCGGCCACGATCGGCTGGGTGAGCCCGACGTACAGCGCGGCCGCGGGGATCATCAAGGTCACGATGAGCCGCAGGCCGCGGGCGAACCGGTACCGGAGCCCCGAGAGGTTGCCGCTCACGAACGCGGCCGCGAAGTCGGGTTGGATCGCGGTGGTGATCGACACCGCGAACAGGCCGTGGGGGAGCTGGAAGAACGCGTACGCGCTCAGATAGATGAACGCGCCGCTCGTCTTCCCATTGGCCAGCACCAGCACGACCCACAGCGCGATCTGGTTGGCGATCACGTAGCCGACGGTCCAACCCGAGAGCCGGAACATGGTGCGGACGGCCGCGTGGCGCCAGGCGAACACCGGCCGCAGCCGCACGCCCGCGCGGACGACGGCGGGCCACAGGGCGAGGGCCATGGCCGCGATCCCCGCGGTCGTCCCGAGTCCGATCCACAGGAGGAGCTGGGGGTCGTCGAGCACCCGCTCGACCGTGATCGGGCCCGACACCAGGCGAGGCAGCGACAGGAAGATCGTGATGACGACGAGGTTGTTGAGGATCGGCGCGAACGCGGCCGCCGCGAACCGGTGGCGGGCGTTGAGCAGGCCGGTCGCGATCGCGGTGAGCCCATAGAAGAGGATCTGCGGCATGAAGCAGCGCAGCCAGGCGGTGGCCAGCTCGCGCTGCTGGTCGGCGCTGGGTCCCGAGACCTGCAGCGTGTAGAGCCGGACGATCACCGGCGCCAGCAGGATGCCGACGACCGTCGCTCCGATCAGGCAGACCGTCGCGACCGTGACCACCGCGTTGGTCGCCTCCTCGTCCTTCTCCTGGAGGTGGCGGACGAACAGCGGCAGGAGCGTCGCGGTGAGGATCCCGCCCAGCAGCAGCTCGTAGAGGATGTTGGGCGTCTCGTTGGCGTACGCGTAGACACCCGAGACCTTGGTGGCCCCGAGGGCGTAGGCGATGGCGGCGACGCGGCCGAATCCGGTGATCCGCGAGAGCGCGGTCCCGACGCCGACGATCGCACTCGAGCGCAGCAGCCGCCGAGAGCCCCCCGACGCGGCCGCGGGTGCGGTCACGTGGTCGACGGCTGGCGGCGGCGTCGGCGGCGGCGCAGGTCGATCCCCCACCAGACGGCGAGGAAGGCCACGGCCGAGCCCATGAGGATCCAGCCCACGGTGCTCACGAAGGTCGACCGGACCTCGAGCCGGCGTTGCGAGATCGACAGCACGCCATCGGTCGAGGTCACCTCCAGGTCGAGGGGGAACGTACCCGACGTCCGGGCCTCGACCGCGACACGCACCGTGGTGCTCTTGGGGGGCAGCTCGAGCTCGATGACGGAGCCCTCGGGGAAGAACAGCTTCTCGCTGGCCAGGGCGGCCCGGAGCCGGAGCGGATGCCCGGTCTCGTTGCGGAAGGTCAGCGGGATCTCGCCCGAGCGCGAGGTGAGGGTGATCGTGCGGGGATCCGGGACCTCGATCTTGGAGACGAGGTCGGCGATGGCGCCGTCGACCACCGCGAGGTGGGCGTCGGTCCGGGCGCCGACGACGTCGGGAGCCCACCCCGAGGCCACGGAGGCGAGCAGCGACCGGTCGGCCGCCGCGAACGCCGGATCACCGGCGCGCGTCAGCGCACCGAACGACGCGAGCCGCCGCCGTTGGTTGCGGTACTCGAGCGCCGTCACGGTCGGCTCGGCCGCGGTGACGGCCGCGAGCTCACGTTGCGAGGACCCGGGCTGACCGTTGGCCAGCACGCCCGGGGGGTCGGCGGGCACCGAGTCGAACGCCTGGGTCGTGGTCACCGGGGCCAGGAGCGGATTTCCCTGCAACCCCTGGAGCAGGGCCCGGTACAGCTCCGGCGGTGGATCGAAGTCGTCGGGGTTGGCCAGCGTGACCACCCGCGGGATCGACGGAGTCTCGAGCGCCACGACCGACATCGCGCCGAGCAGGAGCTGCACGCGCTGCGCCGCGGGCAGATCGGCGGTGAGGATCGACTGGAGGCCCGGGTCGGTCGCCAGGGCGGTGACGGGGGCGCCGGGGGTCAAGCCGACCGGCGCCGTGAGGTTGACCGGCAGGGCCGGGGTGAACCGGGGCTCGCCGATCGGCGTGAGGGCCTCGCTCGGCACGACCACACGGTCGACGCCGGCGCCGGTCAGCCGTCCGAGGGCCGTGGCCGACGCCGGACGCAGGAGGCGCGTCCGCGCGTCGGCCGGGACGCCGAGCGTGGAGTCGATCACGTCGGCGCCGCGGGCGAGGACGTCGTCGACCGCCTCGACGAGGTCGTGATCGAGCAGCGCGGGCAGGTCGACGGGGAGGTACCCGCCGTCGAGCACCGCGCGCCCGGCGAGTCCGAGCTGCAGCGCGGCGTAGCCGGCCTGCACCGTCGGGTCCGCGGCCGCGGCCGCGGACCAGGCCTCGATCGTCTCGCCGGTGGGCGCGAGGGTCACCGGGACTCCGGGCACCGCATCGAGCGCGGTCGCCATCCTGCCGAGACGGCCGTTGGCCCGGAACGACGCGAGCACCTCGCGGTCGGGCTGGCCGTCGGGAAGGAACGAGGGCGGCTCGGTGATCGGCCAGACCCAGGCGACGCGCAGCGGCTCCGCCACGGTGGCCCGGTCGGCCTCGGTCACGACGAGCATCGTGCGGAACGACGCGACGGTGCTCTCGGTGCCGTCGCGCAGCTCGACGTCGACCGGGTACACGCCGGGTCGGCGCACGTTGAGCTTCGCCGGGTCGCGCGCGTCGGTCGCGGACTGGAGGCCGACGGTGAGCGTCCGGGCGCCGGTGGCGCCGGTACCCAGGGTGTCGAGCGGCACGCTGACCTGCCCGAGGACCGAGGTGAGCGGACCGCCCTGCGCCGCGAGGTCGTACTGCTTGCGGCTCGTGATCGCCGGGTACACGGCGAGGCTGATCGACGCGTCGGCGGGCGCGTCGGCGAGGGTGAACGCGAAGCCGACCTCACCGCCGGCGGGGGTCCACGGGCTCTGGGCTGCGAGCGCGAAGCGCGAGGGGGCGGTCGCCGGCCGGAAGGTCGGCGACGGCGCGGGGGTGGTCTGTGCGGCGGCGATGCCCGCGCCGAGCGTGTCGGCGAGGAGGAAGGCGACGACGGCGACCAGCGCCGTGATGCCGGGCCGCCGGCGCGACGGAGTCGGGAACCGGTGCCTCCACCGCGGCCGGAGCCGACGCGTGCTCGCGGCCGTGGTCACAGCACCCGCTCCAGGACCACCAGCCCGCGGGGCAGCACCACGAACCCGGAGGACTGGTAGAGGGCACGGGCGGTGTCGTTGCCCTGGTGCGTGTTGACGACGGCGGTGCGGGCGCGCCGCCGCCGGGCCCACCGGAGCCCGTCGAGCAGGAGTGCGCGTGCGACGCCTCCCCGGCGGGCGTCGGGATGGACCGCGAGCCGCTGCACGTAGGCCCGACTGCCGGCGAGACCGGTGATCGCGTAGCCGAGCGGCGCGTGGGGCGGCCCCGTGATGCGCAGCCGGGCTCGCGGCGTGGCCTCGAGCGCGTCGGTCAGCGCTGGCAGGTCGAGCCCGCGGGCCCCGAACGCCACCCGGTCGAGGGTCGCGACCGCGTCGAGGTCCCGGGCTCGGCGCAGCCGCGGGCCGGCCGGGCGGGCCGGGAGGTCCTCGAGGCCGCGGCCGAGGAGGTCGAGTCGCTCGGCCACCCGGAACCCGGCGGCCGTCAGCGCGGTCGTGTCGACCTCGGCCATGGCGTTGGTGATCGCGCGGCGGTAGCCGGCCGCGGCGAGCAGCGTGCAGCATCGGGTGGCGGCGTCGGCGGTCACGGCCGCCGGCTCCACGACGGTCAGGTGCACCGTCCCGGGATCGGCGCCCGCACGGGTCCGGACCCAGCCGGGAAGGGCCTGTCCACCGGCCGGACTGGTCCGTACGGCCATCGGGCCAGGCTACCGAGCGGGCCGCCGACCGGGGTCGCGGTCGGCGGCCCGGGGGCGGGCCGCCCCCGTGACAGCGCTTCAGGGGCCGGTCGGGCCTGCCGATACGGATCGAGCCGGACCAGGGAGCGCTCCTCGGTCGGCCCGGAGGCACCATGCTCGATCTCGACCAGCTCCTCCAGCACGCCGTGGAGCAGCGGGCGTCGGACATCCACGTGAAGGTGGGGTCGCGGCCGTTCCTGCGGGTCGACGGCGCCCTGCGCCAGACGCCCTTCGAGGTCGTGGAGCCCGAGGAGACCGAGCGCCTGGCGCTCGGGATCATGCCGCCGCGCCGGGCCGAGCGGTTCCGCCACGGCCTCGAGGCCGACTTCGTCTACTCGGCTCCCGGCCGGGGCCGCTTCCGGGTGAGCGCGTTCCGCCAGCGCGGGTGGGTGGGCCTGGTCATGCGTCGGGTGATCGCGTCGCCGCCGGGGTTCGACGCGCTCGGGCTGCCGCCGGGGGTGCAGCGCCTGACCGACTCGGCCTCGGGCCTGGTGCTCGTGACCGGGCTCGCGGGGTCGGGCCGCACGTCGACGCTCGCCTCGATCCTCGACCAGATCAACCAGCACCGCGCCCGCCACATCGTGACCATCGAGGACCCGATCGAGGTCCTCCACCCCGACAAGCACTCGATCGTCACCCAGCGGGAGGTGGGGACCGACACCGAGTCGTTCCACGAGGCGATCCTGCACGCGCTCCGCCAGGACCCCGACGTGCTCTTCGTGAGTCGGCTGCAAGACGCCCCGACCACCCGCGCCGCGTTGGAGGCGGCCGACGTCGGGCATCTCGTGTTCGCGTCGCTGCCCACCGTGAGCGCGACCGACACGGTGACCCAGATCATCGAGATGTTCCCGCCCCACGAGCGCCCGCAGGTGCGGGGTCTGCTGGCCCGGGCGCTGCGCGGGATCGTGTGCCAGCGCCTCCTGTCGCGTGCGGGCGGGCGGGGGCGGGTCCCGGCGGTGGAGGTCCTCGTGGTCAACAGCGTGGCGGCCGAGGCGCTCGCCGAGGGCAAGGTCGACCGGCTCGAGCGGATCATGCACGAGGGTGAGTACTACGACATGCAGACGTTCGACCAGAGCCTGAGCGCGCTGTACCGACGCGGCGTGATCGAGCGGGAGGCGGCCCTGCACCACGCGACCTCGGCCCCGGCGCTGCGGGTCGAGCTGGAGCGGATCGAGCGCGAGCAGGCGACGGCACCCGTCCCGTCGCCGTACGCGGCCCCGGCGGTGGCCCCGATGGCCCCGCCCCACGTCCCTCCGCCGGGCCCCGGGAGCGCGGCCGCCGCGCTGCCGCCGCTCGTTTCCCCGGGCGCCTGAGCGAGCGATCTCGACCCGGGACCCCGGGCCGGGGCGCCCGGACCCGCGACAATGGGCCGGTGCACGTTCCCGCGCGGCTCCAGCCCTTCTACGACGACGATTCACCGGTGCGCGACCTCGCGGCGCGCCTCGCCGCCGAGGGTCACGAGTGCCACCTCGTCGGGGGCACCGTGCGCGACGCTTTCCTCGACCTCGACCTGACCGGCAAGGACGTCGACGTCGCCACCGGCGCGCGGCCCGATGTCGTCGAGCCGATCGTGACCGAGTGGGCCGACCAGACCTGGACGGTGGGCCGCGACTTCGGGACCATCGGCGCCATCAAGCGCGGGGTCACCTACGAGATCACGACCTACCGGGCCGATGTGTACCGGCCCGAGAGCCGCAAGCCGGAGGTCCGCTACTCCGACGACATCGAGACCGACCTGTCGCGGCGCGACTTCACGGTCAACGCGATGGCGCTCGCGATCCCGGAGCCGGCGTTCGTGGATCCGTTCGGCGGGGCCGCCGACCTTGCCACCCGGGTGCTGCGCACCCCGCTCGCGCCGGAGATCTCGTTCGAGGACGACCCGCTGCGGATGCTGCGCGCCGCGCGCTTCGTGTCGCAGCTCGGGGTCACGCCCGACGCCGCGCTGGTCGCCGCGATCGGCGAGATGCGCCAGCGGCTCGAGATCGTGAGCGCCGAGCGGATCCGCGACGAGCTCTCGAAGCTGCTGCTGACCGCCGACCCCACGGCCGGCCTGTGGCTGCTGTGCGAGACGAAGCTGGCCGACGAGTTCCTGCCCGAGCTCAACACGATGCGCCTCGAGCAGGACCCGATCCACACCCACAAGGACGTCCTCGCGCACACCATCGCGGTGGTGCGCAACACCCGCCCCGAGCTGGTGGTGCGGCTCGCCGCGCTGTTCCACGACATCGGCAAGCCCAAGACCCGCTCGTTCGAGAAGGGCAAGGGCGGGGTGAGCTTCCACCACCACGAGGTGGTCGGGGCCCGCATGACCGAGGAGCGGCTGAAGGCGCTCAAGTACCCCACCGACGTCGTGGCGGCCGTCACCAAGCTGGTGTTCCTGCACCTGCGCATCCACACGTACGCGATGGGCTGGACCGACAAGGCGGTGCGGCGCTACGTGCGCGACGCGGGCGACCTGCTCGACCAGCTCAACCATCTCCAGCGCTGCGACTGCACGACCCGCAACCCCAGGCGGGCGGCCGCGCTCGCCCGGCGGATGGACGACCTGGAGCGGCGCATCGCCGAGCTACGCGAGCAGGAGGAGCTCGACGCGATCCGGCCGCCGCTCGACGGACGCCAGGTGATGACGTACCTCGGGGTCCCGCCCGGGCGGGTGATCGGCGAGGCCCTCGCCCACCTGCTCGAGCTGCGCCTCGACGAGGGCCCGATCGACGAGGACGACGCGTACCGGCTCCTCGACGAGTGGGCGCGGGCGCGGGGGATCGAGCCCGCCGGCACGCGCTGAGCCGACCCGGTCGCGGACCCGAGCTCGGACGCGGACCGGCCGGGTGCTCCTGCACCCGGCCGGTGTCGTGCTCGTGAGCGGCCGGGCTCAGCCCTCGTTGGCGAAGTCCTCCACCATCACGCGGGCCTCCTCGTCGCGGAACTGCACGGGCGGCGACTTCATGAAGTACGCCGACGGGCCGAGCAGCGGGCCGCCGACGCCGCGGTCCTGGGCGATCTTGGCGCAGCGCACCGCGTCGATGATCACGCCAGCGGAGTTGGGGGAGTCCCACACCTCGAGCTTGAGCTCGACGTTGAGGGGCACGTCGCCGAAGTTGCGGCCCTCGAGGCGGATGTAGGCCCACTTGCGGTCGTCGAGCCACGGCACGTGGTCGGACGGGCCGATGTGGACGTCGTTCTTGTCGATCCCCTGGGTGATCTGGCTCGTGACCGACTGGGTCTTGGAGATCTTCTTCGACTGCAGGCGCTTGCGCTCCAGCATGTTCTTGAAGTCCATGTTGCCGCCGAAGTTGAGCTGGTAGGTGTGGTCGAGCGCCATGCCCCGGTCCTCGAACAGACGGGCGAGGATGCGGTGCACGATGGTGGCGCCGACCTGGCTCTTGATGTCGTCACCGACGATCGGCACGCCGGCCGCCTCGAACTTCGCGGCCCACTCGGGGTCGCTGGCGATGAACACCGGGATGGCGTTCACGAAGCCCACTCCGGCGTCGAGGCAGGCCTGGGCGTAGTAGCGCTGCGCGTCCTCGGAGCCGACGGGGAGGTAGCTCACCAGCACGTCGGCGTTGCAGTCGCGCAGGGCCTGGGCGACGTCGACCGGCTCGGCCGGCGACTCCTCGACCACCTCGCGGTAGAACTCGCCGAGGCCGTCGTAGGTCGGCGCCCGCAGGACGGTCACGCCGAGGTCGGGCACGTCGGAGAACTTCACCGTGTTGTTCGGGCCGGCGAAGATCGCCTTGCCGAGGTCGAGGCCGACCTTGTCGGCGTCGACGTCGAACGCGCCCACGAACTCGACGTCGCCCACGTGATAGCCCCCGAGCACGACGTGCATGAGGCCGGGGACAACTTCGTCGGGGGCGGCATTGCGGTAGTACTCGACTCCTTGCACGAGGCTGCTCGCGCAGTTGCCGACGCCCGCGATCGCGACTCGGACCTTCTTGCTCATCGGGAGGCTCCTTCCTGGACGTGCCGTTGCTGGTCGTCGCCGGCATTCGGCACGACGGTGTTCTCGGTGTTCTCGGTGTTCTCGGCGCTCTCCGGGGCGTCGCCCGGTCCGGCGGCTGCGGTGGGCTCGACCATGCGCTCGCTCGCGATGAGGCCCTCGATCCATTCGAGGTCTCGCTGGGTCGACCGGGTGCGGTGCTCGACGAGGGAGCGGCTGTAGCGGTCGTCGCGCGTGCCCGGTGTGCGCCGGGCCCGGTCGAGACGACCGAGCAGGGCGAGGCGCCGGCGCTCGAGCAGCTCGAGGCGGGCCGCCGGCGGCGCCTCGGCACAGAACGCGAGCTTGAGGGCGAAGGCCTTGTCCTCGTCGGCGTGGGAGTCGTCGGTGAGGAGCAGCGACTCGAAGCGGGCGTTGCCGATCTCGGTGATCCGGTACGCCTTGCGGGTCCGCCGGGACGGCTTCGCGGGTCGGGCGCCGGCTCGGCGCGCGGCCGCGAGGTCTCCCTTGAGGGAGCCGGTCGCCGCGAAGCCCACCGGCGAGGCGTCGAGGGGCTGGGCCACGACCTCGATCGCCCCTTCTCGCTCGAGGCGGCGCAGCGCCGGGTAGAGCGAGCCGTAGGAGACGCCCCACAGGAAGCCGAGGGTCTCGCTCAGGCGCTTCTTCAGCTCGTACCCGTGGAGCGGCTGCTCCTTGAGCAGGCCCAGGACGGCGATCTCGAGCATCGGGTCTCCGGTCGGGGGTGAGGGGCGGGTGGGGGCGGAACGTGTGGCCCGATATATCGGTTCGATATATCGAGGCGCACACCGTAGCAGGTCGCGGGCGGTGGGCGCACGCGGCCCGCGCGCTCCCCGGCGCCGCGGCCTGGATGGGGGGGCGGCCCGTCGGGACGGCGGGACCGTGCGACCTACACTCCGCACGTGCGCCATCACGTCGACTACGCGTTGGCCCGGCGGGCCGTCCTGCGGGACCTGCGCACGGGCAAGCGCGACCGCCTCGACGTGTGCGACGCCCAGCCCGAGCTGCTGCGGGCGGCCCGCAACATCGGCGAGCCCCTCGACGCCGATTGCCCCGTGTGCGGCTCGGCCGGCCTCGTCCTCGTGTCCTTCGTGTACGGGGATTCGCTGCGGCGGGTCAACGGCCGCTGCGTCGACGGGGACGAGCTGGCCAAGCTCGATGCCACCTACCAGGAGTTCTCGCGCTACGTGGTGGAGGTCTGCCCCGACTGCCACTGGAACCATCTCCAGCGTCACGAGCTCCACGGGCGTCGCCACGCCGGCTAGGCCCGCCAGGCGCCCCGGCTTCCGGCGGGGAGCGCCGAGCTGGCCGCGGATAGCGCCGGGCCCCCGGTTTCTGTACGCTCGCGCGCGCCGCCGGGAGCCGAACGTGCCCTGGACGGCGGAGGCACTGCCATGGCCGATCAGGCGTCGTCCGTCCGTTCGATCTCCGCACCCGCGCTCGCGCGCCGCAAGGGGTCCGGCTCCCCGATCGTGATGATCACCGCGTACGACGCGCCGTCGGCGCGCATCGTCGACGACGCGGGGGCGGACGTGATCCTCGTGGGCGACTCCGTCGCCAACGTCGTGCTCGGCTACGCCGACACGCTCCAGGTGACCATCGACGACATGGCCCACCACGTCGGGGCGGTCGCGCGCACCCGGCCGCACGCCCTGGTCGTCGGCGACCTCCCGTGGCTCAGCTACCACGTGTCGGTGCCCGACACCGTGCAGAACGCGGCCCGCCTCGTGCGGGCAGGCGCGGGTGCCGTCAAGCTCGAAGGGGGGCGCAAGCGGCTGGCGGCGATCGAGGCCATCCTCGACGCCGAGATCCCCGTGATGGGCCATCTCGGCCTCACGCCCCAGTCGGTGCACGCCCTCGGCGGCTTCAAGGTGCAAGGCCGCGACCTCGAGGCCGCGCGGGCCATCGTCGACGACGCCGTGGCCATCGCCGCCGCCGGGTGCTTCGCGATCGTGCTCGAGTGCGTCCCCGACGCCGTGGCCCGGCTCGTGACCGACAGCGTGGACATCCCCACGATCGGGATCGGCGCCGGCCGCCACTGCGACGGCCAGGTGCTCGTGTTCCACGATCTCCTCGGGCTCGAGGAGCGGATCACGCCCAAGTTCGTCCGTCGCTACGCCGACCTGGGCGCCGACGCGCGCGCCGCGCTCGGTGCGTTCGTGGGCGACGTCCGCAACGGCCGGTTCCCGTCGAGCGACGAGACGTACCACGCCGCCGACACCGTGGCCGACGAGATCGCGCTCTACGGCCGTGGCGGGGGGACCGGCGCCGTGCAGGAGGCGCCGGGCGTCGGGGCGGGCAGTCAGGCGTGACCGGCGCGCGTCGTGCGGCGGCGATCGCCGCCGGCGTGGTGCTGGTCGTCACGGGGGCGGTGCACCTCGGCGGGCGCGCCCTCGACGGGCGCGTGGCCGCGGCCACGTCGGGAGGGTCGGAGGGCCGCGCGGCCTCGGTGGTGTCGGGAATCGGCCCGGCGGCCAGCCCCTTCACCGGGCTCACCGCGGGGACGATCCGGGTGGGAGGACGGCCGCTCGACGTCGTGGTGGCCGACCGCCTCGGTGAGCGGATCCAGGGGTTGCGGGGCCGGGCCGACGCCGCGCCGTACGCGGGCATGCTCTTCGTGTTCCCCGACGACACCACCACGGCGTTCACGATGGCCGGCGTGCCCGACGCCCTGGAGATCGCGTTCTTCGACTCCCGCGGGCGGCGGGTGGACGCGTTGCGCATGGAGCCCTGCGCGGGGACCGACGCCACCTGCCCGGTGTACGAGTCGTCGGCGCCCTTCCGGTTCACGCTCGAGACCGCCCCCGGCGAGATGCCCGGCGGGCGGCTGCGGGTGCGGCGGGGATGAGCGTCACACCCGTGGCGTAGGGTCACCACCGATAGCTCCCGTCGCCGGTGACCGTGCCGGAGGGGAAGGGCCACCGGGTCCCTGGTAGCCTCTCCCGCTCACAACCCAAGTCCTGCTCCCCGCACGCCCGGTGCCACCGGGTCCGACCCGGGGAGCCCCGGGCCCGTTCGGCGCCCGTGGTCCGAAGGAGGTACCGGCCGATGCGGCCGTACGAAGTCATGGTCATCTTCGACGCGGAGCTGGAAGAGGAAGAGGTCCGCGCCTCGGTCGACCGAGCCACTCAGCTCATCCAGTCCAAGGGTGCCGAGCTCGGCTACGTCGACTTCTGGGGCAAGCGTCGCTTCGCCTACCGGCTCAAGCACCGCTGGGAGGGCTACTACGTGGTCTTCCAGGCGAAGGCCGAGCCCGCGGCGATGGACGAGCTCAACCGGACCCTCTCCCTGGCTGACGAAGTCCTGCGCCACAAGGTGCTCCGGATCCCCGAGGCGGTCTACGGACCGCCGAAGACCGCCGGGGCACCCGAGCCGGCGGAGGCCTGACATCCGGATGCGGTCCGGATGCGTACGAGGAGGCTGACATGGCCGACAACACCGTGACGGTCGTGGGCAACGTGACCCGCGACCCCGAGATCCGCTACACCGCCGGCGGTCAGGCGAACGCCAACTTCGGCGTCGCCGTCAACCGGCGGTGGATGAACCGCCAGACCAACGAGTGGGAGGAGCGCACCTCCTTCTTCAACGTCGTCGCCTGGCGCGAGATGGCCGAGAACATCGCCGAGTCGATCGGCAAGGGCACGCGCGTCGTGGTCACCGGTCGCCTCGAGCAGCGCAGCTGGGAGACCGAGAACGGCGAGAAGCGCTCGGTGGTCGAGATCGTCGCCGACGAGGTCGCACCCAGCCTGCGCTTCGCGACCGCCGCGGTCACCCGCAACGAGCGCCGCGACGGCGGCTTCGGCGGCGGTCCCTCCGGGGGCGGTGGCCCCTCGGGGGGCGGTGGCGGTGGCGGCCGTCCGTCCGGCGGCACCCCGCCGCCCTCGTACGACGACTTCGGCGAAGAGCCCTTCTAGGGACCTCGCCCCCACCTTCGACATCCAGTAGGAGATCCCCACCATGGCACGACCCCGCACGCGGCGCCGCGACGACCGCGTCGAGCGCAAGCCCAAGAAGCGCATCTCGATCCTCGACAGCGACCAGGTCGTCTACGTCGACTACAAGGACGTGAACCTCTTGCGCCGCTTCATGTCGGAGCGGGCGAAGATCCGGGCCCGCCGGGTCACCGGCAACGACACCCAGCAGCAGCGCGAGGTGGCCCGGGCCATCCGCGTCGCGAGGGAGATGGCGCTGCTCCCCTACAGCGTCCGCCAGGTCACGCACCGCAGCAAGCGCCGCAACGAGCGAGGCGACCGCAACGACCGCGCGCCCGAGGCGGGCGAGCGCACCGCGCCCGAGGGCGTCGAGGAGCTCGAGGTCGACGTCGTGGACGCCGTCGAGGAGCTCGACCTCGTGGTGGCCGCCGACGACACGGAGGCAGCCGAATGAAGATCGTGCTGCGCGACGACGTCGAGAACCTCGGCCGCAAGGGCGACGTGGTCGAGGTGGCCGACGGCTATGCCCGCAACTACCTCGTCCCCCGCGGGCTCGCGATGAAGGCCACGAAGGGCGTGATCGCCCAGGCCGAGTCGATGCGCCGCAACCGCTCGGCCCGCGACGCACGCGAGCGCGAGGCGGCGCAGGCCACGGCCGGCACCATCTCGGGCATCCGCGTCGAGATCCCGGCCCGGGCCGGCGAGGGTGGGAAGCTCTTCGGCTCGGTCACCGCGGCCGACGTCGCCGAGGCGCTCGCCGCCCAGGGCGTGGAGATCGACCGCCGGAAGATCGCCGGCATCGACGAGCCCGTGAAGGAGATCGGCGAGGTCGAGGTCGTGGTCACCCTCCATCCCGACGTCGCCGCCACCCTGACCGTCGCGGTGGTCGCCGCCGACTGAGCGGCCCCGCCTGCGTCAGCCGTTGCGCCCCGGCCGTCGGCCGGGGCGCCGCGCGTCGGCCTCCGGCTCCGCCGACGGACCAGACTGACCTCGTGGCCGAGTTCCGCACTCCCGAGGAGGATCGCCGTCACCGACGGCTCCGGCGGCTGGTGCTGACCGGGCTCGCGCTGGTCGTGGTGCTCGCGGCGGCACTCGGCGGCTTCGCCTACCTGTGGTCGCGCAGCGGCGCCCGTCCCGTCGACCTCGACAACGCGCGCCGCCGGTTCCTCGAGGAGCGCGTCGCGTCGGAGGGTCCCGACGGCCCGTACACACCGCCCGAAGGGGTGTACGTCTACCGGGGCTCCGGGTCGGAGTCGCTCTCGTCGCCCCCAAGTCGCAGGCCGAGGGCCCGGAGATGCCCGGCACGGTCACCCACGGGACCGACGGTTGCTACGCGTTCCGACTCGACTACAGCACCAACCACTACCGGGTCTGGAACCTGTGTGCCGACGAGACCGGTCTGCGGGAGACCGGTGGGTCCGTGTTCCAGAAGTGGGACTTCGTGGTCAGCACCATCGACACGCTCGCGCAGACCCGCTGCGCGCCGCCGGCGGTCGTGATCGCGGCGGACATGGTCCCGGGCGACCGGTGGGAGTCCCGCTGCGAGGGAGACAACTCGGCCATCTCGGGGACGACGGTCACCGACTCCGTGCACCGCTTCGTCGGCTGGGACCGGGTCCGGGTGGGGGACGACCGCCTCGACGCCATGCACCTCCGTCGGCGCGCCGCCATCTCCGGCGCCCAGATCGGCACCGAGTCGTTCGACCTGTGGATCACCGGCGACGGCCTGATCGTGAAGGGACGCCAGCGGATCGTCCTCGACAGCGATTCACCGATCGGCAAGGTCACGTACACCCAGGCGGGGGAGTTCTCCCTGGTCAGGGCCACTCCGGAGGGCCCCTGAGGCGCTCCGTCGGGTGTCACACCCCTCTGTCATGGTGAAGGCATGGCACCGGTGTCCACATCCTCGGCCCGAACCTGTGGAGGGCGCAGCCTCGCTGTGCACAGGGATCGCGGCGGATATCCCGAGCTCGGGCCACCAATCTGTGGAGAACTTCGGGGGTCTTCCCCTTCCGCTCCACAGGCAGTCCGTCGTAGAACCGTGCGACTGCCGGGGCGGGTGAACGGCGGGTGAACGGGGCAGCGGGATCCGGGTTCTCCGGGGGAGCGAGCGCACGAGTGGTCCAGTCGATCGACGAAGTCCGGCGGGCACAACGCGGGCGCGTCCCGCCGCACAACCTGGAGGCCGAGGAGTCGCTGCTCGGGGCGATGCTGCTGTCGCGCGACGCCATCAGCGCGGCCACCGAGGCCCGGGTGGAGACCTCCGACTTCTACAAGCCGGCGCACGCCCACATCTACGACGCGGTCATGGCGTTGTACAGCGTCGGCGAGCCGGTCGACCCCGTCACCGTCTCCGACGAGCTGCGCCGCGCCGACCTGCTCGACTTCGTCGGTGGCCGGGCCGCGCTCCTGCGCCTCCAGGCCGACACGCCGGCGTCGGCCAACGCGGGCCACTACGCCAAGATCGTCAACGAGCTCGCGCTGCTGCGGCGCCTGATCGGGGTGGCCGGCGACATCGCCGAGATGGGCTACGACGACGCGACGGAGGTCGCCGACACCCTCGACCGGGCGGAGTCGCTGGTCTTCGAGGTGGCCGAGCGACGGGTCTCCGACTCGATGGTCGGCGTCTCCGACGCGCTCCAGCACACCCTCGACCAGCTCGAGCAGATCTACGGCCAGACCGAGCGCATCACCGGCGTGCCGAGTGGCTACAACGACCTCGACGACCTGCTGCTCGGGTTCCAGCCCTCGACCCTCGTCGTCCTCGCCGCGCGTCCCGCGGCCGGGAAGACCGCGTTCGCACTCGGAGCCGCGGCCAACGTCGCGATGGAGGCGCGCCGGCCGGTCGTCTTCTTCTCGATGGAGATGGGCACGCTCGAGCTCACCAAGCGGCTCCTCGCGGCCGAGGCGCGGGTCGACGCCCGCAAGCTCCAGACCGGTCAGATCAACGAGGCCGAGTGGACCCGGCTGTCGCACGGCGTGGGCCGCCTCGCCGAGGCACCGTTCTTCATCGACGACAACCCGCACTGCACCGTCATGGAGATGCGGGCCAAGTGCCGGCGCATGAAGGCCCGCCACGGCGACCTCGGCCTGGTCGTGGTCGACTACCTCCAGCTGATGCAGCCCTCCGGCAAGCGCAGCGAGAACCGCCAGGTGGAGGTCGCGGAGATCTCGCGGGGCCTGAAGATCCTCGCCCGTGAGC
>Ga0194121_10006745_pt1 | contig 15265 bp, 14 predicted proteins | sample TA2MahCa50mmetaG_FD_148609 | JGI IMG/M metagenome (GOLD analysis project Ga0194121, IMG submission 148609) | Freshwater microbial communities from Lake Tanganyika, Tanzania - TA2015020 Mahale Deep Cast 50m | ecosystem: Environmental > Aquatic > Freshwater > Lake | place: Tanzania: Lake... | reverse complement strand
TCGGTGATCGTCGACAACAAGCCCGGTGCCGCCGGCGCGATCGGCATCGAGCAGGTCGCCAAGGCGCAACCCGACGGCTACACGCTGGGCGTAGGCGGCGTCGGGCCGCTCGCCATCCTGCCGTCGATCGACGCCAAGTTGCCCTACGATCCGGCGCGCAGCCTCGAAGTCGTCGCCGGGCTGAGCACGGTCGACTTCGTCCTGGTGGCAAGGCCGGGCTTTCCGGCGACCGACGTGACGGCCTTGATCGCCTACGCCCGCGCCAATCCCGGCAAGATCACCTACAGCTCGGCGTGCGTCGCCGGCCCGCAGCAGCTCATGATCGAGCATCTGGCGTTGCTGGCCGACATCAAGCTGTTCCACGTCCCTTTCACCGGCGACAGCCCGGCGGTCGCCGCGGTGGCTTCAGGCGACGTCGACATCGCGCTGGCAAGCGCGACCGGAGCGCTCGGCCTGGTCAAGGCGGGCAGGCTCAAGGCGCTGGCGGCCGGCACCGGTCGCATCGCCGCCCTGCCCGACCTGCCGTCGGTCGCCGAGCAGACCGGCTTCGCCGACTTCATGGGCTACACCTCGAACATCCTGGTGGCGCCGAAGGGCACGCCGGCGGCGATCGTCGCGCGGCTGAACGACACCATCAACCGGATCGCCGGTCGGCGCGAGGTGATCGAAAAGCTGGAAGGGCTCGGCCTGCGCCCCTTGCCCGGCACCGCATCCGAGATCGCCGCCCTGATGGCGAGTGATGCCGCCAAGTATCGCCGCATCGTCGAGCTGACAGGCTTGCGGCGCGAATAGCCGCAGTGGCGATGCCGCCCCGGGCCTGCCACCCGAGGCGGCCATGGCCCGCTACTTCTTCTCGACGTTCCACAACGCCAGCGACGGCGTGTGCAACAGACCATCGACGTTGGTGCGGACCGCCGTCGGCGTCGTGAACTGGCCGAGGATGACGTGCGTGGGATACTCCAGCACGCGCATCTGGACCTGCTCGGCGATCGCCTTCTGCTTGGCCGGATCGGGCTCCGAGGCGTAGGCGTCGCGCAGCTTCTCCAGCGCCTCGTCGCACGGCCAGCCGAAGGTCGCCTTGTCGCACGAGGCGTTGAGGAAGGCGGCCGACACCGGGTTCAGCACGTCGGGCGAGCCCCACGAGGTGAAGTAGGCGGCCCAACCACCCTTGTCCGGCGGGTCCTTCTTGGCGCGGCGCGACACCAGGGTCTGCCAGTCCATCGGCTGCAGGTCGACCTTGAGGCCGATGCGCTCGAGCTGCGCCTTGGCCACGGTGGCGAGATTGTTGTGACCGGCGGTGTCGGTCTGATGCAGGAATATCGCCGGCGTGCCGTCATAGCCCGACGCCGCCAGCAGTTCCTTTGCCTTGGCGACGTTGCCCGATACCTTGTCGTCCCAGCCCTTGGTCGATTCGAGCGGCGAGCCGCAGGGGAACAGCGAGCGGCACTCCTTGTAGAAGGCCGGGTCGCCGACATTGGCCTCGAGGAATTCCTTCTGGCTCAAGCCCATGAGCACCGCCTGGCGCACCTTGGGATTGTCGAACGGCTTGAACATCACGTTGAAGCGCATGGCGTATTGGCGGCCGGCGAGGTTGACCACGGTGACCTTGATGTTCTTGTCCTTGCGCAACAGCGGCAGCAGGTCGGGCGGCACGATCTCGACCAGGTCGATCTCGCCGTTGATCAGGGCGTTGACCTGGGTCTGCTGGTCGCTGATGGTGATCCACTCGACGCGGTCGACCTTGGCCATCTTGCCGCCGGCAAGACCGGACGCCGGTTCGGGCCGCGGCTTGTACTTCGGATTCTTGACGTAGACCGCCTTCTCGCCCGCCTTCCACTCGTCCTTCTTGAAGATGAAGGGGCCCGAGCCGACGGCTTCGGTGATCTGGGTGTTGGGATCGGTGGCGGCCAACGCCTTGGGCATCATGAACGGCACGTTCGAGCTCGACTTGCCGAGCGTCTCCAGCACCAGGCCGTAAGGCTGCTTCAGCACCATCTTGATGGTCTTGGCGTCGGGTGCCGACAGATCGGCGACGACGCCCAGGAGCTTCTGGCCCATCGAATCGCGGGCGCCCCAGCGCTTGATCGAGGCGACGCAATCCTCGGCCGTCACCGGCTTGCCGTCGTGCCATTCCAGGCCGTCGCGCAAGGTGAAGGTCCAGGTGAGCTTGTCGGGCGAGACCTCCCACTTGTCGACCATCTGCGGCTTGACCTGCAGCTTCTCGTCGAGCGCGAACAGCGTGTCGTAGACCATGTAGCCGTGATGGGTGGAGATCAGCGCCGTGGTCCAGATCGGATCGACGATCTTGAGATCGGAATGCAGCGAGACCTTGAGCGTCGACTGGGCATAGGCCGGCGCCGCAAAGGCGGACGCCGCGAGCAATGCGCAGGCGAGACGACGACTGAATTTCAACATGGCAGCTCCCTCGAGGACCCCCCGGTCAATGCATCAGCATAGAGCGCTCAGCCGGCTTGCGCGACCTCCAACAAGGTCCGCCAGTCCGTCAACTTGACGCGAGGGCGGCCGGCGGCAGCGCCGGCCGCGATCTCGTGCTTGTCGATGCGGTGCCAGCCCGCGGCATCGACGGCGAGAGGCAGGATATCGGGGCCGCTCAACGGGTCGCGCGTCTCCAGCCAGTCCAGCACCTGCTGGGCGACGGCGTGGCTTTCGGCGCGATTGGTCGGAATGGTGCCGCTCGGTCCGCGCTTGGCCCAGCCGACGGCAAACATGCCCGGGGTCTTGGGGAACGCCTCGCCGCCATAGCCGATGCACGTCACCACCAAATCCGCCGGCAGCTTGCCGGTCGTCAGCTCCAACTCGCCGGGGCGGATGGCGACCGGCGCGGCATTGAACAGGAAATGCACGGCGATCGGCTTCTCGCCAACCTGGCGGCCGGCAAAGCCCCTGAGGATGTCCAGGTTTTTCTGTTTGCGCAGTCGCTCAGGTGTCTGATCGGACGCCGGCGGCGCGACAGCGAGGCTCTGGGCGTCGGTCACCGCGACGGCGCGCGCCAGCCGGCCCATCTCGGCCAATTCGTTGTTGGTGAACGAGGCGTGCTCGGGGCCGCGGCGGCCGATCACATGGATGTCGGCAAGCGGCGCCGCGGCGATCGCCGCGCCGGCTTCGGCGACGATGTCGCTCTTGGCCATCTCGTCGGCGCTCTTGGCCAGCAAGCGGGCGACATCGAGCGCGACATTGCCGTTGCCGATCACCGCCACCGTGCGGACCCGCGACAGGTCGGGGCCTTGGCGATGATCGGGATGGCCGTTCAGCCAGGCGACGAACCGCCACGAGCCCCAGACGTGCGCCAGCGCCTCGCCCGGCACGCCGAGCTTGCGGTCGATCACCATGCCGGTCGCCACGATCACCGCATCGTAGGCCACGCTCAACTCCTGCCAGGAGAGATCGCGGCCGATCTCGACGTTGCCGGCAAAGCGGACATCGGGTTGGGCGAGAATCTTCTCGAACTGCCGGACGACCGCCTTGGTGCCCTGATGGTCGGGCGCCACGCCGGCCCGCACCAGGCCGTAGGGCGTGGGCAGGCGGTCGATGATGTCGATATGCAGGTCGGACCTGGCGCGCAACAGCCCGTCGGCGGCATAGAAGCCCGAGGGACCCGCGCCCACGATGGCGACGCGATGGGTCATGGCGGCGGCTTAGCATATGATGGCGCCATGACTAAATACCCAAAGCTCACCCAGCTCGGGCAGCCTGCGGCGCTGCCGGCCTCGCCCGACAAGGCGGTGCTCGACGCGGTGCCCAACCCGCAGCCCGGCATCTTGTACCTGGTCCGCTTCACCGCGCCCGAATTCACCACGCTCTGCCCGGTGACCGGTCAGCCCGACTTCGCCCATCTCGTCATCGACTATGCGCCGCGCGCCCGCCTGGTCGAGAGCAAGTCGCTAAAACTCTATCTCGGCAGCTTTCGCAACCACGCCGACTTCCACGAGGCCTGCACCTTGGCGATCGGCCTGCGGCTGAAGAAGGCGTTGGCGCCGCGCTGGCTGCGCATCGGCGGCTATTGGTATCCCCGCGGCGGCATGCCGATCGACGTGTTCTGGCAGACCGGCCAGCCGCCCAAGGGACTGTGGCTGCCCGATCCCGGCGTCGCCCCCTATCGCGGCCGGGGATGACGCGCCAGCCGCCCCAACCCAAGCGACCGCCGCAGCGCGCAAGCCCGACCGCGTTGCGCGATGCCATCCGTGTCGAAGCGCTGCGGCTTGGCTTCGATGCGGTAGGCTTTGCCTCGGCCGACTTGACGGCCGAGGCGCGCCAGGTGCGTCGGCAGCGACTGATCGACTTTCTCGCAGCCGGCTGGCAAGGCGATATGGGCTGGCTCGGCGAGCGTACCTCCGAGCGTGCCGACCCGCGGGCCCTGTGGCCGCAGGCGCGGACCGCGGTGTCGCTGGCGCTGAACTATGCCCCCGAGCACGACCCGCTCGCGATCGTGCAACGACGTGAGCGCGGGGCGATCTCGGTCTACGCCCAGGGCCGCGACTATCACGACGTGATGAAAAGCAAGCTCAAGGCGCTGGGCCGCTTCATCTGGGACACCTACCGGCACGACCTGAAAGTCTTTGTCGACACCGCGCCGTTGATGGAAAAGCCGCTGGCGCAGAGCGCCGGCAACGGCTGGCAAGGCAAGCACACCAACCTGGTGTCGCGCCGCTTCGGCTCATGGCTGCTCCTGGGCGAGATCCTGCTGTCGATCGAACTGCCGGCCGACCGGCCCGAGAGCGATCACTGTGGCCAGTGCCGCGCCTGTCTCGACATCTGCCCGACCAATGCCTTCCCCGCGCCCTATCGCCTGGAGGCGCGGCGCTGCATCTCCTATCTCACCATCGAGCACGAAGGCCCGATCGAGCGCGAGCTGCGGCCTCTGCTCGGCAACCGCATTTTTGGCTGCGACGACTGCCTGGCGGTCTGCCCGTGGAACAAGTTCGCCCGACAGGCGCGTGAGACGGCGCTGATGCCGCGCCCTCAGCTCGACGCGCCGCGGCTGGCCGAGCTGGCGACACTCGACGAGGCGGCGTTCCGGCGGCGCTTCGCCGGCTCGGCGGTCAAGCGCATCGGCCGCGATCGCTTTCTGCGAAACGTCGCCTACGCGCTGGGCAACGGCGCCCCGCGACAAGCGGCGTTGCCGGCCGTCGAGCTTCTGCTGAAAGACGCCTCGCCGCTGGTGCGCGGTGCGGCGGTATGGGCGTTGTCGCGCCTGGCGCCTCATCAGGTCGCGCAACGCCGGCGTACGGCCGGTGAAGACGACCCCGACGTCCACGCCGAGTGGCGGAATGCGCTGCAAACGGCGCAGGGACGAGAGAATGGCCGCTGAGATTTCGCGTCGCACGCTCGTTGAGCTGATCGGGCGAATCGGCGGCGCCGCCACAGTGTATTCGGCTCTGAACATGGCGGGACTGCTCGTCGCGCCGACGGCATACGCCGCGCCGCCCGCGCTGAAGCCCGGATCCGGCAACGGCAAGCGCGTCGCGATCCTCGGCGCCGGAATAGCCGGCCTGACAGCCGTGTATTGCCTCGGCAAGGCCGGCTATCAATGCACGATCCTCGAAGCGCGCTCGCGCTCCGGCGGGCGTGTCTGGACCATACGAGCCGGCGACCAGATCACAGAAACGGATTCCACGCAGCATGTCGAGTGGCAGTCGGATCGAGACATCTACTTCAATGCCGGCGCCGCCAGGATTTCCAGTCACCATCAGGGCATCCTGGGATACTGTCGCGAACTGGGCGTTCCGCTGGAGGTTTTCGTCAACGAAAACCGCACTGCGCTTGTCCAGTTCGACAGCCAATTTGGCGGCAAACCTCAAACGGTACGGCGGCTCACCGCCGATCTCAGGGGCGCGATCGCGGCGCTCGCCGCCAAGAGCACGCCGAACGACGAGGTGGTCCAGACCGTGCTGCGGATATTCGGCGACCTCGGGCGCGACCTGACCTATGCCGGCTCGCCGCGTGCCGGTTACGGCGCCGGGGACGATGTGCCAGGCGCTGCCAACCGACGCGGCCGCCTTCAGCCCCCTCTCCCTCTGGACGAGATTGCCGGGCCCGAGGCGATCAGGATGGCCCTTGCCCTGTGCTTTGCCGAGGCGTGGCAGCAATCGCCGACCATGCTGCAGCCGGTGGGCGGGATGGATGCCATCATCCGCGCCTTCGATCGGGCAGTGGGCAGCGTGATCCGACACAATGAAGAAGTCATGCGGATCGAACGCATCGGCGAGGGCGCGCGGGTGATCTCGTTCGATCGCACCAGCGGGCGACGCAGCGCCCTCGACGCCGATTTCGTGATCTGTACGATTCCGCTGTCTGTGCTGGAGCACATTCCCGCCGACTTCGACCCGGCGGTGACCTATGCGATCAGCGTCGGAGCCAAGTTGTACTTCCCGGCGGTCAAGGTCGCGTTCGAAGCGCCTCGGCGCTGGTGGGAGATCGACCAGCAGCTCTATGGCGGTATCAGCTGGACCGGCCGCGACATCACCCAGATTTGGTATCCGTCGCACGGGTTCAATGGCGAGAAGGGCGTGCTGGTCGGCGCCTACATCTGGAGCCATGATCCGGCGCGGCGCTTTACCGCGATGACTCCGGCCGAGCGCCATGCCGCCGCGATCAGCGACGGCGAACGACTTCATCCCGGCTATGGAAGGCTCGTCGGGCCGGCAGCGTCGGTTGCTTGGGCAAAAATTCCCTATTCGCTAGGTGCCTGGATCGAGTGGGAGACGATTTCAGGAGCGCGGCAGGCGGAATACCCGATCTTGCTTGCCGGCGACGGGCCGTTTTACTTCGCCGGCGAGCATATGAGCTATGTCACTGCCTGGCAGGAAGACGCCGTGCAGTCGGCACACTACACGGTGTCTCAGATAGCCGAACGCGTTGAGAAGAATCGGCCTTGAAAAACATCACCCGCGCCGCTCCCTGAAAAAGTCGCGTAGCAGATCGCCGGCTTCGCGCTCGGCGACGCCGGGGTAGAGCTCCGGCTTGTGATGACAGGTCGGCTGGTCGAAGATGCGCGGGCCGTGCTCGACGCCGCCGCCTTTGGGGTCGGCGGCACCCCAGTACAGGCGGCGGATGCGCGCGAAGGAGATCGCCTGGGCGCACATCGGACAGGGTTCGAGCGTGACGTAGAGGTCGCAGTCGACCAGCCGCGGGGCGTCCAACCGCGCGGCGGCGGCGCGAATCGCCAGCATCTCGGCATGGGCGGTGGGATCGCGCGTCTCCTCGGTGCGATTGCCGGCCGCGGCCAGCACCGCGCCGTCGGGGCCGACGATGACGGCGCCGATCGGCACCTCGCCCCGCTCTGCGGCTAGGCGGGCTTCGCGCAGCGCGCGTTCCATGGGCGATGCTCTTGTCGGGCCGGTCATTAGGGGGAAAATAGCGCCAACCGACGATCAGGAGGAGGGCCATGCGTTTCAGCTTCACGCCGGAGCAGGAGGAGTTTCGCTCGAGCCTGCGGCGGGCCCTGGAGGCGCGTTCGCCCGCCAAGGAGGTGCGCCGCTTGATGGCGACCGAGGCGGGCTTCGAGCGCGAGAGCTGGCAGAAGCTCAATCGGGAGCTCGGCCTTACCGCCATCCACATTCCCGAAGCCTATGGCGGCGGCGGCTTCGGCCAGGCCGATCTCGCGATCGTGCTGGAGGAGATGGGCCGCGGCCTGCTGTGCGCCCCGTTTCTCTCGACCGTGCTGGCCTCGGCGGCGATCCTCAACGCCGGCAGCGAGGAGCAGAAGCGCGCGCTGCTGCCGGCGCTCGCGGCGGGCGAGCGGACCGCGACGCTCGCCGTCTCGGAGGCGGACGGCCGCAACGACGCCGACGGCGTCACGACCACGGCAACCCAATCTGGTGCGGCGTGGCGGCTGGAAGGCACCAAAAGCTTCGTGCTCGACGGCCACACCGCCGACCTGATCGTCGTGCTGGCCCGCCGGCCGGGATCGCGCGGCGAGGACGGATTGGCGTTCTTCGTCGTCGAGGGCGATGCGCCGGGTCTCGAACGGCGCCGGCTCAAGACCATGGACGAAACGCGCAAGCTCGCACGGCTCGCCTTCGCGTCGGTCGAGGCGAAGCTGCTCGGCGACGCCGGCAAGGCGGCCGCAGCCCTCGCCCGCACCATGCAGCAGGCCGCCATCTTGCTCGCCAACGAGATGGTGGGCGGCGCCGAGCGGCTGCGCGAGGACGCACTGGCCTACGCCAAGATGCGCATGCAGTTCGGCCGCTCGATCGCCTCGTTCCAGACCACCAAGAACAAGGCGGCCGACATGCTGGTCGATGTCGAGCTCGCCAAGTCGGCGGCCTACTACGCCGCCGCCGCGCTCGACGAGGGCGACGCGGAACTGCCGGCATTGGCGTCGCTCGCCAAGGCTTGCGCCGCCGAGGCCTGTCTGCAGACCGCCATTCATGCCGTGCAGATGCATGGCGGCATCGGCTTCACCTGGGACAACGACACCCATCTCTGGTTCAAGCGCGCCAAGAGCTCGGAAATCCTGTTCGGCGATGCCAACCAGCATCGCGAGCTGATGATGCAACACTGGAAGCACTGAGGCCGATCATGAGCGAACCGACCGAAAGCTCCGTCCGCGCCGAAGTGCGCGCCTGGCTGGAGGCCAACTGGAATCCCGAGTACGGCTTGGTCGAGTGGCGCACCAAGCTGATCGACTCGGGATGGGGCGCGCCGCATTACCCCAAGCAATGGCATGGCCGCGGCCTGCCGGTGCATTTCAACGCCATCGTCGAGGAGGAGTTCGCGCGCATCGGCGCGGTCGGCGTCGCCAAGGCAGGCATCCGCACGCTCGCCGCCGCGACGATCCTCGATCACGGCACCGACCTGCACAAGGAGAAGTTCCTGCGCCGCATCCTCACCGGCGAGGACACCTGGTGCCAGCTGTTCAGCGAGCCGGGCAGCGGCTCGGACATGGCGGGCGCGGTGACGCGCGCCGACCGCAAGGGCAACAAGTGGGTGATCAACGGCCAGAAGGTGTGGACCACCAGCGCCCACAAGGCGCATTGGGGCCTGCTGCTGGCGCGCGCCAACTGGGACGTGCCCAAGCACAAGGGGCTCGCCTACTTCGTCCTCGACATGAAACAGCCGGGCGTGCAGGTCCACCCGCTGAAGCAGATGAACGGCCATGCCTCGTTCAACCAGGTGTTCTTCACCGACGCCATGGTCGAGCCCGAGATGATGGTGTGCGATGTCGGTGACGGCTGGAAGGTCGCGACCACGACCTTGATGCACGAGCGCCGCGGCGCCGACGGGCTGCGCTCCTGGGCGACGGCTTCGAGCCGCAAGGGTCGCATCTACCAGGAAGAGCGCGCTGAGATCGCGTCCACCATGGAACCGTACAAGTGGTATCCCCAGCGCGCCGGCCGCGTCGACCTGGTGATGGAGCGCGCCCGGGCGACGGGCAAGCTCGCCGATCCGGTGGTCCGCCAGGAGATCGCCAAGCTCCTGATCATGTCCAAGGCCGCCGAGTGGACGGCCCGCCGCGCGCGGGCGGCGCAGGAGCAGGGCAAGCCGCAGGGACCCGAGGGGTCGCTCGGCAAGCTGGTGTCGAGCCATGTCGCGCGTCAGGCGGCGCGGGTGCACACCTATCTCTCGGGTGCCGACGCGCTGCTCTCCGGCGAGGACAGCCCGTTGGGCGGCGTCATTGCCGAGATCCTGGTCTCGGTCCCGGCCACGTCGATCGCCGGCGGCACCGACGAGATCCAGCGCAACATCATCTCCGAGCGCGTGCTCAAGATGCCCAAGGAGCCCAGCGTCGACACCGACAAGCCGTTCAAGGACGTGCCGCGCAACGTCGCGGCGACGTCGTCGTGAGCGAGGCTCCGGCGAAAGTGTGATATCCTGAGCGCATGCCCCGCCCTCTCATCGGCGTGACCCTGGATGCGGAGAAGCCCGGCGGCTACTCCAAGTTTCCCTGGTACGCGTTGCGCCAGAACTATCTCGACGCCATCGATGCCGCGGGCGGCCTGCCGGTCGCCCTGCCGCACGAACCCGACCGGGTCGGCGACTATCTCGACCGCATCGACGCCTTGGTGGTGACCGGCGGCGCCTTCGATGTCGATCCGTCCTACTACGGCGGCGGTGCGGCTCATGCCACCGTCGTCACCAAGGATCGCCGGACCGCCTTCGAGTTCGCCGTCACCAAGGGCGCGCTCGACCTCGACAAGCCGGTGCTGGGCATCTGCGGCGGACAGCAGCTCCTGCACGTCGTGCTGGGCGGCAAGCTGGTCCAGCACATCCCCGACGCCATTGCCGGATCGCTGGCGCACGAGCAGCCCAATCCGCGCGATCAACCGGGCCATCTCGTGGCGGTGGCAAAAGGCACGCAGCTTCACGGCATCGTCGGCGCCGACGAGCTGCAGGTGAACAGCGCGCACCACCAGGCGGCGGCCGATGCGCCGGCCGGCGTGGTGGTGAACGCGACCGCCACCGATGGCGTCATCGAGGGCATCGAGGCGCCGCGCTATCGCTTCTGCATCGGCGTGCAATGGCATCCGGAGTTCCTGATCTCCGAGGGCGACGTCCGGCTGTTCCGCGCCTTCCTGGGAGCGGCCGCGGCCAAGTGAGCGAGCCCGAACGCATCGCCAAGCGGCTGGCGCGGGCGGGCCTGTGCTCGCGGCGCGACGCCGAGCGCTGGATCGCGGCCGGCCGCGTCAAGGTCGACGGCCGCGTGCTCGACACGCCGGCCTTCACCGTCACCGACAAGAGCCGCATCGAGGTCGACGGCAAGCCGTTGCCCGACGCCGATCGCGCCCGACTGTGGCGCTACCACAAGCCGCCGGGCGAGCTGGTGACGGCGCGCGATCCGCAGGGACGACGCACGATCTTCGACTCGCTGCCCGACGGGATGCCGCGCGTGGTCACCGTGGGGCGGCTCGACTTCATGTCGGAAGGCTTGCTGCTGCTCACCAACGACGGCGGCTTGGCGCGACGGCTGGAGCTGCCGGCCAACGGCTGGATCCGGCGCTATCGCGCGCGCGTGCACGGCTCGGTCGACGAGGCGCGGCTGGCCGCTCTCGCCCACGGCATCACGGTCGAGGGCGTCCGCTATGGCGCCATTCGGGCCAGGCTCGAGCGCCAGCAGCGTTCCAACGCCTGGCTGGAGATCGCCTTGAGCGAAGGCAAGAACCGCGAGGTCCGCCGCGTGCTTGCCCATCTCGACCTGCCGGTGGTGCGGCTGATCCGCGTCGCCTTCGGACCGTTCCATCTCGGCGAACTGCCGCGCGGAGAGCTCGACGAGATTGCACCGCAGGCGCTCGACAACCTGCTCGGCCTGAAGCCGCCGCCGCGCCGGGCCGGATGGGCCCGGCCCAAGGCCCAACGGCGGCGGCACTGATGCTCAGGATCATCGGCGGCAAACATCGCGGGCGCGCCATCGCGGCGCCGCACGGTCAGGCGACGCGCCCGACCGCCAGCCGCACGCGCGAGGCGCTGTTCAACATCCTGGCCCACGCGAGCTGGCGTCTCGACGGCACCTCGCCGCTGGTCGAGGCGCGCGTGCTCGATGCTTTCGCGGGCTCCGGCGCGCTCGGGCTGGAAGCACTGTCGCGCGGCGCGGCACACGCGACCTTCTTCGACACCGACAGCGCGACGGTGAGGCTGATCGGCGAGAATGTCGCCAAGCTCGGTGAGACCAAGGCCGCCAAGGTCGTGCGCGCCGACGCTCTGCGCCCACCGCCCGGCCGCGAACCATGCGACCTCGTCTTTCTCGATCCGCCCTACCGCTCGGGGCAGGCCGCCGACGCGCTCGCCGCGCTCGCCCGAGCCGGCTGGGTGGCACCCGGCGCGGTGATCACGGTCGAGTTGGCCCACAATGAAGACATGGTGCCGCCAGCCGGCTTCGAGGCGATCGACGAGCGCCGCTATGGCGCGGCCAAGATCGCCATCCTGCGGACCACTTCGTGAAGCTCGCGGCGCCGCTCTACGTGCTGCGCCACGGCGAGACCGCCTGGAATCTCGAGCGGCGCATGCAGGGCACCAAGGATTCGCCGCTCACCGAGCGCGGCCGCGCCCAGGCCGAAGCGATGGGCCGCACGCTCAAGGCCGAGCTGGCGCGCGAGCCCAGCGCGACGATCTTCCTGCGCAGCCCGCTCGGCCGCGCCCGCCAGACCGCCGACATCGTGGGCCGTGCGCTGGGTCTCGACGCCGGGCAGTGGCGCGACGAGCCGCGGCTGGCCGAGCTGGGCTACGGCACCTGGGAGGGCTTCAGCTGGAAGGAGATCGAGGTCACCCATCCCACGGCGCTCGCCGACTGGCGCGCCGATCCGCACGGCTACTGCCCGCCCGGCGGCGAGACGCACCACGAGCTGCGCCGACGTTCGGCCGCAGTGCTCGGCGAGATCGCTCGGTCGGCGACGCGCACGGTGATCGTCGGCCACGGCGTGAGCGGTGCGGTGCTGCGCGGTCTCAATCTCGGCCTCGATGCCCGGGCGATGTTCGTGCTGGAGAAGCCGCAGGACGCCTTCTTCCGCCTGCTCGCCGGCCGCGAGGAGCGGATTTCCTGCTGCTGAGACCCGTCCCGGGCCGGCCACGGTCAACTCCGCGATAGCCGTACCGTGCGGCGGCAGCCGCCGGTCTCGCTGATCACCAAGCCGCCGCCCTCGCTGCGGGCCGTGAGCTTGCTCTCGCGCCGGTCGTGACCCTTCACCGAGGCGACGCTGATCAGCGAGAAGGTGCCGCCCGGCTTGGCGAGGCCGTGGATCTGCCACAGGCCGGGCGTCGGTGCGGGGGCGGGCGCCTTCTTGAGATTGGGCACCGGCCCCTGGGCGGTGGCGTCGTAGGCCGAGCCGTCGACGAAGCCGTTTTCGATGACGATCAGATAGTCGAGCGGCGCATTGCACGAGCCGCCGTCGCTGCGGCCGCGCCATTGCCCGTCGAGCGGCGAGGTCGGCGCGGGCGTGACGGTACCCGCCGCCGCCGGCGCCGGTGCACGCGTCTGCGCCTGCGCCATCCCGGCGCCAAGCAGGACGACCATCGACAGCAGCAAGCGTTTCATCGTCTTCCAAACAGTCGTTCGATGTCGGCCAACTTCAGCTCGACATAGGTCGGGCGGCCATGATTGCACTGGCCGGAGTGCGGTGTCGCCTCCATCTGCCGCAGCAGCGCGTTCATCTCCTCGACGCTCAGCCGCCGTCCGGCGCGCACCGAGGTGTGGCAGGCGAGCGTGCCGCACACCTCCTCGATCTTCTCCTTGAGCGACAGATGATCGCCCATCTCGGCAAGCTCGTCGGCAAGGTCGCGCACCAGGCCTTGGACATCGACCTCGCCCAGCACCGACGGCGTCTCGCGCACGACCACCGCGCCGAGCCCGAACGGCTCCAGCACCAAACCCATTTCGCCGAGCTCGGCGGCGCGCTGCGCGAGCCGGCGCGCGGCGTCCTCGCCGACCTCGACGACCTCGGGCAGAAGCAGCGCCTGGCGCTTCACGCCGTCGGCCTGCAGCTGGTCCTTCAGCCGCTCGTGCAGCAGGCGCTCGTGCGCGGCGTGCTGGTCGACGATCACCACGCCCTGGTCGGTCTGCGCGACGATGTAGGTCTCGTGCAACTGCGCGCGCGCCACGCCCAGCGGATAGTGCGAACCGCTGCCGTTCGCCGCCTCGACCGGCGTCTCGACGCGCGCCGAGGGCTGGGCGAGCGGCGCCATGAATTGGACGGCCGCCTCGGCCAGGCCGCGCGGCACGGACGACGGCCGACCATGGCCGAGCGGCAATGGCGTCGCGTAGCCGCTGTGCGGCCGCATGGCGCCCAGCGCGGCATCGGCCACGGTCGTGGACGCGCGATGGCCGGCGGCCGACAAGGCGGTGCGCAGCGCCCCGACGATCAAGCCGCGCACGATGCCGGCGTCGCGGAAGCGCACTTCGGTCTTGGCCGGATGCACGTTGACGTCGACCATCGCGGTCGGCGCCTCGAGGAACAGCGCCACCATGGGATGGCGGTCGCGGGCCAGGAAGTCCTGGTAGGCGCCGCGCACCGCGCCGCCCAGCAATTTGTCGCGCACCGGCCGGCCGTTGACGAACAAGTACTGATGCTGCGCCGTCGGTCGATTGAGCGTCGGCAGGCCGACGAAGCCGGTCAACCGGAATCCTTCGCGGTTGGCATCGATCGCTATGGCGTTGTCGGCGAACTCGCGACCCATGATGGCGGCCAGCCGTTCGAGTCGCTGACCGTCGGCCTCGGCGAGCAGTGCCGGGTTGGCCGCCGGCAGGTCGAGCAGCGCGCGATCCTCGCTCTCCAACCGGACGGCGATGGCGGGATGGGCCATGGCGAGCCGGCGCAGCGCATCGGCGACATGACTCGCTTCGGTGCGCGGCTCCTTGAGGAACTTCAATCGGGCGGGCGTGGCGAAGAAGAGGTCGCGCACCTCCACGCGCGTGCCGGGCGGATGCGCCGCCGGCTTGGGCTCGCCCTTGGCGCCACCGTCGATCTCCAGGCTCCAGGCGGAGTCCGCGCCGGCCGGCCGTGAGGTGATGGCGAACCGGCTGACCGAGGCGATCGAGGGCAGCGCCTCGCCGCGGAAGCCCAGGGTGCGGATATGGTCGAGATCGTCGTCGGGCAGCTTGGAGGTGCAGTGGCGCTCGACGGCGAGCGCCAGCTCCTCGCGCGTCATGCCCGAGCCGTCGTCGACCACGGCGAGGAAGCTGCGGCCGCCCTCCTTCAAGGTGACGGTGATGCGCCGCGCCCCGGCGTCGATCGCGTTCTCGACCAGCTCCTTGACGGCGCTCGCCGGACGCTCGACCACCTCGCCCGCAGCGATGCGGTTGACCAGGGTCGAAGGCAGGCGGCGCAGCGCGCTCATGCGGCTCCCATCTTACGTCCGCCGCCTTTGGGAAAGATACTGGCGGGTGACGACCTTGCTCTCCTCGACCGCCGGCTGGTCGAAGGCGTCGACGCCCCACAGTTCGGCGGCGAACATGGTCTCCAGCATGTAGTGCATCATCAACGCGCCCATCACCTTCTCGTCCAAGGTGGCGATGCGGACGACGCGCGTCGGCCGGCCGTTCTTCGCCAGAGTGGCCACGGTGGCGTCGGCCTCGGCGAGCAGCAGGTCGCCCATGCGATGGCCTTCGAGGTAGGCGAGCGAGCGATCACCGGCCGTCCGTTGCGGCGAGACCACGCTGCCCTGCCCGGCGGTGTCCTGGATCAAGAGCGTGAACATCTTGTCGACCGGACCGCCGAGATAGAGCTGCGTCTGGCTGTGCTGGTCGATGGTGCCCATGGCGCGCACCGGCGTGGTGCCCTTGCCGCCCTTGCCCAGGCTCTCGGCCCACAGCTGG
>Ga0194121_10006740_pt1 | contig 15267 bp, 15 predicted proteins | sample TA2MahCa50mmetaG_FD_148609 | JGI IMG/M metagenome (GOLD analysis project Ga0194121, IMG submission 148609) | Freshwater microbial communities from Lake Tanganyika, Tanzania - TA2015020 Mahale Deep Cast 50m | ecosystem: Environmental > Aquatic > Freshwater > Lake | place: Tanzania: Lake... | reverse complement strand
GACACTACTGCCTCCCGCCGCCACGCCCGCCGCCGGCCGCTGGCTCTGGTTCGCCGGCGAGGACCGCGGCAGCGGCGCCCTGGCTCCGGGCGGGAAGCTGCGCGGCGTGATCGCCGGCGAGGACCGCGGCAGCGGCGCCCTGGCTCCGGGCGGGAAGCTGCGCGGCGTGATCGCCGGCATCGCCGACGTGCCGCCCTTCGCCGTCGGCGTCCCGATCACGCTCCGCGCCGCGCTCGACGCGCGCGATCCGACCGAGATCGGCCGCGGCTTCACCGTCGAGTCGCTCGCCGGCGTCGAGATCCCTGCCGAGCTGCGCAAGCTGCTCCAGTGGGTCGCCGTCGGCCAGCCGGCGAGCGCCGACCCGATCCTCGTCCCCAGTGGTGCGCGGATCGCCTTGCGCGAGGAGTAGCGCGCCGGTTCACCGGACGCAGCTTCAGGCTGCTCTCACGCTCAGGTCGTGTCGCCGTCCGGCCCGGTCGCAGGCGCCGCCGCACCGACCACCGGCGCACGCTCGAGTGCGAGCGACTTCTGCGGCAGCAGCGGCGAGCGGGTCGAGGCGGTGGCGAAGAGGACCACCTCCTCGGTGGCGCGGGTCAGCGCCAGGTGGAGCTGGCGGGCGGCGAGTTCGGCCGCCAGCGGTCGTTCGTGGTCGGGCAGGTCGTGGCGCGCGCGCGGCCAGGCGCCGCGGTTCACGTCGGGCAGCAGCACCAGCGGGAACTCCCGTCCGTGGGCGGCGGACAGCGGACAGAGTCGCACGGCGTCGGGCGCCGCGGTCGAGGCGGTCGCCGCGCCCGGCGCCTCCTCCTCGTCGTCGGTCACCCGTTGCGTCGCGATCCCGGCGGCAGCCAGCACCACCGCCATGAACTCGCACTCGTGCGCCGAGGGCAGCAGCACCGCCGCTTCGCGCCACGCGCGCCCCTCGCCGCGGAAGCGGCGCAATTCCTCGATCAGCGCGTCGAGCTCGCCGCTCCAGTCATCGGCGAGCACCAGGCGGGGGCGCGGGCCGTCGATCGCCTCGGGGACGATCGCCTTGAGGTCGCTCGAGTTGCCGCTGGCGCGCCGGCGCAGGATCTGCAGGGCGACGCGGTAGATCGCCCTCGGCCCGCGCAGCGACTTCGGCAGCACCTCGGTGCGGTCGAGCCGGCCGAGGCCGAGGTCCGACAGCGTCGCCGCCAGCGGATCGAAGCGCTGCTCGAGCGCCGAGAAGAGCGTGAGGCTGCCGCCGCCGGCGAGCGCCCGGACCAGCCTGAGCTCGACCGGCGTCAGCAGGTGGGCGTCGTCGACGACGACATGGTCGTAGGGCGGAGTGCGCAGCGCCGCGAGGCGGCGCAGCGCCGCCGGCACCAGCGCGAGCGGCAGCGCCCGCCCGACCCGCGCCGCCAGCGCCAGCGTCTCCTCGTACACCGCGAACACCGCGCGGCGCGAGTCGTCGTCGAGCGGCAGCGCCCGCCCTTCGCGCGCGACGGTCCGGTACTCCTCGAAACGCTCGATGCCGAGCGCCAGCAGCATCGAGGCGATCTCGCTGGTGAAGAACGCGAGCGGCCGGCGCAGCACCTGCCGCTTGTGGCGGCGGCGGACGATCTCGAGCGCGAAGCCGACCAGCAACTCGACCTCGCCCGATCGCAGCGACGGCAGGGCGGAGGCGAGCGGTGCGGGCGCGGCGGCTTCGCCCAGCGGTGCCGCGGCCGGTGCGTCGCCGAGTGCGAGGAAGCGGCGGCACCAGGTCGCCGCGGCATCGACCTCGATCCGGCGCGCGACCGCCGCCGGCAACGTCGCGAGCTGCGGCCGCAACTCCGCCGCCAGCGCCGGCGAGCGCGCCAGCAGCAGCACCCGCGCCTGTCCGTGCAGCAGCGGCTGCTTCGCCAGATGGGCCGCTCGTGCCAGCGCGACCGTGGTCTTCCCCGCTCCGGCCGCGCCGCGCACGAGGAATTGCCCCTCGGTCGGCAGTGCGACCAGCCCGGCCTGGGCCGCCGACAGCACCGCGGGAGCGCTCGCCGCCGTGAAGGGGGCCGCCGTGGGCGGAGGTTCGGGGAGCCGCGTCATGCGGTCAATGGTAACGGCGCTGCTGGCGCGGCCCGGTCCCGTCGGCATCGGCCTGCCCGGCGGGTCGGCGGCGGGGCTGGCCGTGGCATGCTCACCGCGGTGTTGGCGCCGGCCGGTCTTGGGGAGCGTGCTGCGGATGTCGAACCGAGCGACGAGCGGAAACACGCCGCCGGCAACCTTGCCGCTGCTGGTCGAGTTCACGGCCCCGTCGTCGCTCCTCCGCGAGGTCGATCGCGCGTCGCCCCTGCCGGTGATCAGGAACGGCCCGCCCGGCACGTTCGTCCGGCTTCCCGGCGGTCTCCGGGTTTCGCTGCCGACCGATCAGGTGGTGTTCGCCGACGACACGGGCGGTCGCGTGCGCGTCGGCTTCGGCGGCATGCGTTTCATCGGCTGCGAGGCGGAGCAACTCGTCTTCGTGCGCGCGCGCGAGCTGTTTCCCGAGGAGCAACTCTCGCCGGCGCGCAGCCACACGATGCGCCTCTCACCGACCTGGGTCACCGCGCTCTGGGTCGCCGGCCACCAGGTCTGGCCCGCCCCCAGCTGACCGGCGCGAGCGAAGCCGCGCCCAACTTGAGACGCGCCGAAGGGCGCCCCGGAACCGACTCGGTTCAAGGTCAAGCAAACTCAGGCGCCCGAGGCGCCGGCGCGAGCGAAGCCGCGCCCAACTTGAGACGCGCCGAAGGGCGCCCCGGAACCGACTCGGTTCAAGGTCAAGCAAACTCAGGCGCCCGAGGCGCCGGCGCGAGCGAAGCCGCGCCCAACTTGAGACGCGCCGAAGGGCGCCCCGGAACCGACTCGGTTCAAGGTCAAGCAAACTCAGGCGCCCGAGGCGCCGGCGCGAGCGAAGCCGCGCCCAACTTGAATGGTGGGTAGTGTCGGACTTGAACCAACGACCCTGGCATTTTCAGTGCCATGCTCTACCAGCTGAGCTAACTACCCACCCCTTCATGTCCCGGGCATTGCGGCCCGGTCCGCGAAGAGGGCGGGGATGGTAGGGGCGCCCGCGCGCAGCGTCAACGCTCCCGCGCGCGCCAACGTCGGATCCGCGCCGGCTCATGGCGCGACCCGCGCCAGCACCCCTTCGGCCGCCGCGCGATCGAGCGCGATCTGGGCCAGCAGTTCCGCCGGGCCGGCGAACTTCCGCTCGTCGCGCAAGCGGGCGAGGAAGACCACTTCGAGGTCGGCGCCATAGAGGTCGCCGCTCCAGTCGAGCAGGTGGACCTCGATGGTGGGCCGCTCGACCGCGGCGAACGTCGGCCGGACGCCGATGTTGCACAGGCCCTTGCGCCGCTCGCCTTGCACCAGCGCCAGCACCGCATAGACGCCGCTCGCGGGCGGGCAGGCGGCGCCGATGTCGAGGTTGGCGGTGGGCAGGCCGATCGTCCGTCCTCGTCCGTCTCCGGCGACGACGCGCCCGAGCAGCGACGGCGCGCGGCCGAGCATCCGGCTGGCGGCAGCGAGGTCGCCCGCCTTGAGCGCGGCGCGGATGCGCGAGCTCGAGACCACTTCGCCGTCGATCGAGATCTCGCCGACCGACGCGACCGCGAAGCCGAGTCGTTCGCCGAGTCGGTCGAGCAGGCGGGCGTCGCCGCGCCGATCCCTGCCGACCGCGGTGTCGTGGCCCAGCACGAGTCCGCGCAGTCCGAGCGTCCCTGCCAGCACCCGCTCGGCGAAGGTCTCCGCCGGGAGCTCGCGCAGGCGCGCGTCGAACGGCAGCACCAGGGTCGCGTCGATGCCGACGCGTTCGAGCTCGGCGAGGCGCTGTTCGAGCGACTGCAGCGGCGGCGGTGCGGCGCCGCGCACGATCTGGTCGGGATGCGTGGAGAAGGTGATCACCAGCGCCGGGCGTCGTTCGGTCCGCGCCCAGGCGAGCGTGCGATCGAGGATCGCGCGGTGACCGACGTGGACACCGTCGAAGACGCCGAGCGTGGCGACGCCGCCGCGCCAGCGCGGCAGCGGACGACCGTCGCAGTCGCCGGCGATCCGTTCCATCGGCGGCACGCGCGGAGCGGCCGGCGCGGCGCCGGTCACGCCTCCTCGAACGCGCGCTGCAGCTCGGCCAGCGCCTCGGCGTGCTGCATCCGTTCCGCCGCCGACATACGGTGGTACAGGAGCACGTTTTCGAGGTGGTCGTTCTCGTGCTGGATGATCCGCGCTGGCCAGTCGGACCAATCGGCCTCGTGCTTCGCGCCGTCGAGGTCGGTCCACTCGAGGGTGATGTGGCGGGCGCGCTCGACCTCGACGTAGATGCCGGGGAACGAGAGGCAGCCCTCCTCGCCCACCACCCGGCCGGCCTTGCGCTTCAGCTGCGGGTTGATCAGCACGCGCTCCTCGTCCTTGCGCGTCGGGTCGCCGGTCGGGTTCATCAGGAACAGCCGCACGCTCCAGCCGACCTGCGGCGCGGCGAGGCCGACGCCCTGGTCGGCATACATCAGCCGCCACATCTCTGCGACGCGGGCGCGCACTTCGTCGTCGATGCGCTCGATCGGGGCGGTTCGCTTGAGCAGGCGCGGATCGGGCCAGACAACGACTTCCATGGCGGCTTTCTATTGCGGACGGTGGGGGCGGCAGAGTCAGGCGCGGGATGCGCGGCCGCTAGGTTTAGCCGCATCGCGCCGCTGTTTTAGCCGCCGGCCCGGGCAGCGGCCCGTCACATGGACACCCCTCCGCGGCGGGGGTAGGCTCCCGGCCCCTTTTTTCACGCGCGCCCCGCCGCGTGCGACCGCACCCACAGGGTGGCATGGACGTCACGAATCACATCGCCAAGGCCGAGGAAGCGCTTCGCAAGAAGAACTTCGACTACGCCGAGAGCATGCTCGAGCAGGTGCTGTCGCTGCAGCCCGACCACGGTGCAGCGCGCAAGCTCTGGTGCGCGACCATCCGCCAGAAGGCGGAAAAGAAGGGTGGCGGCGGCTGGCTGGCGAAGCTCGGCGCGTCTCCGCACAAGCTGTCGGCCGCGGTGAGCGGCATGGCCAAGAGTGCCGGCGGGCGGGTGCGCGCGCTGGAGAAGGGACTGGCCAGCGACGCGCTCAACGCCAATGCGTGGCTCGAGCTCGGCGAGGCGCTCCTGGCGGCGAACCTCGCCGACTCGGCGGTGGCGGTGTTCTCGACGCTCGGCGAGGCGGAGCCGAAGCTGGCGCAGCCGTGGAAACGCGCCGCTGCGGGTCACGCGATGAAGGGGCGCGCCGACGAGGCGCTCGCGTGCCTCGAGCGCGCGCTCAAGGCCGACCCGAAGGACGCCGAAGCGGACCGGATGCGCAAGAACCTCGCCGCCGACGTCACCCTGAAGAAGGGGGCGTACGAGAAGGCGACCTCGACGCGCGAGCTGGTGAAGGACGCCGCGGCGCAGGCGCGCTTCGAGCGCGAGACGCGCATCCACAAGACTGAGGACGACCTCGTCGCCGAGGAGCGCGACGCGCGCGCGGCGCTGCAGCAGAACGCGAAGGACGGCCGCGCGCGCCGCCGTCTGGCCGAGCTGGTGGCGAAGCGCGAGGAGTGGAGCGAGGCCGAGCGCATCCTGCAGGAGGGGCTCGCGCAGGACGACAACGCCAGCGAGCTCAAGGACCGCATCGGCGATCTGCAGCTGCAGGCGGTCGATCGCGAGATCAGGAAGCTCGAGGGGCGGCTGGCCGCCGAGGAGAACCCGAACTTCCGCGACGACCTCGAGTTGCTGCGCGGCGACAAACGCAAGCTCGAGGCGGCCGAGTTCCGCCGCCGCGTCGAGGAGCGGCCGACCGACCTCGCGCTCTGGTTCGCGCTCGGCCGGGTGCTGGCGGAGCAGGGCGAGCTCGACGAGGCGATCGCGGCGTTCCAGCGCTCGATCAAGGATCCGAAGACCCGGAGCGACTCGCTGATCCGGCTGGCCGCCTGCTTCCAGAAGAAGGGGCTGCTCGATCTGGCCACCAAGCAGCTCGAGGTGGCGCTGCAGGAGGCCACGCCCGCGGGCGAGCGCGGCAAGTCGATCCTGTACAATCTCGGCCTCGTCGCCGAACAGGCCGGCAGGCGCAGCGACGCGTTCCAGCACTTCTCGCGCATCTACGAGGTCGACATCCACTATCGGGATGTGGCCAAGAAGATCGACGCGTTGCGCTCGTGACGCGCGCCGACCGCAGGAACCAGGCGACGGGACGACACTGAACCGGGGGCAACCCCCTGCATCGGGGGCAACCCCGGCGAAACGAAGGACGGAACATGGCGCATACGGAATCGGCGAAGAAGAACTACCGCAAGATGCTGAAGCGGCGCGCGCGCAACGTCGCCGCGACGTCGCGGATGAAGTCGGCGATGAAGAAGGTGCTGACCGCCGTCGAGGCGGGCGACCTCGCCGGCGCGCAGAAGGCGCTGCCCGACGCGATGAAGGCGATCGACAAGGCGGCGAAGGCGGCAGTCATCCACGACAACACCGCGTCCAACAAGAAGTCGCGGCTGTCGCGCAGCCTGAACCGGCTGCAGGCTGCGAAGAAGTGACCTGACCGCGGCGCGCCGGCACCCCGTCGCAGGGGGGCGGCGCGGCGAAGCACTGGGCGGACCGGCCGTGGCGCCCCCGGGGCGCATCCCTGGCCGGTCCGCGGCCGTTTTCGCGCCACTCCCCCGGGGTGCGGCGGGCGACCGGCCGCGCGCTCGGCGGCGGAACTTGCGCCGGCGCCGATCCCGTCTATCTCCTTGTCACGGAAGGATGACGGATTCGCCGGCCGCTCGTCGGCGGGCGTGCGCCTGCGTCGTTCTGCATCTGCGACCCGCAACTGCGAGACGTACGCCGCGGGATTCATGCCACCGCACGAGCCACTGACGACTCCGGGAAAGGAGCCGTGCATGTTGCTCGTGCGTGATCTGCTCCGAGGTCGTCCGGCGCCGTTGCTGCTCGCCAGCGAATGGTCGGTGCGCGACGCCGCGCGTTTCCTGCGCGATCGGGGTATCGGCGGCGCTCCCGTCGCGGAGCGCGGCCGCCTGGTCGGTTTCTGCGGCGAGCGCGATCTGGTCGCCGTCCTGGCGGACGGGCGCGATCCGCTGCTGACGCGGGTCGCCGACGTGATGACGCGTGAAGTCATCACCTGCTCGCCCGAAGACACCATTGCCGACTGCGAGGCGCGGTTGCTCCGCCGGCGCTGTCGCCACCTGCCGGTGGTGGACGGGGGGCGGATCCTCGGCTGCCTGTCGCTCCGCGACTTCCTCCAGTCCGACCTGAGGGAGCGCGAGGCGGAGGTGGAGCAGCTCGCCGCCTACATCCGCGGCGCTGGCGCCTGATCCGCCCACTTCGCGCGGAGCTGCGAAGAAAGTTCTCAAGTCGACGCCCGGTCGCGTCGATGACTGCCCGCAGCGACCCGGAATCCCTTTCCGGGCGCTGACGGTGCTGGAGAACACGATGTCGACCGGATTCGGTGAATACCTGGTGTTGCGGCGGCTGCTGACCCCGCGCGCCGTTTTGCAGGTCCTGAAGAACCAGGCGCGCGCCCGCCCGCATCTCGGCGAGCTCGCCGTCCATCGCGGCTGGCTCAGCTGGGGGCAGGTCCTCGGGGTGATCAGCCTCGGCGAGCAGCTGAAGCTGCGCTTCGGCGAGGCGGCCGTGCGCGAGGGGCTGCTGATCGATGCGCAGGTCGACGACCTGCTGAAAGAGCAGGAGGCGGCGACGCCGACGCTCGCCGATTGCATCGTCGAGCTCGGCTTCATCGACCGTCACATCCTCGAGCGCGAGCAGGGCAACTACGAGCAGGGCATCCAGATGGCCCGCAGCAAGGCCGCCTCGTCGCTCGGCATGCGCGACTGACGCCGGAAACGAACGAGCCCGCGCGGGATCGCCGCGCGGGCTCGTGAACGATCGATCGGTTGCGGCGGCCGCGGGGTCAGTCCATCCCGCCCATGCCACCCATGCCGCCCATGCCGCCCATGCCGCCCATCCCGCCCGGGGCGCCGGCCATCTTCGGCTTGTCCTCGGGGATCTCGGAGATGAGGGCGTCCGTGGTCAGCAGCAGGGTCGCGACCGAGGCCGCGTTCTGCAGCGCGCTGCGCACGACCTTGGCCGGGTCGATGACGCCGAACTTGACCATGTCGCCGTACTCGCGGCGGGCGGCGTCGAAGCCGAAGCTCCCGCTGCCGTCCTTCACCTTCGCCACCACGATCGAGCCGTCGACGCCCGCGTTCTCCGCGATGTAGCGCAGCGGCAGCTCGACCGCCCGGCGGATGATGTCGACGCCGAGCTTCTCGTCGCCCTCGGCCTTCACCGCGTCGAGCGTCGCCGCGGCGCGCAGCAGCGCCACGCCGCCGCCGGGGAGGATGCCCTCCTCGACCGCCGCGCGCGTCGCATGCAGCGCATCCTCGACGCGCGCCTTCTTCTCCTTCATCTCGCTCTCGGTGGCCGCGCCGACGTTGATCTCGGCGACGCCGCCGGCGAGCTTCGCCAGGCGCTCCTGGAGCTTCTCGCGGTCGTAGTCCGACGTGCACTTCTCGATCTCGGCGCGGATCTGCGCGATCCGACCCTTGATCTGCTCCTTCTTGCCGGCGCCCTCGATGATCGTGGTGTCGTCCTTGCCGATGACCACCTTCTTGGCGCGGCCGAGGTCGCTGACCGGGAGGTTCTCGAGGTTGATCCCGAGGTCCTCGAAGATCGCGCGGCCGCCGGTCAGCACCGCGATGTCCTCGAGCATCGCCTTGCGGCGATCACCGAAGCCCGGCGCCTTGACCGCACAGCACTGGAAGATGCCGCGGAGCTTGTTCACCACCAGGGTCGCGAGCGCCTCGCCCTCGACGTCCTCGCTGATGATGAGCAGCGGCTTGCCCGCCTGCGCCACCTTCTCCAGGACCGGCACGAGGTCCTTGACCGTGGCGAGCTTCTTCTCGTGGATCAGGATGAACGGCTCATCCAGCGTGCACTCCATCTTCTCGGCGTCGGTGATGAAGTGGGGCGAGCAGTAGCCCTTGTCGAACTGCATGCCCTCGACCCACTCGATGGTGGTGTCGAAGCCCTTGCCTTCCTCGACGGTGATGACGCCGTCCTTGCCGACCTTCTCCATCGCCTCGGCGATCTTCCCGCCGATCTCGGTGTCGCCGTTGGCGGCGATGGTGCCGACCTTCTCGATGTCGTCGCGACCCTTGATCGGGGTGCTCGCACGCGTCAGCTCGGCCCGGACGTGCTCGACGGCGCGCTCGATGCCGCGCTTGATCGCCTGCGGATTGGCGCCGGCGGCCATGTTGCGCAGGCCTTCCTCGAAGATCGACTCGGCGAGGCAGGTCGCCGTGGTGGTGCCGTCGCCGGCCATGTCGGAGGTCTTGGAGGCGACCTCCTTCACCAGCTGCGCGCCCATGTTCTCGTAGGCGTCCTCGAGCTCGATCTCCTTCGCGACCGTCACGCCGTCCTTGGTGACGGTCGGGCTGCCGAAGGACTTCTGGATGATGACGTTGCGGCCGCGCGGGCCGAGCGTCGTGCGCACCGCGCGGGCGAGCTTCTTCACGCCGCTGCGGATCAGTTCACGGGCTTCGTGGTCGTAGGCAATCTTCTTCGCGCCCATCGCTGGGATGCTCCGTTCTTGGGGTTCTGCGGTTCAGGGACCGGCGGCCCTGCGGCGCGCCGCGCGCGCCGGGCGTCCGCCGATCGTCACTCCGGGCGGCGGATCACTCGACGATCGCGAGGATGTCGCCCTCGGCGATGAGCAGGTACTCCTGCCCGTCGACCTTGACCTCGTTGCCGGCATAGCTCGAGAAGATCACCCGGTTGCCCGGGGCGACCGTGAACGCCGCGCGCTTGCCGTCGTCGAGCAGCTTGCCGTCGCCCACCGCGACGACGACACCCTCCTTCGGCTTCTCCTTCGCGGCGTCGGGCAGCAGGATGCCGCCCGCCGTGCGCTCCTCGGCCTCGACCCGACGGACCAGGACGTTCTCGCCGAGCGGCTTCACCTTGGTGGTGCCGGGCTTGGTCGCAGACTTCGCCATCTCTCTGACTCTCCTCATCTCGGGCGCGACGGCGGCACAGGGCTGCGCGTTCGCGCGATCGGTTGGTTCCTTCGTTTCATCGGACTCGGACCGGACGCCGACCCGTCGTCGTCCGGCTCACTGCGGCGGCTGGCGCCGCAGCAACTGCCGGATCGAGCGACGCAGTGCGTCGAGGCGCACCGGCTTGCTGACGAAATCGACCGCGGTCAGGAGCGGCGCGCCGGCGCCGGTGAAGTCGCGCACCCACGCCTCGATGGTGCGGTCGGACGACACCAGCAGGGTCGGCGGGATCGCCGTCGGCCCGAGTTCAGCCAGCAGCCGCCGCAGAACCTGCGGGCCGGTCAGGCCGGGCATGTGGCCGTCCAGCACCGAGATGTCGAACAACTGTCGCTGCAGCAGATCGACCGCCTCGAGGCCCGACGCCGCCAACTCGACCGCGAAGCCCTCGCGGACGAAAAACTCGCCAAGCGAGTCGCGGAGCGTCGCGTCGTCGTCCGCGAGCAGCAGGCGAGGCTTGTCGTGTCCGTGGGGCGTCAAGGTCGGTGGTACATCCGTGGGAGCGTGGTTTCGCCGCAACTCGGGCGATTCCGGTCGGGGGAGGATTGGCAAACTCGGTGCCACCCCCGCCGCGCCTCAGGAGCGCGACGGCACCGACAATCTGTCCTCGACGGCGACGCCCTGAATCGGGGGTGCGTCAAATTGGCGGGTGAGGCGGCGATGGATCGGAAAACGAACTTGCGAGAGGGTGAGGTCCTGCGGCCCGGCCCGACCGCCGTCCTCCAGCTCCTGCTCGACCCCCGCGAGGGCGGTCCGGGCGGGGCCGGCGTGCTCGCGGCCGTGCTGGACGGCGGCGTCGATCTGGTGCAGCTGCGGATGAAGGCGGCCACCACCGCCGAACGGATCGCTGCCGCCCGCGTGCTGTGCCGCGAGCTCGCGCCGCGGGCGGTGCCGCTGTTGATCAACGATGACGTCGCGGCAGCGGTGGAGCTCGGCCCGGAGGTGGCCGGCGTCCACCTCGGCCAGGACGACCTGTCGGTGTCCGCGGCGCGCGCGCGTCTCGGGCCCGGTTCGTGGATCGGCCAGTCGACCCATTCCGTGGCGGAGCTGTGCGCCGCGACGGCCGTGGGCGCCACCCACTTCGGGCTCGGCGCCTGTTTCGCCACCGCCACCAAGACGGTTCCGCGCCTGCTCACCGCGGCCGAACTGCGCGCCGCGACCGCCGTCGCCACGCGCCCGCTCTACGCCATCGGCGGCATCACGCCGGAGAACGTCGGCCGACTGGTCGACTGCGGCGTCTCGCGCGTCGCCGTGTCGAGCGCGCTGCTGACTGCGACCGACCCGCGCGCCGCCGCCGCCGCGCTCCGCCGTGCGCTCGCGCGAACGGCGCCGCCGCCGCCGCGAACGGCGTGAACGACCGCTGCCGGCGTCGTTCATACGGTCGCCGAGGCGACGGGGGACGAGCCATGTGCAGCGAGCTGCCGACGAAGAACGAGGAGTGGGAAGCGGCGGCACGCGAATTCGCGCCGATGCGGCCGGTCCTGCACCGGTTCCTGATGGCGCGCGTGCGCGACCACCACGTCGCCGAGGACCTCACCCAGGAGACGTTGTGGCGCGGGGTGGTCCACGCCGGCCAGCTCCGTGCGCGCGGTGCGGCACTCGGCTGGCTGCTGCGCATCGCGTGGCATGTCGCGCTCGACTGGCATCGTCGCCGCGTCCGCCGGCGCCAGGCGTGGCGGGTCGCCTGCGGCGCGGCCGCATCGGGGCTCGACGAGGCAGCGGCCTGCGTGGCCGAACCCGGCGATCTTGAGCGGGGGGAGGAGGCGGCGCGCTCGGCCGAGTGCCGGCGCCGGCTCGCAGAGCTGCTGGCGCGACTCCGGCCGATCGACCAGGTGTTGCTGCTCGGCTACCACTTCTCCGGGCTCAGCTGCCGCGATCTCGCCGTGCGGACCCGGCTCTCCCGGGCGACCGTGAAGCAGCGACTCTGTCGGGCGCGCCGCCGCCTCCGACCGGAGGCCGACCTGCGCCTGCTGCCGGCGCGACCGGCACGAACCGACCCGGCACGCGCCTCGGCGTGAGGCCGTCTGCGGCGACCGTCGCCGCGGCGCCTGCCGGAGGCCGATCGCGCGGATATCGTGCGCCGCCTCCCCGCCGGACCGGCGGATGGAAAGCGGCGCGACGAACGTTGCGGGTGGCGACCAGAACGATGCAACCTTCACCTCCGACCCGGCGTGATTTCCTGCTCGGCACCGGCGCGACGGCGGCGTCGCTGCTGGCGCTCACGCGCGGACTTGCCGCGCAGGAGACGCCGGCAGCGCCCGCCGATGCGACCGCGCCGCCGCCGCCGCCGCCGCGTCCCGAACCGCAGGTGAAGGTCGGCGTCATCGGCGTCGGCGGCATGGGCCGCCACCACTGCGAGCGGCTCCTCGCACTGCACAAGGAAGGCCGGGAGAACGTCCGCGTCATCGCCCTGGCCGACGTCTGCAAGCCGCATCTCGACGAGGCGGTCGAGCTGTGCGCGCGCGAGCAGGGCGAGAACGGGCAGCCGTTCGCCGTGCAGGCGCATCGCGACTATCGCGCGCTGCTGGCCAACCCCGAGGTGCAGGGGGTGGTGATCGCGTCGCCCGAGCACTGGCACTCGCAGATGGCCATCGACGCCCTGCGCGCCGGCAAGGACGTCTACGTCGAGAAGCCGATGACGCTGCGGCTCGACCAGGCGTTCGACCTCTGGCGCGAGACGCGCAGCAGCGACCGCATCGTGCAGGTCGGCACGCAGTACGTGATGAAGCCGAAGTACGCGAAGGCGCGCGAGCTGATCCAGTCCGGCGCCATCGGCCATCCGGTGTCGAGCCAGACCGGTTACTGCCGCAACTCGAAGGCGGGCGAGTGGAACTACTACGCCGTCCGCCCCGAGGTGCAGCCGGGCGAGATGCTCGACTGGGAGGCGTGGTGCGGACCGCTCGGGCCGCAGCCGTTCGATGCGCTGGTGTTCCATCGCTGGCGGCGCTACCGGCGCTGGTCGACCGGGATCATCGGCGACCTGCTGGTGCACGAGATCACGCCGCTGCTGCAGGCGCTCGCCGTCGGCTGGCCGGTGCGGGTCAGCGCGATCGGCGGCCACTACGTCGACAAGGCGATGGAGAACCACGACCAGGTCAACCTCGTGATCCAGTTCGAGAAGGAGCACACGCTCGAGGTGCTCGGCTCGACCTGCAACGCGCTGGTGCCCGACACGATCGTGCGCGGCCACAAGGGCAACCTGCTGCTGACCGGCACCCACTGCGAGCTCCGGCCGGAACCGACCTACCAGGACGAGGTCGAGGCGCAGTCGGCCAAGTTCGAGAAGGTGCCCGATCAGGACCTGCTGCGGATGAACTGGCTGCAGTCGATCCGCACGCGCCAGCCGCCGGCCTCGCCGGTCGAGCTCTCGACCCAGGTGATGGTCATCGTCGACCTCGCCACGCGCGCGCTCTGGGAAGGCGGCTCCTGGGGGTTCTCTCCGGCCAGCCTGACCGCATACCGGGCGTGAGTCGATGAGATCCCAGCCGAAAGAGGCCGCCCGCCGCAAGGTGACGACGCTGCGGCTGCAGGAGATGAAGGAGCAGGGCGAGCGGATCGCCGCGCTCACCGCCTACGACTGGCTGATGGCGCGGCTGCTCGACGAGTCGGGGATCGACCTGATCCTGGTGGGCGATTCGGCGGCGATGGTCTTCTGCGGCCACGACACGACCATCTCGATGACGATGCCGCAGATGCTCTACCACGCGTCGGTCGTGGCGCGGGCGGCGAAGCGGGCGCTGGTGGTCGGCGACCTGCCGTTCATGAGCTACCAGCTGAGCGAGGAAGAGGCGCTGAAGAACGCCGGCGCCTTCATGAAGGAGGCGCTGGTCGAGGCGGTGAAGCTCGAGGGCGGGGAGAGCGTCTGCCCGACGGTGCGGCGCATCGTCGATGCCGGCATCCCGGTCATGGGCCACCTCGGCCTCACGCCGCAGTCGATCCACAAGTTCGGGACCTACAAGACGCGCGGCGTCGAGCGCGGCGAGGCGGAGCAGCTGCTGCGCGACGCCAAGGCGCTGCAGGACGCCGGCGCCTTCGCGGTCGTCCTCGAGAAGATCCCGGCCGAGCTGGCGCGCGAGGTCACGAAGTCGCTGCGCATCCCGACCGTCGGGATCGGCGCCGGCCCCGACTGCGACGGCCAGATCCTGGTGAGCCACGACCTGCTCGGCCTCTTCACCCGCTTCCGGCCGCGCTTCGTCCGCCGCTACGCCGAGCTCGGCAAGGCGATGCAGGACGCCTTCCGCCAGTACACCGCCGACGTCAAAGGCGCCACCTTCCCCAACGCCGCCGAGAGCTACTGGCAGGGGGAGGAGGAGGCGGGCGAGAGTTCCGGCGCCACGTGAGCGGCGCGGAACGCGGCCCTTGACCCGCGCGACGGCGTGCTAGATACTTTGCGACGCAAAGCAGATGGGGCGCCGCAGCGTCGGGAGGCATGACCGCTTCCCCGCCCCGACTTCCCGGGATCGACCATGGCCGACACGGCTCCGGACGCAAACGCAGGCGCGCTCGCCCCACGACAGGTGCCGCGCTCCGTCGCGATCATCATGGACGGCAACGGCCGCTGGGCGCAGCAGCGCGGCCTGCCCCGCGTGGCCGGCCATCGCGCCGGCGCCCTCGCCGTGGACCGCGTGACCGAGGAGGCGGCGCGACTCGGCATCGAATCGCTGACGCTCTATGCCTTCTCCAGCGAGAACTGGCAGCGCCCGCAGGGCGAGGTCGACGCCTTGTGGAAGCTGCTTGTCCGCGACCTCAAGCGGCGCGGGCCGAAGTGCGTGAAGCAGGGCATCCGGCTGATCTCGATCGGTCGGCGCGACCGGATGCCGCCGACCGCCTCCGCCGAGCTCGACCGGGTGATGCACGAGACCGCTGGCGGCAAGCGGATGCAGCTCTGCCTCGCCCTCGACTACGGTGGCTGGTGGGACCTCGGCGAACTGGCCGAGCGCGTACGCCAAGGCGAGCGCGCGGGCACGTTGCCGGCCGGTCCGCTCACCCGCGAGACGCTCGAGCGTCTGCTGCCGTCGGCCGCGGTGCCGCCGGTCGACCTGCTGATCCGGACCGGGGGCGAGGCGCGCATCTCCAACTTCCTGCCGTGGCAGCTCGCCTACGCCGAACTGCTGTTCCTGCCGACGCTGTGGCCGGAGTTCGACGCGGCCGGGCTCGCCGCCGCCTGCGCCGAGTTCGCCCGCCGCAGCCGCCGCTTCGGGCGGGTCGAAGCGTCGCCGGAGGCGGCGCTGCGGACGGCGCCGC
>Ga0194121_10006732_pt1 | contig 15286 bp, 17 predicted proteins | sample TA2MahCa50mmetaG_FD_148609 | JGI IMG/M metagenome (GOLD analysis project Ga0194121, IMG submission 148609) | Freshwater microbial communities from Lake Tanganyika, Tanzania - TA2015020 Mahale Deep Cast 50m | ecosystem: Environmental > Aquatic > Freshwater > Lake | place: Tanzania: Lake... | reverse complement strand
CTCACCGCGCCGAGGCTGGCCGCGCGCGCCTCCGCGGCGGCGGGGGCGCGGCGCAGGTAGCGCTTCGCCGCGAAGTCGTAGTCCGTCCACACCGACTCCAGCGCCACGCCGTCGAGCATCGTCCCGAGGCGTGCGGCGATCGGCAGCCCCGCGTTCAGCACCACGATCGCGCGGGGATGCCGGGCGCGGAGCTCGCGCAGCACGCGCTCGAGGGCCGCGCCCGCGCCCGCGTAGCGCCGGGGCTCGTCGGCCTCGAGCTCGAGCACGGTGTCGGCGGTGTCCAGGAACAACCCGTGCACCGGCGCGGCGAGCGCGTCGGCGACGACGCCGTCGAGGAGCCAGCGCGCGTAGGCGGGGTCGCGCGGGTCGAGCTTGCGCGCTTCCGGCCACTGCGGGTTGGCGCCGAGCACCCACGGCGCGTCTTTCACCTCCGCGTAGCGGGGGTGGTGGACGTTGATCTCGCCCAGGCTCGCGTAGGCGAGCACGAGCGCGCCGAACCGCTTCACCTCGGGCAGCGGGGGCCGGCGCGTCGCGTCGAGCACCACGAGGTCGAAGCGCGCGAGCGTCGCGGCGGTCTCGGGCGCCTCGCCGTAGTACACGGCCCACGTCTTGACCGAGGCGAGGGGATTCACGCGGGCGGCATCAGCGGAGACGGCGATCGACAGGCTCGACAGCACGGCGACGGCGAGCCACGGGCCGGCTACCCCCACGAAGCGACGGCGTCCTGTCGCGTCACGTGGATCCTAACGATCTTCGTCAGCCGGGTCATCTCGAACACCGCCCGCACGTCGGCCTGGAGCGCGCAGAGCCTGATGTCGCCGCCGGCGCTGCGCGCGTGCTTGAGGCCCGCCACCATCGCGCCGAGGCCCGAGCTGTCCACGTAGTGCACGTCCGCGAGATCGAGCACGAGCTGGCGCGTGCCGCGGTCGACGAGCTCGACGAGGCGGCGCTTCAGGATGTCGGCGACCGCCATGTCGACGTCCGCGCGCGGCTGCACGACGGTCACCGTGCCGGACTCCGTGACGTCGATATCCATCGCCGGGCCGATCTTACGCTACGCCCGCGTCGAGGCCACCAGGGCTTCGAGGCCCGCGCGCAGGCTCCAGCGCGGGGCGTAGCCCAGCGCCGCGCGGATCGCGCGGATGTCGCCCTCCGAGTGGCGGACGTCGCCCGCGCGCGCGGCGCCGTGCGTGATGCGCGGGGTCGCGCCGATGATCGCGCCCAGCGTCGCCGCGAGCGCGTTCAGCGTGGTCCGCCCGCCGCCCGCCACGTTGAGCGGCGCCGGCCCCGCGTACGGCCCGAGCATCGCGCGCACGTTCGCCTCGACGACGTCCGCGACGAACACGAAGTCGCGCGTCTGCTCGCCGTCGCCGTGGATCGTCAGCGCCTGGTTCGCGAGGAGCCGCGCGACGAAGATCGAGATCACGCCCGAGTACGTGGAGGACGGGTCCTGGCGCGGTCCGAAGACGTTGAAGTAGCGAAGCGGGACGGTCTCGAGGCCGTGGAGCTCGTGATAGAGCGCGCCGAGCTGCTCGGTGTAGCGCTTGTCGAGGCCGTACGGGGAGAGCGGCCGCGTGGGCTCGCGCTCGGAGACCGGCAGCGCGGCGGTGTCGCCGTAGACGGCCGCGGAGCTCGCGTAGACCACGCGCCGGACGCCGGCGCGGCGGGCGGCCTCGAGCACGCGCGCGGTGCCGTGCGCGATGATGTCGCAGGACAGCTCGGGCAGCTCGACGGACCGCGGGACCGAGACGAGCGCCGCCTCGTGGAAGATCCCGTCCACGTCCGCGACGGCGGCCGCCACGGTCGCGGCGTCGCGGATGTCGCCCTCGATCACCTCGAGCGCGTCGCCGGGCTTGGCGAAGGCGAGGTTCTCACGGCGCCCGGTGCTGAAGTCGTCGAGCACGCGGACCGCGTGCCCCTCGCCGAGGAGCCGCTCGGCGAGGTGCGAGCCGATGAAGCCGGCGCCGCCCGTGACGAGGAACCGCACGCGGAGGCTAGCCCCAGGCGGCCACGGCTTCCTGCCGGGTCGTGTGGACCGCCAGGACCTTGTTCAGCCGGGTCATCTCGAAGAGCGCGCGCACGTCGCTCTCCAGCATGCAGACCTTGATGTCGCCGCCCGCCGCGCGCGCGTGCTTCATCGCGGCCACGAGCGCGCCGAGGCCGGAGCTGTCGATGTACATGACCGAGGCGAGGTCCAGCACGAGGCGCGCGCGGCCCTGGTCGACCAGGCCGGTGAGGCGCTGGCGCACCTCGTCGGCCACCGCCATGTCGACGTCGCCGCGCGGCGCGACGACCGTGATCTTGCCTGCGTCCTTCACCTCGATGTCCATGCCGTCTCCGGGTGGGTCAGGCCGGCGGCCCGACGCGATGTTTGACCAGGCGCCACCGCGTGCCCTTGGGACGCGCGGTGTCGAACGTGACCTCGTCGACGCTCTTGCGGACGAGGAACAGCCCCATGCCGTGCTCGGGCACGGTGTCGAGATCGGGTGGCGTATAGCCGCGCGGATCGTACGGCGCGCCCTCGTCCTCGACGTCGATGACGAAGCGGTCGGGACGGACGGCGAGGCCGATCGTGATCGGGTGCCCGGGCTCGCCGCGGTAGGCGTGCTTGATGACATTGTTGCAGATCTCGCCGACGGCGACGAGGTAGGCCGAGCACTCTTCGAGCGGGAGCGCCTGGCCGACGAGCTGCGTCCAGAGCCACGAGCGCATCCGCGCGAGCTGGTCCGCTTCGCTCGTCATGTGGAACGTGGCGACGTAGCCGGCGTCGGGCACCCCGCCAGTGTAGACCAAGAGGCGCGGGGTCACGTGTGGTACAAGATCGTTGTCTTTTCGCGCATATGCCGTCGATCGACGAGACCACCGCCGAGCTGATCCACTGGGTGTTTCCGGAGCACGCCGGAGCGCCCGGGCAGATCCATGGCGGCCGCATGATGGAGTGGATCGCCCAGGCCGGCACGCTCGCGGCCTCGCGCCTCGGGCGGGGGATGGTCGGCCTCGGCGCGATGGACGACATCGACTTCCTCCAGCCCGTGAAGGTCGGCGAGATCGCGATCCTCCGCGCGCAGGTCGAGTACGTCGGCACGAGCTCGCTCGAGGTCGGCGTGCGCGTCTGGGCGGAGAACGTCAGGACGGGCCGGCGGGCGGTGACGCTGAACGCGCACCTCGTCTTCGTCGCGATGGACGAAGCCGGGCGCCCGCGTCCCGTGCCCGACAGGATCACCCCGCGCGATGCCGCGGAGCGCGCGCTCGTGGCGGCGGCGCAGGAGCGGCGCGAGCGGCGGCTGGCGCGGTTCGCGCAGCGGGAGCGGCGCGTCACCGACACCGCGGCCGTCGACGACGAGATCCGCTGGAAGTTCGAGTCCGTCCGGGTGACGCTGCCCGAGGACGCGCTCTTCGGCGAGATGATGTTCGCGGGCAAGCTGCTGATGCAGCTCGACGAGGCCGGCGGCATCCTCTCGATGCGCTACTGCAAGGGGCTCGTGATGACCGCGTGCCTCGACGCGATGGACTTCTACACGCCGATCTTCACGCACGAGGTCGTCACGTTCCGGGCCGGCCTGAACCACGTGGGGACCTCGTCCCTCGAGGTCGGCGTGAAGGTGCTGGCCGAGAAGCCCCACACGGGGGAGATCCGGCACGCCTGTACGGCGTACCTTACGTTCGTGCACCTGGGGGAGGACCTGCGGCCCCGGCCCTGCCGGGCGTTCGCGCCGGAAACGCCGGCCGAGCGCCGGCGCTGGGAAGAGGCGCGGGTCCGCCGCGAGCAACGATTGGCGCGTGTGAAACGGCTGCGCGCCGCGATTTCGAACGAAAGAGGGTAAGCGCATGTCAGGGCACTCCCGGTGGTCCCAGATCAAGCGGAAGAAGGGCAAGGCGGACGTCCAGCGCGGCAAGCTCTTCTCGAAGATCCTGCGCGAGATCACGGTCGCGGCGAGGAACGGCGGCGGCGACCCGAAGATCAACATGCGGCTCAAGGCGGCGATGGAGTCGGCGAAGGAAGCGAACATGCCCGCCGACAACGTCAAGCGCGCCGTCCAGAAGGGCACCGGCGAGCTCCCCGGCGAGTCGTACGAGGAGATCACGTACGAAGGGTACGGACCGGGCGGGGTGGCGGTGATGGTCCGCTGCCTCACCGACAACCGCAACCGCACGGCGCCGGAGATCCGGCACACGTTCGAGAAGTACGGCGGCAACATGGGCGCCTCGGGCGCGGTCGCGTGGATGTTCGACCGCAAGGGCATCATCCGCGTGGACGCCGAGAAGATGTCCGAGGACGACGTGATGACCGCGGCGCTGGATGCCGGCGCGACCGACATGACGAGAGTCGAAAAAGCTTTCGAGATCACGACGGCGCCTGCTGAAATGGAGACGGTCCGGGCCGCGCTCGAGAAGGCGCGCGTCCCGGTGCTCGAAGCGGAAGTGACGTACGTCCCGCAGAACACCGTGCGCGTGGAAGGCAAAGAAGCTCCGACCGTGTTGCGCCTCGTGGAGGGGCTGGAGGATCTCGACGACGTTCAGGCCGTCTACGCGAACTACGACATCCCGGACGACGTCATCGAGGCGGTTGCCTGACCGTCACATGGGGGGCTCCGGGCGCCCCCCAAGCCCCCCACGCCTCCGGGCGGACGTGAAGTCCGCCCTGCGGCGAGTGTTGGGGATCGATCCAGGCCTCGTCGCGACCGGGTACGGGCTCCTGGAAGGCTCCGGCGGGGGCGGGACGCCCGCCGTGCTCGCCACCGGGGTCATCGCCACCAGCACCGACATGGCGTTCGAGGCGCGGCTGCGCCTCATCCATGACGGTGTGCACGACCTCCTGGTCAAGCACACGCCCGAGCTGGTCGTGCTCGAGGATCTCTACGCCGAGTACAAGTTTCCCCGCACCGCGCTGCTGATGGCTCACGCGCGCGGGGTCGTGTGCCTCGCGGCGGGGCAGTGCGGGGTGCCGGTGCTCGCGCTCGCGCCCGCCGAGGTCAAGCGCGTGGTCGCCTTCAACGGCGCCGCGCCGAAGACCCAGGTCCAGGAGTCGATCGGACGGCTGCTCCGGCTGCCCGAGGCGCCGCATCCGAGCCACGTCGCGGACGCGCTCGCGCTCGCGTGGACGGGCCTGGGCCGCGCGCGGACGCCGTCGTGATCGCCACGCTCACCGGCCGCGTCACGCGCAGGCTCGAGGACCGTGTGGTGCTCGACTGCGCCGGCGTGGGCTACGAGGTCTTTCTCCCCCCGATCGCGCTGCGGCAATTGGAGGGGGTGTGGGGGGCCTCCACCGATGGGGGCCCCATGGCCAATGCCAAGGAGCTGACGCTCGTCATCTACTACCACGCCACCCGCGACCAGCCGCGCCCGGTCCTCATCGGCTTCACGAGCGACCTCGACAAGGAGTTCTTCGAGAAGCTGATCACGGTCAAGGACATCGGGCCGATGGTGGCGGCGCGCTCGCTCTCGGCGCCGGTGGCCGAGCTCGCGGCCGCGATCGCCCGCGAGGACGAGAAGTACCTGCGCGCGCTGCCGGGCATCGGGCCGCAGAAGGCGAAGAACATCGTGGCGCAGCTCCAGAAGAAGGTCGCGAAGTTCGCGCTCGCGCGCGACGGCGAGCCGGTCGCGGCGCCGGCGGCCGCGGCGTCGGTCGACGCCGACGGGCTGCGCGAGGCGGCGTGGGAGATCCTGACGCGGCAGCTCGGCCACCGCCCCACGGAGGCGTCGCAGATGATCGCCGACGCGCTCAAGCGGCGGCCGGACATCCTGACGGTCGAGGACCTCTTCAACGAGATCTACAAGGGCAACGCGGCCGGGAAGCGCCCGTGAGCGACCCCGCCGCTCCCCTCAGCCCGACCGCGGCGCCGGAGGAAGCGCAGTTCGAGCGCGCGCTGCGGCCGCAGACGTTCGCCGAGTACGTCGGCCAGGACGAGGCGGTGGCCAGCCTGCGCGTGTCCGTCGAAGCGGCGCGCCAGCGCGGCGAGTGCGTGGACCACGTGCTGCTCTACGGGCCCCCGGGCCTCGGCAAGACCACGCTCGCCGGCATCCTCGCCAACGAGATGTCCACGAGCCTGGTCACGACCTCCGGCCCGGCCATCGAGCGCGGCGGTGACCTGATGGGGCTCCTCACGAACCTCAACGACGGCGACGTGCTGTTCATCGACGAGATCCACCGGCTCGCGCGCGTGGTGGAGGAGCTGCTCTATCCGGCGATGGAGGACTTCGCGGTCAACCTCGTCATGGACAAGGGCATCCACGCACGGAGCATCAAGCACCGGCTGCACCGGTTCACGCTGGTCGGCGCGACCACGCGCCCGGGCATGCTCTCCGCCCCGCTGCGCGAGCGGTTCGGGATCTTCCACCATCTGGACTTCTATTCGGAGACCCACCTCATCAGCATCGTCCGGCGCTCGGCCAGCATCCTCGGCGCCGCCCTCGACGACAAGGGCGCGGTCGAGATCGCGCGCCGGGCGCGCGGCACGCCGCGCATCGTCAACCGGCTGCTCCGCCGCGTGCGCGATTACGCGCAGGTGAAGGCGGGCGGGCCGGTCACCGAGCCGGTGGCGCGCGCCGCGCTCGACCTCGAAGGGGTGGACACGCGCGGCCTCGATCGCCTCGACCGCCGCTTCCTGCTCGCGATCGTCGACCACTACGGCGGCGGCCCGGTGGGCATCGAGGCGGTGGCCGCCACCATCAACGACGACGCGGAGACGCTGCAGGAGATGGTGGAGCCGTTCTTGCTGAAGATCGGCTTCATCCAGCGGACGCCCAACGGCCGCCGCGTCACCCGCGACGCCTACGCGCATCTTGGCAAGCAGCCGCCCGCGGGGGCGCCGGGGCAGGTGGGGCTCTTCGAGTGAGGCGCGAATGCATGACGTCGGCCGTGTCCTCGTGGTCCTCGGGATCGTGCTCGTCGTGGTGGGCGTCGTCGTGATGCTCGTCGGCCGCGTGCCTTGGCTGGGCCGCCTGCCCGGCGACATTCACGTCGAGCGCGGGAACTGGAGCTTCTATTTCCCGATCGCCACCTCGCTGCTGCTCAGCGTGGTCATTTCCCTCGTGCTGTACCTGATCGGCCGGCGTTGAGGCGCGCGCTCGCGGCAGTGACAGTGCTGCTGCTGCTCGGGGCTCCCGCCGCGGCGCAGACGGACTCGATTCGCGTCGCCGTCGTCGAGCAGGCGAAAGTCGTCGAGGTGCGGGGCAGCGACGTCGAGGTGATCGAGCTCGGACGCTGCCAGCGCTGCCGGCACCACGCGCTCCGCGTCGATGTCGTGCGCGCGGTCCGCGCGGGGGCGTCGATCGAGTTCGAAGGCGCGCGCGCCACGGGCTTCCGCCTCATGAGCGACCGGCCGCTGAAGATCAACGGCCGCGAGTACCCCGCGCCGCTCGAGCTGATCCGCCACGGCGACGGGATCGCGGTCATCAACGAGCTCTCGATGGAGGACTATCTGCCGGGCGTGCTGCGCGCCGAGGCGGGCGACCGGTTCCCGAAGGAGGCGCTGCGGGCACAGGCGATCGTCGCGCGCACGTACGCCGCCCACCAGCGCGTGCTCGGCCACGGCAAGGCGTTCCACATTCTCGCGTCGACCGCGCACCAGCAGTACGCCGGGCGCGTGCCGCCGACCTCGCCGGTGTGGGACGCGGTCCGCGAGACCGCGGGGCAGATCCTCCTGTGGGAGGGCGAGGTGTTCCCGGCCTTCTATCACACGGAGAGCGGCGGCTACACGGAGGACCCGCGCACGGTGTTCGCCGCGCGCAACATGCCGGGCCTGAAGCCGGTGGTGTGTCCGTACTCCGCCGGCGGCCCGCATTACTACTGGAACCTCGACGTCCCGCTCGCCGATCTCGGCGCCGCGCTCCGTCGCGGAGGGATCGACGTGGGCCACGTGCGGCGCATCACGGTGGCCGAGCGCACGCCGTCGTTGCGCGCGTCGACGGTGACGGTCGGCGGCACGCGCGCGACGACGAACGTGCGGGGCAACGACTTCCGCCGGCTCCTCGGCTACGACACGTTCAAGAGCACGCTGTTCGCGGTGGCGATCGACGGGGAGGTCGCGCGCTTCTCGGGCCGCGGCTACGGCCACGGCGTCGGCATGTGCCAGTGGGGGGCGAAGGGCATGGCGGAGCGCGGCCACACCGCGCGCCAGATCCTCGAGTTCTACTACCCGGGCACGACGTTCGGCCACCTCGACGGCCACGGCAAGGCGGCGCCGCTCGCGCAGCCCATCGGCGCTCGCAAGTGACCATCACCTGGGCGGAGTTCGAGAAGGTCGACATGCGCGTCGGCGTCGTGGTGGAGGCGCAGCCGTTTCCCGAGGCGCGCCGTCCCGCGCTCAAGCTGCGCATCGACTTCGGCGCGCTCGGCGTCAAGCGCTCGAGCGCGCAGATCACGGAGCACTACCAGCCGGCGGCGCTCGTCGGCCGGCGCGTGATCGCCGTGGTGAACTTCCCGCCCAAGCAGATCGGGCCGTTCGTCTCGGAGGTCCTCGTGCTCGGCGCCTACAACGACCAGGGGGAGGTCATCCTGCTGCGCCCCGACCAGGACGTGACGCCGGGCGCGAAGATCGGCTGAGCGCGGCGGCGGTCCCGCCGCCGGTAGACTGACTGTCGTGGATCTCGCCGAGCTCGACTATCCGCTCCCGCCCGCGGCGATCGCGCAGACGCCCGCCGAGCCCCGTGAATCGGCCCGGCTGCTGCGCATCGACCGCCGCACCGGCGTGCTCGGCGACCACACCTTCGGCGATCTCCCCGCGCTGTTGCGTCCGGGCGACTGCGTGGTCGTGAACGACTCGCGCGTGATGCCGGCGCGCGTGTTCGCGGAGGACGCGGCGGGCCGGCGCATCGAGCTCCTGTTCGTCGAGCCGCTCGCGCCCGAGCGGTGGCGCGCGCTCGTGCGGCCGGGGCGCCGCACGCACGCCGGCGTCGCGTTGCGCGCGGGCGGGGAGGGCGGCGCGCGGCTTCGCGTGGAGGCGGTCGAGCCCGACGGCGTCCGCGTGATCGAGCGCCTCGACGGCACCATCGAGGCGCTGCTCGCGGCCCACGGCCTGCCGCCGCTGCCCCCGTACATCGCGCGGCACGCGAAGCCGGGGCCGGAGGACGCCGAGCGCTATCAGACCGTCTATGCCGGCGCGCCCGGCTCGGTGGCCGCGCCGACGGCCGGGCTCCACTTCAGCGACGCGGTGCTCGCCGCGCTGCGCGCGCGCGACATTCACGTGCACCGCGTCACCCTGCACGTCGGGCCGGGGACGTTCCGTCCGATCAAGACCGCGCGGGTCGAGGACCACGCGGTCGCGCCCGAGCGCGCGGTGCTGGGGGCGGCGACCGCGGAGGCGATCGACGCGGCGCACGCGGAGGGGCGGCGCGTGGTCGCGATCGGGACGACGGTGACACGCACGCTCGAGAGCGCGGCGGGCGCCGACGGCCGGGTGCGGCCCTTCGACGGCCACGCCGGGGTCACCATCCACGCGGGCCATCGCTTTCGCGCGGTCGACGCGCTCGTGACGAACTTCCACCTGCCGCGCTCGTCGCTGCTGTCGCTCGCGTGCGCCTTCGCCGGCCGCGCGCTGCTCCTGCGCGCGTACGCGCACGCGCTCGCCGCGGGCTACCGCTTCTATTCGTACGGCGACGCGACGCTGATCGAATGACGTTCGAGCTGCTCGCCACCGACGGCGCCGCGCGCCGCGGGCGCCTCGTCACCGCCCACGGGGTCGTGGACACGCCCGTGTTCATGCCGGTCGGCACGCGGGGCACCGTGAAAGGCCTCGGTCCCGACGACCTGCGCGCCGCGGGCGCCACCATCGTGCTCGGCAACACGTACCACCTGTTCGAGAAGCCGGGGCACGCGCTCATCCGCGAGCTCGGCGGCCTGCACCGCTTCATGGCGTGGGACGGCCCGATCCTCACCGACTCCGGCGGCTTCCAGGTGTTCAGCCTCGCGAAGGTGCGGAAGATCACCGAGGAGGGCGCGCGCTTCCGCTCGCCCCTCGACGGCCGCGATCATCTGCTCACGCCGGAGCTCGTGATCGAGGTCCAGCACGCGCTCGGCGCGGACATCATCATGCCGCTCGACGAGTGCCTCGCGTATCCGTCGACGGCGGAGGCGACCGCCGCGTCGCTCGCCCTGACGCTGCGGTGGGAGCGCCGCTCGCTGGAGGCGCACCGCCGCGCGGGCCGCGGGCGCGCGCTGTTCGGCATCGTGCAGGGCGGCACGGACGCGGCGCTGCGCCGGCGCGCGGTGGACGAGACGGTGGCGCTCGGCTTCGACGGCTACGCGATCGGCGGCATGGCGGTCGGCGAGCCGAAGCCCGAGATGTACGCGCTGACCGAGCTCGTGGCGGGCCTGCTGCCCGCGGCGCAGCCGCGCTATCTGATGGGGGTCGGCAAGCCGGAAGACCTCGTGGAGTCGGTCGCGCGCGGCGTCGACATGTTCGACTGCGTGCTGCCCACGCGCAACGCGCGCAACGGCCAGGCGTTCACCGCGGAGGGCCCGCTCACGATCAAGCAGGCGCGGTTCGCGCGCGACCCGGCGCCGCTCGACGCGAGCTGCGGCTGCTATACGTGCCGGACGTTCTCGCGCGCGTACCTGCGCCACCTGTTTCTCGCGGACGAGCTGCTCGTGCACCGGCTGCTCTCGCTGCACAACGTGCACTTCTTCGTCGGCCTCGTGGCGGCGATGCGCGAGGCCATCGCGCGGGGCGCGTTCGGGGCATTCCGGACGCGCTTTTTCGGCCGTTATGTCGTATCATCCGCGGAGATTTCGCCCGATCAAACGCCATCCGCGCCTGGAGGATCCGGCTCCCATGACTCTCACCCCCGCTGAACTCGTGCTCGCCGGCGCCTCGCCCCCGGGCGGGGCCGGTGGCAACGCCGTGCTCACGCAGCTCGTGTTCTTCGCGGCGATCTTCGCGATCTTCTACTTCCTGCTCATCCGCCCGCAGCAGCGCCAGCGCAAGGAGCGGGAGCGCCTGCTCTCCGCCGTGAAGCGCGGCGACAAGGTCGTGACCACGAGCGGCATCCACGGGACGGTCACGAGCCTCGACGATCTGACCGTGACGCTCCGGGTGGCGGACCAGGTGCGGATGACGTTCGACCGCGCCGCCGTCGGGCGTGTGGTGGAGGGCCAGGGCGACAAGGATGCCTAGGAATCTCTGGCTTCGTATCGGGCTCATCGCCGTCGCCGTCGCCGTCTCGCTGTGGTACCTGTACCCGCCGAAGCAGCGCATCAACCTCGGCCTCGACCTGCAGGGCGGCATCCACCTCATCCTGGGGGTCGACACGAAGAAGGCGATCGCCGCGCAGACCGAGCGCGCGGCGGAGGACTTCCGCCAGGCGCTCGAGCGCAAGGGCATCGGGATCAAGCGCGTGGCGCGCGAGGGCGACCGCGCGATCTCCGTGGCGCTGGCCTCGCCCGCGTCGTGGAACGACGCCCTCACCGTCGCCTCGCAGTTCCAGACGTTCACGCGCAAGGCGAGCGACCAGACGGTCGGCACGTTCACGCTCGAGATGGACGAGCGCGAGGCGAGCCAGCAGATCGACCTCGCCACGCGCGGGGCCGTCGAGAAGATCCGCAACCGCGTGGACAAATTCGGGGTCGCCGAAGCGACGATCACCCGTCAGGGTGACGACCGCATCCTGATCCAGCTTCCCGGCGTCCAGGACCCCGACCGCGCCAAGGCGCTGATCGGGCAGACGGGCCTGCTGGAGTTCAAGCTCCTCGATGAGCGGACCTCGGTCGAGGAGGCGCTGGCCGGCCGCCTGCCCGAGACCGCCGAGCTCCTCTTCCAGCGGCGCGTCGACCCGGAGTCGAAGCAGGAGACGAAGATTCCGTTCGTCGTGCAGAAGCGCACATTGCTCACCGGCGCCGAGCTCACCGACGCGAGCGTGCAGGCCGACCCCAACTCGACGGGCAACTGGCAGGTGTCGATCACCTTCAGCGCCGCCGGCGCGCAGCGGTTCGGGGAGATCACCGAGAACAGCGTCGGACGCTACCTCGCGATCGTCCTCGACGGCAGCGTGTACTCCGCGCCGCGGATCAACGAGCGCATCCCGGGCGGGCGTGCCGTGATCACCGGCCAGTTCACGGTGGAGCAGGCGCGCGACCTCGCGATCGTGCTGCGTGAAGGCGCCCTCCCCGCCGCGGTGAGCATTCTCGAGGAGCGCACGGTCGGGCCGTCGCTCGGCGCCGACTCGATCCGCCAGGGCATGATCGCCATCGCGGCCTCGGCCGCCCTCGTCTTCGTGTTCATGCTGGTCTACTACCGTCTCTCCGGCCTCATCGCGGACGTCGCGCTCGTGCTGAACCTGCTGCTGTTGCTCGCCTGCATGGCGGCGTTCGGCGCCACGCTGACGCTGCCCGGGATCGCGGGGATCGCGCTGACGCTGGGCATGGCGGTCGACACGAACATCCTGATCTTCGAGCGGATCCGCGAGGAGCTGAACAACGGCAAACTGCCGCGCTCGGCGATCGAAGCCGGCTTCAATCGCGCGTTCCGGACCATCATCGACACGCACGTGACGGTCCTGGTGACCGCGGCGATCCTCTACAACTTCGGGACCGGCCCCGTGAAGGGCTTCGCGGTCTCGCTCTTCGTGGGCCTCAGCGCGAGCCTCTTCACGGCGGTGTTCTTCACCCGTCTCCTCTTCGACCTCATCTACCTCGGCCGGCGGAAGGTCGCCACGATCTCCATATGATCCGGATCTTCCGCAACCCCGACTTCAACTTCATCGGCCGGCGCCGCTGGGCGTATTGCGTCTCGCTCGCGCTCGTGCTGATCGGGCTCGGCTCCCTCGCGATTCGGGGCCTGCATTACGACATCGACTTCACGGGCGGCGCGCTCGTGCAGGTCCGCTTCGAGCAGCCTCCGGACGTCCGTGCGATCCGTGCCGCGCTGGCGAAGGTCGGGCTGGGGGACAGCGTCATCCAGGAGTTCGGCGAGGCGCGGGAGTTCATCATCCGCGTGCCTCTCTCCGCGCAGACCTCGCAGGAGATCGGCACGAAGGTCCGCGACGCGCTCGCCGCCGACGACGCGCTCGGGAAGGTCGAGATGCGCCGGGTCGAGTTCGTCGGGCCCCAGGTCGGCCGCGAGCTCCAGCTCCAGGCGATCTACGCCGTCCTCTTCGGGATCGCGGGGATCCTGATCTACATCGCCGCGCGCTTCGACCTCAAGGGCGGCGTGGCGGCCATCATCGCGGTGTTCCACGACGTGACGATCTGTCTCGGCGCCCTGTCGCTCACCGGCCGCGAGTTCTCGCTGCCGGTGCTGGCGGCCCTGCTCACGATCATCGGCTACTCGGTGAACGACACCATCGTCGCCTACGACCGCCTGCGCGAGAACCGGGGCCGCGGACAGCGCGGCCGGAGCTTCGCCGAGCAGATGAACGGCGCCGTGAACCAGACGTTGTCGCGGACGGTCCTCACCGCGCTCACCACGTTCTTCGCGACGGCCATCCTCCTCACCCTGGGCGGCAAGGTGCTCGAGGACTTCGCGTTCGTCCTCGTCGTCGGCGTCGTGACCGGGACGTATTCCACGATCTACATCGCGGGCGCGCTCGTCGTCGACTGGACGCTGTACGTCGAGGGGCGGGGGAGCAAAGGAAAGAAAGCGGTGGCCAAAGCCTGAAACAGCGAGTAAACTCGCATGTTTAAGAGGCGATTGGCGACGTGACCCAGCTCGAAACGCTCATCGAGGCCATTCCGAAGTACCAGCCGGGTGCCGACCTGGCGGTGCTCGAGCGTGCGTATCGCTTCTCCGAAGCGTCGCACCAGGGTCAGCAGCGTGCGTCCGGCGAATCGTACTTCTCCCACCCGCTCGAGGTCGCGCACCTCCTCGTGGACTTCAAGATGGACGTCACCACCGTGACCGCGGGGCTCCTCCACGACGTCCTCGAGGACACGCACGCCACGAAAGAGGAGCTGGAGGCCGAGTTCGGCAAGGAGATCGCCGAGCTGGTCGACGGCGTCACCAAGCTCGGCAAGCTCGCGTTCTCGTCGCGCGAGGAGCGGCAGGCGGAGAACTTCCGCAAGATGCTCATCGCGATGGCGCGCGACCTGCGCGTCATCATGATCAAGCTCGCCGACCGCCTCCACAACATGCGCACGCTGCACTTCCTGCCGATCGAGAAGGCCCGCAAGATCGCCCAGGAGACGCTCGACATCTACGCGCCGCTCGCGCACCGCCTCGGCATGGCGAACGTGAAGGCGGAGCTGGAGGACCTGGCGCTCCGCACGCTCCACCCGGACGCCTACGTCGACCTCATGCGCAAGGTGGCCAAGCGCCGCCTCGAGCGCGAGACGGACATCAATCAGGTCATCACGATCGTCGAGAAGAAGCTCTCGGAGGTCGGCATCGAGTCGCAGATCCGCGGGCGGCCGAAGCACTTCCACTCGATCTGGAAGAAGATGCACGACGGCGGCCGCGAGTTCGACGAGATCTACGATCTCACCGCGGTCCGCGTGATCACCCGGTCGGTGCGCGACTGTTACGGCGCCCTCGGCGTGATCCACTCGCTGTGGAAGCCGGTGCCCGGGCGGTTCAAGGACTTCATCGCGATGCCCAAGGTCAACATGTACCAGTCGCTCCACACGACGGTCATCGGGCCCAAGGGCGAGCCGGTCGAGATCCAGATCCGCACGTGGGACATGCACCGCATCGCGGAAGACGGCATCGCGGCGCACTGGCTCTACAAGGAGAAGAAGAGCGGCAAGGACAAGCTGGACGACTCGCTGCTCTGGCTGCGCCAGCTCATGGAGACGCAGCAGGACACCAAGGATCCGCGCGAGTTCCTCGACAGCGTCCGCGTCGACCTGTTCCCGGACGAGGTGTACGTCTTCACGCCGAAGGGCGACGTGAAGGCGCTGCCCGAAGGCGCCACGCCGATCGACTTCGCGTACACCGTGCACACGAAGGTCGGCGAGCACACGGTCGGCGCGAAGGTCAACGGCAAGCTCGTGCCCCTGCGCTACGTCCTGCGCCAGGGCGACATCGTCGAGATCATCACGTCGCCGAGCCAGCATCCGAGCCGCGACTGGCTGAAGATCGCCAAGTCCACGCGCGCGCGGACCAAGATCAACCAGTGGCTCAAGGTCGAGGAGCGCGCGCGGTCGATCGAGCTGGGCCGCGAGATGTTCGAGCGCGAGGCGAAGAAGTACCGGCTGAACGCCACCGCGCTCCTCGGCGGCGACGACATGCGGAAGGTCGCGACGGACCTCGGGTATCCGGCCGTGGACGACCTGGTCGCCGCGCTCGGCTACGGCAAGGCGTCGGTGCACCAGCTCCTGAACAAGCTCTCGCCGGCGGGCCTCCTGGAGCCCGTG
>Ga0194121_10006729_pt1 | contig 15291 bp, 8 predicted proteins | sample TA2MahCa50mmetaG_FD_148609 | JGI IMG/M metagenome (GOLD analysis project Ga0194121, IMG submission 148609) | Freshwater microbial communities from Lake Tanganyika, Tanzania - TA2015020 Mahale Deep Cast 50m | ecosystem: Environmental > Aquatic > Freshwater > Lake | place: Tanzania: Lake... | reverse complement strand
ACGAAACAGTCTTGGCAAGCAAGATTTCTAAATCGTTCGCACTAAATCTCTTGACAAATTGTTCGTGCCGCCAAATTGCGATTGAAAAAACCTTCAACGAAGGGGCGTCGACGCGCTCCATGAGTGATTGGAAGATTTCCTGTTGCCATTGCTCAGATAGATCACCAAGAGCAAACCCAATTGACTTCACGTCTATAGATTTCTGCTTTGATTCAGATACTAATTGTGCGCGTAACTTAGCAGGCATATCTTTGTGCGTGCAACACATGAGAAACTTAATTTCATTTTTGAGTGCTTTTGGAAGCTCACTGTCCAGCAATACAGTCGATAGCCAATCAAACTTCTCTTTCATTTCAGTCTTGAAATCAGAATCACAATCAGCATCATCCAAAGACCGACCATCCGACCAAACTGTTATGTAAGGAACATAGAGTGATCTATGAATCCAGTTGATCAGACCCCTGGGTGCTTGGCTCCGCACTTTTTCGGCTGCATCTGAGAAAAAGTTGCCTACAAGCCTACTATCTCGATTCCTAATCTTAATAAAAAAGACTTCGGTGCCCTTCCGAAACAAATTTGATGGGGCGAGCAGAGAGCGTTCATTTATGTGTATATCTTCTTCGTCATCATTTGGTGAAACGGATGCGTAGCTACGCCCATTGCCACTTGCTCTCCATTCAGTCTTAATTATCCCACTGTCTATATCACCTGTTTTTATAATTTGAATCAAGCCATAAAGGAATTCATTAAGGTTGAAAGTGTCTCGCCGTACCCAATCAGTGAAGTGATTGGACTTACGAAGACTCGGATCATATACGTTTTTTGAAAGGTCGCCCCAGGTATGCGCCCGCGGATACTCAGGAGCAGGTGCGTCAAAGATCACTTCATCCTTTTTTGGTAGCCACTTAACCTGTATCGGTTTTACTGAATGGTCTAATATTCCGTCGCTAGTTAAAACCTCAAATACGAGTCGATAAGGATCGTCGGCGCCATACGTATACGTCAAAGTCAATCGGCAATTGATGTCGGTGCTTTGTGGGAAATGTGGGGACTGAAGTCTGGCCACAAACCCAAGGTCGTCAGGATCCTCGCCCTGAAAAAGCGGGAACTGGTAGTACTCACGGCCGGCCGGGAGAGTGAATTCACTTAAAACTGGAATTGGAACTGGGACTCCACGCACTGGGCGAATCGCAGTCTCGCGGTCGACAAGAATAAATTTTTGATAGCGGCCATCTTTAATTACTTTTATTGAAAGTTCTGGAATATGGTCACACCAAAGCCGAATGTCACCTGCAAGTTCTTGAAGCTGATGGAGTCTGATGCCTCCTCTGACCGGACTACCCGAGATTCTCAAAATATGGTCAAACTTCCCAATCGCCGAGTGGCTACTCAAACTACGCAGTTCAATCGACTTAAGTGGCGGAACTCCTATTGCGCTTTGCCAATTGCCATGAGCGTCAAAAACACTGACCTCGCTCAATTTATTTGGCGAGACCTGCTTCTCACCGATTACTACATGTGGGGATCGCTCCCAATAAAAACCTCTAGTTTCGGGAACACGTTCTAGAAGTTCTTTTTTATATCTTGCGATAAGAATCGTTGCGTACGTGGTTCCTTCGGCGACATCGACAACAAGTACTCGAAAACCGTTAGTTTCAATATTTGAGTAGTCAAACATCTCAAATACCGCTGCGATTGAACGTGGGAGAGGTTCCGCATCTGCAAATTCAGTGTTGAGATTTCGACGAACTGTCTGCAATTGAAAGTCATTGAAAACATCGGGATACAACCAAATTAGTGTTGGGTGTCCGAACAGTTCACCCAGTTTTTGGGTAAATTTATGTGCGGCAGGGTCAGCAATTAATTCAGTGTCAGGCGAGAATGAAAATAGTTGCTTGAAAGTAATAGTTGAGTTATCTGATCTAAGCACTACAGAATCGGCGTCAAATAGATCAATATCGACAGTTCGATTGTCGTCTCGCCATCGCTGCCACACAAATTTTTCATCCAAGGTCAAACGGCGATTATCGTCGACCGATGACCAACGAGGTCGTACGTGTGTTAGATCAACACATACGGGACTTTTAATCGGATCTACAACCTTTATCTTGCGTTCAAATCGCTGAACTTGACGCGTATTGAGATCGCACCACGGCTCGATAGAGAATGACTCATAGTCGAAAAAGACAGGCACGTTACCGAAAAGTGTTTTGCCCTCGCCATACTTTTTTGCATGACCCTCCCACTTAATCACAGTTGCTGCGCGGTCTTCAATATCGGCTAGGTCTTTGCCGATTTGTGTATCAATTTCCTGGAGCCATTTCCATGCATCCCAGATACGTCGATAATCACGATGAGAGAGCAGCGAGTTGTTCGGAGCGAGATTTTTCCACTGAGATATTTTCTTGGCTTCTGCGGTTCGTAGCCAGCGGTTAATAGTGATGATCATTGGGTCATCATCACCGAGAAACTGTTTTTTTAATTCGAGTAGTTCGGCGACTTGGATTACGAATTCCTTAAATAGCTGATTCTGTGGAATATCGACTGATTGGTATCTACGGACAGCCTGCATATGAGGCTTGTCGGCGAGTTTTTCCCTTATATTTCGCCCAGGCCGGCGACTCAATGCCTCGAAACTAGAGGGTGTAAGTTCTCTTACTTTGCTTATCGAAAGGATCGCCTGTTCTCGACGCGGAGTCTCGGCAAGTGACTTAGTGATTCGATCCACCGCAGTCCTACTGTGCTCAACCAAACGCCACAATCGGTCTCGTGTCTCTTTGACTTCAGGCTTGCGATAAATTTTATCAAGTACTTTGTCTAGCCCTACTGTTAGCGCTTGACCGGTGCGAGGATCAAAGTCGACCACCAGCGAATACCAGTGCTGTTGGTCTAGTAAACGTCGGGCACGTTTTCCATCTTCACTCTCTTCTCCAACAAGTTGATAAAACTCACGCAGGTTCATCTACGCCGGCTGGTTCATCTAAATCATCATCCGTCAAATAGTTTGCAGACTGCCAGATAAATTGGCCGTAACCTAACTCAGTAGCTAGGTCGAAGTCCTCACTCAGATTGAAACTAGTTCCGTCTATTCCACGGACGATCTGTTCTCTAATCTTATCGAGGCACTCCACCCGCGATTTGCCTCGCGTGTCTATCCCTCTGAGTTTCGGCATGACTTTTTGAACGAGTTGATCCTCGAACGCAATGTGCATGGCGCGCTTCTTACTGCCCTCGTCAATGGCTTCTCGCACATCCGGATAATTTGCCATGTAATACTCAACTGATTGCCACACGCGATGCCCGATAGCGCGTCCCGCTACAGACAGTGACTCATTCATCGTTTCAATAAAAGACTTATAAGGTCGTACGTCCTTGTATTTAAACGTGCTTTCTTTTGCCTTCCACGAATTCCAGGTCTTCACGGAAAGATCGACTCCACGATTGCTTGAATCTAGCGGAATCAATTTCTGGCGCCGCTTGAGAGCACTTGGTCGCGGGAAATAAATGATGACCGACCGATCAAGAACTTTGTCTGATAAAGACTTGGTCGTTTCGTCCTGGTTCATAGTCCCCGCCCAAAGGACATTACGGCCCAATTTAAGCTCATACGGTTTCAATCCTGCGCCGATTTTTACCAGCAGACTCGGAACTTCGGTATTTTTCTTTCCTCGACGGAGCTCTAACTTGCTGAGAAACTCAGCGAAATAAAGTTCTGGGTGCGCAAGATTCATCTCGTCCAAAAGCACCAGGCACAATCTGTCTTTCAGACCTGGATATCCATCGCGCCCATCCGTCGGGTCAACCCATGACTTCTGACTTTGCGCCAAGAAGCGTAATATCGGTTGGGCATCGAATCGGTTATCAATTGAGTTGAAGAAACCAAGCATTGACTCCTGACTGTCCCAGTTGGGCTGAACCGAAAGTGGCTCAAAATACAATCCACCGAAGTGAGAGTAAAGCCTCGGAAGCTCTGACTTGCCAGTGCCCGACACACCTGCCAACACGGTTAGCGGTGACCACTCGGCAGTCTTAAGTGCCGTGTGAAAAGCTTTGAGGATTCGCGAATTGAAATGCAGCCCATAGTCTGTGCAACTCTTAGCTATCCCATTAAGCCACTCAGTTTCGCTTATTTCTTCCGCAATCGTGCGCGAGACTTTATCTGAATCAATTAGAGCAAGCTCAATCTGCTCATATCGATTTTTGATATCCTCGGGTCGGGCGTATGCGGCAAGAAGGCGAGAAAGTTTTTCATCAAGCATCTCTACTTCTTTTTCCGCTGCATTGAACTTCCTCTCTAGACTGCTATTTAATGCTTTGATCTCAGCATTTTCTGACTTAAGTTCGCCTGACTCTGCTGCTTGCAATTCCTTAAGCTGGAGAAGTCGACTGAGTTCAGTAACACGATTCTGAAGACTGCGCTTGTCTGAGTCCAAGATATCAAGTTGTGCTCGCACCTCTTCGGAAGGGCGAGATGCCAATTCTTCTCTCTGTCTCGCGAGCAGGTCATTCAACTTTTTAAGTTCGTCGATAACTGCCGAAGGTTCGCGACCACCGAGCTGCTGTTGTAACTGACGAAATGCACTTATCGATTCGTCCTGTGACTGGATAGCCTCCCTTAAACGATCGCCCTCAATCTTCGCGGATTGCAATCGAGACTGAAAAGAAGCACGATCTTCGGCCAAAAGTTCGGCCACCTCGTGATCTATGTTTTCGCGACGTGTTTGTATTTGTTGCTTGACTCGTTGTGCATGCTCCTCAAGATCAATCTCATTCCGTTCCAGTTCGACGCGCCGTCGTTCAAGCTCGCTCTGCAACGCCAAGGTTGCGCCTCTTTGGCGCTCAATTTCATTCATTTGTTGCGTTAGGACTGCACGCTGCCGTTCGTAAACTTCATCCCATTCTTTTCTCTCGTTTTCAGTCTGCAAGCGCAAACGTGCTCGCTCAGTTAGTTCGGCCTGCGCAGCTTCCGAAAGACGTAACTCGCGGAGACTGGCTATCTCTGCATCTAACTCCGAGGTCGCTTCTTCTCTTCGCTTTGACAGTGCCTGTTCAAGTGCAGCTCGCTCTCGAGCAAAGCCTTCGTCTCGCTCTTGTTCGGCGCGTGCGACCACTGTCTGCCTCCGCGCAAGATCGGCCAATTCTCGCGTAACATCAAGACGATCACTGACTAACGACTCAGCAATTTTTCTGAACTCTGTAAGCAGTTCTTTAGTTACGTTGTTAATCCCACCGGCTTTATCCATCTCCGCTTTAAGTTGCTCAAGCAACGAAACAAGCTGACGAAGAATTTCCTCGCGTGCTTCGATCGAGGACCCTTGGGGGGTGTCATCTTTAACGGGTGTCGGCGCCGGAAGTTTTGAACCGCCAGCTACTATCGGCGACCCAGATTTACTACCGGCAATCCCTCTGTCGCTCTGTAAGGTTTTGTGCTTTTTTTTCTTCCCCACAGCTCAAGTCCAATCGGTCAGATCAATTAGTGCTGCCACAACCATAATTAAATTAGCCCTGATACGTTCAACCTCTTTGATGCGCATTGGAATTGGGTGGTTTCCATGCCCGCGAATCTCAAGGAGTTCAGCCACCACCACCAAGAAATCTGACTTCAGTTCCGCGATACCTTGAAGTATTTCATGACGGCTGGCGATCAACATAGCTAGGACCGCCGCGCCGAGTGACGGATCGCTTCCTTGAAGCGCAGTCTGAATTCGCCGAACATTTACAGTTTTCAAAACTGGTGGTAGTGAACCGAGACCAGACTTCTTCGAATTTTCTTCCGCTAGTACAAAAAGACTCTGGTGTATATCCGCCTCAGAATAACTCCTGCCACACAATCCGCGAAGTGCACTCTGCACTGCGGAGTAGAGATTGTTTACAAGAGCTCGAGCATCATCACCATCTTTCAAATTCATCCAGTCTCTCTCGGCATTGAGGAGTGCGGCCTCAGTCGTTGGCTCCATCCTTCTAATGGCTTCGTATCCAAATTGATTTTGGAGATTAGTCCTGGCCTCAAACAGTTCATCAGCAGCCGTGCCAGCGTCAACATCTCGAGTTCCTGCCGCGAACACAATAGACGGAATCAGTGTGCTCACCACCGATCGCATAAATTCATCTGAAACTAGTTCTATCTCAGATGGCATAGCACGGGCTTTCCCATGAAGTTGTTCCCCGCGAGACTTATCGATATCACGGACGCGAAAAATTAAGTTTGGGTAAGCTTTGGCAAGAAGTCGAAGGGGGTGCCCTTCATTGAATTCCGCTTGGACAAGTGCGATCGCAAACACCGTGCGCATCTCAGACTTCTCATCCTCAAAATCATCAAGCTTCCCCCGAATGACAGCCCGAAAATATCCTTCGGGGACTTCGAATCCAATCGATGAAGCAATACCAGTAAGCCATCCAGCATGATCCGCAGGCGTTCTACGGCCAAGTTTATTGACTGCATAATTTCGACCAAATCTCTCACAGCAATAAAACAAAGCCCATTCAATCGATTGAAAGATTTGATCAATATTGCGATGCGAACCTGAACGAGTTCTCAGGCGGGATATGAGCTCCGGATACAGCCGATTATTTTTATAGGTGTCGTATGGTTCGCTGCGGGTCTCAACTTCAGTCTTATCATTTTTTTTGAGACTCTCTCTCCAGACAGTCATCCATCGAGCAAGTTTTTCGTCTGTCGCGAGTCGATCATCCAATACTTTCTCAAGTATCTGAGAAAACCCTATTCCGAATGGATCGGCAATTCTAAAATCTCCATCATGTGATTGAATTGCTATAGGGCAATCAAGCCAGAACTCTTCCACTGCTGGAGCAATTCGAATCTGATTGATACTGGGCATTTGAAGTGACTCGGCAAACTCAGCACCTCGACGCTTCATCCGTGTAACAATTCGCATAATGTCCTGCACTGAGGGCGGTTCTAAAAAACTTTGTTCAGATCCTTTAGGCAATCGTCGGTACTTTCCCTTAGGGAACTCTTTAGTCTTGAGCGAAACGTTATCTTTGAAAACATGAAGAAATGGAAGCAATCGTCCCGAAACCAATTCTTTGAAAACCATTGCAGTCCCGTAAGTTAATTCCTGTTCATTTTGCAAATACGACTTACGCCACGGGTCAATAACACGACAATTCGCATCAATTTCTTCGTTGTCTTTCAATCTGTTAAGGACGTTTCGAACCATGTCAATTGGAAGACAAGTCTTGGCTGCGAGCGACTGCTCGTCGAGTCCACTTGTCAACTCAAGTAACGCGTATATTACGTTTTCAAAGGGGTTCGAGACACGCCCACTTCTTCCCCTAATCATCGGAAGTGTCACTCGAAACACTGCTACTGGCCACTCAAGATGGAATGGAGGTGCGATGGGCCTCGTGAAAGGATTTACATCACCAAAATCTAAGGCTCGATCCAGCATCTTCGGTCAACTTGCTAATTTATAAAAATCAACTAAGCCAGGGATGAACTCCGCGGCCAAATCGTTACGCACAAGCCTTGAGTCACCAACTACTACTAACAACTTCTTTTGCCTACTCATCGACACATTAAGTCTGTTGTACAAACACAAATGCCCGAAGAGTTTTCTAGCCTGCGCCGCGCGGTCAGCGTCACTGCGTGAGTCGGTTGGCATAGTTCTGACAACAGAGAGAAAAACGACATCGAACTCCATTCCCTGGAAAGAGTCAACTGTTCCGACTCTTAGTTTCTTGTCATCAAACTCAATGTCACCGCTTCGTTTACGGAGTTCATTATGAATCGCGACCTCTTGCGCCTTGTAGAAAGTGATGATGCCGTAACTGAGATCGCGTCCTTGAGGGGATTGAAGCCAATTCAAAAGTTGTTTAACGATTGCATCAACTTCAGCATGACGTGTCCAACTCGTTCCTGAGCGAGTAGCTTTACCAAAAGATTCAGGTACATCGATCCAAATCGCGGGCTTATCATCAGTTCCGGGAAGGTGGTGATGAAACATCTCGATTGGCATGCCCGACTCGATTCGCTCAGTGCTGTCAAATCGTTCGTAGAAGTTACGACTAACAAAATCTCCCAGGGTCGGGTGCATACGAAACTGCTTATCAAGTGTGACCCGCCTTTGTATGCCGTCACGTTCTTCAAGTGTTTTGAGCCTTTCAGAAAATAAATATTCAAACATTGATTTCTTTAACCATTCCGCTTCGGAGCGACCAGACCTTCCGTCCTCCATGCGACGCGCTACATCGTCATCAATAATGTGAGGAAGTTGCCTATGATCTCCGACAAGAATAATTTTTTTTCCCTGAGACATTGCAATCATAAGATCTTGGGGTGATATTCGCGCAGCTTCATCAAGTATGACGTAATCGTATTCAAGGAACTTTCCTTCAGTTTTTTCCTTCAAACCCTTTTTATTTTGAACTTCCTCACCTACACTTTGTTGCACGGTGGCGGAGAAAGCGTAGCTATAGCTTGAAACTGCTTCCTTCATCCCAGAAGGGTTGTTCTCAAGATCCAAAAGAAACTCGACGAGTATTGCGGCTTCTTTGTCAAGCATCGTGAGACCGTTCGAGCGGATCATCTGTATTGCCGCATCTGCCAATAACATAACTTCGTCACTTTGCTTTGCGACGTGAAAATGGGGCGGCTCAGTTAGCTCAATCAGGAGCAACTGTTTCAGTCGTTGGAGTTCCCCCAGGAACGGAGGCGTTCCGCGTGATCCGGGCCATCGGCTAGCTTTCCCAAGAAGTCCCGCCTGATCACTGTCAAGAAACTCTTCAAGATCTATCAGGACTTCACTCGCTCGCTCAGCGCCGTCATCGGCGAAACCACCAGGTTGCGTTCGCAGTCGCCTAACTGATGATAGGTATTTACTACGAGACTTATCAGTCTTTTCGCGTGCCGAAAGCGAATTTGAGAGACCATTAGCTCGCTCCCATACTTTCTTGCCCAGGATCTTTGGGCCAAGTTCTAAAATATTTAGGACCAGGGCCTTTGCCAACATATTCGTCGGTGAAATCTCATACTGATCGCACAGGTCACGAACTTTTATCTCTGCCTCGAGTTCACCGATTTGCGAATACTTGGTGCGGAGTCTCTCGGCCACACCTTGGCACCAGTCACTTAAATTCCGCTCAAAGACACTAACTTTCCCGACATCAGAGTTTGACCGATCACCAAATTTTGGAACTGGAAGACCATTTATCGAAAGTCGACTGATTATGTTCTCCACAGCATCGTGTTGAAAGCTGCTTAGCAGAATTCGCCCACGCTCATTTTGGCCTGACTTTGTCGCCACTTCATTAAGGCGTTCGACAATTGCGGCGATGACAGTAGTCTTGCCAGTCCCCGGAGGTCCTTGAATAAGCGCGATATCTGGAGTGTTAAGCGCAATATCAATTGCTAGCTCTTGCGTCTGAGTCGGGGGCCTCACAAAAACCTTGTCGCGAACAAATGCAGTTAGTGGCTTTAGCTTCTGAGGCGACCTAAAGGATATGACGATTCCATTCTCCTCAATCAAAAGTCCAAGTTGTGGATTAGCCGACCTTCCCTCTTTTATTACCTTGCGTGCATTCGCGCGACGCTTGATCTGCACTAACTCACGAACCATCGGATACTCGAGCATTCCTTCCTTCGGAAGATTCTCTGCGACAAGTATCAGCGTGCTGGTCTCGCGGACATAATCCTTCACCGTGACTGTGCGACGTTGTTTGGATCCACCCGATCGATCTCTATTTCCCACAACTCTGTTTGCTTCTTCCTCACGAATCATATTGCCCATGAGTTCGTCGAAAGTGAGATCAGTATTAATAATGAAATCTGTTGCTGTTTCAACCTGATCTAAGTCAGGTCGATTACCTGATGAAAGTTCAGCGACAGCTGATTCACTTATTTTGACTACCCTGACCGAAACCGTACCATCGCGCAACGGCTGAGCATTTTCGTAAATTATTACACCAATTTCGCGCACACGTTCAAGGAAAATTTCTGCCTCTTCCGCGGCATATTCATCCCACTTCGTTAGATAACTTGACTTTTGAGCAGTTAGAAGGGTGAGAGCGGCACGTGCCTGTAGCTGAACTTTACCTGTCATAGTCCAGTCAACAAACTTCAATTGTCCTTTTGCTAGAAGAATCGCCCTGTCTTCGCGAGATGCTCCTGATGTGAGCTTTGATGCCACATATATTGACGAGCTATCGGGCAAAGTCGTCGAGGTGACAACAAATCGCATATCCCCACTAGCGATACAAAACGAGTTCCCAAGAGTTGCCTTCATTCTTTTCAGGCGTGGGTTTGACTCCAAGCTATCTTCGCCTGCCGACAAACCTTCGGAGTCGCTATTGTCCTCGTTTTCCGCCGACAGATCAGACATCACACTCGTGTTCGAATTATCCAAAAGCAAGTCTTCGATCGCAGGGCCAGCAATAATAAAAAAGTAGTTCGAACTGCCGTGCGAAAATATAGTCATTTCCTCAAGCCATCGACTTACGTCTCGATTTTTTCTACCGGTTAGTTGGTCAACTCTCTTTTCAACGTATTCATCTACCCCAACTTCGATTTCTCCCATGTCAATCACTTCGCCAGGGAAAAACTTGACACTGATCACGGCACTCCCATCTGCCGCCAGATCAGACAATTGTGCGAGTTTCGCCCGTCCGTGGCTTAGTGCTTGGTTCAGAACCTGCACACTCTGCATATTGATTGGGGCTACTCCCACCATGGTTTTACCTAAGTCAAGGTCAAACACCCCTGGGGTCACACTTGGTATCAAGTGTGATATCGGTAAAGACGATGTCCCATTCAAAAAGTGCTGCTCAAATGACACCCCATCTACTCGTCTGATTCTGGCACAGACGGTTTCCCCGGGGACATCAGTAAATTTCATTCGCCTTCTCCTAAGAATTCGAATGTGATCCCGGGAGGTAAAGGATCGGTACCACGCGCGTGACTGACAGTTTTGTGTTTGATATCTATCGACACTAAGTAATCTGCACCACCCGTCAGATCGAGTGAGAATGGATTTAGCAGTCGATGCGGCAAGGCTACTTCCATGGCTGAAGGTTGCATTACAAACTCCCACCGAGAGGTTTTAGCAAGCACTAATGACGGTTTCGTTTTGCCACAATACGGACAGGCATTATGTTGCAGAAAATAACTCATTGAGCATTCAGAGCACACCACTGATCGATCATGGGCGCGAGCAAGTTCAATAGCCCAAAAGGCCAACGACGGTCGCCGCCAAGGCTGAGTACGACCGATACCAAGAGTCTCCTGAAATAACCTAACGAGTTGCGAGGATAGAACAAGATTTCGTGGCAGTCCCCCTATTGCACAATTTGAACTGTCATCGGGGTCATCAACATACGGCATGAGACCTGCATACGCTCGTTCTTCCAAGTCCCCAGAAAGTGTTGTTGTGGCACTTTTTGCGTCCCAACCATCATTTAGTTCATCAACTGCGAGCACTCTACTGCCCATGAATGGATACAACATTGTTAGTGCTTCGAACGCCATCACCGAAAACGCCCATGCATCGGTTCGCGGACGCGACTGATCAACTGCCCGTACTACCTCTGGTGCACCATACCGCGGGGTGTAAACAGTTTCACCTCCACTGCGTCGTTCAAAACGAAGATTATCTGCGTCAATTAGCCAGACCTCACGAGAATCGACACGACTCATAAAACAGTTACGAGGAGATACATCTCCGTACACGATTCCAGCTGCGTGCAGTCGTGCAAGAACTCCAGCGCACTTTGCGAGAGTTAATAGCCGACGCTTCGTTGATCCCGAACTGGCGTAGTGCATCAGACTTAGCATTGCACGCTTATCGTGGACGCCTGCGAGCCACTTAGGAATTTGCAACTTGGCCATCTCGGTTTGCATTTGGCCAGAAAGAGTGAACTCACTAAAAGGTTCCATGTCGCCCAATAGTCGCATCACGTATCCAGGTTCATCACGAAGAACAGCAAGAGGTAGCGAAATCGGGATTCGAGATGGAATTGGCAGACAAAGCACATTCTGAAACCGTGAACGCATGTCTATATTGAGTTTGACCGCGCCGTCGGCACCAAGCGGTTGCTTAATGGCAAGATCGGGATCACTCGTACGGTGAACAACACCTTGACCACCACGGGCAAGTTCAGTAGCTAGTTGGTGACGATTTCCAAACTGGTCCACGACCTCGCGACGTCGAGAGAAATCGTGTTCACTCATCAACTTCGTCCACTCGCATTAGACAGACGATGGTCTTGTCGTCACTGTGCTTCGGAGCTGGCCAGCTCTCAAGCATCTCACGCGTACGTCTGGAAGCAGAAAGAGGTGCGAGGTTTCTGTGTGCCTCAACAAACCCAAGAATAAAACCCTCGACATTTTCGAGATCATCTGACACGCCGTCAGTACAGAGAACGATTGCCCTACATTCCGACTCACGAATGTCTAAAGTCTTCCAGGATTTTTCGTTGACGTTGGAATTAAGCGCGTTGGTAGTGTTAGTGAATCCATCATCCTTGTTCTCCGATAGAACTGAAACACAACCATCGATCTTTACCGCGGCAGCACATCCATCACCGATCATCCCGATACGAAGCAAACCATCACCGGATCGAAAAGCGTATATACACGTAGATGAGCAGTCGCGTGGGTCGAGAGGAACAACTAACTCAGTCCAACAACTCAAGACTGCCCTGGGGAAGTTCAAAAAATGTTCTCCAGAAAAAGAGTCTGCGAAGTTTCGTACGGTTGTTTTCACAGCCTGACATGCAGCGCTACTGCCAAAATCGGCATGAGACTTTGACCCGATTCCGTCGGCGACTGCGATTCCATCACACCAACCCTGATGAAATGCCAACCAAGAATCCTGATTCGGGGTCGCTGTCGATATGTGACCTGGCCCGATCACGCTCGCACCGAAACTGCGCCAGCTAAACGAAGAATTCATTATTAGAACCAGCCGTCAAGTGCCAAGAAGAAGTCTTCTGCTTCAAAAACGTTTGGGCCGATAAATTTGGGGTTGGCGTCGGCTCCAACTCGAATTGCTCGCACCGCAGTTTCGCTGAGCTCGGACCGCCACGCTCTTACGTCCTTGCGGGTCCTATCTGACCAGAATCCGTCAGAAAGGATAAGAAAGCGATCGCTGTCACTTTCGCTTTTGATTTGTGTGAGAGCATCACCGCATGCTGAGCCTCGACAGTTCAAGATTTCTGCGGGAACTTCATCATTGAGCGACCATTCAAGGATTTTTAGTTCATTGCTCCAAGTAGCGATTCTGACATTGACATCCGATAAATATCCAAGGCGAACGAACTGCCCAATTTGATTCAACAACCCACGGGCAATGAACCGTTTGCCGCCTTCGAGCATGCTCCCGGAGACGTCGCAAACAACCCAGAGATTATTCACTACCAGTAGCTATCCTCATCGTCTGGTTGCGCAGGTTGAGAGCCACCTTTATCAGAGTTTATATTTCCTGCTGGCGAGCCCACCGATTTTGGTTGCAATTTATCATCGTTCGAAGTTTTTTGCTTCGCTGGAGGCTTGAGTGTGGCATCAATCGGAATGGCGTTCGGGTCTTGAGAGTGGCTGCGTGTCACCACTGACATCGTGACAAACTTGAAGAACTTATAAATACCTTCAGCATCCTTCGCCTCGAATACAGCATGATTAGTGCCATCGACAAATCTCTCAAGCATCTGACGGCCCTCACCACTAGTTGTCTCTGACCCGATACCAAGGGCCATACGATCGCATTTAGCTGACCGCTCATTCTTAATGAAGTCTTCGAATGCGGTCACCCAATCGTCTGTTGGCAGGCCGTCTGAAACGAGAATCACAAGAGGTCGATATGCGCGAGAAGGAATCAATTGTCGGTTTTCGATCAGTGTCTTTGCAATTCCAATGGCTGCACCAAGGGGTGTGCTGCCGTCTGCGCTGAAGTTTTTAAATGTGAAGGCAGAAGCAGGTGCTGGTCCGAATACAAGTGAAGCCTGATTGGCGATTCCGCCAAACGTAATAACAGAAATAAGAAACTCATTAGTCTGCAACTCTTCTTTTGACAGAGTCCTGAGCATTTTTCCGACCGCGTCATTCAATGTGGCGATCTTCGAAACTGAGTTAGAGTTCGATGGGTCAACCGCATGCGTCATCGATCCCGAGATATCAAGCATTAGAACTACTGGTAGTGGTTTAGCCTGTGTGGTTGTGAATCTAGACGCATCAAATTGTGTAGACATACTCCGAAAACCTCCTACTCGTGTCGCTTGCCGGACACAATACCTGACTTGTCTCAAAAGTTTATATCCGCGTTAAGCGCTGACCCCTTGCCACATGGATTTACCGATGACGCCAGATTCGGCCCCGTCTCAGCGAAGTTTGGTGCAGGTGTTGATCGAGCGTGTTAATGCTCTCGAGCATTAACCATACCTTCTTCTAAATGTAGCGGATCGAAAGTTCTTCTGTAAGGACTTTGGAATGATTTCGTGAAAAGATACGGAGGCGACATTGACGAAGAAGATAATGAAATCCATTCCGTGAAATGAAATGTGAAATGAGCGTGTCGTTCAGATCTCAAGTACTCTGGCAGCTCTACCGTGCTCGAGCAGTGCTGCACAGTCGTACTTATTCCCGAAAAAAATCATTTGAGCGGGGTGAGAAGCAAGTAAAGCGACAGCTTCCAAGTTTTGTCTCATATCTAAACGCCCTAGCATCGCGTCAAACACAATGGGTCGAAAGTCTCCGTGCTTCGCTAGGTCGTCCAGAAATCTGGTTAGTGCAAAAACTAGGAGCGCACCCGAACCATGCAACCCGTTTTCGTAGAACTCCTCCGATAGGGAAGATTGGAACCCTTCTTCGTCGAAATAGATCACGGAGGCTTGATGTGTCACAAAGTCCTGTGGTTTATTTGAAAGTCTCGTTACCGAGCAACTATCTCCATTAATTTTGAAGTCCGCTTCAACCGAGTAGTACTCCCCTGCATCGTTGACGGCAAGATCACCTCTTACAGACATCAACCTGGATGGAAGATCAAAGACCCAGCAAATCGCGTTTACTAGGTAGGTCTTGCCGGACGCACTTGGCCCCAAAATACAGGTCCATGGTTCTTCGGGTTCGCTCCCGAATTCAAACCGTCTTCGGCCCGTGAGCGGACCCAAATTCTCGACCGTAAGGCTCTCAATCCAAAACCCAGAATTCACTAATCCAACTCATTTCTGTGAGGCGTGCAGTCTTAGCCCCTACTTCATCCCCATCCACCTACCAAGTTTCATTCAGCCTCCCGAATCAACCCGAACCTAGTTCACTAACCACACCTATTTTTCACCTAATGG
>Ga0194121_10006728_pt1 | contig 15291 bp, 15 predicted proteins | sample TA2MahCa50mmetaG_FD_148609 | JGI IMG/M metagenome (GOLD analysis project Ga0194121, IMG submission 148609) | Freshwater microbial communities from Lake Tanganyika, Tanzania - TA2015020 Mahale Deep Cast 50m | ecosystem: Environmental > Aquatic > Freshwater > Lake | place: Tanzania: Lake... | reverse complement strand
CAAGCGGGCCCATCGTCTCTCCCTAGACCACGGCCGAGCCTGGGAACGGCTCGGGACTGCCGGCTTGGCGCCGGTCACGGGAGATACTTTGGCGGCAAAAAACCCGACGGGCAACCCGGGGATTTTTCCGGGGCGGGCGCCCTTAACGAAGCCGCTGGCCTCGATCCTAGTGGGCCGTCATGCGCTGGACAACGTGCCCGACCAGACGGGCAAAGGGCGACTGCGGGCGAACCGGGCGCATCGTGGTCTCGGCCAGCGAAGCCTGGGCCGCCTCGGCCATGATGCGGATCTCCTCCAGCACGTCGGGCTGAAAGCGACGATCGACCAGCGTACCCGCACCGACCCGGATCATGGCAGCCATGGAACCCTCCTTCATCATGGGTTCCACTATGGCAGCCACGCCGCCGGATTTCAGTGATCCGGGTCACTGTGACGCCGGTCACGAGGGGCAGGGATTCGGCTGGTACTACTGGCGCTTAGCGATCTCAGCGAAACGGCCGCCGGTCAGGCGTTCGAGATCGGCCGGGGTCAGGCGGAACACAGCATTGGGCGTGCCCGCCGCCGCCCAGATCGTTTCGTACTGATGCAGATCGCCGTCGAGCAGCACGGCAGGCGGGACGGTGTGGCCGACCGGCGCCACGCCGCCGATGGCATAGCCGGTCTTCTGGCGCACGAAATCGGCATCGGCCCGGCCGATGGCCTCACCGAGCAGCGCCGCGACCTTCGCCTCGTCGACCCGGTTGCTGCCCGAGGCCACGACCAGCACCGGTCCGCCGCTAGCGGCGCGGAAGACCAGCGACTTGGCGATCTGCGCTACCGTGCAGCCTATCGCTGCGGCGGCATCGGCCGATGTCTTGGTGCTGGCCTCGAACTCGACCACGGCGAAGCCGGGGCCGAGAATCTCCTGCACGCGCCTGGCGGCAGCGGCTGTCGCCGGTTTCATCGCCACACCGTCACTTCAGGGCCGGCAGGCCGACGAAGCTGCCGGAATTCTGCTCGGCCAGGATGCGCATCAGATGCGCGAATCTGGTGAAGCTCGCCTGCTGGTTGACCAGCAGCACCATCACCGGGAAGCCGAACGTATGGATGCGCACCGCGGCCTGGCCGGAGGCCGTCTTCGGGTTGAGACGGGCCACGCTGCGCACGACCTCGTCGATGCTCGAGCCGTTGAAGTCGTCGCCGAACACGAAAATGCTTGTCGGCTGATCGGGCCGGTGGAAGGTCTGGATCGCCTGGGCGATGCCGGGCGCCGGGTTGCTGGCGCTGAAGATGTTCCAACCGCGCAGACGCTCGATCACCACCGCGCGGCGGGCCGGCGTGTCGGGGATCCATTGCCCGGCGTAGGACGGAAACATGTAGGTACCCTGGTCGTTGAGCACCTGGATGCCCTTGACCCGAGGATAGGAGTTGAGAACCTCCTGCATCTTGCGCACGACCAGCGGCCAGGCGCCCTGCTGCATGCTGCCCGAGGTGTCGATGACGAAGATGATGTACTCGCTGTCGACCGGGATCCCGCCGATCGCGGCGTTGGGGTCAGGCGGCTTGTATTCCGCCTGGCTGGCCAGCCGCTTCATCTCCTCGCTCAGGCTCTGCTGCACGGCGCGCAGCTGCTCTTCGGCCCGGATACTGGCTTCGGCGCCGGCCAGCGCCGTGCCCTGCTGACGCTGCGCACGCTCGAATTCGCCGCCCAGCACGGTGAGACGCTGCTGCAGTTGGGCCAGCTGTCGCTTTTTGGCCTCGAGCTCGCGCACCAGCGTCTGGTGCTCGCCGGCCAGGGCCTCGCGCGTCGTGGTGCTGGCCTCTACCTGCCCGCGCACGTTGCCGGATACCTGCTCCACGGCCTGCCGCTGGGTGGCGATGACCACGACCAGCAGCACGATCATCGCGCCGAAACCGCACGAGATCACGTCCAGAAAGGACAGGCTGAAGAGCTCGACCTCGCGCCGACGCGGCTGCTTCATGGCCAGTCCCGCGACGGCGTAATGAACGACCCCTGGGTCGAGATGGCGAGCTGCCAGAAGGCCCCGGCCGCCGTCGGATCGCCTTCCATGGGCAGGAGCAGCGTATTGATCGGGATGCCCCTGCGCAGGCTGCGCACGGCGTCGGTGAACAGCGCCTGTCGATCGTCGGCCGAAACCAGCCGGCCGCTCTCGATCGCCCGGCCCTGGGTGGGCAGACCGTCAGTGATCAGGATAACGCTATCGGGCGGCGGTTCGAGCCTGTCGATCACGGCGAAAGCGCGGTGCAGGCTGGTCCCGCCGATGGGCCCAAGGTCACGCGCCGCGACCAGGGCGGCGCCGAGCTGCTTGGTGTCGTTGGTGCTCAGCCATTTGCCGTCGCTACCGGCGACCAGCGGCTTGGCATCGGTGCTGAACTGGTAGATCTGCACCTGCTTGTCGGGGCGCAGATTGGCGGTCAGCCAGTGCAGCGTGCGCACCGTGCGCTGCCATTTGGGTGCGGTGCGCCGGACCTCCGGGGGCTGCAGCTTCCAGCGCACGACATTGACCACGGTCTCGTCGAGCATGCTGGCCGAGGAATCGACCAGGATCAGTGTGCGTTCGCCGCCGAGCTTGAGGCCGGTGAGATACTGGCGCTGGCCGTCGCCGGTGAAGCCCACCGGCCGCTTGCCGCCGTCCCATTGCTGACTTGCCTTGGTACGCAATTCGGCCAGGGCCCGCTCCAGGGCGGCGCTCTGCGCCCGCAGACTGGCGATCGAGGCCTGTGCTGCCTGGGTGCGGGCCTCGGCGTCGTCGGCCCGCCGCGCAGCCTCGCGGATGCGGCCCTGCAGAAGCCCGATCTCCGCATTGATCTGCACCTGCTGCTGCTCGACCGCGGCGATCTCCAGGCCGCGCCGGGCAAGCTCCTCGCGGGCGAACTCCTCGAGCGCCGTGGCACGCGCCAGATCGGCAGTCAGATCCTGCGCCGGCACGGCGCGCTGCTTGACTGCGGTCGCGGTGACGATGACGAAGAGCAGGATGATCGCGCCGAAGCCGCAGCACATCACGTCCATGAAGGAGACGAGATTGACGGACTCCCGGCGGCGGGCCACGGCCATGTCGGGACTAGGCCTGCAGCCGGCGCACGAGCCAGTCGTCGCAGTAGCGGCGTGTATCGAGCACCAGCTGCTCCTGCGCCGTCTGCAGATGGTGGATGACGAACATCAGCACCATGCTGATCAGCAGCGCGACCAGGGTCGAGTTGAAGGCCGTGCCCAGGGCGTCGACCACGCCGGCCGTGTCGCCGGCGATCGCCTTGTTGATCTGGGTTAGCGCGCCGCCGATACCACGCACCGTGCCGATAAAACCGAGCGAGGGGATGGCCCAGGCGATGTAGCGGATGATCGACAGGTCGGAATCCATGCGGCCCGCTTCCGCGTCACAGACCGTGTGCACGACGCTCGAGGCGTCCTGCACGCTCCTGGTGGCCGCGAAGCGGTCGATGGCGGCCAGGATGGCCCGCGGCAGCAGGTAGCCCTGCTCGGCCGCCGGCAGGCGCTCGCGGATCAGCGACGAGATCTTCTGCGCGCTGTCGAGCGTGACGGGTGTCCCCTCGGGCAGACCGACCAGGTCGAAGTCGAGCTGCCGGCGCTGGCGGCGGGCGGCCACCGCCTTGTAGCCGAGGATGGCCAGCGCCCAGAACATCAGCACGACGCAGGCTTCCTGCTCGTAGTCGCGCAGGATGACGAAGATCGACTGCGGGATCTCGTAGCTCGGGTCGAGACTGGCCTTGGCCCGCTCGCTGAGCTGATAGGCCTCCGCACTCGGCCGTACTACCGCCACGTAGTAGCCGTGCACCAGGATGAAGGAGGCGAGCAGCGCAAAGACCTGGAAGACGAGCTCAGTCGGGAACAAGCGGCGCATCGGCGTCTCGTCTCAGATGTCGTTGGGAAAAGAGACTTTGCGGCCGGAGGACACGTCCTCGCTCGGCCGGAAGGGGCGTGGCGGCGGCGTGCTGGCGGCAGGCGGTTTGGCTTCGCTGGTCGCTGGCTTAGGTGGTGGCGGCGCCTGCTGCGCTTCCGCCGCGGTGCTCCAAAGCAGCAGGATCGCCGCCGCCAGCAGCAGCTTACGGTTTGGCATCGACATATCTCACCACCCTGAACCCAAGATCGTCGCGCGGCTTCTCGGCGTAGTCACGATAGGACAGGCGCAGCTCCGTGGCACTGCCGCTGCGCCAGCTCGCCCCCTTGATCACATGAAAGCGCCCGCCGGCCGGCCCGCTCGGATCGACGCGCGCCGCACCGCCCGGCGCCGGCACGTCGTAGAAATCGTGGCACCACTCGGCAACGTTGCCGCCCAGATCGTAGACCCGCGAGGCATTGGGCGCGAACTTGCCCACCGGTGCGGAGGCCGGAAAGGCGTCAACATAGCCCGGGATGGCGAAGGGCAAGTTACTGCCGTCATGGGCGAAATTGCCGCTTTCCCGGGGCGGCGGCAGGCTGTCGCCCCAGGAGTAGAGGCGCGGCTGGTCGGCCGGACGCTGCCCGGCATCGTAGCGCGCCACGAATTCCCATTCGGCCTCGGTCGGCAGGCGATAACCGCCGCCTAGCGGCGTCACCGCAGCGATCTTGCCGTCCTGCTCCCGGTAGGCGGGCGGCAGACCTTCCTGCTCGCTTAGCCAATTGGCGTAGCGGGCGGCGTCTTCCCAGGAGACGTTCACGGCCGGCTGATCGTCGCCGTTGAGGCTGGTCGTCTGGTAGAGGCCGGAATTGTGCGCGGCGCGGAACTTGCGGAACTCGGCGTTGGTCACTTCCTTCTCGCTCATCAGGAAAGAGCGCCTGAGCTCCACCGGATACTCGACCTCATTGGAACGCCTTGCCGCATCACGGCGTGGTGCTCCGACATTGAAGCGCGCCGGTGTGGCGATATAGATCAGCACCAGCTTCTGCCCGGCCTTGGTCGTCAGATCCTTGGTGCGTTCCCTGAGCGCCTCTCCGTCGGTCTTCAGCGTCACGTCGAGCCGCCGGGCGACGCCGCGCTGCGGCGTCAGTGTCGTTTTGTAGGTCTCGTAACCGGGGAGCGCGATCTCCAGCACCTGCGGCACGGTTTGCAACGACAGACGCTGGGTGGCGCTGCCTGCCGGCTGGCCGTTGACGCTCAGCGTCGCCCCCGGCGGGTTGGTGGTGAGGAAGACCGTGCCAAGTTCCGGCGGCAGCACCAGCGACAGCCTCGTGGTGCCACCACCCTCGACCCGCACGCTGCGCGCTGCACTCTCGTACCCGGCTTTCGACAGCGTGAGCAGATAGTCCCGCTCGCCGACCAGGGCGAGTGAGAGCGGCGTCTGGCCGCGGAACTGACCGTTGATCAGCACCTGCGCGCCGGCGGGATCGGAACGCAGGGCAAGCGTGCCGTCGATCCGCTCGAGCTCGACGGCAGGCAGTGTCGCCGACTGTCCCGCTCGGACCTCGATCGTGCGCATCGCCGGTTTCCAGCCGTCTTTGGTGAATTCGAGGGTGTGCGGGCCCTGTAGCGCCTCGAACGCAAGCGGCGCCTCGCCGATGTCGCTGCCGTCCAAGCGGACCCGAGCCTTGTCGGGCAGCGTGCTGACTGCAAGCCGGCCCCAGGCCGGCTGCAGCGCGATCTCCAGCGTCTGCAGCTTGCCGACTCCCTCGATCGTCAGCCGCTGTGCTGCCGGGAGATAGCGTTCCGCGGTTACCCGGATCTCGCGTTCGCCGGCGTCGACGTCGAGAGTCGCCGGGCTTGTACCGCTCTCGATTCCGTCGACGAACAGCTTCGCGCCCTCGACCGGCGGCGTGGTGACACGCAGCTTCCCTGGTAGCTTCTGCAGCTCGGCGCTGAGCGTCGCCGCCTGGCCATAGGGCACCCGGACACTCTGCTGGAGCGGCTTGTAACCCTCGCGCTCGGCCTCCACGACATAGCTACCGGGAAACACCAGGTAGCGGTCGCCGAACGGCACCGCCGGCAGCAGGCCGCGTATTGATAGGCTTTCAGCCTCGGGCGTCACCTGCACGCGCAGCGGAGAAGCGGCAATGACGTAGGCGACGCCCGCCAGGAGCACGGCGAAGACCGCCAAAGCAATGCGCGCCGGTGACAGGCCGCCAGACGGCTTGCCGCCGCCGGCAAAGCGCTGCCCGAAGCGCTGAGACTGCTCCGACTCCGGTGCGCTACTCATCGGATCGGCTCCGTGCACTGGATGGTCACCGGCCGCTCTGCCGTCTCCGACGAGACTTCGAAGGTCACCCGTACGTCACGATACCCGGGACGCGAGCCGACGGCCACATAGCGGCCGGGCGGCAGCTCGAGGCGCCGGCTCTCGAAGGTGCCAAGCGTACCGACACGCTGCACGGTGATCTCGGTATTGCGGTCGGAACGCAGCAGCACCGGCAGCGGTGTCCGCGCCGCCGCCTCCAGCTGTGCCAGTCTCTGGCGCTTGCCGGAGAGGACCGGGCCCTCAGCCTCCGCCGCAACGCTCTCCGCGAGAAGCGCGCGGGCATGGGCAAGCGGATCGGCGGATTGCAGCCGCGCCGGATCGGCGAGATAGGCATCGATCGCCGCGTGCAGTTGCGCCAGTCGCTGGGCGTTCTCGCGCCCGCGCACGGCGAAAGACGCCGTGCGGTCGACCGCGAGTGCCTGGTCGTAGAGCTTCACGGCGTCGACCCATTTTTCCTGGCGCTCCAGACCGGCCGCCTGGTCACGCAGCCGCTCGAGTGCGGCAAGCTGCGTGACGGCGTCGACGCGCTGTCGCAGATCGGCCAGCTCCGGCCCTTGCGGATTGGCCCGGCGTGCCCGCTCATAGGCCGCTTCCGCGGCGCGGGCATTGCCGTCGGCGAGCCGAGCCAGCGTTTCGGACAGGGCACTGCGATATTCGGCAGCGGCCAGAGCCGCCTCGACCCGGCGCAAGGGGGCGCGGACACCCTCGAACTCAGGATCGAGGGAAGCGGCCTCGCGATAGGCGGCACGCGCCCGGGCGAGTTCGCCCGCGGCTTCGGCGCTCTCGCCCTGGCGGAATGCCGCCACCACCTGCGGTAGCCTGCGGACCCGCTCCAGCAGTGCCCTAGCTTGCGGATCGCCGGGTGTGAGTGCCGCGGCGATTTCGAGATGACGCAGCGCCGCCGCCGCGTCGAGTGCCGCCAGCGCCGCACGACCCTCCGTCTGAGCGTGACGCAGGCGCTCCGGCTTGCTCTCGGCCAGCCGGTCCAGTGTTTCAATGGCCTGCTGCAACAGCGGTCGCGCCTCGCGATACTCCTGGCGATCCAGATGCGAGGTAGCCCGGACGATCGCCTCCTCGGCGGTGGACAGGCTGACGCCCTGGTGACGATCGCGTCCCCATTGACGGACGCCGTCGCCCTCCAGCCGCGCTACGCGCCGCAACATCTCCGGCACCAGCGCCTCCGCTTCCGCGCGCGACGCATCGGGCGCCGGTGGAGCCGGTGCCTCGGCGCGGGGTGCAGGTGTTGCTGGCGGCGCAGCCGATGGGGCGCCGGGGCGCGGCGCTCTCACGAAGTCTGGGAGGCCGAAGGCCACGAACAGCGCCGTACCGGCCAGTGCCGCGGCGGCCACCACGACCGTTAACGCCGGACGCTTTCTGCCATAGCCGGGGCGCAGGCCAAAGCCGGAGGCTTCCGGTGATTCCGGCATGGCGGATTCCGCTCGAGACTCGCGGTCGGTCAGCTGCTCGGCGTGCCCGAGGTCGAGGTCATGGGGGTAGTCTCGTTGTCGCGCAGCCCCTTCAGCACCTCGCGCCACTTCTGGAACTTCTCTTCGACCGTGCCACGCAACTCGACGGTCTGGCCTTCGACCTCGACGACGGTCGGCTTGACGTCGCTGGCCAACGAATTGCCGAGCTCCTCGAGCGCTGCCTTGTGCATGCTGACTTCAGCCGAGGCCTGCTCCGAGGCCTTCATCGCGGCCTGTACGGCGTAGGCAACGGCAACCGTGGCCACCGCTACGCCGGCGGTGGTGCAGTTGTAGCAGCTGCCCCCACGATTCTGCGAGGCCACCGCTGCGCCGGCCAGAACGCCAAGCACGCCAATCGCCACGGCCTTTGCCTGCTCCTCGTTCTTCACCCGATCGGTCTCACGGATGGCATGGATCTCCTTGAGCCGCGAGCCGCGCCACTGCGTGTAGGCGCCACTGACACCGCGGGCCAGCCCGTCATACTGCTGGTCGAGCGTGTCGACGAGGAGCTCCTCGCGCGCCCGGATCCTGTTGACGCGCTGCACGATCGGGTCTTCCTCGGACGGAAGGCGCGCTACCGTATAGGTAGGATTGCGCGTACTCGCGAGCCGGCCGGAGTTCATGAAGGCGATCAGCCGCTGCAGATCACCCTGCGGCGCGGCCTCCTCCTGGCGCTGGAGATACGCCTGGTATGTTTCAGGCGCGAACTCGGTGCCGAAACGCAGATCGGCCACCTTGCGGAGTGAGGAATTGTCTTCCGGCTTGAGGGTCTTTCTATATGCCGCAACGTCATTGGCAATCCGGTTGTAGAGATTCTGGTACGGGTCGACGCCACCCTGCTCCGCCTTGCGGTAGGCCGCGCTGTCGATGACGCTCTCGTACTCCTTGCCGAACCAGGGCACGCCGGCAGCGTCCTTGACGTCGATCCTGAGCTTGAGGATCTCGCCATCCGACTCGAGGATCTGCCCCGAGACGACGACCTCGCCCTCGCGCATGCCCTTGGGCACGACGCGCACCGAGCCCCAGTGGCCAGAGCGCTGCATGGTGTTCTTGAGCTGCACCGGGATGTAGTAGGCCTCGGCGCTGCGGATCTCCGGCGACAGCCCCCGGGAGAGGTTGGGATCCTCGGGGAGCGCGCCGGCATCGAAAGCCTCGATACGCACCGACAGCAGCTCGGCGTCGCTGGGCGGCTTGATCGGGCGATCGATAGCGGTGTCGGCGTTCGACAGGGTGCGGGTCGGATAGTTGCTGGCGCAAGCGCCAAGCCCGGCGGCGAGGACACAGACGGCAAGGATCCGGAACAGGCGGGTCGCGGCACTCATCTCTTTCCCTCTTTGTATTTCCGGTATTCGTCCCAGAGCTTCTCCTTGAGCACAGGGTCGGTCTCTTTCTCCGCTGCCTCGCGCAGCTGGCGTGCCACGACATCGTCGTCGCTGCCGCCATCGCTCGGCGCCTGGCGCTGGGCGCTGCGGCCGCCAGCCGACCCGCTGGGACGCGACGCGCCCGTCGAAGCTGTCGAAGCCGGACGTTCCCCGGCAGCGCCAGCCTGGCCCTCAGGGGATTTGCTGCCGCCTTCCGGGGGCGGCGGCCCCCAGGTCGAGCCGGGGGCGGCACTCGATGCGCCGCCGCCGGAGGCTGCGCCACCGGCCCCGGTGCCGCTGCCGGTGCCGCTTGACGACGCGCGGCTGCCGACCGTGCTTGCCTTCTGTCTGATGTCTTGCTGCCGCTTCTGCAGGGAGTCGTCGATATCGCCCTCGAGCTGGTCGAGACGCGCCTGCAGCGCGGCGCGCTTCTCCTCCTCCGTCTGCACGGCGGCCGGCGCAACGATGACCGCGATGCGCTCCTCGGGCCCGACGCGGACACACTCGAAATCACGAACGGCTTCTTCACCGCCCAGACGGCGTACCGTCTCACACTGCTCGAGCACGCGCAGGCGCAGGCTTGCCACGAACCCGGCATATTCCTGGGCATCGGCCGCGGAGATCTTGGCCGCGCCGCGCGCCGCGCGATAGGCGGCATCCTCGCGCTTCCATTCGTCGATGCTGAGACGCAAGGTTTCCATAGCGCCGGCAAGCCCAGGGTTCTGCGCCGCCGCGGGCAGCGCGACAGCCAGCAGACCGACGGTCAAAACCGAGCGCAAAATCCTCTGCACGGTCTATCCCCGTAACCTAGGCCAACCTCAACCGATATTATCGGCAATCCGGCGCCAATGCGCGCGCTAGCCGTATCATAAACGGTCAAAGCAGGCCCGTTATTCGCCCCCGCCAGCCGTAGCGGTATCTGTCGGTCGACTGCCCTTGCCGCGCTAATTGCTTCAAGCCTAAAGTAATTTTGACAGGGGAGAGAGAGTTGAGCCTACAGCCGCAGGCAGGCGCGCCGATCATCGCCTTTCGCGATGTGGAGGTCGCCTTAGGGAGCGACCGTATCTACGAGCGGCTCAACCTCGAGGTCCATCCGGGCGAGTTCGTCTGCATCCTCGGCCCCTCGGGCTGCGGCAAGTCGACCTCGCTCAGGGTCATCGGCGGGCTACTGGAAATCGCCGGCGGCGAGGTGACGATCAACGGCCGCCCGCCGCAGCAATCCTGGCCGGACATCGCCTTCGTCTTCCAGTCGCCGCGGCTGGTCCCCTGGCGCACGGCGCTGGGCAACGTGCTGCTCGGCACCGATCTGCGTTTCGGCGGTGCGCGCGATGGCCGCGAGATGCGCGCCAAAGAGCTGCTGACCCTGGTCGGCCTGGCCAATGACACGCACAAATATCCCTCGATGCTTTCGGGCGGCGAACGCCAGCGCGTGGCCATCGCCCGGGCGCTGGCCGTCGATCCACAGATCGTGCTGATGGACGAGCCCTTCTCCGCCCTCGATCCCAACACCCGCCGCCGCCTGCGCGCCGAGATGGAGCGCATCTGGCAGACCACCGGCAAGACCGTGGTCTTCGTTACCCACGACGTCGAGGAGGCGTTGCAGCTCGCCGACCGCATCGTCGTTCTGTCCAACAAGCCGACCCGCGTGGTCGATGTGATTTCCCTCAAGCTGCCGCGCCCGCGCTCGCTCGCCCACGCCGATCTGGTGCAGGAGCGAAGCCGCCTGATGGCGATGCTGGGTGCCAGCGAAACAACTACCGAAACAGGAGGAGCATCATGAAGCGACGCACAGCCCTCAAGCTGCTGGCCGCCCCGGCCCTGCTGACCCTGACCCGCCCGGGCTTTGCCCAGGCCAAGGAGAAGATCACCTACGCCTATCTGCTCGACCCGGCCTATGACGCAGTCACCTGGGCGATGACGAACGGCAAGGTGACGTCGGACAAAATAACCGTCGAGGCGCGCGGCCTCGCCATCCCGCAGCTCATCCAGGCGACCTCGGCCAAGCAGTACGACGTCATCATGACGGCGGTGATCGCCATCCCACCGGCGATCGGGCGCGGCCTCGACCTGCGGGTGATGAGTGCCGCCCTGCAGCAATCGCCGGCCGGCGAAGGTGGCGGCATCTGGGTCAAGGCCGACAGCCCGCTCAAAGAGGCGAAAGACCTCAAGGGCAAGACGCTCGGCTCCTACGGCCTACGCTCGACCGGCTACACCCAGGTGCGTTTCGCCCTCCAGTATAAGCACGGGCTCAACGCCGCGCTCGAGGGCGGCGACGTCAAGCAGATCGAGATCCAGGCGCCCAACCTGCCCGGCGCCCTGGCCGCCGGCCAGATTGACGCCGCCACCCTGATCCACAGCCAGGCCTATCGCGCCAAGAAGTCCGGTGAGTTCCGCAACATCGTGGAGACCGGTCGCGACAACATCGACACCTACAAGATGCGCTTCGTCAGCGCCGTCAACGTCGCCTATCCCGAGCGGCTGGCGCAGAAGCCGGAGGCCTACCGCGAGTTCAACCGCCTGTTCCGCGAATCCGCGCGCTACGTCTTGGCCAACCAGGCCGAGGTCTTCGGCGCCGTCGGCCGGCAGAGCAACCTCGATAGTGAATTCTTCGAGTGGTGGTTCGGCAGGAGCTCCGATGTGCCGGCGATCTTTGACGAGAGTCATGCCCAGGCGGTCATGAAGCTCTACGAGCTGTCGAAGGATATGGGCATGATCCAGAGCTTCCCAGACATCCGCACCCTGGTCTGGGAGCACGCGCTGCGCTCGTGAGCAGCGCTAGCGCCTCGGCAGTCGACAGCGCCTGGCGCGGCACCCTGCCGCGCCGGGCGGCGGCGCACCTCTTCACTCTCCTGTTCCTCGCCGCCTGGGCTGCCGCATCGCTTGTCGCGCCATCTTATCTGCTGCCGGGCCCGGTCGAGGTGGCGGCGCGTCTCTGGGGTTTCGCCACCAGCGCTCGCGATCTCGGCCATGTCCTCGCCTCGCTGCGTCATGTCGGCATCGCGATTGCCGTGTCTTTCGTCATCGGCTCGCTGCTGGCGTTGATCCCTTACTACCGGCCCGAGTTCCGCTTCGCCATCGAGCGCCGGCTCGGTCCCTTCCTCAACGCCTTCTCCGGCGTCGGCTGGACCCTGCTCTCCGTCATGTGGTTCGGCATCGGCCCCGGCACGGTGATCTTCGCCATCAGCGCCGTGCTCATCCCGTTCGCCCTGGTCAACATGGCGGCGGGGCTGGCCAATCTCGACCGCGAGACGCTGGAGATGGCGCGCAGCTTCACCCGCCGGCGCCTGCCCGTCTTCCTGCGCATCGTCGTGCCCTCGCTCTACCCCTTCATCTTCGCCACCCTGCGCATCATGTTCGGCGTCGCCTGGAAGGTGACGCTGACCGCCGAGCTCTTCGGCGGCAGCAGCGGGCTCGGCTACCTGATCAACCTCGCCCGCCAGGAATTCGACACCGCCACCATCATGGCCGCTATCGTCATCATCATCGCCTTCGTGCACGGCGTGGACCGGCTGGTCTTCGCTCCGCTGCAGAACATCCTGTCGCGCCACTATGCAACCTGACTCCACCCGCGCCATTGTTCCGCTGCCGCACCGCCTGATCGGCGAAGGGCTGGTGGTGCTGGCCCTGGTGGGCTGGTGGCTGATGGCGAGACGGCTGCCGGAATTCATCCTGCCCAACCCGCTGTCGGTCGCGCGGCGGCTGATCGACCTCTTCATCACCCCCGACTTCCTGCAGCACACCCTCGCCTCGACCTGGCGGGTCGTCGTCTCGGTGATCGCGGCACTGCTCATCGGCGGCGGCCTCGCTTTCCTCGCGGACCGCGTCCCGGTGCTGAGGGCCGTGGTCGACGAGCGCATCAAGCCGGTGCTCAACTCCTTCCCCTCGATCGGCTGGGCGATCCTCGCCGCCATCTGGTTCCCACCCGGCGATTTCGGGGTGATCTTCGTCGAGGTGGCGATCCTCATTCCCTTCTGCCTGATCAATATCGGCGAGGGATTGCGGGCCATCGACCGCGAGCTCTTGGAGATGGGCCACAGCTTCACCCGCAAGCGGGCGCGCATTCTCTGGCGGCTGACCCTGCCGCTGCTCATTCCCTATGTGCTTGCCGCGCTGCGCATCGCCTACGGTATTGCCTGGAAGATCGCGCTGGTCTCGGAGCTGCTGGGTGCGCCTAGCGGCCTCGGCTATCTCATGCTGCGCGCCCAGACGGCCGCCGACAGCCCGACCTTTCTCGCCACCTGCTTTGCCATCGTGGTGATCTTCGTGGCCGGCGAGAAGCTGGTGATCGTGCCGCTGGAGCGGCGCTTTGCTCAACGTTAGAGACCGAGGGAGGAACTTATGGTGATGACCGCAAGCCGCGACGATCTCGTGGTACGCACGGAAGGCGGTGCGTTGCGTGGCCAGCGCGAGAACAATCTGCTGGTCTTCCGCGGCGTTCCCTATGCCGCGCCGCCTGTCGAGGCGTTGCGCTTCCAGCCGCCGCTTCCGTTCAAGTGGCACGGCACGCGCGAGGCGACCGCAGACGGCCCGATCGCGCCGCAAGGGCGCTCGCGCCTCGCCCATATCATGGGCGATTTCGAGCGCAAGCAGAGCGAGGACTGCCTGACCCTCAATCTGTGGACGCCGGCCGCCGACAACGGCAAGCGGCCGGTGATCGTCTGGATCCATGGCGGCGCCTATTCGAGCGGCGCCGGCTCGCTGCCCTGGTACTCGGGCGAGACCTTCGCCGCCAACGGCGATATGGTCGCCGTCGCCATCAACTATCGCCTGGGTGCGCTCGGCTTCCTCTACATGCCCGGCATCAGCGGCGGCAATCTCGGCCTGCTCGACCAGCAGGCCGCGCTGCGCTGGGTGCGCGACAACATCGCTGCCTTTGGCGGCGATCCGGCCAACGTCACGGTGGTCGGCCAGTCGGCGGGCGGGGGCTCGATTGCGGCGCACATGGCCATGCAGCCCAAAGGCGGGCTGTTCCGCCGCGCCATCCTGCAGAGCGCGCCGTTCGGCCGCATCTCGCGTGCGCCGAAGGATGCGCAGCGCATCGGCGGGCGTTTTCTCGAGGTGCTGGGCCTGAAACCTGAGGAGGCCGCGCGGCTCAAGACCCTGCCGTTCGAGAAATTCCTCACCGCCCAGGGCGAGCTCGGGCGCCTGGAAAAGAAATTCGCCGACGCGGCGGCACCCTTCGGCCCGGTGATCGACGGCACGGTCATCCCCGGCGACATCGCCGCTTCGCTCAAGGCCGGCGCCGGCGGCGACATCGACGTGATGATCGGCACGACGCGCGAGGAGATGGCTGCCTTTTACGGCGCCGACAAGGAAGTACAGAACGCCGCAGAGGAGCAGGTGCTCGACGTCTTCCGGCGCTTCTTCAAGGACGACGCCAGGGCCTATTACGACGATGTGCGCCGGACCCGTGCCTCGCGTAGCTCTGCCGCGATTCTCGGCGAGCTCTACTCCGACCAGGTCTTCCGCCTGGGCAGCCTGCGCTTCGCCGAGTGGCGGGCACCGACGAAGAAGCCCGCTTATGTCTTCCAGTTCGACTGGCAGTCACCGTCCGGCTTCGAATCCTGCCACTGCCTGGAGATCCCCTTCGTCTTCGACAATTTCAGCCGCTGGCCGGACGCGCCGATGCTGCGCGGCGCCAAGGCGGACGAGACCGCCGGCCTCGCCAAAGCCATGCACGCCGCCTGGATCGCCTTCGCGCGCTCGGGCGATCCCAATCATGCCGGCATGCCGCGCTGGCCGGTCTACGGCCCCAAGGACCGCATGACCATGCGCTTCGACACGGTGATCGGCCCGGTCAGCGACCTCGCCGGCCTCGGCTGGCGCAAACCCTGGCCGGAATAGACGCTACTCCTCGATCTCGCAGCCCAGGCGCTTGAGCGAGGCGTCGACCCAGGCGCGGTCGCTCGTACCCGCCTGGATGGCGGCCATCTGCTTCTCCTCGGCCTCGTTCTTCTTCCACGCCGCGGCGAGGATGCCTTCCGCCTCGTCGTAAGGCAGGCAGAGGAACCCGTCATCGTCGCCGACGATCAGGTCGCCCGGCTCGATGACCATGCCGCCGATGGCCAACCTGGTGTTGATCTCACCCGGGCCGTCCTTGTAGGGGCCGCGATGGCTCACGCCGGCGGCGAAGACCGGATAGTCGTGGCTCCTGATCCAGCCGTAGTCGCGTACGGCGCCGTTGATCACCACCCCGGCCAGGCCGCGCTTCTTCGCATGGCTGAGCATCAGCTCGCCGACCAAAGAATTGGTGAGATCGCCGCCGGCGTCGACCACCACCACGTCGCCCGGCTCGG
>Ga0194121_10006723_pt1 | contig 15300 bp, 18 predicted proteins | sample TA2MahCa50mmetaG_FD_148609 | JGI IMG/M metagenome (GOLD analysis project Ga0194121, IMG submission 148609) | Freshwater microbial communities from Lake Tanganyika, Tanzania - TA2015020 Mahale Deep Cast 50m | ecosystem: Environmental > Aquatic > Freshwater > Lake | place: Tanzania: Lake... | reverse complement strand
GCCTTAAGAGCACTTACCAAAGATTCAGAAGCACCCTCTAAAAAAATTGAAGAAAGTAATGATTGATAGTGTGCTTGTGCTGCTTCATATTGTACTAATGCACCCTGTACACCCATAAGGTGAGCAACACCTTCTGAAACAAGCAACAGTACAAGAAGAGGAAGAAACATACAAATGAAAAGAATACTCGCAATCGTTTTCAAATGCAATTGGTATAGTTTCCAAGAAGAAGTAAGTAACGAGCGAAACGTCATTGTACTTTCACCATAAAGAGCATACAAAGAACACCTATTTAAACCCCTCGCCTATAGAATGAAAGATGATCATCATCCATAGTACCCCCACGCTTTCTTCAACCAGTCCCGAAGCATTTACGCTCCATGAAAAGTCTTGGATAGGTGAAAAAGTACAAAATCGCATCGAATATATGCCAGTAGAAGCACTTTTTCTTCTAGAGAGAAGAAAAGCAAAGATAGAAAGTACAAAATCTCTCTCTCACACGCAACTTATTACTAAACTCAAGAAACAAGATAAACATATTCTCACCACCTACGCAACTTATCAGGATCTTCGTACCAAAGGATATATTGTAAAGTCCGCTCTCAAATTCGGAGGAGATTTTAGAGTCTACGAGAAAGGCACCACACCTGAAACAACGCACGCAAAATGGATTGTGCATACATTTCAAAGTACGCAAAAAACAGACTGGCATAACATCGCAGCAAAGCTCCGTGTCACCCACGCCACTAAGAAAGCATTCCTCATCGCCCTTACTGACCGAGACAATTCTGTTTCTTATTACGAAATGAACTGGCAACGTACCTAACCCTTTATTTCACAATATACACAATATCAGGGAAGAATATAACATCTTTTATACTCTCAAACTTAATTAAGAAGATGATTAACGCAGAGAAAGTAACTGAAATAAAATCCCTGATCATGGCTTTTGTTCAAGCTCGCGGTCCAAGCCTTCCCGTTCATATTGCTCGAGATGTCACAATCGATCCACTTTTCGCCTCAGCTTTTCTCTCTGAACTCTTTCGCGAACATAAACTTCGCATGTCTCATCTCAAGGTAGGAAGTACTGCCCTCTATTTGCTTCCCGGACAAGAGCAACAATTAGAAAATTTCACGCACTATCTTAATCAACGTGAACAAGAAGCTTATCATCTCATCAAAAAAGCGGGGCTTATTGCACATCACCAACTCAACCCCATTATGCAAGTTGCCATCACCCATATTCCTGATTTTGTTCAATCACTTGAACAACAAGGAGTCAAATATTGGCATTATGCATTTCTTCCAGCCGAAGAACTCAACACAAGACTCAATCAACTCACCAAACCGACCATTAAAGAATCGTATCTTGAAGAACCTGAACAAAAAAAGGAACTTCTTCCTTCACCCAGTAGTTCACTTGCCGATATCAAACAAGCAATTGTAGAACAAGAAACTGCCTTCAAAGCAATACAACAAAAACCCCGAAAAGTAAAACAACCAAAACAAAAAGCTCCCCCTCAGTCACTCCCCACCTCTCTCTCATTCTCTCCTCAACCAGAGCAACTGAAACCCCTCTTACCATTTACTCAAATAAGTAAAACATTCCTCGAAAGCAAGCACTTTCAATCAATCAACATACAAAAAGAAGAGAAAAAAGAATGCCAAATACAAGCAACAAAGGAAACAATTACCTATACAATTCTAGCTAAAAACCGTAAAAAACTCCAAGAAACCGATCTCCAAGAAGCAATCACCCTTCTCCAATCAAATCGCACCCCCCTTATCCTTATCTTCCAAGCGCCGTTAGATAAAAAAGGCCTTGCTCTCCTCGAGCCCTGGAAGAACCTCATTCAGACTCTTTCTTTGACATAACCTTTAAATACCATTTTTCCACCACCTAGACATGGGAAGAATCAAATCATTGATGGTAAAGCGTGCAGCTAAGCAAATCAATGCACAAACCACCACGTTTACTGAAGGATATGAACATAATAAGAAACTCTTAGGAAAAGGCCTCCTTCCAAGTAAATCAATACGAAACAAAATTGCAGGATACATTGCTCGTATGAATAAAATGAAACGCCTTTTCTCTGAACGTGAAGCTCGTAGACTTGCTCGTGAAGAAGAAAAGAAAGCAAAATTAGCTGAAATTGCAGCAAAAATGCAATCCCAAGATATCCAAGCTGCCTAAGAACCTAACAAATAATTTTTCTCTAGCATATTTCTTTTTTTTAATGGCTGTAGAGAGAATCGAACTCTCGACCCCTGCCTTATGAGAGCAGTGCTCTACCACTGAGCTACACAGCCGTAGCAAGCAACGGGGAAGCGTTTATAAGGTTTTCAGCCCATCCCTTTTTATGGCACTTGAAACAGTAGTGAGTGAAGTCACGGGAATTGTCCGTTGGCTCCAAGCACTAGGTATTTTACTCGTAGGATATGTCGTCTTTGAAATCATCACTTTTTATATCAACATTCGCAGATATCGTGAACTTCTCAAAATCAAAGAGGATATGATACGTATTGAAAAGAAGATTGACAAATTAGGAAGAAAGTAAAATCTAAACTTTCGTGAAAAATCGTATCCCGTCTCCATCCTTTCGCGGAATCAAATGTAAATGTGCATGCGGTACCACTTGCCCCGCAGGTTCTAAATTATTCATTATCACGTTAAACCCATCTCCAAGTTTCTTATCAAGCAACGAAGAAGCAACTGCTTTCGTAAAGGTCAAAAGTTCAGAACCCCAATTGTCAGGCAAATCAAATAATGTAACAAAATGTTGTTTAGGAATAATCAACACATGTCCTGGAGCAACAGGATGTGCATCTTTCAAAGCAATAAATCGATCACTCACTCGTATAACCTCTCCTTTTACTTCCCCAGCAATAATCTTACAAAAAATACACGAATTCATTATTTCTCATCACTTAATGCACTATAAAAAGATTCACGCAATACCTGACGATTTGTCTCTGCACGTGAATTTCCTGCAAATACTCCTTCCCACCATCCTTTTTCTTCAGGTTGTCCAACCAATGACGCAGCCAATTTAGCAATTTCCTTACTAAAACTACTTCTCGAAGCATATACACTCATAGGAATACGTGTAAAAGTTGCACCTACATGTTTCTTATCATCAGGTAATTGAGCAACCACTGGAATATCGGTTGCAAGTTCAATATCGCTTAAACTCAACTCATATTTTGAATCTCGCAATTTATTTAACACAATGCCTGCAATCGGCTTTCCTCGCTGTTTCGCCACTTGTGCTGCACGCAACGTACTCGACAAGGTGGGATAATCAGGGGTTGAAACTACAAACAAGGCATCACTTGCAATAATCGCAGATAACGTCTCATCATTCAAATGAGGTGAAGAATCTAATACAACAAAATCATATTCTTCCTTAATTCCTGCAAGTCGATCTTTCAATTTAAACGCAGGAATTGCTCGACCATAACTTTGATGCCCAGGAATAACATCAACTCCATATCTCGTATGAACCGCACTAATTGGTCTAGCCTTTCCATCTAACACTTCATGTATCGTTTTATGTGGTTCAAGAATATCCATATGGTGTCCTACATGCGGAGTCGTATAATTCGCATCCACTAACAACACTTTTTTTCCATATTCTTGCGCAAGTGTTGTTGCAAGTGAAGCAGCAACAGTAGTTTTACCCACCCCTCCTTTAATTGAAATCACCCCTATGGTTGTACCCATAGACTGCAGTATCTATGTTTGTTTATAAATATAAGTAAAAAAATAGGTATCTTTATAACACGACCAAAGAACAAAGTAGCAAGGGCCCATAGTTCAGTGGTAGAACGCCTGGCTGGCAGTCAGGAGGTGTGAGTTCGATTCTCGCTGGGTCCAGATTTATTCCACAAACAACAAACTCGCCATCACTGCAATACCTAAGATAAAGGCAAGCACTTGTCCTAAGGAACGGCGAGTAGTAGCATCTTTATGTAATTCAGGAATTAAATCAGCAGTCGCAATGTAAATAAATCCACCTGCAGCAAGAGGAAGCAACCAATGTACCAATCCTTCAATACGTCCTGCAACCAAAAGGGTGACAATCGCGCCCACCACTGCAGCCAATGCAGTCAAGAAATTCAACCACAACGCTCGTTTACGCGTAAATCCTCCATGAAGTAATACCCCGAAGTCTCCAATTTCTTGCGGAATCTCGTGAAGCATCACGGCAAGCGCGGTTGCAATACCGGTATGCCAATTTACTAAGAATGCTCCTGCAATCAATACTCCATCCAAGAAATTATGTAAAGCATCTCCAATCAAATTAGTATAGGCAAAAGCGTGTACATGTTCTTTCTCATCAATGGGCATATGACAATGTCGCCAATGAATTACTTTTTCCAATAAAAAGAACAACACCATTCCTCCCAATACGCCCAAACTAATGCGCATAACAAATCCTCCTGCTTCTTCAACGGCTTCAGGTAACAAATGTAAGAATACGTCTCCCAACAGTGCTCCAGCAGCGAAACTAATCAAATAAATAACCACGGTCTTCAATTTCTTTAATTGTACTCCAAAAGTAGCAAGGCCTACAAATGAGAGTAAACTCACAACAAACACAGACAACAACGACCAAAACCAAATATCGTACATAGGAGAATATACCAGAAGTAACACTTAAATCTTACTTCACTCGCAATCCCCGAGGATTACTCATACGCACCACTTACATATAGACAAGCACCATCACCAGAGCCATAATACCTACAAAGGCAAAGCCAAACGGCCAGAACAACCACCCCCTTCCTCCATCCCACATCATGAGAACAAATAATAAAAAGAGTGTATATATAACTACTTCACGCGTGTTTCAACGTTCTTTCCCAGCGTAACAAGTTTTTCTCCCCGTATCACCTTTCGTACTACTTCAACTACTCCTCCCAATTCTACAACCACTTGCTTGGTACTATCTCTATCACGAATCGTAACGTTGTCTGTTTTCTCACTCTCAGGATCAATCGTGATACACAAAGGGGTACCACTTTCATCCTGTCGCGCATAGCGTTTCCCAATACTTCCCGATTCATCATACACAACCCCCCATCCTTCTGCACGTAATTCCTTAACTAAGGCACGAGCAATCTTCTCTTCTTTCCCTTTACCAGTTAAAGGAAATACTGCAACCTGAGCAGGAGCAAGATAAGCAGGAAGATGTAAAATAACGTTATCGCGTTTCACATCATGTTCATACGCATTGCATAACAAAGCCATCACAATTCTATCCATACCGAACGTTGGTTCAATAACACGGGGCACCACTTTCTGTTTTGTCTTTTCATCAAATACTTCTAATTTTTGCTTTGAGAACTGCACATGTTGTCCTAAATCATACTGTCCTCTATTTGCATTCCCTCCGACTTCGTTACTCCCAAACGGATATTCAAAGTCTAAATCAAACGTAGCAGAAGAATAATGACTTAATTCTGTTTTCATATGTTCTCGAATCTTGATCTTCTCAGCAAGCCCTAACGAATCAAACCAAAGCAGTTGCTCAGCTAACCAATACGCATGCCACTCATCCAATCTTCCTTCTTTCACCATTGCACCAATTGTAGTTTCTTTCAAGGTTTCCTTCCCCTTTACTTGAGTCTCAGCATCCAATAAACGTACCTTCACTTTCTTATGTCCAGCATCAAGCAACGCACAGGTCTTCTCATCAGGATGTATAAAGAATTCAAATTCTCCAATTGTAAATTCACGGCATCTAAAAATAAAATCACGCGGAGCAATTTCATTCCGGAAACACCGCCCCACTTGTGCAATACCAAAGGGCAATTGCTTTCGAGCAGTTTCTTGCACCAACTTGAAATCCATAAACATCGCTTGTGCCGTTTCTCCACGTAAATAAGCTTCCGTAGGTTTCAACGCCCCCACATTCGTTTTAAACATAAGGCTAAACTCTCCTTGTACCTCATACTTCCCACCACAGGCAGAACAGTTCACTTTCCCCACTTCACTCTTATCCAACTTAGTTGCTTGCTTACATTTAGTACATACAACCGCCACATCTGAAAAAGAGGCAACATGTCCTGAAGCTTGCCAAGTAGTAGGATGACTAATCACACTTGCTTCAATACCAGCCATATCATCCCGAGCAACAAACCATTTCCAAAAGTCTCGCTTTACGTTTTGAAATAATTCAACCCCTAATGGTCCATAATCCCAAAAGCCTGAGAATCCTCCATAGATATCACTTGAGCGAAAGATAAATCCCTTCCGCTTGCAAAACTGTGCAAGCTCATCAATCGTCAAAGCAGAACTAACCATAGCAAGCTATGTTATTACAAGGTATATAAAGGATACTAAATAAGAAGACATTATTTCAAACCGCCCATTCTACAGACCGTAGTACTGCAGCTTAGACATTTACCTTTTGCAATTTTAGTGCCTTTTGAAGTCTTAGATTCAACAGGATTCTTTATGTCAACCTTCTTCTTACACTTCACTAAATATCAATCTAAAAAATAAAAAATGATTCCTCCCCCACTCCCTAGGGTAGAGGATCATTTGAGTATAATTAATTAAAATTAAAATCCTTTTTTAGCTTCGCCAGCCTTTATAGCAGCGTTTGCTTTATCTTCAGACATCATCGCACAAACGGTGATTCCAGTTTCAGGGCACTTTCCTTTAGCGATAAATCCGCCTCTGGCAGTTTTTTCTATAACTGGGTCTTTGATCTTTACTTTCTTTTTTGCTTTGACGCTATATCCTTCAATTGCCATTTTAACCTCCATAAACAAAAAGGGGAAATGCTCCTTTTAAACCCTTCCAAGAACAAACAAGCTTAAAAACCAAGTCAAAGATCAAAGTCTATGTCTTCCTATCACTTCTGGAAATATCAGGTAATTACTCATAATCCTCGTCATTTTTTAGATGTACGCAAACCAACTTCAAGTGAAAGGGACGAAATCGCAGAGGTCTTTAAAAAACTTCCCTTCTTACTAGGCACCAATAAATGGTCATTAACCGGAGGACTAACAATCCCCGCTTCAACAGGAAACATACTTCGATGCCATGGAGATATTGATATCGGAGTCAAGGTAGAAGATATGGAAGAAGTAAGTGGGCGAATACTCTCGAAAGGATATGGATTATACACTCGAGTATTTATGGGTCACAGTTCAAGAAAAGAAAAAGTAGATATTTATGAAGCAATTGATCCAAAACAAGCAAGAATAAAAAAGAACGTACGATTTGTACGAATAGATGATCGGCACAAAATAGTTCGTCATGGGTACCTTTTAGATTATATGGATGTCTATTTATGCGAAGAACAAGGAGAAATGATACGTTGTCTTGAAGATGGATTTACAGCACCCAAAGAATGGCACGTCGGAGGAATGTATCAAGGTCAATGCCCCGAACAATCGTTCCCTCTGAGAGATTTACAATACATTAAAGCAATAAAAGAAAGAATAATAGCGCGAGGAAAGGAGCGAAGAAGAGAAAAAGACGTGTTTGACGACGAAACGCTAAAAAGCCTACTCGGAAGATAAGGATATCCCTGCTAGTAAGAAAGCGCACGCCCGGATTTGAACCGGGGAAAAGTCGCTCTGCAGGCGACCGCAGTAACCGCTGTGCCACGTGCGCATCTCTGTTTGGTGTTTCTGAGTTCTTTTAAAGATATGGTTAAAGAAGATACATACGCTCCCGACAGGATTTGAACCTGCGACCTGCGGATTAGAAGTCCGCTGCTCTATCCAAGCTGAGCTACGGGAGCTTAACAAGAGGACAAAGAGACGAGCTTTAAACGTTTCGAAAAAAGAATATCTTATACGATCTATAAAAATGCACTGTTTTTTAAAAAGATAATTAAAGGAAGAAAATAATACTTCTAAATGAAAATAACGCTGGGTGCAAATCTTATTGGAGTAAAAGACATTCTTAAAGCAAAAAAATGGTACGCACAAGTATTCGGTATGAAAACAGTTGAATGTCGTCCTCCTGAATTTTTAGAAATGACGTTGGGCAAAAATACCTTTTATATTGAAACAAAAAATCCAAAACGAGCAAAAGGATTTGAAGAAGAATTTAGAGTAGGGGAACGCTCCTCAGCGATCATTGTAGTTTCAGATATGCACGCATTCATAAAAAAGTGCAAAAAATTAAAAGTGACAATCATTGTTCAACCAGTTCAACAGTTTTGGGGAGGATGGAATGCCGTTATCGCAGACCCTGATGGAAACGAATTTATCATAGATCAAGATAATTAAAGAAAGAAAAAAAGTCTAGGTAAGAATACCCTTATCGAACCTGAATCAACCCTTCAGAATGTACTTGAGCAAACTTTGCAATTTGTGCCCGGGTAAGAGAATGTTTAACAATAAGGAAAATAATCACCAACAACACAAAAAATCCTCCAAATCCCCACCATACAACAGGAGAGAGAGTATCTTGTACAGAAACCTTTGTCATTCCTTCGATACGTACCACCCCATAAGAATCAGTTCCTTCAATACGTACTAAGAGTTCCGTTCCTCCTTGAACCGAAACAGGAACAGAAATCGTGGTAATAAGGTTAGCATTATAGGGCACCACCACTTCTTTCGTAGATCGTCCTATTTCCACACCATCTACAAAAATAAGCACCACCAAAGAAAGCGAATGTTCACGCAATACCTTATCTTTCACATCCAGACTCACGAGTATTTCTTCTTCACGTCCAACCAAACCAGCAATACGTACTCCCGTTCCCGCACTAGAATCAGCCGTATCAAACACGGAATACTCATCGGTAATAACTGCTCCAGTATAAGAAGCAATTCCTTGTCCCACATAAAATCCAGTTCCCACTAAAAGAAGGATAATAAAAAAAATAACCCATCCAACACGCATATCTTAGAGAGGAGCACGAACATATTAAAACCTTCCTTACTTGAGCAAAGAATGGAACCAATCACCCTTACTTTTCTTGGCACAGGAAATGCAATTCCTACTCCTACTCGTAACCATTCAGCCCTTATGCTTACATACAAAAATCTTGGTCTCTTAATTGATTGCGGAGAAGGCACTCAACGACAATTTCCACAAGCAGAACTCAGCCCTCATAAAATAACACATCTCTGTATCACCCACTGGCATGGAGATCATATCCTTGGTCTTCCGGGCCTTATACAAAGCTTAGGAATGTCTGATTATGCAAAAACACTCCATCTCTATGGTCCAAAAGGAAGTGTTCATTTTATGCATACCATTTCCCAACTTATTACCGGCATGCCCATTAAAATAGAAGTCCACGAAGTAACCCCAGGCACGATCGTAGAGACACCTGAATGGAAAATAGAGGCCTTCGCTGTCTATCATGAATGCCCTGCTCTCGGTTATTCATTTATCATCAAAGAAAAAACGCGACTCGACAAAACAAAACTCAAGAAACTTAAGCTTCCCAATATTCCTCAGCTTGGACAACTCGCTGTAGGAAAAGCAATTACTGTAAATGGAAAAACAATCAAACCTTCTCAAGTCACCTATCAAGAACCAGAACGAAAAGTAACGGTTATATTAGATACTGGTTACAAACCAATACTTGCTGAACATGCAAAGGGTGCACAGTTGCTCATCACTGAAGCAAGTTTTGCACAAGAAGAAACAGACAAAGCACAAGAATATCATCACCTTACATCTACACAAGCAGCCAACATAGCAAAACAAGCAAAAGCTCAAGCCCTTATGCTCACTCATATTTCACAACGCTATGAACATCGCACCGACTTACTGCTCAAAGAAGCTAAAAAAGTATTCAAAAATACGCAAACTGCTAAAGACTTTGATAGTCTAACACTGTAATCTAAGAAAGCACTCACTACTCGTTTCAATCAGAAACGCCGCCATTCAGGGTAAATCAAAATAAACCTTAATTATTTAGCTGCAGTAGAAGCTGGTGAAATAAAGATAATAGTGTCACCACGTAAAAACGTGATACCAATACTTTTCTTTACTTGACCGTCAAGCAATTCCTTTGCGTTGTCTAAGACAACGTTTATATGGATGTCAAACGCACAAAGCGTTCCGACATATTGCTTGTCGCCCTTGAGCTGAACTAACACTTCTTTTCCTCGAGAGGCATTCAAGAGGTCCAAAGGTCGTTCAATTTTGGTAGCCATATATCCCCCTTCAAAAGTTGCTATTTAAAGATATGGATGGCTAGAGAGATAGATAAACAAAGATGCTTGAAAAAGAAGAAAATTCCTGAAACAAATCTTTATAAAGCATTGAAATACAACGATAGTTATGGCATATGGTCGAAAGATTTCAGGCGGACGCTATCACAAGCAACGCAAGAATAAGAAATATGAACTTCATAATCCTGAACGTCATACATTGTTAGGTGAAACAAAAACAAAGCAATTACGAGTACGTGGCGGATCTATGAAAACAATTATTCTTAAAACAGATATCGCAAATGTAGTAATTAAAGGTAAAACAAAACAAGTTAAGATTACCAAGGTAGAAGAAACTCCTGCAAATCGATTCTATGCTCGTCAAAATCGTCTCATGAAAGGTGCAGTAATCACAACCGAAGCAGGTAAAGCACGCATTACCAATCGTCCAAGTCAAGAAGGCCAAATAAACGCAATCCTAGTACAATAAGTAGCATAGCTTAGCCTCTCTCTAGTCCTCGTCGCTGATCAATAGGAAGCTTTATAAAGCAACCCACAATAAGCTTCTTAAACCTTTTCCTTCATGAGTCAAATAAAACGCTGTCCAGAGTGTAATAGCACTTCTCTTACCTACGATGACCACCGGGGCGAATTAATTTGTAATGATTGTGGATTAATTGTTGAAGATAAAATGGTGGACACTGGACACGACCCTGGTGGATCATTTGATAAAAACGATAAGAAAGGAAGAGGGGGAGCACCAATGTCTATGCAAAAATTTGACAAAGGCCTCACCACAAACGTTGGAGAAATTTCAGATATATATCGTCTTGAATCAGGACAAACTAGAAAATTCTTACGATTAAAAAAATGGCAAGAACGAGTTTCCACCAGTATTGAACGCAATCTTCGATTAGCGATGTCTGAATTACGTCGTGTAGCAAGCTTCCTCAATCTTCCTTCCGTAGTTCGTGATGAAGCTTCTCGCGTATACAACTATGTACTTCAGCGTGGCCTCGTACGAGGAAGAAGCATGGAATCAGTTATCGCTGCATGTATTTATGCCGCTTGTCGTTCATATAATATTCCTCGTACACTCGATGAAATTGCAAATGCATCAGATGTTGAGCGAAAAGAAATTGGAAGAACCTATCGATTTATCGTTAGAAAACTTAAAATTAAAGTCACCCCTTCCTCACCAAAAGATTACATTTCACGATTTTCATCCATCCTGCATCTCTCCCCAAAATCACAGAATGAAGCTCTTAAAATACTCAAGCGTGCAGACATTTCAGAACTCACTTCAGGTAGAGGCCCTGCAGGTATTGCTGCAGCCGCACTCTATGTTGCAGCTCTTTTGAACGATGAAAAGAAAACACAACGAGAAGTAGCAGATGTTGCAGGCATTACCGAAGTTACTATCAGAAATCGTTACAAAGAACTCATTGATCGCCTTAAACTAGAAGACAAATTAAAAGCAAAAGTCATTGCAAGTGCTGAAAAAGCAAGTAAGAAATAAAAGTTTCAAAAAAGAATACCTTTTTATAACAATCTCTTATTCCTCCGATAGATGCGGGGATGCCGGAGCGGTCTAACGGGCGTGGCTTAGGACCACGTGGCTTAGTGCCTTCAGAGGTTCGAATCCTCTTCCCCGCATAAAAATTGATTCGAACAGGTTCGAATACTGCAATCTCTCCAGCAGAGAGTTGCAGGATCCGAGAACATCGTTCTCGTGAGCCTCTTCCCCACATAAAATCTATCTGTAACTCCTATAGAGATACAACAAACAAAACATTTAAATACCTTCAAATAACAACAAAAGTATGGCCGAATCTTCAACTAGAAACGTAGCAATGAAGTTGGGTCTTACATTAGCATTAACTGCAGCAGCAGTTTGGGGAATCAATTCATGTAAGAAACCAACACCACTCTCACCTCCTTCTATCACCACACAAACACATACCAATGAATATAATATTCCTTCCTCTCTTGCATCTTCACTCGGTTTCCATCAAGATCAAACCACACAAAAAGTTAATGCAAATCTTTTCTTCTGGCAAGGAAAACCGTACATGGTAAATACAAATGATCATCCGAATGTTGGAGAGCTAAACTTCACCCTTCAAGCACTCAATGACAGCGCGCTTGTGCTTAATATGGATCAAGCTACTGCATTTGCTAATAGCCCCGTATATGTCTTCGTGCCTGTTACCAATAGCAACAACGGAACTCCTCTTGCAGGTTGGCAATTTCCCACGAATGGTGCAGACAAACTTTCAAGCACACGAACCTATCTCAACACCAACCTCAACACCAAACACTCCGGAACTGCTCAAGGACTTGAAGTACGTTTGAATCGCCCTCTCGAAATTGCTACCTTCAATGATCGACAATATCACGTAGATAACGACCTAACCGTTAAAACAAATCATGTCCCTCTAACAAATGCCCTTCCATTCGCACTAGTGAGCACAAAGGGAAACATGACGTACCAAGCAAACGGTCGAGTAGAAATAAAGCGTAAAAACAAAAACGATGATCCTATTGTCTATCGTGCAGTTGCAGTTCCACAATCAGCATATTTGGCACGTACAAATCACCTAGCACTAACAAACGCTCCAGCATCTTCAACAGGCAGACCTCTTGAATAATAAAAAAGCTTCTTAGTCATTCTATCCCTATTCCACCAGTTATTTGCTCTTTAGGTAACGCATAAATTTCAGTACCTCGGACTTCCGCACGTTCTAACAATCGTATCTGCTGAGCAAATGCACGAGCTTCATCACTTGTTTTCACAAGTTTCGTAACTAAAGGACGTGCTTTCTCTGCATCAACAGCAAGAATAATGGGTTCATCCCTTGTATGCGTTACCGTACCAACTTCTTCATCAATCACCACGTTCTTGTCAAACCATAATGCACGAGGTTCAGTATAAGTTCCCTTGATACGAAGGGTATACCTGGTAAGCGTATACTCTATTGATCCACGTCCTCCGATTCCTCCACTTCCTCCAAAAGAACGGGAAGAATACTCGGGATGAATCACGAAAAGTGTTGGACGAGTATTCGCTCCCCCTTTGGTGCTTGTAAAAACAGAGAGAACACGGTCTTGCTCGAGTGCTTGTTCATTATTAATTTTAGTAATGTCAAAAACTAAAGGCTTGTTTAATAAGAAGTCAGGTTTCCTATTAATAGAAATATAACGAGGAACGTCAAAAGTAGGAACCTCATCTGCATCAGAAAGACTTTGAACCAACGTATGAGTGTACGTTTCGAGTGCCTCTTTCAAATCGCGTAATTGTTCATTAATCTTTTTCCAATCAGCAATGAGCGTCTTTCGTTCAGAATCACTAATCTGTGAATCAGCAGTCGTCTCTTCATTAAAGCCAAATGCCATATAACGAGCACCGAGCGCTAACGTATCTGTACGTGCCAGTTCAGTAAAGGATTCGAGATCGGTAAGCATCTGTGCAACGGCAGAATCTTCATCGAAGCCATAATGACGATAGACCCCCACCATATCATTACTGGCTCTATCAATCGCTTCAATACGTTTCCGGCTAGTACTAATAATCCAGTTTAAATTATCTGCTCGTACGGCAGCAGTTCCTGCTTCTGCTTGTGCAAGAAGCATCTTCCCAAACTCATCAGCAGTAGTCATAACATTAATCGGTGCACAAATAAGCGCATACCAATTAAGCGCTTTTAATGCAAATTTACCTCCTCCAGCAATCACTTGATTGTTCTTTAAAGTGGAAAATAAACTCGCAACTTTCGAGCTCAGAGAAAGTTTCTTCAATCCTTGAGCAGTAGAAACTATAAAATCATCAGCAAGATTTATTTCTTTTCCTGCCACATCAAGCAATTTCGGCAATGACTCAAACGTAACTCCAACTCCAAGAGGAGGCAATCGTTGCGTTGTTACCGTAAACCCAGTAAGTGTTTTCGGTAAACTCTCCGCAAGAGGCCGTACCAAATCAGGAACACCCTTATTAATTGCAAGCAGTTCATAGAACACTTCAGTTCCTTTGACAAAAAACAATCTCCCTTCTTTCAAAAGAATCGTACCTTCAGCAAAAACAGTAGGGGTGCCTAGAAACCCAGCAGGTGCAAGTAAACGCACAACTGTTCCGGGAGCAGAACCTCCTTGAAGAGCAAGTGCAGGTGCAGCAGCAAGTTCACTCGTAAGAGCTTGTACCTGGGGAGTCAAAGCAGTAGCAGCAACACCTGTCCCCGCAGTAGCCCCTGCTCCAAACCCTGGGCCGAGACTTGAGCGTAATAAACAAACAGTTTGAGCAGATTCATAAAAGGACTCAAGAAAGAAATCAGAGGGAGTAATATCTTTTCCTTCTGCACTGGCCTTTTCCTGTTCCTTTATGTTCTTTTCTCGTTCAGCGACAGGGTCAGTGGGGAGCAACGAAGGAGAAGCAGTTACTTTTGCACCTGCATTCAAAAGCAATACATTCCCCAGTTCTTCATCATTATCCTGCAAGAGCGCCAGACGTATTTCTTCTGCTTTTGCAAAGAGTAATAATTGTTGATCCTCTCCATAATCAGCACGGTTAAACTCAAGTCCATACCATTTCTTTTTATCAAAACTCCACTGCCAACTCCGTAAGCCATACGAATATCTCCAATGAGCATCAGGAGCGTCACCTTCATTATAGGAAGGAAGTGTAAACGTCTGTCCCACTCGTCTATCAAATGAGGATTTCTTAGGGGTCGCTTTTTTCACATCTTCAATTCCCTTCGCAGGAAGGTCAGATGAAGAAGCAACATCACCAAACGGCACAAAATAATATGCTTGCTCACTATTTTCAGTAGAAGTTACCGTAACGCCTTTTGCTATTCCTAAACCATCAAGTAAAACAAGATGTGCTGCTTCAGGATCAGCAGCGCGCAAATACTCCAATAATTGCAATTGTGAATCAGATAACGTTACAGATAATTCAGGAGTATCTAAATAGTCTGTAAGAGGGTACCAAAATCTTCCAACCGCATCTGCTTTCACTTCCCACACCCGTCCATTCTCACGTACTAAAATACCTTTATCTAATTGTCCTGCTTGACGCGTGTCATCTGCACTCACAGCGAAAACATGCTTAAACAACACTTCTTGCGCTCGTCCCACTAACCAGCCTAAGCGTGCACGATGATG
>Ga0194121_10006720_pt1 | contig 15302 bp, 14 predicted proteins | sample TA2MahCa50mmetaG_FD_148609 | JGI IMG/M metagenome (GOLD analysis project Ga0194121, IMG submission 148609) | Freshwater microbial communities from Lake Tanganyika, Tanzania - TA2015020 Mahale Deep Cast 50m | ecosystem: Environmental > Aquatic > Freshwater > Lake | place: Tanzania: Lake... | reverse complement strand
CCCGGGCCAGCGCAGCTCCGTCATCGGCTCATCGCGCGGCAGCAGATCGATGTCGGGATGGGGCCGGACGATAAGGTTCGCGCCCCGCAGCGACTCGCAGGCGGCGTGGCGCACCGCGTCGATCCACTTGCGGACGAAGCCGAGCTCCGCGCCTGAGACGAACGGCGACGAGCACACGTAGAGGAACGTCGGCGTCGACGGATCCAGCCCGAGCGGCTCGTGGAACGCCTCGCGCGTCAGCTGCGGCTGCTTCTCGAAGAACGCATCGAAGCGCGGCGCGCCCGTCACGACGACGCGATCGGAGGGAAAGCCGTGCAGCGCGGTGGCTTCTTGCCGCTGGCGTTGGTTCCACACGAACATCCAGTCCGGGTCGCGGTGGATGTGCCCTTTCGTGCTCAGGTTGTCCCAGCTGAACAGCAGCATGCCCACGGGCACCTGTGCCGCCCGCGCGGCGGCCACCACGTCGGCCTGCGCGGAACCGAAGTGCACCAGCGGCGACACGAGGACGAGGTCGGGCGCCTGTTCGGCGATGAACGACACCCACAGCGGATCCGGCGGCAGCGCCCGTTCCGTCAGGTCGAGAATCTCCCGCAGGCGCCGTGCCTGCGCCGGCGGGATCGCGCGCAGCGCTTCCGCCACCGCGGCATCGTCGCCCGGCAACTGCAGGTCCTCGCTGAGCTTCTTCACGCTGCGCGTCTGCAGCTTGACGGCCCCACGCAGCTCCGGCTGCAGGTAATGGGCGCAGTCGCGCAGGCTGCGGAGCAGCAGCGCCGCCTGCGCCCACGCATCGGTCCGCGCCGCCGGGCCGCGCACGGCGGCGAAACCGGGACACGCGGCGTCACGCCCGATCCCGTCGTCGCGCCACTCCTGCCCCTCCTGCACGGTGAGCGTCACGCGATGACCGCGTTCGAGCAGGGTGCGGATGGTGCCGGCGAAGGTGTCGACGTTCTTCTTCTGCTTGACGACGAAGAGAATCTTCATCGGCGGCGTCAGTACGTCCCCAGTTTTCCGGCCCACGCGGCCAGTTCTTCACCCGAGAGCATGTCGCACAGCGCGCGAACCGACTCCGCCGACGGCCCGATGCGGAACTGGTAGATGTAGCGCTCGAGGTCCGGCGGCTCGGCGTCCGGGGGAATGCTCGCACCATGGGCGCCCCACGAATTCAGAAGCGCGAGCGCGGTGTTCCGGTGGAACGGGACGTCCACCATCCTGTGGCACTGCGCCGGATCGATCCAGTGCGGCGCCGCGCCGCGAGCCGTTCTGTCCTCGTCCACCGAATACAGCTGCGTGCCCCATTCCGCGTTGTCGCCCTTGCGCGCCAGGTACATGATGACGGTGAGGAACCCCCACTTCGGATCGCGGTGCGGACGGATGACATAGCCGCGCCGCCGCAGCAGGATGCGTCCTTCCGCCGTCTGCAGCTCGACCGGGGGGCCGAGCGGGTTCGCGGCGAGCGCGGGCCAGTTCGCCGCAATCCACTCTTCCAGCGGCGCGCGGAACTTCGCGACCAGCTCCTCCTGCATCATGCGCGGGACGACGTCGGTGACGAAGTATTTCCAGATGCGGCGGGAGAAGATCGGACCCACGGAGAACGGCACGGTGAGCTGCGGCTTGGCGTCGGCGGCGCTGCCGAACAGCTCGACCGGCGGGAGGCCGCGGATGAGCGCGGCGTAGAAGTCTTTCGGCAGGAAGTCGCGGATCACGGCGTGCGGAAACGGCTCCAGCACCAGCGGCGCCGCCGCGATCGCCGATCGGACGTGCGCGGTCAGGCGCGCCTCGTCGCAGAGCGCCGCCAGGCCGTCGAGGCTGTCGTCGAGCTCCGCATCGCGCCGCGCCACCGCCCGCAGCTCGCCCAGCCCCAGGCGCATCTCGTCAACCGTCCGCGTCAAGGCGTCGATCCGGGACAGCACCTCGCCCTGGGTCGTCTGCAGCTGCCCGAGACGCTCCTGCACTTGCCCGAGGCGCTCCTGCACCTGGCTCAGGGTCGCACCCGCCGCGTCAACCGCCGCGCGCGTGCGCGCCGCCGTCCGCGGGCGCAGCACGTCGATCGCGTCCTTCAGTCGCGTCAGCATCGAGCGTCCGTCAGCGCGGCCTCGAGAGCGGGCGACGCGAGCACACCGCCCTTCACCATCACGTACGACTCGAGGACCAGGACGTCCATCTCCGTCTTCATGAAGCAGCGATACGCGTCCTCGGGTGTGCACACGATCGGCTCGTCCTTCACGTTGAACGACGTGTTCACGATCACGGGGCAGCCGGTCAACGCGTCGAACGCCTTGATGATGTCGTAGTAGAGCGGGTTGTCCTCGCGGCGGACCGTCTGAATGCGCGCCGAGTCGTCGACGTGGGTCACCGCGGGAATCGTCGATCGCGGGACTTTCAGCTTCTCGATCCCGAAGAGCGCCTCGGTCCCGGCCGGCACCGGCAGGCGGCGGGACGCCGCGACGTCGGCGACCAGCAGCATGTACGGGCTCTCGTAGTCCAGCGCGAACCAGTCGGCCACGCGCTCGCGCAATACCGCCGGCGCGAAGGGGCGGAACGACTCGCGGAACTTGATCTTCAGGTTGAGCACCGACTGCATCGACGGCGAGCGCGCATCGCCGATGATCGAGCGGCACCCGAGCGCGCGCGGTCCGAACTCCATGCGTCCCTGGAAGAGGCCGACGACCTTCCCCTCCGCCAGCAACTGCGCCACGACGCCGGGAAGCTCCGCGGGTCGCAGCCGCTCGGCCGCGAGGTTCCGGCTCGTCAGCCACGCGCCGATCTCGTCGTCCGAGTATTTCGGCCCGAGCAGGGCGCCCTGCATCTCGTCCGCGTAGGTCTGCGTCCGCGGCACCCACGCGCCCCGCGCTTCGGCGCTGCGCCGCGGCTGGCCGAGGTAGCGATGCGAGAGCGCGTAGGCGACGCCGAGGGCGCCTCCCGCATCACCAGCCGCCGGCTGGATCCAGATGTCCTCGAACGGACCCTCGCGCAGCAGGCGGCCGTTGCCCACGCAGTTCAACGCCACGCCGCCCGCCAGGCACAAGCGCCGGGAACCGGTCTCCCGCTGGGCGGTGCGCGCCATCCGCAGCATCACGTCCTCGACGATCGCCTGGACCGATCGCGCCAGATCCATCTCGCGCTGCGTCACCGGCGCGTCCGGCCGGCGCGCGGGGCCGCCGAAGAGGCGCTCGAAGCCTTCGCCGGTCATGCGCAGGCCGTGCACGAACTCGAAGTTGTCGAGGTTCAACCGGATGCTGCCGTCATCGTGGACCTCGACGACGTGGTCGCGGATGGCCTGCTCGTAGCGCGGCTCGCCGTACGGTGCGAGGCCCATCACCTTGTACTCGCCTTCGTTCACCTTGAAGCCGGTGAAGTAAGTGAAGGCCGAATACAGCAAGCCGACCGAGTGCGGGAACCGCATCTCGCGCAGCATCGTCAGCCCGGCGCCGCGGCCGTGGCCGATCGACGAGGTCGTCCACTCGCCGACGCCATCAATGGTGACGACGGCCGCTTCCTCGAACGGCGACGGGTAGAACGCCGAGGCGGCGTGCGACTCGTGATGGTCGCCGAACAGGATCTGCTTGTCGGTGCCGAGCTCGTGCTGAATCTCGTCGGCCATCCACAGCTTGCGGCCGAGCCACATGGGCATGGCCATCAGATACGGACGAAGGCCGCGCGGTGCCGTAGTGAGATAGGTCTCGAGGAGCCGTTCGAACTTGACGAGCGGCTTCTCGTAGAAACCGATGGCGTCGACCTCGCCGATCGTAATGCCGGCTTCCTTCAGGCAGTAGGCGACCGCGTGGGACGGAAACCGCTCGTCGTGCTTGACGCGCGTGAAGCGCTCTTCCTGCGCGGCGGCCACGATGCGGCCGTCGCGCAGCAGGCACGCCGCGGCATCGTGGTAGTACGCCGAGAGCCCGAGGACGGTGGACGCCATCACCTCGGGCTAGAACAGTGTGTATATGAACGGCGCCACCGCGCTGCTCTGCGCGAACACGAGCAACAGGCCGAACAGCGCCAGCACGAACACGATGGGCGCGAGCCAGTATTTCTTTTCCTGTTTCAGGAACATCCAGAATTCGCGCAGCACCTGTGACTTCGCCATGGCTTCCTACATGCCCTCAAAACAGATGTTCGTAGTGCCGCGTGTCCGCGCGCCGCGCGGGATACGGCGTCCAGTTCGTGCCCGAGGTCGAGGGTCGCAGCGGATTGCGCCCCGCGAGCCGCATGAGGAGGCCGACCGGCGTCAGCACGATCGCAAAGAACACGGTGAGGATGACGCGCGCATTGAACCACCCGAGCGCCTGCGCGAAGCGCCACCAGATGCGGTTCGGCAGGCGCAGCGCCGGGGGATACACCGCACCGAAGACGACGAGCAGCGCGCCCACCGCGCCCAGCGCCACCGGCGCGGAAGAGTACCCACGCCACGCCAGCACCGCGGCGATGACGAGGCAGACGCCGCCCACACTCAGGCCAAACTTGCGCTCGCTTGGGACTGGAGCGTTCACCGCTGCCTCGACTTTACAGCAGCGCGGGTTTCGCGATCCACCTCGCGCCGCCGGATCGTCTCGCGCTTGTCGTGGGCCTGCTTGCCCTTGGCCAGCGCCAGGAGCACCTTGACGCGGCCCTGCTTGAAGTAGAGCTCGAGGGGCACGAGGGTGAGACCCTTTTCCGCCGTGCGCCCCACGAGCTTCCGGATCTCGTGCTGGTGGAGGAGCAGCTTGCGCTGCCGCTTCTCGGCGTGCGCCGCGTACCCGCGGTGGCTGTACGGGCTGATGTGGACGTTCATCATCCACACTTCCCCGTTCTCGACGCGCGCGTAGCTGTCACGCAGGTTCACGCTCCCCTCGCGGATCGCCTTCACCTCGGTGCCGAGCAGCACGAGCCCCGCCTCCCACGTGTCGAGCACGTGGTAGTCGTGGCGCGCCTTGCGGTTCTCCGCGATCACGCGCCGCGCGGCCTCCCGTGCGTCCTTCTCCGGCACGCGCGGATCGTACTACTTTCGCGGTGTATTCTTTCGGTGTGGCGCTCTCGATCGCGCTCGCGCAGGTCAATCCGACCGTCGGCGACATCGCCGGCAACGCCGCGCTCGTCCGCCGCGCGCGCGACGAGGCCGCCCGCGCCGGCGCCGACCTCGTGGTCTTTCCCGAACTCGTGCTCTCGGGTTACCCGCCGGAGGATCTCGTCCTGCGCCCCGCGTTTCTCGACGCCGCGTCGCGCGTGCTCGACGAGCTCGAGGCCGAAAGCGCCGGCGGAGGACCCGGGCTCGCGGCCACGCTGCCGTGGCGTCAGCACGACCGCGTCTACAACGCGGTCGCCGTCATCGCCGACGGCCGCACCGAGATGCGCTTCAAGCGCGAGCTGCCGAACTACGGCGTCTTCGACGAGAAGCGCGTGTTCACGCCTGGCCCGATGCCGGAGCCGGTGACCTTCCGCGGCACCAAGCTCGGGCTGCCGATCTGCGAGGACGTCTGGTACCCGGACGTGCCCCTCCACCTGGTGCGGGCCGGCGCGGAGATGCTGCTCGTGTCGAACGGGTCGCCGTTCGAGGCGGACAAGTTCGACCAGCGGTTCGAGCTGATGCGCCGCCGCTTCGCCGAGACCGAGCGCCCCATCGTCTACGTGAACCAGGTCGGCGGCCAGGACGAGCTGGTCTTCGATGGCGGCTCCTTCGTGATCAGCGGCGACGGCTCGCTCGCGCAGCTGCTGCCCTTCTGGCGTGAAGCCCAGACGCTCACGCGCTGGTCGTGCCGGGACGGCGTCCTGCACTGCGACAGCAGGGCCGGCTGGCCGCTCGAGCACCGCCTGTCGTCGATCTACCACGCGATGGTCCTCGGGCTGCGCGACTATGTGCGCAAGAACCGCTTTCCCGGCATCGTCCTCGGGCTGTCGGGCGGCATCGATTCGGCGCTGACCGCGGCCGTGGCGGTCGATGCCGTCGGACCCGATCGCGTCCGCGGCGTGAGGCTGCCGTCGAAGTACACGAGCCAGGCGAGCATGGACGACGCGGAGGCGCTGGCGGCGGCGCTGGGCACGCGGGTCGAGACCGTCGGCATCGAGGCGACGGTGGCGACGCTGCAGGCGGCGCTCGAACCCGTGTTCGCGGGCGCGCCCGGGGACATCACGGCGCAGAATCTCCAGTCGCGCGCGCGTGGCGTCGTGCTGATGGCGCTGTCGAACCAGTACGGCGAGCTGCTCGTCACCACCGGCAACAAGTCGGAGATGTCGGTCGGCTACGCCACGCTCTACGGCGACATGTGCGGCGGCTACTCGGTCCTGAAGGACATCTACAAGGGCGAGGTCTACGAGCTGGCCGGGTGGCGCAACCGCAATCTCCCCGAGGGCGCCCTCGGGCCGGGCGGCCGCGTCATTCCTGAATCGTCGATCACGAAGGCCCCGACCGCGGAGCTGCGGCCGAACCAGACCGATCAGGACTCGCTGCCGCCGTACAACGTGCTCGATGCCATCCTCCACGGCCTCGTGGAAGAAGAACTCAGCGTGGACAAGATCGTGTCGCGCGGATTTTCGCGCGACACGGTGGCCCACGTGCAGAAGCTGCTCTACGCCGCCGAGTACAAGCGGCGGCAGGCGCCGCCGGGCGTGAAAATCACGCGCCGGAGCTTCGGCCGCGACCGCCGCTATCCGCTGACGAACGCCTTTCGCGAATCCTGACCCGACCGTTCCGCGCCCGCCGTCGAGCTGCCAATCACCGCAACGGCGACAGGCTCGACATCAGTGTCCGCTGCATCCGCGCTCCCCGGCTGGTTGCGCCAGGTTCTCACACGCGCACGCACGCTCCGGCAGATCCCTCCCGCTGACGTGTCTGCGCCGCCGAACCGCATCCGTCGAACTACGAATGCATCGTCGCCACCGTCGTCCGCAACGGACTGCAGGGGCGGCTGCTGCCGGATCGGATTGCCATCGCCAGCTGGGACGGCGAGGGGCGCCTGCGCGAATCGACGCAGATCGGGACTGGATGTCCAGGGATGGGACGCGCACGTGCGCTGCTCGAACACATCGACGCCGGCGGCAGCCCACCAACGTGCTCTTTACAACCAGACCGCTGAATCCGCGGCGACACTCAGCGCCTGATCGATCCGAGCCTCGCGGCGAGCAGCGTCGCCTCGACCATGCTGGACGCATCGGCCACGCCGCGCCCCGCAATGTCGAAGGCCGTGCCGTGATCGACCGAGGTGCGGACGATCGGCAGGCCGAGCGTGACGTTGACCGCCCGGCCAAACGCGAGCAGCTTCACCGGAATCAGCCCCTGGTCGTGGTAGCAGGCGATCACCGCGTCGAACTCGCCGCGCGTGGCGCGCACGAACACCGTGTCGCCGGGGAACGGACCCTCGAGCGCGATGCCGCGGCCCCGCGCCGCGGCCACGGCCGGCGCCAGCACGCGCGCTTCCTCGTCGCCGAGCAGACCGTCCTCGCCGGCGTGCGGGTTCAATGCGGCCAGCGCGAGCCGCACCGCCCCCCCGGATCCGGCGACCGCCGGCAGCTCGCGGGCGGCGATGTCGATGATGCCGTCGAGCCGCTCACGCGTGAGATAGCGCGGCACCTCCGCCAGCGGGATGTGGACCGAGGCGAGCACGACCTTCAACGGCTCCGACCAGAACATCATGGCGGCCGCCGGCGCTCCGGTGAGGTGCGCGAGCAGATCGGTATGCCCCTTCCACGGCAGCCCCGCGTGGGCGAACGCGAGCTTGTTGACCGGCGCGGTCGCGATGGCGGCGACGCGTCCGGCCCGCGCGTCACGCGTCGCCGCGCAGATGGCGTCGTAGGCGGCGCGGCCCGCCTCGGCGGACAACACGCCGGGCGTGAAGCGCGCCTCCGCGGGCGGCCCGTAGAGCACCGGCTCGCACACGTCGCGGACGCGGGGATCGTCGGCGGCCTTGCGGGCGATTTCCGGTCCGATCCCCGCCGGATCGCCGACCGTGATCGCGACGCGCGGCTTCACAGCTGCAGGACCAGCCAGTCGGCGACCACTTTCGGGCTGGCGTTGCGTTCGAGCGCCGCGAGCGCGGCGTCGACCGCGGCAAACGCGCTCGCACTGCGCGCACCGGTGAACGTCGAGCCGAGCCGCGCGAGCACCGGCTCGAGATCCGCGTTGGCGAGCAGCTGCGTGTCGCCGCGGCTGGCGAGGATCCCGATGTCGCGCAGGAGCGACGACAGCGAGCGCAGGCAGACGGCGAGCTGCTCGCGCTCGGCCGCACCCGCCGCCCCCTTGCCGGTCAGCTCCTTGGCCAGCTCGACCCGGCGCGCCGGATCGGCGACGCGCGCCGCCGTCTCCAGCAGGCGCTGCGCCGCCGCGCGCGCGTCCGCGAGATCGACGGACTGGGCCGCCAGCGCCAGGGCCAGGCTGCCGCCCGCCTCCGCGGCCGCCGCGCGCGCATCCGCTTCCGAATACCCATGCTCGCGCATCAACGTCGTCGCCACCTCGTCGGGCGACAGCGGGGCGAAGCGCAGGCGCGGGCATCGCGACCGGACGGTCGGCAGCAGCGCGTCCGGCATGGCGGAGACGAGCATGAACACGGTCGCCGACGGCGGCTCCTCGAGCGTCTTGAGCAGGGCGCTCTGCGCCGCCGGCGCCATCGCATCCGCCTCGTCAATGAGCACCGCGCGCCGCCGTCCCTCGAACGGACGGAATCCCGCGCGATCGACGACGTCGCGAACCTGCTCGATCTTGATGGAGCCGGTGTCGCCCGGCTCGACGACGAGGACGTCGGGGTGAACGCCGCGCGCGATGCGCTTGCACGCGGCGCACACGCCGCACGCGTCGATCTCGAGCTCTGGCGAGCGGCGGGCGTCCAGGCAGTTCAGCGCTTCGGCAATCGCGGCCGCGGTGCGACGCTTGCCGACGCCTCGCGGGCCGGCCAGCAGCAGCGCCGGCGGAAGCGTGCCGCGCGCGATCGCGCGGGCGAGCAGCGAGCGCAGGCGGCGATGCCCGGCGATCGAATGAAAGGGCATCTACGTGCCCGCAAGTTTACCGTGCGGGTGGTTGGCGGGCGCCGGTCCGGATTGCGGGGGCGTCGCGCCGGCGGGCGCCGGTCCGGCGCCACGGCCCCTCCCGAAGAAACGCCGCCAGAACCCACCCTCGCCTGCGGGCGGCACGGGCGTCACCGCCGGCGGATCGGCGGCGGCCGGCGGTGAGAACGAGTGATAACCGTCGTGCCAGTCGCCGTACTCGTGCGGCTCGGTACCCCTGACGAAATACTCGGTGTAGACCTCAGAGAAGTATCGTCGGGAACCCCTCGTTGTCTAGAAACCGCTCAAGTTTTCTGACGGCCTGCCGATTCCGCGGCTGAGATGCCAAAGGTCAATGTCGATACACGCGACACGCTGTATGTCGCCAGACAACCCATTCTCGAGCCCGACGGCCAGGTGTTCGGGTACGAGCTGCTGTACCGCGCGGACGCCGACGAGCTCGAGGGCGTGCCCTCGAAGGATCTCGCCGCGGCGCGCGTGCTGAGCGACGCCGTCCTGAACGTCGGCCTCGACACGCTCACGGGCGGCCGCCCGGCGTTCATCAACCTCTCGCGCTCGCTGCTGCTCGGCGAGGTCGCGCGGCTGCTGCCGTCGGCGGCGGTCGTCTTCGAGCTGCACGATCTCGTGACGGTGGATGCGCTCGTCGTCGAAACCTGCCGCCGCCTGTCCGAGGACGGGTACGCCCTGGCGCTGTGCGACTTCGTGCCGGGCTGCGACGCGGAGGCGCTGCTCCCCTATGCGACGTTCGTGAAGGTGGACGTGCTGACCACGCCGGCGCCGATGCAGCGCGAGCTGCTGAAGTACCTGGCGCCGAGCCGCGTGAAGCTCGTGGCGGAGAGCGTCGAGACCGCCGAGATCTTCGAGGCCAGCAAGGCCGCCGGCTACTCCTTCTTCCAGGGGCACTATTTCTGCCTGCCGAAGATGTGCAGCGCCGCGGCCGTGCGCTCGCGCCACGTCGCCTACATGCAGCTGCTGGCGGCGCTGAATCGTCCGGGGCTCGGGCTGAGCGAGGTCGAGGACCTGATCAAGCACGACGTGTCGCTCAGCTACCGCGTCCTGCGCTGCATCAACTCGGCGGCGTTCGGCGTCCGCCGCGAGATCCATTCCATCCGCGAGGCGCTGCTCCTCATGGGGCTTGCGCCGATCAAGAGCTGGGCGTCGGTGTGGTGCATGGCGGGACTCAACACCGGCGGCACCTCCGAGCTCGTGACCGTCGCGCTCGTCCGGGCGCGGTGCTGCGAGATCCTGGGCGAGCAGCTCGAGGCGGAGGAGGCGCCGGAGCTCTTCCTGATCGGGCTCTGCTCGCTGCTCGACGCGATGCTCGGCAAGCCGCTCGAGGACGCGATCGCGGATCTGCCGCTCTCGCCGGGGGCGCGTGACGCCGTGCTCGGCATGCGCCGCAGCCCCGCGCGGTCGGTGCTGAACGCGGTGATCGCCTACGAGCGCGGCGCGTGGGAGCTCTCGGCCGACGAGCTCAAGGCCGCGGGGCTCGCCGGCAACCTCGTCGCCGAGGCGTACACGGGCGCGCTCTCGTGGGCGCGCGAGCTGACACAGGCGACGGCGTAACATTTGCGATTTGCGATTTGCGATTTGTGATTTGAAATCACAAATCAAAGATCACAAATCACAAATCACAAATGGGATAGCATTGGCGCCTATGAAGCGCCCACTTCTCACGCTCGTCCTCGCCGTCCTCTTCGCGCCGTACGCGGCCGCGCAGCAGACCGCGCTCACCGAAGCCCAGATCAAGTCCGCGGAGGTCGAGCTCCCGCAGCTCGTGGAGGCGCTCGCGCTCAAGCCGGGCATGACCGTGGCGGACGTCGGCGCCGGCTTCGGCGCCTGGACGACGCGGCTGTCGCGCTGGATCGGCCCCTCGGGCCGCGTCTACGCCAGCGACATCGGCGCGCCGCAGCTCGCGCAGCTTCGCCAGAGCGTGGAAAAGGAGAAGCTGACCAACGTCACCGTGATCGAAGGCGCAGTGGCCTCAACCAACCTGCCGGCCGGCTGCTGCGATGCCATCCTCATCCGCGACGCGTACCATCACCTCACCGACCCCGACCCGATCATCAGGAGCTTCGCGGCGGCGCTGAAGCCGGGCGGCCGGCTGGCCGTCGTGGATTTCCCGCCGCGGCCGAATACGGACGTGCCGGCGGGCGTCCGCGCCAACCGCGGCGGCCACGGCGTGCCGCCCGAGATCGTGGAGAAAGAGGTGGGCGCCGCCCTGACGCATGTCAGGACGGTTCCGGCCTGGTCGCCGAAGAGCGAGCCGGCGAACCTGTTCCTGGTGTTGTTCCGGAAGAACTGAGACACGCCACAGAGACACAGAGATTAATGTGCCCTGTGTCTCTGTGGCCCGTGATCAGTCGATCGCGAAGCAGTAGAGCAGGCCGGCGCCGCCGGTCTCGGTCAGCTTGGCCTGGCTGCAGCCGTTGCTCGGATGCGCCGCGTTCCACGGCGACACCGGCGCGGTGCCGCTGCGATCGAAGTGCCCCACCATGGCCGCGCCCGTCTCGGCGTCGCTCGTGTAGTTGTTGCACGTCATCGCGCCGTTTTCCAGGTTCAGCGTGTCGAGGAGGTTGTAGTCCCACGCGCGGCCGTCGAGCGTCGAGCCGGTGAGGATGTCGTGCACGTTCGGCTTCGGCGGAATCTCTGTCCCCTTCTCCGTCAATGCCGTCCGCGGGTTGATGTTGTTGCTGTCCGAGTGCAGGTCGTCCACGTTGCGCGCGATGCGCACGCCCTTCGCGTTGTACCAGGGGCCGGTGCCGATGCGGTCGCGCGCGTTGATGGCGCCCTTGCCGTTCAGGTCCGTGGCGCTCAAGTACGCGCGCCAGCTGCGGTCGCCGGCGCCAGCCGCGGTGGCGAGGGTCTGGCAGTGCGCGTCGGCGCCGCGAATCCCGCCGTAATTCGCGCCCTTGCCGCTGCCGGTGCTGGTCACGAAGAACGTCATGCGCGGCATGCCCTGCGCGGGCGTCTGCGCCGGCGCGGGCGCGGAACCGCTCAGCATCAGCAGGGCGAAGACTGGAATGGCCAGTCAGTTTTTTCACGGCGCGGATGTTATATTTGAGCGCTTTCCTTTGTCCAATCCAGACAGGAAGGGGTGAGACACCATGCGTGTCATGTCATCGACATCGAGGGCACGGTCAGCGAAGTGCACCTCGTGGTGCCGCATTCCTACGTCTATATCAACGTGACCAGCGGCGGCAGCACCGAGACGTGGGTGCTCGAGGCGACGAGCCGCCAGGGTCTCGAGCGCATCGGCGTCACGCGCGACTACCTCAAGGCGGGCGACAAGGTGAAGGTGCGCTGCCACCAGCTCCGTGACAAGTCGCCGGGCTGCCTGCTCGGGTTCCTCAAGGGTCCCGACGGCGTCGTCAAGGACTGGGACGGCGGCCAGGGTCCGGTCCCCACGCTGTAAGCGGAACGCGGGGGGACGCGCCAGTCCCCCCATTCCTCAGCCATGCTGCGACGCATGTTGACGCGACTGTCGAGCGCCGCCGACCTGCTGCGGCCGCAGACGTTCTTCCGGACGCTGGCGCGCGTCGATCAACTCGTCGACACCACGCGTGAGCTCACCGCCGCGATCGAGGCGCTGCGCGTGCGCACCGAGCAGCTGGCCGCGATCGAGCAATTGAACCGGGAGCAGCAGGAGGACCTGGCCCGGCTGCCACAGCGCCTGGATCGCGACCGGATTTCCGCGCACATTCATGCCGCGGTGGCGGCGACGACGCTCTGTGACGACCCGTTCCCGCACGTTGTCGTCAACGAGTGGCTGCCGCGGGACGTGTACGACATCGTCATCGACGGGCTGCCGCCGTCGGTGTTCTTTGCGGACCGCGAGGTGCGCCGGCAGCGGCTCCTCGTCCCCTTCAGCTTCGCCCCGGCGTACGCGCGGCACGTGTGGCACTTCATGGCGGAGGAGATCGTCGGGGCCCTCAACGAGGCGCTCAGCCGGAAGTTCGAGGGTGCCGTCCGCGAGTATGTCAGCGAGTTCTGTCCGCGCTGGTTCGACGAGCCGCGCCGGCCGCTGCACCCCTCGGACGGGCGGATCATGCTGCGCCGGGCCGGCTACCTCATCGAGCCGCACCGGGACCCACGGTGGGGATTCATCACGGGGCTCGTCTACCTTGCCCGCCCCGGCGATCGCGAAGCGTATGGCACGGATTTGTACCGGGTCCGCGACGACGTGGAGGCGAGCGATGACAAGCCGCTGCGCTTCGCGCCGCAACGCTGCGAGCTCGTCAAGTCGGTGCCCTTCCGCGCCAACACGCTCTTCGCGTTCCTCAATTCGAGGGGCGCGCATGGGGCAGCAATCCCCGCGGATGCGCCGGCATCGCTCGAGCGGTACGTCTATCAGTTCCGTCTCGGCCCCGACCCGACCTCGATGAAGCAGCTGCTGTCGCTGATGCCGCCCGCGCAGCAGGCGCGATGGTCGGGCGGCAAGACGCAAAGGGAGTACTGGAGTGCCTCGACTGCGGCAAGCGATCCGTACGGCGTGGACTCGGCGGCGCGGGCGTAGCGCCGCCGCCGCCGGCGCACCCAGCATCGCGATTGTCGTGGTCTTCTTCGGCGGCCGCCCATTCTGGCTGCCCGCCTTCCTCCTCTCGTGCCGCCACAACCCGGACGTGCAGTGGATCGTCTACTGCGACTTCGACGTCGCCGACACGCTGCCGCCGAACGTGTCGGTCAAGCGGCTGGACATCCCCGAGTTCAACCGGCGCGCGTCGGACGTGCTCGGCGCGGCCATCAACGTGCTGCGGACGTCGGAGAAGGCGGACGCGAACGGCCGCCTGCGGATCAACCTGCGCAAGGCGTGCGACCTGAAGCCGGCCTATGGCGTGATCTTCGCCGAGGATCTCCGGCGCTACGACTTCTGGGCATGTTCGGACCTCGACATCGTCTGGGGCGACGTCCGGCACTTCCTGACGCCCGCGCTGCTCCGCGGGCACGACATCATCTCATCGCGTCCCGATCGGCTGTCGGGCCACTTCACGCTGTACCGCAACACCCCAGCGACGAACCGGGCGTTCGAGCTGATTCCGAATGTCGCGGCCGCGTTCGCGGAGCCGCGCTACCTCCACCTGGACGAGCACGAGCTGACGCGCCACTTGCGCCAGTACATGGACGAGCACCGCTTCCGCCGATGGCCCCGTGTCTACTGGCAGCACGAATGGACGACGAGCGCCGGGCTCCAGCACAGCATCGGGCATGGCGACATGGGCCCGTTATGCTGGCGGGACGGCAAGACGTTCACGGCAGCCGGCACCGAGATCATGTACGTGCACTTCCACAAACTGAAGCGCGACATGACCACCATCGATTTCGGATTCGACGACGCGCCCGCCGCGTTTTCGATCAGCCGCACGGGGTTCGCCGCGTGGGATAATTCACGGCTGCAGCGTGCTCCATGACAGCCCTGAAATAACGGTGCTCATGCCTTGTTTGAACGAGGCAGAGACCCTGCGAACGTGCATCCGCAAGGCGCGCGCGTGCGTCGATCGCCTTGGCCTCGCCGCGGAAGTGCTGGTCGCCGACAACGGTTCCACTGACGGTTCTCGGCAGATCGCCGCCGCCGAAGGCGCGCGCGTGATCGACGTGCCGGTGCGGGGGTACGGCGCCGCGCTGTACCACGGGATGCTCGCCGCCCGCGGCCGCTTCGTCATCATGGGTGACGCCGACGACAGCTACGACTTCTCGCGCCTGGACGCGTTCGTCGAGGAGATGCGCGAAGGCGCCGACCTGGTGATGGGCAACCGGTTCCTGGGCGGCCTGCGGCCCGGCGCGATGCCGTGGAAGAACCGCTACGTCGGCAATCCGGTGCTGTCGGCCATGGGCCGCCTGTTCTTCCGGTCGCCCGCCGGAGACTTTCATTGCGGCCTGCGCGCGCTGTCGCGCAGCGCGTTCGACCGCATGGACCTGCAGACGACGGGCATGGAGTTCGCGTCGGAGATGGTCATCAAGGCGACCCTCCTCGGCATGCGCATCGTCGAAGTGCCGACGACGCTCGATCCGGCGGGCCGGAGCCGGCCGCCGCATCTCCGCCCGTGGCGCGACGCGTGGCGCCACGTGCGGTTCATGCTCCTGTACTGTCCGCGGTGGCTCTTCCTGTATCCCGGCGCCGCGCTCGTCACCGCGGGCGTGATCGTCGGCGCGGCCGTGCTGATGCGCGCGCTGAGCGGGCGTCCGCCGGTCGAGGCGGACGCGCACGCGCTCCTGCTCGCGGCGGCCGGCGTGATTCTGGGATTCCAGGGCGTGGCCTTCGCCTTCTGCGCGCGCATCTACGCGCTGACCGAAGGCCTGCTCCCCGAGGATCGTCCGCTCGAACGGATGTTCAG
>Ga0194121_10006709_pt1 | contig 15324 bp, 11 predicted proteins | sample TA2MahCa50mmetaG_FD_148609 | JGI IMG/M metagenome (GOLD analysis project Ga0194121, IMG submission 148609) | Freshwater microbial communities from Lake Tanganyika, Tanzania - TA2015020 Mahale Deep Cast 50m | ecosystem: Environmental > Aquatic > Freshwater > Lake | place: Tanzania: Lake... | reverse complement strand
GCACGCGCCCGCGGGGCGCGGGGGCGCGGCGCCCGCGTTCCCGCTTGCCGGCGTGCGCGTGATCGACCTGACGGTCGTCTGGGCCGGCCCGTTCGCGGGGCAGCTCCTCGCGGAGTGGGGCGCCGAGGTGATCAAGATGGAGCCGATCTCCACGATCCAGCCGCAGACGCGCGCCGTCGACGCGGCCGCGCGCCGCGCCTGGTTCCCGAACGCCGACCCCGGGACGGACCCGTGGAACCGCGGCGTGAGCTTCAACAGCTCCTCGTGCGACAAGCGATCCTTCACCGGCAACCTGCGCACGCCCGAGGGGCGGCGCGCGTTCGACCGGCTCGTCGCGATCTCGGACGTCGTCATCGAGAACAACGTCCCCGAGACGATCGACAAGCTCGGGATCGGGTATGAGGCACTCGCCGCGGTGAACCCACGGGTCGTGATGGTGCGGATGCCGGGCTTCGGGCTCTCGGGCCCGTACCGCGACTACCGCTCGTGGGGCAACCACCTCGAGGCGATGGCGGGCCACCTGCTCACGCGCTGCTACCCGGACGCGACGCCCGACCTCGCGGGTGAGACGTACGCCTGCGACGCGGTCGCCGGGCTGATGGGCGCGCTCGCGACCGCGATGGCGCTGAGGCACCGCGCGCGCACCGGGCGCGGACAGCTCGTGGAGGTGCCGCAGCTCGAGGCGTTCGCGACGATGATGGGGCGCGAGCTGCTCGAGCACGCGATGAACGGGTCGGCGGCGGCCGGGCAGGCGAACGACCACCGCACGCACGCGCCGCACGGCGCCTACCCGTGCGCCGGCGAGGACCGCTGGATCGCGATCGACGTCGCCACCGACGAGCAGTGGCGCGCGCTCTGCGCGGTGATCGGCGCGCCCGCGCTCGCCTCTGAGACGCGCTTCGCCACGGAGCGCGGGCGGTGGGAGGCGCGGCGCGAGCTCGACAGGCTCGTCGCCGAGCGCACGCGGATCCGCGACCGCGCCGACCTCTTCCATGCGCTGCAGGCGGCGGGGATCGCCGCCGGCCCGGTGCAGGACGAGGCCGACGCGTTCCGCTGCCCGCAACTGCGCGCGCGCGGCTTCTTCGAACCCGTGACGCGCGAGGACATCGGCACCTACGAGCACCCCGGGATGCTCTTCCGCTGGCGCGACACGCCGAACGGCCACCGGCGCTGGCCGGCGCGGCTGGGCGAGGACAACGAGTACGTCTACCGCGAGCTCCTCGGCTACTCCGCCGAGGAGTACGCCGCGCTCGTCGCCTCGGGCGAGGTCGGGACCCGCTACCCCGAGGCGGTGCTCGCCGCGCGCTGAGCGCGCACGCACCGCGCGCCGAGGTGGGGACTCACGACGCGGAGGCGGCGCCCGCCGCGCGTTGGGGAGGCACGCGCCGCCCCCGCTACGCGGGCGTCAGCCGCAGCTCGCCCTCCGCGTTCGCCTCGATGTCGCGCCACTCGATGTAGAGCGGGTGGTACTCGACGTTCGCCCAGCGCTCGACGTTGTCGCCGTAGTGCGGCGATCCCGGCTGGCCCGAGTTCCCGGGCGGGATGCAGATGCGGGCAGCGTTCAGGTCGCGCATGTCGAGCACCTGCCGGAACGAGACGCCGTGATCGGACGCCGCGCCGTAGCGCGTCTGCGTATTGAACGGCGTGAACCCGTCGCCGCCTATCGCGACCGACGCGAGGTTGAAGATCGGCGCGAGCTCGGGGTCGCGACCGAGGTTGTGATCCCAGGACATGCGGTGCGCGGCGTCCCAGCGCCACGCCTTCGCGTCGTCGCCGTGCGCGGCGCGCAAGCGCGCCGCGGCCTCGGTGAGCGCGCGCTCCGCGGCCGCCGCCCACGACGCGAACGACCCGAGCATGAGCGGCGAGTCCGCCGCCCACTGCTCGAAGAGGACGCGTCGGTCCTCACCGGCCCAGGGAGGCATCCCCGGCACGCGCGCGTAGTAGGCGTGCACGGTCGCCTCCACGAGCCGCTGACACGTCTCGTCGTAGAGGAGCGCCGCCGCGCTGTCCGGCGCCATGCTGCCGTCCCAGCCCCGCAGGATCGCCTGCATCGCACGCGCGTCCGCGTCCTGCGCCTCGAACGCGGTCAGCCGCTCGGCGATCGTGCGCCCATGGATGCTGCGCTGGTCGCCCTGCAGCGCGGGCATCTCGTCGAGGCGGAAGACCTCGGTCGCGTCCATCAGCTCGCGGAGCCGGTCGGCGCGGAACGGGCTCGCCGTGAACGAGAGGTAGTGCGGGTAGTCGGGGGTTGTCGTCTTGTTGTTCGCCGTGACGATGAAGCCGTTCGCGGGGTTCTCGTCGATCGGGAGCTCGTCCTTGGGGACGTCACCGTCCCACTCGTGCTCGCCGCTCCAGCCCGGCACCGGGACGACCCAGGCGGGCCGCTTCGGGATGCGGCCGACGTACTGGTAGCCGATGTTCCCGGCCCGGTCGGCGAAGCAGTAGTTCCCGCTCACCGAGTCGTACCTGCGGAATCCCTCGCGCGCCTCGGCGAGGGTGCGCGAGCGCAGCACGCGCAGCAGCGCGTCCATGTCGTGCGCCGGATCCGCGAGCCCCCAGCGCGCGGCGACGACCTCCTCGTCGCGCGTGGGGTCGCCCGCGATCACCGGGCCGTGGCGCGTCTCCCACACGCGCACGCTCGTGTCCTCCGCGCCGCGCACGATGAAGCGCTCCTCGAGCCGCGTGAGCGGCTCCCAGCCGTCGCGGAAGAGCGCCTCGGGCCCCCGCGCCCCCTGGCGGATTCGCTCGCGGTAGAGGTCCCACCGGTCCCCCTGCGCGTGGGTCATCGTCCACGCGACCCGCGTGTTGTGCCCGTAGAACACTGGGCCGGGGTAGCAGGGGTTGCAGGGACCCGCCGCGGTGAACTCCGGGCACTCCATGTGCACCACGTACCACTGCGCCGGGACGCCGATCGCGAGGTGCGGGTCGCCGCAGACGATCGGGGCGCCGGTGTCCGTGCGGCTGCCGTGGATCACCCAGCAGTTCGAGCCGCCCCCGGACGAGATCACCCCGTCGGGGATGCCCATCGCGGACTCGACGTCGCGCGCGAACGGGTGCTCCTCCTGCGTCCAGCGCGCGCCCGACGGCGTGATCACCGCCGCTCCCGGCGCGACGTCCGGGATCATCGCCAGCACCGCCTCGGCGCCCAGCGCCTCCGCGACCTTCGCGTAGCGCAGCTTCTGCGCCCACTGCGCGTTCGCGTTCACCATCTTGATCACCGCGAGCGAGTCGACGGGCGTCCACGGCTCCCACGCGTGGTCGATGACGCGGAACTCGTACGGGACCGGCTGCGTCGCGGCCGCGGCGTTGATCCCGTCGGCGTATGCCTGCAGCACCGCGCGCGCGTCCGGCGTCTGCGCCTCCCACTCGCGCCGCGCGTAGCGCGAGAAGCCGAGCCGGCGGTTCTGGATGTCTCGCTGGAGCAACCCCTTGTTGAGCATCGCCGCCGAGGTCCCGTGTGCCATCCGGCGGTAGAGGTCGATCTGGAAGAGCCGGTCCTGCCCCATGCAGAAGCCCTGCGCGAAGAACGCGTCGCGCGTCGTCGTCGCACGGATGTGCGGGATGCCCCAGCGGTCGCGGACGATGCGCACCGCGCCGTCGAGCCCGCGCGCGGTGATCTCGCCCTCGATCGGCGCCAGGCACTGCTCGGGTCGGACGTCGACGGCCGTCATCGTGGCTCTCCTCGCTGGCCGCACCGGCGTTCGTGGGCGGTCGCGCGCTGTCTTATCACATGTGCTCTCGGCGGGGACGCGGGGCCGCCCGCGGCGCTCCCCACGCCCCGTGCTTGACCCTGCCACGAGGCCGTGCCTGCGCTCGGGCGGAACCTTGGAATCACACACGAAGGCGCGGGCGGCACCTGCGGCGGGCGCGGCGACGGGCGAGCGGCCCGCGGGTCTCATCCGGGAGGTGTTGGGATGAACGAGCAGGCGCTCGGCGCGCACGTCGCCGCCGTCCCTCTCCATCGACCTCGGCCCGGATCGCGTGCGGGCGATCGCCCGGCTGGCCGCGCGGCGGCGCCTCGCGTCCGGTGAGCGGCTCTTCGAGCAGGGCGAAGCGGGCGACGCCGCGTACGTCGTCATCGCGGGGGCGATCCGCGTCTCGGCGATGGGCGATGACGAGGACGAGATCGTGCTCGCGCTGCTCGGACCCGGCGAGGCCTTCGGCGAGCTCGCGCTGATCGACGGCGCGCCCCGCTCCGCGGGCGCCGAGGCCGCCGAGCCGAGCGAGCTGCTCGTGATCCTGCGCGAGCCGTTCCTCGCGTGGCTCGCGAGCGAGCCCGCCGCGTCGCAGGCGGTGATGCGCACGCTCACGCGCCGGCTGCGCGCCACGAACGAGGCGCTCGCGGACTCGAGCTTCCTCGACGTGCGTCAGGGCCTCGCGAAGCAGCTGCTCCCGCTCGGCGCGGCCCGCGACGGTGCGCGACTCGTCATCACGCAGCAGCAGCTCGCGCAGCTGCTCGGCGTGACACGCGAGGCCGTCAACGAGGCGCTCCGTCGCCTCGAGGACGAGGGCGTCGCCGAGCTCGGACGCGGCGCCGTCACCGTCGCGGACGCTCGTAGGCTGACGCGAGCGACCCACTGACGGTCGAGCGCGGCCCTGCGGGCGCGCGGTCGCCCGTATAGTCCGCGCCATGCCCGGACCGCTCGTGCTCGCCATCGACCAGGGCACGACGAGCTCGCGCGCGCTCGTGGTCGACGCCTCCGCGCGCGTGCTCGGGGTCGGGCAGCGGCCCTTCACGCAGCACTTCCCGCACCCCGCGTGGGTGGAGCACGACCCCGAGGAGATCTGGACGTCGACGCGCGCCGCGATCGCCGACGCACTGCACGCGGCCCGCTGCTTCCCCGACGACCTCGGCGCCGTCGGGATCGCGAACCAGCGCGAGACGGCGGTGCTGTGGGAGCGTCACTCGGGCGCCCCGGTCGGTCGCGCGATCGTCTGGCAGGACCGGCGCACCGCCGAGATCTGCGGCGCGCTGCGCGACGCCGGTCGCGAGCCGCTGTTCGCCGGGCGCACCGGGCTCACGCTCGACCCCTACTTCAGCGGGACGAAGCTCACGTGGATGCTGCGCGCAAACCCCGCGCTGCGCGAGCGTGCGGCGCGCGGCGAGCTCGCGGCCGGCACCGTCGACTCCTGGCTCGTCTGGAAGCTCACCGGCGGCGCGCGCCACGTCACGGACGTCACGAACGCGAGCCGCACGCTGCTCTACAACGTCGTCGAGCGCGACTGGGACGACGACCTCTGCGAGGCGCTCGAGGTCCCGACCGCGCTCCTCCCAGAGGCGGAGCCGTCCACCGCGGCGTTCGGCACGACGACCGTCGACGCGATCGGCGCGCGGGTGCCGATCGCGGGGATCGCGGGCGACCAGCAGGCCGCGCTCTTCGGCCAGGCGTGCACCGCGCCGGGGCTCGCCAAGAACACCTACGGCACGGGCGCGTTCCTGCTCGCCCCGGCCGGCGAGCGGCCCGCGTTTTCGCGCAACCGGCTCCTGCTCTCGCTCGGCGCAGGGACGACGCGGGCCGTGCCCGAGTACGTGGTCGAGGGCTCCGTCTTCGTCGCGGGGGCGGCCGTGCAGTGGCTGCGCGACGAGCTCGGGATCATCGCGAACGCTGCCGATGTGGAGCCGCTCGCCGCCTCGGTACGCGACACCGGCGGCGTCAGCTTCGTCCCCGCCTTCACCGGGCTCGGCGCGCCGCACTGGGACCCGCACGCGCGCGGCGCGCTCGTCGGGCTCACGCGTGGCTCCACCCGCGCGCACATCGCGCGCGCCGCGCTCGAGGCGATCGCGCTCTCGAGCGCGGACCTGATCGACGCGATGAACGCCGACCTCCCGCAGCCGATCCGCGAGCTGCGCGTCGACGGGGGCGCGGCGCAGAACGACCTGCTCATGCAGTTGCAGGCAGACCTCGGCGGCGTCACGGTCGTGCGCCCGCGCACGGTGGAGACGACCGCGCTCGGGGCCGCGTTCCTCGCGGGGCTCGGGGCGGGCATCTGGTCGTCGACCGCGGAGGTCGGCGCGCTCTGGCGCGAGGAGCGGCGCTTCGAGCCGTCGATCGACGCGACCGAGCGCGCCGAGCGCCGCGCGACCTGGCACCGCGCGATCGAGCGCGCACGCGCGTGGGCGGAGCCGACCGACGCGCCTGCGCGCGGGTGAGCGCGCGTCAGCTCGGGCGCAGCGTTCCCGCGAACACCTGCCACGCGAGCGCCGACTTCGCGACGAGGCTCAGCACGACGTACGCGCGCTCGCCGTAGAGGTAGTCACGCCACGGCCCGACGCGCCGGTACTGCAACACCATGTTGAGCGCGAAGACGTTGAAGAAGACGAAGATCGAGAAGAAGATCCCGTAGACGAAGCCCGGCGGCCCGCCCTCCTGCCCGGGGCTCCAGAGGTAGAGCGCGATCGCGAGCCACGGAGCGGCGCCGGCGATGCAGCCGAAGACGAACGCCGTCCAGTCCGTGCGCTCGGTGAGCCGGTTGTGGCGCTCCATCATCCAGCCGAACAGGATCATCGAGGCGTTCGCCGCGACGATCAGCACGAGGCTGGCCGCGTCGTAGATCCCGGTCAGCATCGCGATCATGACGATCATCAACGACGAGCTGAAGGCGTACTCGAGCCAGCGCGCGTAGTTCGCCCCGTCCGCGAGGTCGAGTGCGTAGCGCCGGAAGCCGACCGTCGCGACGGCGAGGTGCGCGACCGCCGAGAGGAAGAGGAAGCCGGCGACGAGCGGGCCGATGCGCAGCGTGAACAGCTCGCCCCGGCCTGGGAGCAGCCGCCCCGTGGCCTCGTCGAATTCGAGGAAGGCGTGCGTCACGGGGAGCGCGAAGTCGCTGCTGATCGCGAGCATGAGCGCGCCCTGCACCGCGTGGAGCGCGGCCATCGCCAGGTTGAAGCGGCGGAGTGCCGCGAGCCGGTTCGGAGAGATCGGGGCCTGGGCGCTGGCGCTCGTCGTGGCGGTGGCCATGCGGGTCCTCGCTCTCGGGGCGAAGCGTTTCGCTCGGGTCGTGCGCCGTTACTGACAAATAATATGCTTCGCATGACGAAGAACTGCAACATGTGAGCCCACGCCGGCGCGCTACGCTCGGCCGCGAGGTGGCCCCCGAGGGGAGGACGGTCATGCAGGTTGCGATCACCGGGAGCTCCGGGTTCATCGGCTCCGCGCTCGCGGCGCGCCTCGCGGGCGCGGGCGCGGACGTGCTGCGCGTGCGCCGGGGCGACCCCGCCGACGGAGGCGCGCACTGGTCGCCGCAGGAGGGGTGGTTCCGGCCGGGCGCGCTCGAGGGCGTCGACGCCGTCGTCCACCTGACCGGCGTCTCCGTCGGCGCGCGCCGCTGGACCGCCCGACGCCGCGAGGTCCTGCGGTCGAGCCGCGTGGACGCGACGCGCACGCTCGTCGATCACCTACGGACCCTCACGCGCCGCCCGCGCGTGCTCGTGACCGCGTCGGCGATCGGCTACTACGGCTGCCGCGGTGACGAGACGCTCACCGAGGCGTCGTCATCGGGTGACGGCTTCCTTGCTGACCTCGTGCGCGACTGGGAGGCGGAGGCCGCGCGCGCCTCCGAGCTCGGCATCCGCATGGTGTATGCGCGCTTCGCGCCGATCTTGTCGATGCAGGGCGAGCTCATGCAGAAGCTCCTGCCGCCGTTCAAGATGGGCGTCGGCGGCCGGCTCGGCAGCGGCCGCCAGCGGTTCAGCTGGGTCACGCTCGAAGATGCGGTCGAGGCGGTCGCGTTCGCCGTCGAGCGCGACTCGCTTTCCGGCCCCGTCAACGTGAGCGCGCCGGGCGCGCTGACGAACGCCGAGTTCACGAAGGCGCTGGGCCGGGCGCTGCACCGCCCGACGCTCTTCCCGCTCCCGTCGCCGATGCTCAAGCTCGTCTTCGGCTCGGGCCGCGCGAACGAGACGCTGCTCGCGAGCCAGCACGTCGTCCCGGAGAAGCTCACCGCCGCGGGCTTCGCGTTCGCCGACCGCGAGATCGGCGCCACGCTCGAGCGCCTGCTCCAGGGCCGGCCGGTCGAGCGCGGCGAGGGGATCGCCCAGCCGTGAGCCTGCACCGCTTCGAGACGTCGCAACGGTTGCCGATGTCGCTCGACGAGGCCTGGTCGTTCTTCTCCGATCCGCGCAACCTCGCGCACATCACGCCGCCGGAGATGCGCTTCGAGATCGTGACGCCGGCGCCGTCGCGCATCTACGCAGGGCTGATCGTCGCCTACCGGGTGCGCCCGCTCGGGCCGCTCCCGGTCACGTGGGTCACCGAGATCACGCACGTGCGCAAGGGGTCGTACTTCGTGGACGAGCAGCGGGTCGGGCCCTACCGGCTCTGGCACCACGAGCACCGCCTGGTGCCCGTCGCGGGCGGTGTGGAGGTGCGCGACGTCGTGCACTACGCGCTGCCGCTCGGTCCGCTCGGGTCGCTCGTGAACCGGCTGCTCGTGGGGCCGCGCGTGCGCGCGATCTTCGCGTACCGCCGCCGCGTGCTGAGCGAGCGCTTCCACGCGCGCGTGGCGGACGCGCCGGCCGCCGCCGGGGACCGCGCCGCGGCGGCGCCGGCTTCCCCGTAGCGCCACTCGCCCGGCGCTCGGCGCGGCGCGGTCCCGCGCTCCCCGCGTTCCGCGGATCGGCGGCCGGCTAGCGCCGGCGCACGGGCACGGGCGCGTCCGCCGTCTCGAGCGGGCGCGCCCCGATCACCTGCTCCTGCTCGAGCCGGCGCAGCTCGTCCGCGGAGAGCCCGAGGAGGCCGCCGAGCACCTCCGCGTTGTGCTCGCCCAGCAGGGGCGCGGGGGCCAGCGGCAGCGGCTCCGTGCGCGTGAAGCCCCACGGCGCGCGCGGGTACGGGAAGCGACCGTGGCCGCGCAGGTCGACGCGCTCGAGCGCGCCGCGCGCGTAGAGCGCCTCCAGCTCCACGTGATCGACGTCGCCGCGCAGCACCGCCGCCGCCGGCACGCCCGCCGCGAGCAGCCGCGCCTCGGCCTCGAAGCGGTTGCGCTCGCGTACCCAGCGACCGACGGCGTCGTCGAGCAGCGCGCGGTGCTGGAGCCGCCCCGCCGCGCTCGCGTAGCGCGGGTCCGCGGCGAGCTCGTCGCGCCCGATCGCCCGGCAGAGCGCGGCGAAGCGCTCGTCGCCGTCCACCGCGACCGTCACCCACGTGTCGGGGTCGCGCGCGGCGAAGCAGCCGTGCGGCGCCATCCACGCGTGATCGTTGGCGAGCCGCGGCACCGCCTCCCCCGAGAGCTGGCGGTCGAGCAGGTACTCGCCGAGGTGTGCCGCGGCCGCCTCGAGCTGCGAGAGGTCGATCACCTGGCCCTGCCCGGTCTGCGCGCGGCGCTCGAGCCCGAGGCCGATCATGAAGAGCCCGGTTGCGGCGCCGATCGCGTCCGGGTGGTGCACCGGCGTGATCGTCGAGAGGTCGAGGTCGGGGTAGCCGCGCAGCACCGAGTGCCCGGAGGCGGCGTCGAGCGTCATCCCCATGCTGCGGTAGTAGCGGTAGGGGCCGGTGAGCCCGAAGCCTGTGAGCAGCGCGATCACGAGCCGCGGGTTCGCGCGCAGGAGCCGCTCGGGGAGGAGGTTGAGCGACTCCTGCGCGTCGAACGAGAGGTTCGTGTAGACGACGTCGGCGGTGGCGAGCAGCCGGTCGAGCAGCTCCTGTCCGCGCCCGGAGTGGAGGTCGAGCGTCACGCCGCGCTTGTTGCGGTTGACCGCGTTGAACCCCGCGGAGCGGTTCCAGGGCTCGTCGCCGGGGTCGCCTTTGGGGTAGCCCGGCGCGCCGGGGAGCGGGTGCACCGCGCCGCGGGCGGAGCGCTGGATCGCCTCGACCTTGATCACCTCGGCGCCGAGGTCGCCGAGCAGCACGCCGCAGTAGGGCCCCGCCCAGATCTCCGCGACCTCGATCGCGCGCACGCCTGCGAGCGGGAGCGGCTCCGACAGCGGGCGCGGCCGTCCGTTCCCGGCGCCCCCGCCCCGGCGCGTGAGGCGGCGTGAGTGCTCGGTGAGGACCGCGTCGGTGTGCTCGCCGAGCCGCGGCGCCGCTCGCTCGAGCCGCCAGTAGGCGGGGTCCGCGTGCGCGGGCGGGCCCGCGTAGCGCAGGGTGCCCGCGACGGGGTGCGCGACCTCGCGCAGGTAGCCGCGCTCCGTGAGGTGCGGATCGCTCAGCACGCCGGCCGCGTCGTAGAGCGGAGCGGCCGGGATGCCCGCACGCTGCGCGGCGGCGAAGACCTCGGCGACCGGGCGGATGCGGAGGTAGGCCTCCCAGATCTCCTCCCAGTCGGCGCGGTGATCGCGGCGCGCCTCGCGCGTCGCGAAGCGCGGGTCGTCGGCGAGCGCCGGCTGCTCGAGCATCTCGACGAGCCGCGGCCAGTGGCGGTCGCCGAGCGGGAGGAACGTCATGTAGCCGTCGAGGCAGCGGTAGGTCCCGCGACCGAAGCCGGCGGAGGCGGCGGTGGCGGTGGCCTTTGTGTCCTCGCGCGCCTCGTCGTGCCCGGAGTAGGCGTAGGTGAGCCGCCGCGAGATCTGGTTCGGGTGCGACGCCCAGCAGTCGACCTCGGCGAGGTCGATCCAGTCGCCGCGGCCGGTGCTGCGCCGGCGCAGGAGCGCGGCGCTCACCATCCCGGCGGCGACGAGCCCCGGATACGTCTTCGGGATCTGCCCCGCGTAACGGATCGGCTCGCGGTGGGGGAGGCCCTCGCGGTACATCGCGCCGCCCGTGGCGAACATCGTGAGCTCGGTCGCCGGGCGCTCGCGAAACGGGCCCGCGTGCCCGTACGGCGTGATCGAGCAGGCGACGAGCGCGGGGTGCCGCTCCGCCAGGTGGTCGGGCCCGAGCCCCAGCGCGACGAGCCGGCCCGGCGGGAGCGCGTCGATGAGCACGTCAGCGCGCGCGACGAGCGACGCGAGCGCCTCGGGCTCGGCGTCGAGGTCGATCACGACGCTCTGCTTGTTCGTGTTGAGGGCGAGGAAGAGGGGGGAGCGCTCGGGGTCGTCGACCGGCCCGCGCGGGCCCGCGCGGCGCAGCGCGTCACCGCCGGGCGGCTCGACCTTGATCACGCGCGCGCCGGCGTCCGCGAGCAGCTTCCCGCAGAACGCGACGGCGGCGCCCTCGCCGACCTCCACGACGGTGATCGCCGACAGGACGGCGGGCATCGACACCTCCGGTGCGCCCGCATATTACAACCGCGCAGGTCGCGCGGCCCCGCGGCGCGCATGCGGGACGCGGGCGGTCCGGAGCGCAGACGGCGGGCTGGAGGCCAAATGCGATTCGAGCCGCCGGCGAATCGGGCCAGGCTGCTCGCGGCGGTCCGCGCCGCGTACTCGCTCCCGATCGACTGGTTCCGCTTCCTCCCGCTCGGGCTAGGCGCGGCGTGCTACGAGCTCACGACGGCGCCGGGCGGCCCGCGCTACTTCCTTCAGCCGTGGACGCACTTGCGGCGCGGCGAGCCGGCGGCGGCGCGCCAGCGTGACAGCCTGGTGCTCACGCGGGCGATCGAGGACCGCGCGGCCGGCGTGCGCGTCGCCGCCCCGATCCGCGCACGGGACGGCGACGTGCGGGCGCACTTCGAAGAGATGCCGCTCGCGGTCGCACCGCTGCTCCCCGGCGCGCCGCCCCCGGGCTGGAACGTCCCGCTGCTCGCCGAGGTCGCCTCTGCGTTCGCCGCGCTGCACGCGGCCACGCGGGCGCTCGCCGACCTGCGGATCCCGCGGAGCGCTCCGCGATCGCCTACGAGCCGGCGCTGCGGCGCAACCTCGCGGACCGCGCGGCGCTCGGGTCGCGCGTTCGGCCGGGCCTGCGCGCCGCGCGCGCCTGGGTGCTCGACCACGGCGACGACGTGCTCCTGCAGCTCGACCGGCTGCGCGCGATGCAGCCGGCACAGGCGGCGCTCGAGGGCCCGTTCGTCGTGCGCCACACCGATTTGCACGTGAACAACGTGCGCGTCGACGAGGGCGGGCGCGTCGCGCTCCTTGACTGGGACGACGCGAAGGCCGCGCCGCCGGAGCACGACCTCTGGACGGGGCTGTCCGCGGACGAGGGCGGGGCCGCCTTCGGGGCGTGTGTCGACGCCTACCTCGAGGCGGGGGGCGCCGCGCCGCTGCAGCTCGAGCGCTTCGAGTTCTACCTGCTGCGCCGCTACGTCGAAGACATGGCCGTCTGCCTCGCCGACCTGCTCGCCGAAGGCGCCGATCCGCGCGAGGACGAAGCGCAGGTGGAGCGCATGCGGGCGTGGGGAGCCGAGCGGTGGGCGCGGCTGACGAGACCCTCGGCCCGGCACAGGCGGCGCTGCGCCCGAGGGGCGGATGCGCCCGCGTGGTCGAACCGCCCGCGCGGGGGCGCAGCCGCTCTGCCGTCCGCCGGGACGGCGATCGAGGCGGGGCGCGCTGCGCGCCATCGCGCGGCGGCCTTGAGCCGCGTTCTAAGATGTCGCGGCAACGCGCACGTGGTGAGGGGGTGCTCGTGACTACGGAGTCGACCGCGGGGACGCTCGTCACGAAGGAGATGGAGGAGGCCAAGGGCGTCTGGGGGCCCGAGCGCGTCTCTCCGCCCGTCAGCGAGTCGGACATCCGCAAGTGGGCCATCGCCGTCTACTGGCCGGAGAAGCCGCCGCGCCTCTACTGGGACGCGGAGTACGCGAAGACGACCCGGTGGGGCGGGATCATCGCGCCCTCGGACTTCAACCCGTTCGCGTGGCCGGTCGAGCGCGAGGTACGCGCCGAGCGCGCCACGCCGCAGGGCGGGGGCGTCGGCACCCGCGGGATGAACGGCGGGCAGGTGGAGACGTTCGGCCAGCCGATGCGACCGGGCGACGTGATCACCGCGCGCAGCCGCCTGCGCGACTGGAACGAACGGCAGACGCGCCTCGGCCTCACGCTCTTCTCGTTCACCGAGATCGAGTGGCGCAACCAGCGGGCCGAGCTCGTGAAACGCCGGGTCTCCACCGGCATCCGGTACTAGTGGCGAGGCGGAACAGGGAGGAAACCGAGATGGCCGTCAACGTCTACTTCGAGGACGTGAAGCCGGGCGACACAATCCCGAAGTGGTCGCGCAAGACCGACTTCATGAACTGGAATCGCTACGCGGCGGTGAACGACGAGTTCGTGTACATCCACATGGACGACGCGGCCGGGCGAGCGGCGCTCAACGAGCAGGGCGCGTTCGGCATGGGGAACCTGCGCTACGCGTACATCGTGAACGCGCTGCGCGACTGGATCGGCGACGAGGCGGAGATCCGCGAGATCGGCTGCCAGTTCCGCGCGATCAACCAGAAGGACGACGTGCTGACCGTGGTCGGCAAGGTCAAGGAGAAGAAAGTCGAGGAGGGCGAGCACCGCGTCTACCTCGACGTGAACGTCGTCAACGACCGCGGCGACGAGACCTGCCCCGGCCACGCCATCGTCGCGCTCCCGAGCCGCGGCTAGCGCCTCCGCGCCACGACCGGGAGCACGATCCGCGATCCGCGCTCGCCTCCGAGGTGAACCGTGTTCTCCGCGACCGCCCGCTCCTCGCGCCCCAGCGGGGCGGAGTAGGCGGGCGCCGTGGTGTTCGCGTTCGGCGCGAACCGCGGGAAGTTGCTGCTCGACACGTCGAGGCGGATGCGATGCCCGCGCCGGAAGAGGTTGCTCGTCGACCAGAGGTCGACCACGACCTCGTCGCGCTCGCCGCGGGCGAGCAGCGCCGGGTGCTCGCGGGAGCGCCGGTGGCGCACCCGCGCGATGCCGTCGCAGACGTTGAACGCGCGCCCGTCCGTGTGCACGTCGATCAGCTTCGCGGTCAAGTCGGTGTCCGGCGCGGAGGAGGAGACGAGCAGGTGCGCGAACACCTGCCCGGTGACCTCGACGTCCTCGTCGAGCGGCGCGGTCTGGAAGCGCAGCACGTCGGGGCGGGAGTCGAGCACGCGCTGGTCGAACGGGCCGCACGGGAAGTTCACCCACTCGCAGCCGCCGATGGTCGGGACCGGGTGGTTAGGGTCGTAGCGGAACGTCAGCGCGCGCTCGTGGACCGGCGGACGGGTCCCGAGCGCTCCATCCGGTAGCAGGTAGAAGGGAACGGCCTCCGCGCGCGCGAGCGGCCATTCCTCCTCGGCGCGCCAGCGGTTCTCGCCCATCACGAAGATCAGCACGGGCGGCTCGTTGCCCCCGGCCGCGGCGTCACCGCGCAGCCAGCGGTCGAACCACCGGCGCCTCGTCTCGAAGGGGCTGACCTCGAGCAGCCCCTCCCCGAAGTCGAGTTCGCCCACGCCCCGCTCGCCCCAGTTCACGTGCCGCCAGGGGCCCATGATCAGCCGCTGCGCCGCGCGCGCCTCGGCCGTGCGCGCGTGCGCGCGCATGCCCACGTAGCTGTCGACGGTGCCCTGGCAGAACGTGTCGTGCCAGCCGCCGATGTGCAGCATCGGCGTCTCCATCTCCGCGTGCTGCGCCGTGAAGTCGACCGGGCGCCAGAACTCGCCGTACTCGCGGTGCTCCATGAACCTCGCGATCCAGTCGTTGCCGAACACCCCGTCGACGAGCGAGAGGTCGCGCGGGGTCCACTCGCGGAAGAACGGCATCGGCTCGAGGCTGCGCATGCGCTCGGGGGTGACCCAGAGCTGTTCGCGCGCGGCGTTCAGCTCGGCCATGCGCGCGGGGAAGTGGCGGAGGTTGTCCTGCGCCAGCAGGGCGATCCAGGCGAGGTTGAAGCCGAGCCGGAACGCGCCGCCGTGGTACCACCAGCGGTCGTAGACGCTCGCCGGCGCGAACTCGGGGATCGCCGCGACGAGGTGGGGTGGGCGGGTCGGCGCCGCGAGGTACTGGACGGTCCCGACGTGCGACGCGCCCGTCGTCCCGATGCGCCCGTCGCACCATGGCTGCGCTGCGAGCCACTCGATCGTGTCGAAGCCGTCGGCGGGGTCGTCGCGGAAGGGCCAGAACTCGCCTTGGGAGTCGAAGCGCCCGCGGACGTCCTGCCGGACGAAGGCGTAGCCGGCGCGCGCCCAGGCCTCGCCGTTGGCGCGCTGGTTCGTGCGGTCGTACGGGGTGCGGGTCAGCACGGTGGGGAAGGGACCCGCTCCGGCGGGGCGCGTCACCGAGGCCGCGAGCAGGGTGCCGTCGCGCATGGGGACCGGCACGAACTCCTCGTAGACCAGACCCTCGTTCGCCGCCGTCATGCGCGCCTCCCCGCGATGGATGCTCGATCACCCGAGGCAGGATAGGCGCAGCGTGGGGCGTGCGGCGGGCCCGCGCTAGTGCCTACTTGCGTCGGTCCGCGATCGATGGTGCCGGGTGGACGGAATGGACGCGGGGAGCGCGCCACTGGAACGGCTTGGCGTCGCGGTTGTAGGTGCGGATGAAGGCGTCGATCTGGT
>Ga0194121_10006707_pt1 | contig 15325 bp, 15 predicted proteins | sample TA2MahCa50mmetaG_FD_148609 | JGI IMG/M metagenome (GOLD analysis project Ga0194121, IMG submission 148609) | Freshwater microbial communities from Lake Tanganyika, Tanzania - TA2015020 Mahale Deep Cast 50m | ecosystem: Environmental > Aquatic > Freshwater > Lake | place: Tanzania: Lake... | reverse complement strand
AGCAAATTTGTTGGGCCTACAGCAACGCCTTCACCGTCTCCACTACGTACTCCGCCTCCTCCCCAGTCATCCCGTAGTAGATGGGCAGGCAGATATGCCGCGAGCACACGTCATCCGCATCCGGAAACGAACCGCTGACGGCCCCGTCGAAAACTGGCTGCCGGTGCAAAGGCGTGTCATAGACGCCGCCAGAGAGGCTCACACCCTTCTCCTTGGCCGCCGTTCGGAACCGCTCCCTATCAACGCCCTTCTGTAGGAGTACGATGTACTTGTACCAACTACACCGGCCAGTCGGCAGCACTGGCCTCAACTCCTGAATGCCTTCAAGCACCCGCGTATAATCACTCGCAATCTTCTCGCGCCAGGTGATCATTTCATCCAGGCGTCTAAGTTGAACGACACCGATCGCTCCGGCCCACTCGTTGAGACGCCAGTTCGTACCCAGTTCAGTGCTGTAGGTCACCCAGGGATCCGGCTTCCCGTAGTCCCGCAGTCGCGCAACCTTCTTAGCGATGGATTCATCGTCCGTGACCACCATGCCGCCTTCACCGGTCGTCATCACCTTCGTTGCGAAGAAGGAATAAGCGCCCGCGACGCCGAACGTGCCGGCTCGCTGGCCGGCGTACTCGCTCCCATGCGCATGAGCACAGTCCTCCACCAGCCACAGACCCTTCGAGTCGCAGAACTTCCGAATCGCTGCGATCTCCGGCGTGACGATTCCACCGATGTGGACGACGATGACTCCAACCGTCTTCTCACCCGCAGAGTGCTGCACTGTCTCCACGGAGACTGAAAAGGTAGCCGGATCCGTGTCCATGAGCTTCGCCGATCCTCCTGCCCGGATGACGCCAACAGCCGTTGCGAAAGCCGTGTTCGTCGGTACCAGCACCTCGCGTCCCTCAACGCCCAGGGCGGACATCAGCGCCTCAATCGCAGTGCCTCCATTGCTCACGGCGACAGCAAACCTCGTCCCTGTGTAATCGGCGAAGTTCCGCTCAAACTCCGTAACGTTCTCGCCTATCCCAACCTGACCGGTCGCAAGACAACGGTCAATTCGCCTGCCGATTTCGTGCCGGTCTCTCTCGGGAAAGACAATCTTGACAGGCGGAATTTTCCGAGCGGAAGTAGTCAAGCGGTGTCGCCTCTCTTCCTACCATCAGTGGCTCCAACGACTTCTTCCCAAGGTTTCGAGCCCGTGTACTCACGCTTGGTGCTCGAAAACTCAAGACCGAACCGTCGCGCTTCGTAGATCTTGGCATCCACGAGAAAGCGATACCAGCAGCCCTGTAAGAAATGGAAGATGAGTCCTTCCCTGCCGTCCAGAAAACCAAGTCGAACAACATACCGGTAGAAGAAAAACAGCAAAGAGCGAACCAGCAGTGGTGCCCTGGCGTAAAGGTTCCCTTTCAGCCACCTGGTTCGCTGTTCCTGAGTGCCAAACAACTTCGGCGAAACAGTCCCTTTTGAGAGTTGACCCTCCCCCATCAAGGCCATGGTGTCCAGCATCTCGCCGATCGACCAGTGATTGTGCTTATCGACCCAGAACGTCAAGCCCTTACGGTTGTAGTCAATGAAATCGTGGTCGAACCGGACCGCCCGGCCAGTCGAAAGCACAATATGCTCTTCGGTAGTTTCCTCGTAACGGCCACAGCCGTTCCGAAACGACCGCAGAAACCACATCGGGTAGTACGCTCCATGCTTCATCCACCGTCCCATGAAGTAGACACGACGCCGAAGATAGACCCCAGTGACGTCCGCCGGTAATGTCGCCAACCCTTGTCGGATCTCGTGCCCTAGATCCTCTGGAACCATCTCGTCGGCGTCGAGCCTCAAGATCCAATCACCCCGCATCGGCACGTTGTCCAGTGCCCAGTTGAACTGTTGAGCCTGGTTCTGGAAAGCGTGTTGGTAGATCCGGTCCGTATAGCGCCGGCAGACCTCCAGTGTCCGGTCGCTGCTGAAGGAATCGACGATGATTATCTCGGTGGCGAGATCCTTGATGCTCTCGAGGGTGTGCTCGATGTTGACTTCCTCGTTGTAGGTGAGGATGATCACCGAAATTGACAAACATGGAGTGTGCTGCCTCATGACCGTGCGGAGTGAGCCACGGCCTTCGTCGCCAGGATTCCGAGGCTGGTGCCCACGAACGGGCCACGGAGACACGGGCTGCGGCCGGAACAGTACGAGATCCGAGAGCCCTCGAAACCCGCAGCCTGCAGAGCGTTGCGAAGGCGCCATGGCCACAGCAGGTACTGGTTGGGTGAGTGGTCGCCCCATAGATACCGCTTCAGCACGATGATGTTAAACGGATTCGGCTCCAACCCGATGTAGACCCCACCGGGCTTGAGCACGCGGTATATCTCCTGCAAGGCCTCCGCAAGGTCTGGCAATTGGTGAATTACCAAGCCCAGCCATACTGTGTCGAACGTGCCGTCGCGGAAGGGAAGCCGAAAACAGTCGCCTACCACAAAAAGGAGACGTGGGTTTCGATCCGGTCCCGCGGCGAACTTCATGCGGCCGTGGATCAACTCACAGGCAATAACAGAGCGCGCCTCGAACGTCTCAGTGAACAGCCGGCTGTACTCGCATTCGCCCGCGCCGAGATCCAGAATGCGTTTCCCGCGGATATGGCGTTCTGGATCGAGCCAGTTGGTGATGTAAGGATGGAGGTGCCAGTAAGGCTTCACGGCGCCGGGTAGCGCTTGCTCGTAATAAGCCCTCTCACCTGTGTACGAGTACTTCACTTCCGAACGGCCTTCGCCTCTTCTGCCTTGTTCCACCGGGGCTGGTCGGCGCCGCTTATTTTGGCGCCGGCCTCGTCCCGTAAGGCCGCGTGGATCAGGTGGCGAAACCGCTCGACATGTCCACCCCAGGCGAATCGCTCCACAGCCCGCCGCCTGCCCGCACCGGACAGGCGAGACCGCATTTCGCTGTCCGCACGAATCTGGAGAAGAAGCTTGGCCAAGGACTGGCTGTCGAACGGATCGAAGTACATTGCGGCGTCGCCACAGATCTCCCGGTGCACGGCCAATTCGGAAGCAAGCACAGGCAGGCCGGTCGCCATGGCCTCGACCAGCGGGTGACCGAATGACTCGGCCAGGGAGGGGAACACGAAGATGTCCGCCTCCTGATACAGCTTCTGGATCCGCTCATAGGGCACCGACCCGGTGAACCTCACATATGGAGCCACCAGCGAGTGTGCCGCCAGTTCACGGTCACACTGCCGGCTTACCAGTTCCACCTTCCGAAACTGCGCCGGATCGGCGGTGGTGACCAGTCGAATCCCGGGGTCGCCGCTCCGTGCCAACACACGAATCGTCTCCAACAGCAGGGTGATGTTCTTGTAGTCGGCGTATTCGGACACATAGAGGAGAGTCAATGGACGGCCTTGCTGTGCGTGAACGGACCGCTCGGGCAGGCAGGGGAACCGATCTAGCGGAACACCGAATGGGTTGATCAGTGTCGCCGAATCGCTCAGTTCGACGTGTCGGCGCAGGTCAGCCATCATCGCCTGGGTCGCGGTGACGACTAGGTCCGCCCGCCGGGCCGACATGCACACTAAGCGCTTGCGGATCGCGAAGTCCAGGCGCGGGCGCAGCGACTTCCTGGGCAGAATCCGGTTGACGTAATGCTCGGAAAAAAACGTCGGGTTACGCACTAGCAGGATCTGAAAACAAGGCGGGGCGAACATCCCGAAGTCGGAGGTGGAGACTAGAAGATCGGCGCGTTCCCGGACAGCAATAACCCGCAATACCGTCTGGTCCCAAAGAAAACGTAGCGCTGGGGAGCGATACCCGACGTCGGTGGCACGCATGAGCGGAATCGTGCACCGGTCTGCCTTCGGCAACAGGTGCGAGGGAACGAGAAAGACGTGTTCTAGCGTGTCGTCGTCGGCCAGTGAAGCTGCCAGGTTGGTGACGTAAGTGCTCGCCCCGCCGGATTTGGCGGAGACGGCGTTCCACAGTACTTTTGGGACCCTGCTCATGCGATTGTCAGAGCCTCGCGGCCAAGCGCGGGCGGCAAAGGCAGCGCGCTCGAATCAGCGCGCACTCCCCTGCCGGAGTTTTGCACAGCCAATAGCCAATCACAACTCCCGGCAACGTGAACGGTAGCCACTTTGTAATGGCCGAAACCGAGCCTTGCGCGATGAACGAGGCGAAGTTCCCGAGCGCGACAGCATAGAATAACTGCATGAACGGCGCGCGGGGGCAGCGCCTCAAATAATCGTAGAAGCCCCGCCAGAGGATCCCGCAAACAAACATCCCGCCCAGCACGGCGCCCGTACCCCACTGCATATAAAGTTCGCCCAGAATGCTCTCCGAAGCTCCGGGCGCGATTCCCGAAGCGAAGAGGAAAGTGTCCCAGGAGGGCGTGAACAACGGCGGCTTGTCCGGCCACAGGGCCCGTGGTATCGGATGCAACGGCATGTGCAGCAGCAAGCCGAAGTAATCGTACTCAATCTCTAATGGATACAGGGAGATCACAGCCAAATATGAATCGAATTCGTCCCCGCGCTGACTCAGATTTCTAGTGCTGTCCAGAAACGAAATGCTCTGGAAGTCTGCCGTTGTCGCGCTGAGGTGCAGGTGTGGCCGCACGGCCAGCGCCAGGAGCACGGAGCAGGCGATGAAGACCACGAGGATGCCCAGTGAGCAGAGAGTCGGACGCCTTGCCCGCCGCAGGTGGAGAACCACGTAGATTACGATGGAAACCCAGATGATGTTAGTACGCCGGCTCCACAGGACGCTGTACACGAGGACCCCGGGGACCGCCACGAGGGCTGACAAGAGGAACGTCTGCCAGTTCTTCTTCGCCGCCACCGAATCCATATACATCAGGTAGAAGCCGACCAGCATCAGTTCCGACGCCTGCGATATATATGATGAAAATCCAGCGACACCGCCATATCCATGGGGCTTCGACCAGAATTGACGCCATCCGCCGGAACTTGACATGTACACCCATAAGGCGGTGGAACCCAACGCAACAAAAGCCAAGGCACATCGCCGAACGCGCGCCGAGTCGGACGGATGGCTCATGAGTGGAAACAGCGCGGCTAGATGCCGGCTGACCCGTGAGTAATAACCGACGTAGAAGCATAGAAGGCCCACAGCGGCGATGCTGCAGGCAAGCAGTACGTTCTCGCCGCCGTAGATGAAGTCCTGCCCTTGTGCGATGCGAATCACCGGCTTACCGAAATAAAGATACCAATAGGTCACCGAGAAGATGTAGACGGGCTCCAGATAGTCAGGTCGGCGGCTTGAGAGGTATGGTATTAGTAGCAGCGTTGTGGCGCAGACTGCTGGAGCAGCGATCGATTCCCACGGAGCCGCCACTTATCCCTCCACTCCCGAGGACGGCACACGCGGGGTTCGATCCGATGTAGGCAGCCGCCGTGCACGGGCGATTTCGATGCCTTCCAGAATCCCCTCGACGGAGTGGTGGACGGTCCACCGGTCGATCCTGCGCCGTGAAGCTTCTCCCATGCGCCGCCGCAGTTCAGGGCTGGCGACCAACAGACGTAGGCATTCTGTCAGCGCGTACGTGTCGCCCGCATCGTAGAGCAGTCCGTTCTCGTCCGCCCTCACCAGGTCCCTAGTCGCTCCGACGCTAGAGGTGGTGACCACTGGCAGCGAGAAGCACATAGCCTCATTCACGACTAGCCCCCAAGTTTCATGGCCCGAAGGAAAAGCGAAAATGTCTGCTACGGCAAAATACAGCGTGGTCTCCTCGGGTCGCCGAAAGCCGGCGAAGACCACATTGGAGACCCGATGAGCAGCGACGTAACGGGCGATCTGCTCGCGTTCGGTTCCGTCCCCAACGACCACTAGTGCAGCCGAGTGGGCCAGGGGCCGGAACGCACGCACGAGATCCATGCAGCGTTTCCGCGGAATCAGTTTTCCTACGAATAGGATGATTGGAAGGCCCGCTGGGAAATGGTGCCGGGCGCGAAAAGCCTCGCGCTCCGGGGCAAGCCGCACCGCCTCTGCCTCGTAGAACTCGTTATCCACGGAGTAGGGCGAGAGCACCAGTCGGTCCTCCGGAAAGGCATGATGCATGTAAAACCGCTGGCTGTCGGACCCGATGGGCAGAAAGACCGACACGGTCCTACGCAGTGCCGCCATTGCGCAGTACTTGGCAAATGTGGCCGGGCGGGTGCCATTCGGGCGCGCGAGCGATGTTTCCGCCCGCAGCAGAAGTGGCACACCGGCAAGCCGTGCCGCCACTAGGGTCAGCCAGTCACTTGCCAGCGCGTATCCTTCTAGAAGAACCGCATCGAAACGTCCCCTCACCAGGCGGGTCAGCACTCCCGGGTTTATGTTGCCCCAAAAGGTTCGTGGTGTATCCTGCCAAGATAGATTGTGCAGGAAGTAATGTGGATAACCGCCTAGAATCGATTCGTTGTACCACTGTGCCGTGCAGCCTGAAGTGTAATCCATCGTCAGCGTCATTCCAAAGCGCGAGCAGAAAAGTACGGTCAGGTCGAGGCCCGGCACGCGGGTCAACTGGCGGTACAGATGGACTTTGTAGTGAACCGGATGGCTGGTGATCACCGCCAGGCTGGTCCTGCCGGTTCGATCGCGGTTGTGCTTCCCGATCATGATTCCGGCCCGCAACTTGGGGGAATGGCATCAGGCACTTGGGATGTGCCGATTAGCGGTTCAAGTATCGCCAGCAGAATCTCCCCAACTCGCTGCGGCGCGCAGTGGCGCCGGAACGCAGCTTGCGCCTCTCCGGCCAACCGGGCTCTCAGCGTGGCGTCCCTCCGCAGAGTTCGAATCGCCTCGGCCAGCGCTTCGGCGTTTCCTGGCGGCACTAGCCATGCATTTTCTCCATGTCGCAATAGTCCCCACACTGCTGGGACATTTGCGGTGATCACCGGGACGCCAGCGGCCATCGCATCGTATACCTTGCACGGAATCACGCGTTCCGTCTTGGGAGTGGTACCGAAGGCGCCGAGGGCCAGGTGGGACTGCCCGAGATGGGCCACGTACTCGGTGTAGCTCATGCGGTTGCGGAATTGGATGTGAGCATCAGCGTAATCTTGTTCCAGTTGCTTCGAGGCTTCACCGCAGCCGATGATCTCAATTACGATTCCTGATTCACCCCTGAGCAGTCTGGCCGCTTCGCAGATCGTGCCGACACCATGGAGAGGCAAGAAGCTGCCGGCAAACAGGACGCGAAACGGAGGCACCTGCGGCAGCGACCCAGGCACTTGGACAGACGCGTCGGAACCTACGGGCACCGCGTGGATCCGTTCCCGGGCCGTGCCCGTCAGCCGAATAAGATAGTCCACATGCTCTTTCGTGTCGATAAGCACGAGATCCGCCAGCCGCGTAGCGATCCAGTCCACGGCCAGCCCGGCCCACCTCTTTACAAGTGAAGTACCCGGCTCTTCGCACCAGACTTCATAGTAGGAGACGAAGGCGTCCAGAACCACTGGCCTCCGGTAGATTCGCCCGAGTAGCCAAGCCATCGGCATGTACATATGCCCCGAAGCACCCACCAGTATCAGATCCGCACTCTTCTGCGCGCGGCGAAATTGGCCCACCAGCCGAGAGGCACGAAGTACCCGGTTTGATGCACGATCGTAACACTCACTGACTTCCACGCTTACGGACTCAAGCGCCCGACGGATCACGCGGTTCCGAGAATGGTCGCGGTCGTACCCTCCGAATAGACAGACCCTCATGCTTTTTCCACCATGACTTCGATACATCCTTGATTGCCGAAAACATTGGAGAGGGCGACAAGCGGAAACAGCAAGCGGTAGAGGTACAGGCGCTGCGAACAGCGCACGGCCCCGGTTAGGTCGTCAATGAGAAAGTCGACGGCGTCGGCTACAGAGGAAGGATGGAGCTGTGGCCGCATGCGAACCCAACGCAAGCCGGTGTTTTCGATTAGGCGCCGCAACGAGCGCGGTGTGAAGAAGAACAGGTGCCCAGGAACATCGATCTCGATCCAGCGGCGGCCGAGGAAGCGCGCCTCGATACTGTCCAGGTTGGGTACCGCCATCACGAGACGGCCCGCCGGCGTTAGCAAGTCTCGGAGGCGCGCGAGTGTGCCCGCTGGGTCTGGCATGTGCTCTAGCGTGTGCCAAAGCGTGATCATCTCAAAGGCATCGTGACGAAACGGGATGCTCTCCAGTCCGCCGCAGAAGAGATCCTCCGAACAGCCGCGACGGCACGCGGTCTCCAGGCCCGAGGGACTTATGTCCAGCCCATAACACCGCCATCCTTTGCTATGCGCTACTTGCAGGAAATGGCCGGTGCCACAGCCGATGTCGAGTAACCGTCCCCTGCCGAATGGGGGCAGATCCCAGGCTTCAGAGCCATATCGCATCCGGTACGGCCAAACCAGCATGTCGCGCACCATGCGACCCAACTTGCCCAGGGTCGGAGCGTCCGGCACATGAGAATGGTATTCCAAACCGTAAAGCTGACCGAGGACCTCCTGGCTCGGCAGAGGGTCCAGAAAGCCACAACCACATTCTGAACACCGCAGAAGGTCATAGAAACCGGCGATTCCCTGACGGCGGTTCCGGCATCGGCGGTAGCTTACTCTTGTTTCGCCAGATCCGCACAAGTGACACTGAGTCCTTGGAGCATTGGGGCACAATTGAGCATGTAAGCCTCGTACATCGACCTGAGGGGTCATGCAGCGCAAGCCTCCACGACGCATTCTCGAAGCCGTTGCTGGTAGCACTCGAGACCAAGACGTTGCCGTCCGGAGGCAGCATTCGACCTCAAGTGTTCCAGAACTCCCGGCTCGCAAGCGAGACGTTCCATCGCGGCGGCCAACGCCTCCACGTTCCGAATAGGAACGATTAGCCCGTCGATCCCATCTCGAACAACCGAACCCGCATTGGGCGTTGTGATCACGGGAATTCCGTTCGCCAATGCCTCGTAGGTCACTATCGCCGATCCTTCACATATTGAGGGAAATACGAATACATCGGCCCAGCGGTAGAGATCATGCATTTCGCCCCGAGACACCGGGCCAAGGAACTCGGCCCATCGTTCATACTGCCGGATCCTGCTGTTTTCGAGCGCGATGCCGCCGGCCAGCTTGGTGTGAATCGAGGTGCTGCGAAGCCGACGAAGGGCCTCCAGGAGGTAGATCGCGCCTTTCCGCAACTCAACCGCTCCTACAAACAGCACACGTAGCTCTCGATGATGTCCCGTGTGCGCAGCTGGAAGGGGAAATCGTTCCAGAGAAACCGCGTAAGGAACAAGCCGGCATTTTCTGCTTGGTACACCCATTTTGGCAAGCGCATCGAGGACAAAGTGCGACGGCGATAGAATCATGTCAGCCAGTTCCCATTCCTGCCGCTCGCGTTCATTCAGGATCTCCAGGCTCCGTGGGCATGTGCCCGGTTCCCATCCAGGCCACCTTTCCGTTTCTTCCTTCAGAATTTGAGTGACGAGAGGTTTCGGTGCGATCGTTTGTTCCAGCAATAGGCGTCGCCCCGCCATGCGCGCGTGCACCATCAACTCCGCCCCAGCACAATCCAAGACGTAGACCGCCCGGCAGGAGCTGAGCCCGTGTTCGATAATCCTACGGTTAAACTCTCGCGCATTCTCAAGATAAAGCCGGCTTCGTTCTTGCAGCCCTGAAGCCCTGCTGCATGCTAGCGCATAGCGGATGCCAAAAGCGTGGAACGTCCGGATAGTAGCGCCGTTGAGTTCGCTATCGGTCCGCTGCAACCAGCGATGCAGAAAATCGCTGCGTACTATTCGATCGGCGGCCGCCAGTGCTTGGTGCAGAAGGCTGCTGGGAGGCAGGAACGTGTCCGTGAAGAACCTTCCGAGCATGCGTTCCCGGTAAAGGAGTTTTGGCACGGCATAATGAAGGCGGGCGCCGAGCATGGCCACGTCTACAGTCGGCGTTACGCAACCATTCTGGGCTGGGACAGACTCCATCAGGTGTTAGTAGGATCCAGCGCGCACGAATGAGGTCTGCCACCACTCGCGGGCGATGGAGAAAGATGTTCGTGCCGTTTCCCTGTTCAGTCCCCACAACGATCGCCAGGGGATACCCATCGTGCGATTCAGATGAAATGCAAAGTACCAGACTCCAACGAACGCGCTCATGCCAATCGCGATGGCGAGTCCAGGCATGCCACCCCACTTTGCCAGAGGGAATGCCAAACCAGTCAGGCATACCAGATTCAGCATGCCAGCGATGATCCCCGGCTTGCCTTTTCCGCACCCTCTGAGCAGTTGGTCCATAAGCCCCCTTATCGCAACCAACAGGTGAGAAGGCAAGAGCAGAAGAGCGGGTAGCACACTGGCCCGGTACTCGGTACCAAAGAATGTCGGGATCAAAATAGGCACACATACCGCCAGGGGAATGGCGAACAACAACATCAGCAGCGTAGCGTGGCGGATTGCGCCCGCGATGAGGTCCGACTGCGTCCCGGAGTCTTTGGCGGCGACATATGGGAACAGCACCCGGCTGCAGGCCCCGCCAACCAAACCGAAACCCGACGTCGCAACCGTTAGTGCAACAGCGTAGTGACCCACCGTGGCCTTATCCCACAGAGATATAGCCAGCATCTGGTCCAACTGGTTGGCGGAAATCGTCAATAGATACACTGGATGGAACCGCAAACACGCGCTGAGCAGTTCCCTGATCTCCTGTAATGCCGGCAGTCTCCAGCCTCCCGGCAACCGCATGACTGCGACAATTGCGACGACCACCAAACTGCCACCGTTGATGGCGACCACTTCACCAACGGTCGCTCGCCCCCGGTAAGCGATCAGCAGGAGGCCAATCACATAGAACAGCTGCACGGAGAACCGAACGATGTTAAAGCGCCCGAATTTAAGGCTTCCCTGGTCCACGCCCAGTGCGATCAGAGTCCCGAACTGGGCTGGAACGAGCGCAAGCAAGTAGTAACGGCTGTATGGGACCAAATCGACATTGCCTCTGGCAAACAGGTACGGAAGCGCCAGAAGGCCCGCCATGATTGTCAGCGCCGCCAGAATGAGACCAAGCATCATTGCGGACGACCACGTGTGCTGGCCGGACGAGCCTCGACGGGCAACACCGAAGCTGGTAGCCTCATTGAGGCTGAACATGCCAACAGCCGCCACAAACTGAGGCCAAAAAAGCACGGCAGCCAACGCTCCACGTCCTTCTGGCTGCAGCAGCCGCGCGGCCAAGCACCCGCTGACAAAGCTGAGAACCAGCAGCCCCCCGTCGGTGACAACCGTTCCCATGACGGCTCCAAATGCCAGTGATCGCGAACCGCGGGCCGCTCGGTGCCGATCGGCGACCACGCCGCTCACGGCTTCTCCGCCTCGATGCATATGGAGAAGCAAGGCCAGTTCAGCAGAGGGGTCAGCCAGCGATCAAACACCAATGGGAAAGGGCGCAAGGGCAGGGTCACCGCCCAGGCAAGCAGCGGGCTCGCTCTTGAGATCCACCGCATGAGAGTGGTGATTTTCTGGCTCAGGATGCCACTGCAGTACGTGTAACTCTTCAAGGTCAATCCCGCATCCCGACAAAGGACTTCCAGTTGCTCGACCGTATAACCCCGGCGGACATGGCCTCCATCTTCGACTGTGGAGTACGGACCGTAATCCTCGGAAGTGATCGCTCTGAACCCATAGAAGGGTGTGGTCAGAAGCAACCTCCCCCCAGGACGAAGAAGTCGCCCTACGTCGATAAGGAGTTTCTTGTCATTAAGGATATGTTCCACGACTTCAGTACAGACAGCCAAATCGAAGCCACCAATCAAGTCCTTCCGCTGATCCAATTGGCGGACGTCCTGAACTTCGAAGCGGGCGCTCGGCGTCCTGCAAATCGTGGCCCGACTCTCTGCGGTTTCACAATCAATGGGACTCCACGTCAAGCCGAGCACTGAATAGCCTCCGCGAGCCAAGCCAATTGTAAAGGCACCCGCACCGCACCCGATGTCCACGGCTTTTCCGAGTCCGGCTTCCCCGTAAGCCGGTAACCCGCCATTGCGAGGCTGCGAGACCCTAACGCCGTTCTTGCGATTGCCTTCAACGCGACTTGAGATCCAGAGCCACCGATCGAGGACCAGCGTGTCGCCGTGCAGAAGCGTGGCGGGGAATCCAACCAGCTTTACGAGCGGAGAGGCACTGCGGATCGTCTTCCCTGAAGCCATCCTTCAGTCCGTTTGGGCCGCAGCATGCTGCTTCGTCAAGATCGTTGTCTGCTGCGCAAAGAAGTTTCCCGGGGCCCAGCCTGTAAGTCGATGGATCTCAAAGCCCCGTGATTCTCTTACTGCCAAGTTGAGATCAGGCCAGTCAGTGTTATCAATCATCAGGAGTCCGCTGCGTTTTAGATGCCTGCTGGCCTCTTTCAAGCATCGCAGCCGGTCGATACCGTCAACAACAATAAGATCAAAGTACTCAGCCGGAAAATCCCGTATCTTCTCGGCATACCGCGAGCCGTCCAACAAGTACAGGTGAGCCTTCCTGGCTTTCCCGCTTAACGTCGCGAACCAGCCACCGTCGTTCTCTACAGAGTGGACTTCAGCGTAATGTCGTTCGTACCACAGAGTCGACATGCCGCTCCCCCATTCGAAGATCCGCGCGTCTGGTTTGAGGTGCTTCTTCAAGAAACGCCAGGCATCGAGCGTAATCCACGGAACTGGCAAACGATAGTTGAAACAATAGCGCACTGCGGCCGTCACCAGTGAAAACGCACAATCCAGAACCATTCGTGGTGACTGCAGCGCCACGTTATTGAGAGCATCGTGAAAGCGGGAACTCCGGTCTGAACCGCCGGTCCACAGTTTACGTGCAATATTTCTGGTTACTGAATGCTGCACCTGAGCAGGAACGAGGGGACGCGAGATCGACAGAGTGCTGAACTCGAGTTGTCGGGTGAGTTGATCCCTATCAGCAAGTCCTTCCGGCGTCAGTTGATGCGCCTGTTGTCGCGAACTGCCACGAGTAGCAGTTCGTCGCCGCCAGGTGCCTGAACGTGATTGCTCCACGCTTCGAGTGGAACTGGCAGACGCGCCTCTATCAAACCCCATGGATAGGGCGAAGAGTAGACCAAGGGGGTGTACCCATGGCGGATGGCCATATTCTCAAGCGCGCGCCGGTTGAGAATCAATGGGTGCACTTGCCCCCAAAGCTGGTGGTAAATGCGGCTGCCGAGAATCGGCTCGCGTATCGGTTCCGCGTTTGGAGTGAAGCACACGAGCAGGCCACCCGGCTTCAGCACCTGGTTCGACGCAATCCACAGCGTATTCGGATCTGGTAGATGCTCGACAACGTGGGCAGAAAAAAACAAATCGACGTGCTGCGGCAGGTCAGCCAGTTGCCTGACAACGCGACACCCCAAGTTGCGTTCGGCGTAGTCGGCGCGTGGCTTTGAAACCTCATAAGAAAACACGTTATAACCTGCATCACGAAGCTGCCGGCTTCCGTATCCCCATGAGGAGCCATAGTCCAAGATGGAGTCTCCCGGAGGATGTCCCAACCGTAGTTGAAGGTTGGTGAAGGGCGGGTACTTCATCTTACGCTACTTTCTCCTTCGAAACTTGGTTGTGAGGCTGACGGCCCAGGATGGTCGCCAGCGCCCAGATATCCCTGTGCCCATCGATCTTGCGGAAATTCTTCTCGGTGAACAGCCAGGCCGAGGCGACCCAGCGCTCGACCATCCCTTGATCACGCCACCGCGTCACATTGCCCGTTCGCCGCGCAACCCCGCTTTGCGGGCTCTCGATTACGTTGGTGGTCGCCAGGCACTTGTACAGCGATGGCGGCAGATTCAGCCGTTGCAGGGTGAACATCTCGGCCATGCCCTCCCGCAAGCTGCGCGCCGCCGATTCGTAATCGCGCTCCAAGAAACGGGCCAATTGCTCCAGCCGCTTCTCGCCTTCTTCGGCGGTGGTGACTTTCCAGGCCGCCCGCATCAAGTTCAACGTCTGGCCTTGCTGCTCCTCGGACAGCTCGTCCAACACGTTGCGCAGTTTATGATTTCGGCAGCGCTGCACATGCTGTCCGGTACCGAACACCTCCTCGATGGCCGCTCGTAAGGCCTTGGCCCCGTCGATGACGAACAGGTAAGTGCAATCGGTCGGCAAACCCTGATCGCGCAGATGCGTCAGCAGGCGCTTGACCGCCGCCGCATTTTCGGTCGCCCCCGCCTCGATGCCCAGGATGTGTTTCCGGCCATCGCGATCCACGCCCACGGCGCTCAGGATGTGGTGCGGGCCGAACCGCTGGCCGTCGATGTAGATCACCAGAATCTCGATCTTGTCCCATCGTCTCTCGCGCAGTTTCTTCAGTTGCTCGGCACTGGCTTCGATGGCTTGCCGGCTTACCGAGTTGCGCGATACCCCGACTGTTTCGGCCATCTCCGGCAGCACATCGGCGTATTCGCGCGTGGACACCCCGCGCATCAGCGTGCCCAGCATCTGCTGTCCCAGGCCCCGGTCCTTGGTCAGCTTCTCGTAGGCCGGGATCTTCATCTCCCCGTCGGTCTTGTGCCGCAGCCGTGGCCGCTTGACTCTCATTTCGCGGTCGGCCAGCTTGATTTTGCCCGGCTGCGAACCATGCCAGCGGATCTCGCCGCTGGCCTTCCCCGGCGTACGAGTTCCGGCGATCTGCTCAGCGCTGAGCAGGAAGATCGTTTCCAGCGCATGCCTTTGAATGTCATGGATTACCCCTTCGACGACCTGGCTGGCGCTTTCGATCATGTCCACGATGGGCAACAGGATTTGCCCGTTGGTCTGGCAGAATTGTTCGATGACGGCGGCCGAGTCCTTGGCGGCGCGCGTCACAATCTGATATGGTTTTTTCACGGCGGTTGGCTCCTTATGGAATTGGTGTGGCAACCGGATTCTATCGAAAACCGGCGCCGCCGCCGTTACCAACCTTCAACTATTGATGGGACACCCTCGGTCTCCCGGCCGGAGTGACAGTCCGCGCAAGACCTTGACGTATACGGCGTAGTCCTTCTCGGTACCGCGAAAACCCTTAGCGATCAGATCGCGCAACTCTTCGCTATTTGGCAGATCGGTGGTAAAGCCGGCTTGGTAACGGTTCTGATAGAACTGTGCTGCGTGATCTCCGCTTTCCTTCGGCGTCCTATACCGAAGACCACATGTGGCGCACTCCCGAAGTGCCGTCACAAGCCACTTTCGTCGAACGACAATGTTTCTGGTCTCGTCGCACGATGGGCAATTGCCGGCTCCGCGGCTGTGAGAGTAGAGCGCCCAGGCGAAGTATCGAAGTTTCTCGACTCGATGTCTCATTTGGGGGTGGCGGGACTCCGGTCTTCGCTCCGGAGAAGGCCCTTCTCGCTACACGCGGCGAACACCTTTACCGCGACA
>Ga0194121_10006698_pt1 | contig 15339 bp, 13 predicted proteins | sample TA2MahCa50mmetaG_FD_148609 | JGI IMG/M metagenome (GOLD analysis project Ga0194121, IMG submission 148609) | Freshwater microbial communities from Lake Tanganyika, Tanzania - TA2015020 Mahale Deep Cast 50m | ecosystem: Environmental > Aquatic > Freshwater > Lake | place: Tanzania: Lake... | reverse complement strand
GGCCTTCTCGTTCCTCGCGACACCGGGCCTCGCCTACACCTCGGGCGCCGCGGTGTTCTATGTGATCGGCTACGGGCTCGTCGGCTTCATCCCGTTCTACTTCCTCGGGCCGCGCGCCGCGCGCCTCGGGCGGGAGCGCGGGTACATCACGCAGGCCGAGATGGTGGCGGGGGAGTGCGGGCATCGCCCCATGGCGGGCACGATGGCGCTCGTCAGCGCGCTGTCCTTCGTCCCGTACCTCGCGCTGCAGATCAAGGGCGCCGGACTGGTGGTCGAGCGCCTCACCGAAGGGCATGTGCCGCAGTGGCTCGGCGGAGCGGTGTGCTACGCGGTGGTGCTCGCCTACGTGCTGAAGAGCGGCGTGATGGGCGTGGGCTGGACCAACGTGTTCCAGGGCGTGCTGATGATGGGGCTCGCGTGGGCCTTTGGACTGTGGCTGCCGTGGAAGCTCTATGGCGGCGTCGGCCCGATGTTCGAGCGCATCTACGAGGTGAAGCCCGAGCTGCTCTCCGCTCCCGGCACCAAGACTTGGCAGTGGTTCATCAGCGCCGGGGTCATCTCGATGATCGGGTTCAGCTGCTGGCCGCACCTCTTCATGAAGGCCTTCTCGGCCCGCGACGACCGCACGCTGCGCCGCACGGTGGTCTTCTATCCGACCTTCATGGTGTTCCTCGTGCCGATCTTCCTGATCGGCTTCGCCGGCGTGCTGTTTCCGACGCCGCCTCCGAGCCCGGAGCAGGTGCTTCCGCACATGCTGATGAGCCTCGACCTTCCGGCCGTGGTCGTCGGGCTCTTCTGTGCCGGCGCGCTCGCCGCGGGCATGTCGACCGGGGATGCGATCGTGCATGCCTCGGCTTCGATCCTCGTGCGCGACGGCTGGATCACCGCGCTCGGACGAAGGATGACCTCGACCGAGGAGCGCCGCTGGGTGCGCGTGCTCGTCGTGGTCCTGATGGTCCTCTCGTACGCGCTCGCCGTTACGTACGAGGGCGACCTCGTGTCGCTCCTGCTCTACGCCTACGGCCCGATCGCGCAGTTTCTGCCCGGCAAGTTGATCGCGCTGTGCGGACGGCGGCGCGACGGAGTGGCGGTCCACGTGGCCATGCTCGTCGGGGTGGCGACCTGCGTCGCGCTCAAGGCCTTCCCGCAGTGGAGCCCGTTCGGCCTCCACGAGGGGCTCGTCGGGCTCGCGCTCAACGTGTTCGTGCTGGCGCTCCTCGCCGTGGCGCGCCGCGGTCGCGTGGCTAGCGCGCAGGCTTGAAGCAGCGCGCGAGCGTCAGGTCCTGATCCCGGTAGGAACTGTTGGATCGGCCTTCGGCGTAGAGCTTCTCGGGCACGCCGCTCGAGCGGTAAAAGCGCAGGCGGAAGAACACCTGCCCGTCCTCGACAAGGAACGGGACATCGTGGGCGCGCACTTCGAGCACGGCTGCCGTGCCCATGCGGCCACCGGCGGTCGTGTCCCGCCAGCCGAAGCCGTTGTCGAAGAAACCCGCGTAGTTGTTGCGCATCTCGCCGACGTCGACGTCGACGGGCAGCATCTCGGCCGCGAGGTGCGGCGGGATCACCACGCGCTCGCGGCTGGCGAAGATGTAGAAGCTCCCGGGCGAGAGGATGCAGGTGCCGTCCTTGGCGAAGACGGGCTCCCAGAAATCGCGGTGGTCGTGGGCGCCCTCGCGCGAGAAATGCACGACGCCCGTGTGGTGCTGGGCACGCCAGCCGGCCGGATCTCGACCGGCGAGGCCGAGGCGCAGCTCGATGCCGCCTTCGTCGTCGAAGCGCACGTCCTCGAGCGGCACGGGCCGCTCGCCCTCGAAGCACAGCGGCGTGCGCTCGTATTCCGCGCGCAGCTCGTCGCGCGTGAGCGCCGGATCGCCGAGCGAGAGCCGCAACTGGCACAGACGGTCGCCGCGCTTCAGGCGCACGGGAAACGAGAGCGGTGAGACTTCGAGCCAGAGCTTGCCGTGGTAGCCCGGCGGTGCCTCGTTGAAGCGCGGATGGCCCGGCACGAGCACGCGCGTGAAGAGATCGCAGCGGCCGGTGGAGCTGCGCGGATTGAAGGACGCCGAGACGCCCTGCGGGAGCGCCAGCTCCTCTTCGAGCGGCACGAGGTACACGAGGCCTTTTTCGAGCACGGCGCCGTCGCCGCCGAGCCACAGGCGGCTGGTCTCGAGTTGTTCGAGGCGCTGCTCGAGCGGAGTCGTGCCCGGCAGGAAGCCGGCGCGGATGCGCGAGGCGAAGGCGCCGAGGCGCAGGTCGAGGCTGGCCGCTTGGAGCTGGTGCTCGAGCAGGGCGGGAGCGCCCGCGGAGGGCCGGATCACGGAGCCGAAGCGCTCGCGCAGGTCGCGGTCGACGAGCAGGTGGCCCTGCGGCGGCTCTTGGGCAGTCATGGGGCGAACAGGATGACGTCGCCCCGTCCGGCGCGAAAGCCCTAGCCGCAGCCGATCGAGCGCCGCGACTCGTCGACGATCGTCTCGGCCTCGGCCACCGTGCGCCCGGCGAGCACGAGCACTTCCGAGCTCACCTGCAGCGAGCCTTCGACCTCTTGGGCCACCACGTGGGTCGCGCCAGCCTCGCGCAGGCGCTCCACGTCCGCACGGAACCGCGCGCGGGCCGTGATCGGCACCTCGGCGTTCAGGGCGCGCACTGCTCGCACGGCGCGGACCGTCGCGTCCGGGTCGTTCAGGAGCACGGCAACCTGCGCGGCACTGCGCACGTGCACGTGCTCGAGCAAGTCCGGACGTGTCACGTCGCCGAATTCGATCGGCTCGCCGCGGCTGCGTGCGAGCTTCACGCGCTCCACGCTCAGGTCGAGAATTTCGTAGGGGAGAATCGCGGCCTTGAGCGAATGCGCCAAGAGCTCGCCGCCCACGCCATATCCCAGGATCACGACATGTCCCGAGCGGGCGCGCGACACGCGCTCGGCAAGCGGCCTCGCGGCGAGCCAGCGATCGAGCGGCCTCAGCCGCGCGGCCAAGTGCGTGAGCGCGGGCTTGAGCGATCCCGCGAGCGGCGCGAGCAGCATGGTGATCACGCTCGCGTTCAGAAACTCGGCCAGCTCGTGCTCGCTCTCGAGGCCCACGTCGAAGCCGAGCTGCGCGAGCACGAAGCTGAACTCGCCGATCTGGGCCACGCCGGCGCCCGCTAACAGGGAGACGCGCACCGGGGCTCGCATCAGCAGGCCCGCGAGCGCGGCCAGCGCGAACTTCCCGACGATCAGGCCGAGGGCCAGCAGCGTGACGAGCAGCCACTCCTCGCGCAGCACCTCGAAGTCGAGCAGCATGCCGAGCGAGACGAAGAACAGGCTCGTGAAGAGGTCGCGCAGCGGCAGGACGTCGGCGAGCGCCTGATGTCCGTATTCGCTGTCGGCGAGCACCAGCCCGGCGAGGAACGCGCCAAGGGAGAGCGACAGGCCGACGAGCGAGGTCGCCCAAGCGATTCCGGCGCACACGGCGAGCACGGCCAGCAGGAACACGTCGCGGCGCTGCGTGCGCGCCACCGCGCGCAGCAGCGGAGGCAGGATGAAGCGCGCCAAGGCCACTGTACCCGCCATGACGGCGAGTGCCTTGCCGACGGCGAGGCCGATGGACGCCGCACTCGTGTCGCCCGCGGCGAGCATCGGCACGACGAGCATCATCGGCACGACGCACAGGTCCTGAAACAGGAGGATGCCCACGGTCAGCTGCCCATGCGGCGCATCCACCTCGCCGCGCTCCGACAACCCGCGCAGCACGATCGCGGTGCTCGACAGCGCGACGAGGAAGCCCGCGAACAGCGCGCGCTCGAACGTGAAGCCCGCCGCCGTGGCGAGACCGAGGGTTGCGAGCGTGGTGAGCGCGACCTGCAGTCCGCCTCCCACGAGCACCATGCGCGCGATGCGGCGCAGGCTGGCGAGCGAGAACTCGAGGCCGATGGTGAAGAGCAGCAGCACCACGCCGATCTCGGCCTGACGTTCGACGTCCTCGCTGCGATCGACCAGTCCCAGCCCCGAGGGACCGATCAGCGCGCCCGCGACGAGGAAGCCCGCGATCGCGGGGAGCCGCAGACGATGCAGCGCGAGCACCGCGACGATGGCGGCGGCGAGCACCACGCACAGGTCAGCGAGCAGTTCGGCTCCGTGCATCGAGAGAGGCGGGGAAGATGGGGGCGAGAGGCGACGTCGAGGAGGGGCGCTCGCATCCGCGGAGTCGGGCTTTCCCGGGGTGCGGGCCGAACACTAGACTGTTTGCCCCCAAACTCCAGCACGGAGAGCCCCATGAAGCTTCACGAATTCCAAGCCAAGCAGGTCCTCGGCCGCTTTGGCGTCGCGACCCCGCGCGGTGTCGAGGCGCAGTCGGTCGACGCCGCGGTCGCCGCCTACCACGAACTCAAGTCCCCGGTCGCGGTCGTCAAGGCCCAGATCCACGCCGGCGGGCGCGGCAAGGCCGGCGGCGTCAAGGTCTGCAAGAGCGAGGCGGAGGTTCGCGCGGCGGCCGCGGCGATTCTCGGCAAGACGCTCGTCACCCACCAAACAGGCCCCGAGGGCCAGTTGGTCCGGCGCCTGTGGGTCGAGTCGGGCAGCGCGATCGACAAGGAGTACTACATCGGTATCGCCATCGACCGCGAGTCGCAGGGGCCGGTGATGATGGCGAGCTCCGAGGGCGGCATGGAGATCGAGGAGGTCGCAGCGACGCACCCGGAGAAGATCCTGCGCGCCGCCTTCTCGCCGACGAAGGGCCTCGCCGCCGCCGAAGGCGCGCGCCTCGCGGCCGGGATCGGCATTCCCGCAGCTCTGCAGCCCAAGGCGGTTGAGTTCATGCAGGCGCTCGCCAAGGCGTTCTGCGAGCTCGACTGCTCGATCGCGGAAATCAACCCGCTCGTGACCACGAAGGACGGCCAAGTGGTCGCGCTCGACGCGAAGATCAACTTCGACGACAACGCGCTCTTCCGCCACGACGACATGGTCGCGCTGCGCGACCTGCACGAGGAGCAGCCGCTCGAGATCGAGGCCTCCAAGTACAACCTCAACTACATCAAGCTCGATGGCTCCATCGGTTGCATGGTGAACGGCGCCGGCCTCGCCATGGCGACCATGGATGTGATCAAGCTCTACGGCGGCGAGCCCGCGAACTTCCTCGATGTCGGCGGCGGCGCGAGCGCGGAGCAGGTCACCGCTGCATTCAAGATCCTGCTGGCCGACCCGAACACCAAGGCGATCCTCGTCAACATCTTCGGCGGGATCATGAAGTGCGATGTGATCGCGCAGGGCGTCATCACCGCGGCGCGCGAGGTCAAGCTCTCGGTGCCGCTGGTCGTGCGCCTCGAGGGCACGAACGTCGAGCTCGGCCGCAAGATGCTGTCCGAGTCCGGCCTGCCGATCATCACGGCGAGCAACCTCGACGATGCCGCCGCGAAGGCCGTCGCCACCCTGAAGAAGTAGGAAGGAAGAGCACCATGAGCGTCCTCGTCGGCAAGCACACGCGCCTGATCTGCCAGGGTTTCACGGGCAAGAACGGCACCTTCCACTCCGAGCAGGCGATCGCCTACGGAACCAACCTCGTCGGCGGCGTGACCCCCAAGAAGGGCGGCACCCGGCACCTCGACCGGCCGGTGTTCAACACCTGCAAGGAAGCGGTCGACGCCACCGGCGCCAACGCCACCATGATCTATGTGCCCGCGCCCTTCGCGGCCGCGGCGATCCTCGAAGCGGCGGACGCCGGCATCGAGACGATCGTCTGCATCACCGAGGGCATCCCGGTGCTCGACATGGTCAAGGTGATGGAGAAGCTGCGCGGCGGCAAGTCGCGCCTGATCGGGCCGAACTGCCCCGGCATCATCACGCCCGGCGCGTGCAAGATCGGCATCATGCCGGGCTACATCCACAAGCCCGGTCGCATCGGCGTCGTGTCGCGCTCGGGAACCCTGACCTACGAGGCCGTGTGGCAGCTCACGAGCCGCGGCATCGGCCAGTCGACCTGCATCGGCATCGGCGGCGACCCGGTCAACGGCACGAACTTCGTCGACGCGCTCAGGCTCTTCAACGACGATCCCGACACGCTCGGGATCGTCATGATCGGCGAGATCGGCGGCAGCGCCGAGGAACGGGCCGCCGAGTTCATCCACAAGCACATCGAGAAGCCGGTGGTCGGCTTCATCGCCGGCGCCACCGCGCCCCCGGGCCGTCGCATGGGCCACGCCGGTGCGATCATCTCGGGCGGCAAGGGCACGGCGAGCGAGAAGTACGCCGCGCTCGAGCGCGCGGGCGTCACTTGCAGTCCCTCTCCCGCGCGACTGGGCGAGATGATGGAGAAGCGTCTCGCGGAGGCGGGGCTGCTCGCAGCCGCCAAGGCTGAGCGCACGCCCCCCGTCGTTTCGAGCGCCGCGCGTCGTTCGCGCTAGCGAGCGGTGCGGGACGCGGCCTTGGTGCGCGCAGCGAACACGACCTTGTCGCCGATCCACGCCGGTCGCCGCACCGGGACGATCGCGGCGACTTCGAGTCCGGCGACTTCGAGCTCCGCGCGGATCTGCTCGAGACGGAGCGCGCCGGGCTCCTTGGCGCGCAGGCCGAGCCGGTGCCGCGCGATTCCCAGCCATGCGCGCAGCGAGCTGCGTTGCCGGAAATCGACGATCACGCCCACGCGCGCGACGCGGGCCAGCTCGCGCAGGAAGGCCGCGCGCAGCTGTGCATCGCGTACGAGGTGCATGAGCCGGATGCAGACCACCAGATCGACGGAGCGGTCCGCAAGGGGCAGGCGCACGAGGTCCAGCGCCGCGAAGTGCGCGGCGGGAAACTTGCGCCGAGCTTCGACGAGCATCGCGAGCGAGGCATCGCCACCGACATAGCGCAGACCGAGGCCGGGCAAGAACGCCGAGAAGCGGCCCGTGCCGCAGGGAATGTCGAGCACGCTCTCGACCTTGGGGAGCGCGGCCAGCGCGCGCAGGAGCGCGCGCTGCTTGCGGCGATTGCGGCCGGGTCCGCGCAGGCCGCGCCAGCGCTCGTCGTAGCACGCGACGAGGGAGGGATCGCGGTAGGCGGCGAGCTTGTCGCGCTGTGCTTCCGGGTCGGACACGCGCGTGGCATGGTAGCGCCCATGTGGACGCCGATCCGCACGGCCGATGGCTCGTGGACGCTGCGCGACGAGACGCTCGGTCAGGCCTGCCACTCGCTTTCGGGAGCGTGGGAGCAGGCGCGGCTGCGGTATGCGGGGCCCTGCCGAGTCCGCGAGTTGGGCCTTGAGCGCGGCGTCGTTCGGTTGCTCGACATCGGCACGGGGCTCGGGCTGAACCTCGCGGCGGCGCTCGCGGCCCTCGACGGCACCGGCGCGCGCCTCGAAGCGGTGACATTCGAGCGCGACGCCGAGGTGCTCTCCCGCGCACGCGAGCTCGCGGACTGGCCCGCGGAGGTCGAGGCGTGGTTGCGCAGCGCTCACGAGGCGCTCGGCGGGGAGGCGCGCGTGGGGGTCTCGATCCGGCTCGTGGTCGGGGATGCCCGCGAGCAGCTGCCCGCGATCGACGAGCTGCCGTTCGACGCGGTGTTCCTCGACCCGTTCTCGCCGCAGGTCGCGCCCGAGCTGTGGAGCGAGGCCTTTCTGGCGGAAATCGCGAGACGCATGACGCCGCAGGCCGTGCTCTCGACCTATTCCGCCTCGTTCGCGGTGCGGCTCTCGCTCGCGCGCGCGGGGCTGGTGGTGGGGCGCGGACCGCGGGTTGGTGCGAAGGCCGAGGGCACCTTGGCGAGCCGCGAGTGGGCGCTGCCGCCGCTGGAGGGGCGCTTGCAGCGGCGTCTGGAGCGCCGCAGGGGCTCGTCCTAGCGGGGAATTCACGCACGCTCGGGAATCGGGCGCCTGTGGGGCTTACAATTGCCGATTGCCTAGTCGTCTCGTTCCGGTCGCTCCAGACCCAACAGGATCCACCATGCTGGCTTTCCTCGGCAACCTTGGCTTCTTCGAACTCCTCGTCATCGCGCTGATCTGCCTGCTCCTGTTCGGCGCGCGCAAGCTGCCCGAGCTGGCGCACTCGATGGGCTCGAGCGTGCAGGCCTTCAAGAAGGGCATGCGCGACGGTGCCGAAGAGGCTCCCAAGACCGAGGCGCAGCCCAAGACCGATTCCCACAACGCTCCCCACTAGGCGCGCTCACGCGTTGCGTGCCGGCCGCGATTCGCGCTGGATGCGACGCCTTCGAAGAGACCACGGCGGCGTGGGATGAGGACGGCGAGAGCGGATGTGACGGGTTTGCTCCTGTGCGGGGGCGAGAGCCGTCGCATGGGACGAGACAAGGCGCTGCTGCCGTGGGGCCGGCGGACGGTGATCGACGGGCCGCTCGACGCGCTGCGCGAGCTTGCCTCCCGCGTGCTGCTCTCGACGGGGCGAGCCGCGCGCTATCCGCAGCTCGGGCTGGAGTGCGTGCTCGATGCGCTCCCCGACGCCGGGCCGCTCGCGGGCCTGTGCGCGGGCCTCGAGGCGTGTCGGACGCCGTGGCTGGCAGTGCTGTCCTGCGATCTGCCGCTGGCGCGGGCTGATGTCCTGCGGCGCTTGCTGGAGCGAGCGGAGGAGTCGTGCTGGGATGTGGCGCTGCTCGAGCTGCCGCGCGGATCGCAGCCGCTGTACGGGGTCTACCGCGCGTCGTGTCGCTCGGCCGTGCGCGCCGCGCTCGAGCGCGGTGAGCGGCGCATGGTGTCGTTTCACGGGCAGCTCGCGGTCGGCTCGCTCGCCGCGGCGCGGCTGGGCCCCGATGCGGAGCGCTCGGCCCTCAACCTGAACGCGCCGGAAGATCTCAGGACGCTGGAGCAGGAAGCGCTCCGGGGCGACACAATGGGCACGCCATGACTTCCCAAGCCGCACAAGTGAAGGAGCTGACCGCGCCGGTCGCCGACGGGCTGGCGCGCATGAAGGAGACGATCGCGCACGAGCTGCGCGAGCAGTCTCCGGCCGTCCGAGAGATGGTCGAGCATGTGGGGCGCTTCCAAGGCAAGCAGCTGCGCGCCGCGCTGGTGCTGCTCTCGGGCGAGGCGACCGGAAACACGACCGACGAGCACGCCTCGATCGCGGCCGTGGTCGAGATGATCCACCTCGCGACGCTCGTGCACGACGATGTGCTCGACGGCGCCAAGGTGCGCCGCCGCGTGGCCTGCGTCAACCACCGCTGGGACAACCAGACGGCGGTGCTCCTCGGAGACTTCCTGTACGCGCGCGCGTTCGCGGTCTCGACCGATCTCTCGTCGCGCCTGTGCAGCCGCGTGCTGTCCGAGGCGACCCGGCGCATTTGCGTGGGGGAAATCGAGCAGGCGGCGGGGCGCTACGACTTCGAGGCCACGCAAGAGCGCTACGAGTGGGTCGCGGGCGCCAAGACGGCGACGCTCTACGCCGCCGCATGCGAGCTGGGCGCGCGCTATCCCGGCGGCCGCGACGAGCTCGGCGCGAAGATGCGCCAGTTCGGCTGGGACCTCGGCCTCGCCTTCCAGATCATCGACGATTGCCTCGACCTGACGAGCAGCGAGGCGGAGGCCGGCAAGTCGGTCGGCACGGATGTCGAGGACGGCAAGGTCACGCTGCCGGTCCTGTGGGCCTACCGCCATGCCTCCGAGGCGGAGCGCGCCGCGATCCGCGACCTCTACACGACGCCGGGGCTGTCCGAGCGCGTCGCGCGCCTGCGCAGGGCTTGCCGACTCGACGCCGGCGTGGAGTTCGCGCGGCAGCGCGCCGACAGCCTGATCGCCGCGGCGTTGGCGAGCGTGCGCGAGCTTCCGTCGAGTCCGGCGCGTCGTTCGCTCGAGAACATCGCCTCGTTCGTGCTCGCGCGCAGCTTCTAGAACACCGCACACATGCGCTCGCGCGGACGGGCTGCATGTGTTGGACACGGGCGCTATCGTGCGCGCGTCCGTTCGTCGTCGAATTCTCGAGAGCACCGCCCATGATCGAAACTCGCGCCCGCACCATCGACGGCAAGGCCGCTGCCCAGCATGTTCGTGCTCGCGTGCGTGAACGCTGCGAGCAGCTGAAGGCGCGCGGCGTGACGCCAGGGCTCGTCGTCGTGCTCGTGGGCGAGGATCCCGCGAGTCAGGTGTATGTCAAGAACAAGGACAAGGCCGCGACGGAGGCCGGCTTTTCCGTGCGCACGGTGCGCCGTGCGGCGACCACGACGCAGGCGGAGTTGCTCGCGCTCGTGCGCGAGCTCAACGCGGACGGGACCGTGCACGGCATTCTCGTGCAGCTTCCGCTGCCCAAGGGGCTCGATGCGCAGGCGCTCATGCGCGCGCTCGACCCGGCCAAGGATGTCGACGGCCTGCACCCCGAGAATGTCGCCGCGCTCGCGCTCGGCGCGCGCGGGCTCGTGCCTTGCACGCCCGCCGGCTGCATCGAGCTGTGCGATCAGTTGGGCTGCTCGCTCGCCGGCAAGCGCGTCGTCGTGATCGGCCGCTCGATGCTCGTGGGCAAGCCGTTCGCGTTTCTCGCGCTGGCGCGCGACGCGACCGTGACGATCTGCCACAGCCGCACGAGCGACCTGCCGATTTTGTGCCGCGAAGCGGATGTGCTGGTGGCCGCAGTGGGGCGCCCGGAGATGGTCAAGGCCGATTGGATCAAGCCGGGCGCGGTGGTGCTCGACGTGGGAATCAACCGTCTCCCCGATGGACGCCTGGTCGGAGATGTGGACTTCGTCCGTGCGAGCGCCGTGGCGGGCGCGATCACTCCAGTCCCCGGCGGCGTCGGTCCGATGACGATCGCCATGCTGATGGCGAACACCCTGACGGCGGCCGCGCGTGCGAGCGGACACGCGGACCTCGCCTTCGGTCGCTAGGGGAGCTCGGAGCGGCGATGTCCTACAGCGATCCCGCGGACACGGCCGGGCAATTCGCGTTGCCGCGCATGACGCCGGTGGTGAAGGCGCTCTTGATCGCGAACCTCGCGCTGGCGCTGCCGTTCCTGTTTTTCTACGAGTTCGTGCCGTTCCTGCCCGAGGTACACCGCACGCTCTCGCTCGATGTCGCCGCGTGGCGTGAGCTCGCGCCGTGGCTGCCCGTGTGGCAACTTGCGACCTACGGCTTCCTGCACAGTGCGCACGAGCCGATGCATCTGCTCGGCAACTTGATCGGCCTGTACTTCTTCGGCACCTGGCTGGAGAGCCTGCTCGGCGCGCGCCGCTTCTTGCTGGTGTACCTCGCGGGCATCGTTCTGCCCGGTCTCGTTCAGCTGCTCGTGGCCCTGCTCTTCGGCCAGCCGCTGCTCGTGGTCGGAGCCTCGGGTGCCGTGCTGCTGCTCGTGGTCGCCATGGCGACGCTGCGGCCGCAGGCGCTGGTGATCGTGCTGTTCGTGCCCGTGCGGCTGTGGCTGGTCGCGACGGTGTATGTGCTGCTCGACCTGTTCGGACTCGTGCGCGGAGTGGGCGGTGCCGCTCATGTGGTGCACTTGGGCGGGGCGGCGCTGGGGTTCGCCTTGGCAAAGACGGGTGCTCTTTGGTGGGATCCATGGGACGCCATGGCGGACCGCAAGCGGGCTCGGGCGCACCAGAACGCGCTGGACGACGAGGCGCAGCTCGACGCGCTGCTCGAGCGCATTCACCAGCGGGGGATTGCCTCGCTCTCGGAGAGCGAAAAGGCCTTCCTCAAGCGCATGAGCGCACGGCGCAGCGGCGGATTGTGACCCTCGCGCAGCGCAGGCTAGACTCCCCAGCTCTCGCTCACGCAACCCAAGCTCCCGGAACCAACTGGAGTGCCCGGACGGCCGAGCCGCCGGAACCCGCTGGGCTCCGCGGGCCCTCTCCTGCGACTGCGCGCCCCATGAAGCTCTCGATCCTGCTCGCGTGCCTCGGGTCCGTCTCTCCGGTCTTCGCCCGCGCCCTGCCGGCCCTCGCCGCGCCCTCCCCTCAGGACCGGGCCGCCGAATTCAAGGGCAAGCTGCGGCCGGCGGTCGCGATCCGCAACTACGACGAAGTGACCAAGCTGCTCAAGTCCTATCAGGACGAGGCGGTCAACTATGTCGACGAGCTGGCGGCGCAGATGGCCCTGGCGAACTCCGACGAGATCGAGCGTGAGTTCGAGATGCTGACCAAGTGCTGGAAGGATGCCTTCAAGAGCGACTTCGTCAGCAAGATCTATGTCTACCACTCGAACCTCGCCACGGATCCGCCGAAGCGCAAGCAGCGCTATGTGCTGATCGAGCAGTTCCGCACGACGATGACCAAGTTCGAGGCCAACCGGACGGGAGCCAAGGAGGGGCCGGCGTTCGAGCTGTGTTCGGCGGAGTTCGTCGCGATCACCGACGGCTTCGAGTCCATCGGCGACTTCTTCATGGCGGCTCGCACGGCGAGCGCCGTCGCCATCTGCCACGACATCACCTACCGAGCGAAGGGTGAAGAGGACCTCAAGAAGACCTGCGAGTACTACGGGCGGGCGATTTCGGGCTTCGAGCAGGTCGACCTGAAGCACAGCTTCTACCAGCAGTGCAAGCAGCGCTGGGAATGGCTGGTGCGCGAGGGTTTTGGCGCTCCGCCGCCCGCGGATCCCAACGCTCCCGCTCCGCCGCCGCAGCCCAAGGCCGAGCCCGCGGCGGCGAGCGTGACGGTGAGCACCGCGTTCGTGGCGCTCAAGTCCGTCGACGAGATCCAACGCCCGAACTACAACGCCGACGACCTGTACGCGATCTGGCCGATCGTGCCGCTCGGTGCCAAGGGCAGCTCTGGCGTGTTCCAGTCACTCGAGAAGAGCCCGCTACTCTTGCGGCCTGACTCGTCCAAGGTGGCGCTCGACTTTGACCGCGACGGCAACGCGGACAAGGTCATTCCGATCACCGGCAACGCCGCGGTGGTGGACTTCGAGATCGGTGACGGCGCCGAGAAGCGCCGCTGGGCGTTCCTGTTCCGCACGGGGATTCAGCAGGATGTCTTCCAAGGCCTGCAGACCAATCTGCAGCCCGATGACCTGCAGATGCGCATCTACGTGCTCAACGCCGGCAGCGTGACGACCACGGTCAACGGGACGGCTCTGCGCGTGCTCGACGACAACATGGACGGGACCTACGGGAGCGCCCCCAAGCCGTACTCCTATGGAGGCCTCACGGACGGCATCTACCAGCCCGAGTACGACTGCATGGTGGTCGGCGCCAGCAAGCGCGCGCGCCCGTGGAGCAAGTACGCGGAGATCGGCGGGGGCTGGTACCAGCTCGAGGCCCAGAAGGGCGGCCTGCAGATCACCGCGACGCCGATGACGCTCGACACGGGCACGCTCAAGCTCGACTTCAAGGGGCCCGCGCCCACATGGCTGATCCTGAAGGGCACGGACAAGCTCGAGGGCTGCTACTTCGATCTGGTGGACCCGACGAAGAAGTCGATCGCCGTGCCGGTCGGAACCTACGAGCTCTTCGCCGGGGAGCTGCGGCAGGGCAAGAAGGCCCAGACGATGAAGTGCCTGATCCTCCCCGGCAGCGACACGCGCAAGTGGACCGTGAAGACTGGGCAGGAGTCGGTGGTGGCGCTCGGCGGTCCTTTCAAGTTCGAGTTCGCCTTCGAAGCGGCCGCAGAGGCCGTGACGGTGAAGGGCAAGAGCGTCGGCCTTCTCGGCTCGGCGCGCGAGCGCTACGAGCGCCTGTGGAACTGCGTGCCGCGGCCTGAGGTCTCGGTCCGCAAGGTCGGCACCAAGAAGGGCGGCAAGCCGGAGCGCATGGGGATCGTGATGGACCTGCTCGAGCGCAACGAGGATGGCTCGTTCAAGTACAGCGAGATGGACACCTGGCGTCCGGTGGACAGCGCCTTCAAGATCCACAAGGGCGAGGCGATCGAGCTGCAGCTCGTCGAGAAGAAGAACAAGCTGTTCGGCGAAATCGAGAGCGACTGGAAGTAGCTTCCTCGCTCCCGCGCCCAATCCCAGCACCCGACCGACCGCACCCCCCGATGCTCGACCTCAAGTTCATTCGTCAGAACCCGGCCCTCGTGATCGAAGGGGCGCGCAAGAAGCGCATCGCCGTGGATGTGGAGGGACTGCTTGCCGCCGACACCGCGGCGCGCGCCCTGCAGACGGCGCTCGATGGCCTGCGCGCGCGCCAGAACGCGCTCTCGAAGGAAGTGGGCAAGGCCTCGCCGGCCGATCGCCCGCGGCTGATCGCCGAGGTCAACACATTCAAGGCGCAGCTCGCCGAGCTCGAGGGCAAGTTCCGCGAGGCGCAGGCCGACGTGGACGCGCGGCTCCTGCGCATTCCGAATGTGCCGGCGGACGAAGTGCCCGAGGGCGTGGACGACAGCGAGAACGTCGAGGTCAAGCGCTGGGGCACGCCGCGTACGTTCGATTTTGCGCCGCGCGACCACGTCGCGCTGGCGGAGGCGCAGGGCTGGCTCGAGATCGAGCGCGCGGCGCGCATCTCGGGCTCGCGCAACTACGTGCTCAAGGGCGAGCTCTCGCTGCTCGAGGGCGCGGTCATGCGCTATGCGCTCGACCTCATGGTGTCGCGCGGCTTCACTCCGCTCTCCGTGCCGACGCTCGTGCGCAGCGCGGTGATGGTGGGAACGGGCTACTTCCCCGGTGGCGAGGAGCAGGCCTACCGCACCGACAGCCGCGATGACCTGTGCCTCGTCGGCACGGCCGAGGTGCCGGTGACGGCGCTGCATCAGGACGAAGTGCTCGCGCTGGCGGATCTGCCGGTGCGCTATGTGGCGCTCTCCTCTTGCTATCGCCGCGAGGCCGGAGCCGCCGGACGCGACACGCGCGGCCTCTATCGCGTGCACCAGTTTCAGAAGGTCGAGCAGGTCGTGCTCGCGGCCGCCGACGCGCAGGGCTCGATCGAGCACCACCGCGCGATCGTCGACAACGCGGAGTTCGTGCTGCAGTCGCTCGAGATCCCGTACCGGATCGTCAATGTGTGCGGCGGGGACCTCGGCGCGCCGCAGATCCAGAAGTACGACATCGAGAGCTGGATGCCCTCGCGCGGCGGTTACGGGGAGACCCACTCGGCCAGCCGCTTCCACGAGTACCAAGCCCGACGCCTGAACCTGCGCTACCGCGACGCCGAGGGCAAGGTGCGCTTCTGCCACACGCTCAACAACACCGTGGCGGCGAGCTCGCGCATGCTGATCTGCATCTTGGAGAACCACCAGAACGCGGACGGCACGGTGCGCGTGCCCAAGCCGCTGTGGCCCTACCTCGCCGGTCGCGAGGTGTTGGGTCGTCCCGTCGGCTGAGGGAGCTCCGTTTCAGCCGTAGTGCTCGCGGCCGTTGTGGAGCGTGAATGTCGCGGTCAGTCAGGCCCCAACGGCGTCGGGCGTTGTCAGCCGCCGCGCGTCCCGCCGCCGCCGCCTCCTCCTTTGCCTCCGCCGCCACCGGCTCCGCCACTCCCGCCGGGACCACGGCCGCCCCCCGGCGCGCCGCCGCCGGGCGCGCC
>Ga0194121_10006691_pt1 | contig 15349 bp, 15 predicted proteins | sample TA2MahCa50mmetaG_FD_148609 | JGI IMG/M metagenome (GOLD analysis project Ga0194121, IMG submission 148609) | Freshwater microbial communities from Lake Tanganyika, Tanzania - TA2015020 Mahale Deep Cast 50m | ecosystem: Environmental > Aquatic > Freshwater > Lake | place: Tanzania: Lake... | reverse complement strand
TCGGAATGTGCTCGGCCCCTTCGGAGGGGCCTTCTTAATACCACGGCCTCTGGCCGTGGTAGCTTATTTTGGAGAACCATTAGCGCATCCACACTTCCGGCAGTGTCTAGAGATTCTGCATGGCTCTCAGGTGGCTCGTAACGCTCTCGTTATTCAGCATACTAACGCTTCGCTTCTCAAGGGAGACAAAGCGCGAGCCCTTCTCGATATACCCATCGTGAAAAAGCTTGTGTTCTCCTTTGATGGATTTGGCGATAAAGAGAGATTTGAGTGTTTACGCGGTCCTCACTACGAGCAAGTACTTGCGAATATTCGAGCGTTTTCCCAAGAGGCGAAGAAGCAGCGCCCTGATCTGCTCTTGACGACGTGTACCATTCTTCCGCGTGAAGGAGAAATTCCAGGTTTAATTGTTCCTTCAAGAGTAGAAGCGTTCCAGCGGCTTGAAGCAACCTTTGCCCCTCTTGGGGTCTCGGTCGAGACGCGTGACATGCATGGCTACAGTGGGAATGATGAATTACCAATACACGGGAAGCTTCAGGAGCGTGTCTTTGGTGGATGCAATTTTATCGAAGGCGATTCTTTGTATTTTACTGTCAATGGTTGGGCGCAACCATGCTGCGCAGTTTATAACGAAACCTTTAATGTTGGCGGCTTCCCAGAACAAGACTTTGGTTCGCTTTTGAATAACAGTAGCATGCAACGGATTCGGCATGCCGTACGCATGGATCGCCGTGCTGAGATTCCTTGTTGTCAGAACTGTACGCTCTCTCTTGGAACGACTCTGCCTGAGCACGAATTCCACCAGTTCTGGCTTGCGCGTGACCGCACCGGCGCAATAGCTGATATGGAGGAGAGACAATACATTTTAGAAAAGCTTGCTTCCGCCGACCACGTGACAAGGTCTATTGATCTAGGCTGTAACGGAGTGAAGCACGACCAGCTTTTGGAAGCAGGAGGGGGACAACAGGAACTCCAGCAACAGCTGTCCGCTCGAACGGAGGAGATTGCGCAGTTACAGACGGTCTTGGCCGAACAAAGTAAGGAAACGGAACGACTCCAAAGCGATTTGCGGGCGACTCAAGGTCGACTGTTGGAGCTGGAGCAACAGATACGTACGCAGCAGCAAAGACTTACGGAACAGCAAGAAGAGTTGATGGGGAAACAGGTACTATATGATCAACTCCAAGGGAAAGTTGCCGCTGTTGCGCAACAGCTTGCCCGCTTTGAAATCAGGAAGCCCATAGTGTCGGCTGAATTGACCGCTCTTCGTCAACGCCGTACCACCCGTTGGTTGTCCCGCTTTCAGCTTGGTGGTGATCTTCGCGAGGCGGTTGCGCCTGCCTTCCAACAACTCAAAGACGACAGTTTACATTTGACGCCTCACCTCAAGGGCTATCGACTCCAGCCCAGTACCGATTTACGGTTTGTTCCTTTTCTGACCTATCCGTTGGAGCTACAGCAGTCTCATTTCAACGGACTGTTACTTGCTCCTATCCTGGATCTCCCGGCCAGCCAGGGCAGCTTGGGGATTGAGATTGTCTCACCTGCCAATATTATCATGCTCCACACGCTGTTGCCTTTAGTACAGATAGACGAGCAGGCACCGACGCATTTTACTTTTTCGCCAATTGCTGACTCCCAACAGGGCCGATTCTGGTTGCGCGTGTTCGTCCGCGACGCGATCGAACCCGTGCGAATCTTTGAGTGGCGCAAATACCGCTTTGGCCGATTCGGGTATCTACAGACCCGAGCGTTCTGTGGAGTGAACTTTGCCTGATCACTTCGTTCAGAGCAAGCTGTTAGATTGCGATTTAACTGCGGAGGAATCCTCGTACCTCGTTTAGAAAGATTGCCAATTGATCATGATGAACCCAGTGACCTGCACGAGGAACATTCACGAGCCGGGCATTCTGGAATGCTTTAATGCGTCCATCTTTTTCCGGGTCTGAGGCCCACGATTCCATGCCGCGAAATAACAGAGTGGGGCAGGTAATCCGCCCCCAAATTTCCCATGCGTCGTCAAGATTAAAACGGTATGGTGATTGCGCTCGGACGTAGTTGTCAAATTTCCACGTGTAGGTCCCGTCTTCGTTGCGACAAAGTCCATGGACGGTGAGGTGATACGCTTGCTCTTCACTGAGGCGTTGGTTTGCTTCGCGCATGCGCTGCACGGCTTCGTCAAGCGTCTTATAACGACGCGGGAGCCTCCCAGCTAAGTTACGCATCTCGGCAATCCACCGCTGCATCCGTTCATGCGCATGTTTTGACTGCTGCTCTATCATCTCTGGTGGTGGACCGAGGCCCTCAATCGATACGACCTTACTGACTTTTTCTGGATAGACACCGGTGTATTGCAGAACGATGCCGCCACCAAGCGAGTGGCCAATTAGCCTTACCGGAAAAGTGTCAAGTTGTGACAGCAGTTGAGCGATATCCACAACGTACTCAACCATTGTGTATTCGCTGCCGCGTGCCCATTCTGAGTCGCCGTGACCACGGAGATCTGGAACGATAATGTGATAATCACTACGGAGAGCTTGGGCGACCCAATCCCAATTGCGTGCGTGATCCCGCCCACCGTGGACAAGCACGAGCAGCGGCTTGTCGGGATTGCCCCAATCAACATAGTGCAGTTTGAGACGCTGCGAATAGAAATAATGCGAAGTGGGACCGATAACTTGTTGTGCTGACATAAGTGCTCTCTTTTGTCTGGGGCAATTGTACGGGGGACCTGACTCTGTCGCAACTCCTCACCTTGAGAGTGCTATGGAAAGGGGTGTATAGCTTCAGCTAAGGAGGGTGTTGCTATGGCAGGACGACTCGATGGTAAAGTTGCATTGATTTCCGGCGGAGCACGCGGCATGGGGGAGTGCGAGGCACGCTTGTTTGTTCGCGAAGGCGCAAAGGTGGTTATAGGTGATGTCCTTGATGAGGTAGGCCAAAAGGCTGCGCAAGGAATTGTGCAACAAGGTGGTGCGGCAACCTATATCCATCTGGATGTGACACAAGAGAGCGACTGGCAACGAGCAGTGGAAATGGCCGAGCGAGCCTATGGCAAACTCAACGTTCTGGTTAATAACGCTGGTATTGTGCGGATGGCGCCGCTTGATGAAACCAGCTTGGAAGCGTGGAACGAAGTGATCAACATCAATCAGACTGGCGTGTTTCTAGGGATGAAGCATGCTATCCCAGCCATGCGGCGTGCTGGGGGCGGGTCGATTATCAACATCTCATCGATTGCTGGCCTCGTTGGTCTCTCGAATATCCCAGCGTATCAGGCAAGCAAAGGTGCTGTGCGGTTACTGACCAAAAACGCTGCGGTTCAATATGCGCAAGATAAGATTCGTGTGAACTCCATCCATCCAGGTCGTATCGAAACACCGATGACGGCTCCGCTCAGCCCCGAGCGACGCGATATGGTCTTACGCATGACACCACTCGGACGTGACGGCAAGCCTGAGGAAGTCGCTTATGGTGTCCTCTATTTGGCATCCGACGAGTCGTCGTTTGTGACAGGAAGTGAGTTAGTGATCGACGGTGGGTTTACGGCGCGGTAAGAGCAATGTTTGCCGTGTAGCGCGCTTCGCGTTTTTCCACTTTTGAGACCGGGTGCACTTCTAGCCGGAGTCCTTCGACTTCTTTTGGCAGTATGGAGGGATGAGCTGCTGTGACATAAATACCGTTTGCGCCCATTCCAACTGACTCAATCCCCGGAAGAGCCATGAGTCTGTTACGATTGCGATCAAGAATTTTGTATGCCTGTTCGGGAGGAATGCCAGCAATAGGAAGCATCATCAAACCTGGAATCGGTTCAGGATGTACGGGATCAAAACAGAAGCGCCATCCATGCAAGTTTGTTTCATACAAGTTTGCTGGGCAGGTTTTTGCACGTTCTCTTTTTCCTTTAGGTTTGAGAATAATTACCCCTGGTGGAGGAGGATAAACAGACAAGGATGAAACAGTAACTGGGATGCCTTCTATTGTCTGAGGGAGAGCCTGGAGGTGAGCTGGCAGATATTCTAGCTTTTGTCCTTTGTTATCTGTGTATACCCTTATGTGGATGATAATTTTATCGCCAGCAACAAAGATCCCTTCTACACCGGGGATTTTTTTGAGTTCGCTTTCATGGCGTTTAACAATTTTCTCCACCACTTCTCTCGATACCCCAGCAACACGAGGAATCGGTCGGTTTTGAAGGGCACGGTCCAACTCTCTCATTCTATAGCGAAAGAGGTTGGTATGTAGAGATTGCTTGAGCTCTGTTAGGAGCGTTGGGAAAAAGCGAATAGTAAGGACGAGGATGAGCCCGCAAAGAACGAAGGCCGTTTTCTTTATGATGGGCATGAAAGGGAGATGCGCGCCCTCTTCCTGTGTCACGGTATCTGACCTCCTTGCTTTCGCTTATAACCGGAGCAATGGATCCGGGTCCTAACCGTGTAAACAGAGAAAATAGCCGAGAAATTCCCTTTCCCGTCTTTCTTTGTTCTGCTTGTACAAAGAAACCTGCAGTTAGTAGAGAAATGTAACTGAGAGTGATATATTTGGAATTTTGTGGGGAAGGAGATCAATACCAGGGCACGGACCACCGTGCCCAGATGAAGTCACAAGTCAGCAGGCGGGTCGCTCTTACCGTTTATCCTTTGAGCTTCTTCACTTCCTCCGTCAGCTCGGGGACAGCTTTGAAGAGGTCGGCAACGAGACCATAATCGGCGACGTTGAAGATTGGTGCTTCGGGATCTTTGTTGATCGCGACGATCACCTTGGAGTCTTTCATACCTGCCAGATGTTGGATCGCGCCGGAAATGCCAACCGCAAAGTATAATTCTGGTGCGACAACTTTTCCGGTTTGGCCAACTTGCAGGTCGTTCGGAACAAAACCCGCGTCGACGGCCGCGCGGCTTGCACCCATCGCTGCACCGAGTGCATCAACGAGCGGTTCCAAATAGGTGGTGAAATTCTCTCCCGACTTCAAACCGCGACCGCCAGACACGACAATGCGTGCTTCGGTCAGTTGTGGACGATCAGACTTGATCTCATTAAAAGAGACGAATTGCATTTTCTTCGCGCTAGCATCGAGATTAATACTCGCTTTTTCTACAGGGGCGTGTCCACCAGGTTGCGCAGCATCGAATGCCGTTCCCCGAACCGAGATGACTTTTACTGCACCATCGAGTGAGACCGTTGCCAGTGCGTTACCTGCATACATCGGTCGCTTAAACGTGCCGTCGGCGTTAATCGTAACCACATCGGTGGCCATACCAACCCCGAGACGTGCAGCCACTCGTGGCAACAGGTCTTTGCCCACAGCGGTTGATGTGGCGACTAACAACGAGACATCGTTCGCTTTGATTAGTTGTTCGAGTGCTGAGGCATAAGCATCAGCGAGGTAATTGGCGAGCGCTGGGTCATCGGTAGCAATAACTTTAGCGACTCCATAGCCAGTTTGCTTGCCGCTTCTTTTCCTGCTTGTAATGCGATCAGCGTACTCTTAGGAAATTTGCCTTTTTGATGTTCAGCAAAAACAAGAACGTTACCCACGTCAGTACTCCTTAGATGACTTTCGCTTCAGTGTGGAGCGAATCCACGAGCGCTTGGACGGTTTCCAGTTTCTTGCCAGCTTGTTTCTTGGCTGGGGGTTCGAGCTTTTGTACTTTCAGTTGTGGGGTCATCTCAGCACCTAAGCTGGCAATCGCAACCTCTTTAATCTCTTTCTTCCGAGCTTTCATGATACCTGGCAGTGAGGCATAGCGAGGTTCATTCAAACGGAGGTCAGCAGTAATAATGCCCGGTAAAGAGAAGCCAATCGTTTCTAATCCACCATCGACCTCGCGAGTAACTTGGGCTGACTTCTGATCCGCAGCGAGTTCGACTTTTGAGGCGAATGTTGCTTGAGGCCAATCAAGAAGGGCGGCAAGCATCTGGCCAGCTTGATTGGAGTCGTCATCGATTGCTTGTTTGCCCATGATGACGAGGTCCGGTTTTTCGGTCTCAACCAGTTTGGTAAAAACACGAGCCACTGCCAGTGAGTCGAGTTCTTGTTCGCTGATAATCAAAACTGCCCGATCAGCGCCCATTGCTAACCCGGTGCGGAGTTGTTCGGTAACAACCTTGGTGCCAATACTGGCAAGGACCACTTCACCGCCGAGTTTTTCTTTGATGCGTAATGCTTCTTCAATTGCGATTTCATCGAATGGGTTGATGACGTACTTCACGTTGTCAGTAACGATTCCTGAGCCATCGGGTTTTACGCGAATCGTTGTCTCAGGGTCAGGAACGCGCTTGACCGTAACTAGCGTTTTCACTCCACTATTCCTCCATATGTGATGATGTGGTGGGGGGACGGCTGAGATGCCGCCCTACTTCAGCGTGTCTGCATGACCCTGTCAAGCGCTGTCGTTCTATGCGTTATAGCCTAAGCGAACTGAGAGTTCATGTCCGGCGTTAAGTACCAAAGGCGAGAGTTCCTTCTCAATCCGTTCAGAAGGAATACGATACGCGGGACCGCTTACAGCAAGGCTTCCAACTACAGTACGTGTGTAATCTCGGATGGGGACTGCAATGGTACGTACGTCAGCAAGATACTCACCGTTTTCCAGTGCGTAGCCCACAGTAGCAACTTCTTTTAACTGTTCGACCAAGATCCGACGGTCAACAATTGTGTTTTCAGTGTAACGCTCGAGTCCTTCTGGAAAGTTGCGTTGAATTTCTTCAGCTGGTTCAAAGGCAAGATGAATTTTTCCGGCAGCCGTGCAGTACAGCGGAAGTGATTCCCCAACGTGGGAGACGATACGGACTGGTTGGTCAGAATCGACCATATCAAGGGGAACAACTTTTCCTTTGCGCATGACGGTTACATACGCGCTTTCATGACATGCTTTGACAACATCCGCCATAATCGGACGTGCTTGCCTGAGTAACCCCATGTGTTGGATGTAACTTTGCCCCATTTGCAAACAACGTGTTCCTAAACGATAGTTCTCAGTTGATCGGTTCTGCTCAATATAACCGCGTGATTCAAGCGTCGCGAGAATTCGAAAAACATTGTTTTTATGAAGTCGTAATCGCTTACTAAGTTCTGTGACTCCCAACTCTGCATCACCGTGGAACTGCTCAAGCACATCCAGGGCATGAGCTACAGCCTGGATAATGTAATTGCTCTTTTCACGGCGAACCATGCTGCCTCCTTGCACCTCGGTCAGATAGCAAAAAACGTTTTACTTTATATGAATAACCTGTTCATTTGTCAACGGAGTTTTATCCGGGACGACTTGCAACTTCCCCCCTCCTTCAGTAATTCAGAAGGCATGCGGCAGAATAACAATGCGTTTGAGCTGATTAATCTAGAAGGACAGTTTCCTTTGGTTCTGACCTGTGAGCATGCCTCCTATGCACTACCGCAGGAGTATCAGAACCTCGGCCTTTCGCCAGCAGAAGTTCAACAACATATCGGGTGGGATATTGGCGCACGTTCGGTTGTTGCTTATCTCGCGCAAACCCTTGATGCACCAGCAATTTGTTCTCGATATTCCCGCCTGCTGATCGATTGTAACCGTGATCTCAATGACCATGACATCATCGTGAAGGAAAGTGATCGTACGGTTATCGTAGGAAATTGCGATGTGTCACCAGAGGAACGGCAGAATCGCATCGATACATTCTACCGACCATATCATGAAGCAATTGACAATTTACTTGCACAAAGAAAAAACGATCAACCAGTTCTCCTGAGTATCCACAGTTTCACCCCTGTTCTAGGAAAGAAAGAACGTCGGTTTGATATGGGAGTGTTATTCGATCGTTACGAGGATTTAGCGCAGGAGGTTGGGGGACGGCTTGGCCATGATGGCCATCGTGTCCTCTATAACGAGCCATACTCAGGATATGATGGACTGATTTTTAGTGCCCGTACTCATGGCGAACGAAACGATTTAGTGTACCTTGAACTCGAAATAAATAATAATCTCATCGCCACGGCTGAGGGAGCACGACGTATGGCGACAGTGATTGGCCGTGTGTGCCGTGTCCTTTTTCCTCAGCCTGTTGGTAAAGCACAAGCATGAGTGAAGGAAGGGAAAAGATCCATGCGTATCATTCTTATTGGCCAAGCTGCATTTGCTGAAAAGACGCTCGAAAAACTGACTACCAAAGGCGAAGAAGTCCTTGCGGTATTCTGTCCGCCAGATGCTCCAGGCGGGAAGTTCGACCCAGTGAAACAACGCGCGATTCAGCTCGGGATTCCAGTACATCAACATAAGACCTTGAAGACGCCTGAAGTACGCGATCAGTTTGCAGCCCTCAATGCGGATTTAGCCATCCTTGCCTTTGTCACACAGATCGTGCCGCCACAGGTCTTCAACCTACCACGATACGGCAGCATCTGTTTTCATCCATCGTTGTTGCCAAAATACCGTGGTCGTAGCGCGATTAACTGGGCGTTGATCAACGGTGAATCGAAAACCGGTATCACCTTGTTTTGGGTTGATGAAGGAATAGATACTGGACCAATTCTTTTGCAGAAAGAAGTTGACGTCGGACCAGACGATACGACCGGGACATTATACTTCAATAAATTGTTCTCGGTTGGAGTTGACGCGATTACTGAGTCGGTTGACCTGATCAAAGCGGGCAATCCACCTCGTATCGTCCAAGATGAGTCACGAGCAAACTATGATCCTCCGTGTGGAGATGAACATGGACGGATTGATTGGACGCAGTCAGCCCAGGTTGTTTACAATCGGATTCGTGGATGCGACCCACAACCCGGAGCGCATACCGCATGGCAAGGGAAGATGGTGCGGTTGTATGATTGTCGGCTGCAATCGGGCTCATCTGCGGCGTCACCAGGACAAGTGACCGCAATTGAAGGCGAAGACTTACACATTGCTGCACCGGGGGGAACAATCATCGCGAAAAAAGTCCGTGGTGACGGTGGAAAAATTGCAGCGTCAGAGTTTGCCAAACAAAGTGGTATCCAGGTTGGTGCGCGGTTAGGCTAATCACCCTGTGTTGCAGCCTGAGGGAATTCGAGTTCGACTAACAGTTGGCCGAGTTCAACCAGTTCTCCGGCAGCAACGTGAATCTTGCGAACACGGGCAGGTCCTTCTGCAGTTAACGCGTTCTCCATTTTCATCGCTTCAAGAACGACCAGGACCTGTCCAGTTTCAACGTTTGCTTCCTCTGTCACTCGAACGTCAAGAATTTTTCCCGGCATTGGTGAGCGGATCTCTGGGCTCAAGCGCCCAGCTTCACGTTGACGGCTGTGAGAACTTTTCTTTTCCCCACGGGCAAATTCGTACACGTGCCCATCAAGAGCGACGAGCGTCCGCGGTCCGTCACTGACGACATGTGCGTGCAGGAGTTGCCCATCAACCACGAGCGTTAGCGCACCTTCATGTGTCGCGAGAATCTGTGTTTGTAGCGCTGTATCCCCCACTGTAACAGTGTACTCGTCGCCGTTCTGCCGATATTCGACCGTCAGCGCATTTCCCCGTGCATGCAATGTTGTTTTCATACGTGCTCTCTCTTAGCGGATTAATTGCCAATACGCCAACCACCAAGGTGCTGCCACGGGGTTTCACTAGCAGATTGTACACTTTGTGCAGCTTGTGGAGTGGACTGTTTGTGACTAACTGCAGCAGCAAACGCGGCCACGTTGAGACGTGGTGCTGCCTCAGCCTGCCACTGGGCGAAATGCTCAGGAAGAAAACCGGTATGGGTGGCTCCAGCGATGAAGGCCGGATGGGCAAGCAGGTCACGGAGGAATGGGATATTTGTTGTGGGCCCTAAGACGAGACACTGGCGCAGGGCCGATTCCATGCGACGACGTGCTTGTTCTCGGTCCTGACCCCAAGTCGAGAGCTTAGCGATCATCGGGTCATAATAAACAGACACCTCGGTATGCGAAACGACTCCGGCATCAACGCGCACGCCAGGACCGGTCGGTGCTTGCCACAGTAACACTTTGCCTGGAGAGGGGAGAAAGCCGTGGGCTGGGTCTTCGGCATAAATTCGACATTCAAATGCATGTCCACGCCGTTGAATATCACTTTGAGTGAAACCCAACCGCGCGCCGCTGGCAATGCGAATCTGTTCACGGACGAGGTCTAACCCTGTGATCCATTCTGTAATTGGGTGTTCGACTTGTAGCCGTGCGTTCACTTCAAGGAAATAAAAATGCCCGGAATCATCAAGGATAAACTCCACCGTGCCTGCGTTGTAATAGCCGGCAGCTTTGGCCACGGTGAGCGCTGCGGCGGTCATCTCCTCACGGAGTTTCTCATTCACTGCTGGTGAAGGAGTTTCTTCCAGGATCTTCTGATATCGCCGCTGAATCGAACATTCCCGTTCACCCAGATGGATGAGGGTGCCATGCATATCACCAAGAATTTGCACTTCAACGTGACGTGGGCGTTCAATGTAGCGTTCGAGATAGACTGTTCCTTCGGCAAACGCGGCAAGTGCCTCGCGCTCGGCTGCAGCAACTCCTTCGAGCAGGTCTTTTTCGTCGCGCACGATGCGCATGCCTTTGCCACCTCCGCCAGAGGCCGCCTTAATCAGAAGCGGATAACCAAGGTCACGCGCTTGTGTCTGCAGAACCTCAGGGTCACGCGAAGGGTTCTCTAACGCAGGAACGACCGGGACTCCGAGCTTGGTCACTGTCTGGCGAGCGAAGATTTTATTACCAACCGCAGCAAGGGCATCGGGCGAGGGGCCAATAAAGGTAAGGCCAGCCTCTTTTACTAAACGGGCAAAGGTGGGATTTTCCGATAGGAAGCCATAGCCTGGATGGATTGCCTGCGCGCCGGTTCGTTGTGCGGCAGTAATGATCGCCTCGGCATTCAAGTAACTTTCCTTCGCTGGCGCCGGACCAATATGCAACGCTTCATCAGCTACATACACATGAGGTGAGGAGCGATCAGCTTCAGAGTATACGGCAACGGTAGCAATACCGAGTTCACGACACGTTTGTGCGATCCGGCTGGCAATCTCGCCGCGATTGGCGATGAGAATCTTCTTGAACATAATGGTGGTGATGGGGGGCAACAGCCTGAGCTCAACTCATAACGAGGGTGGTGCCCTAGGGATGTCTCCTCGAATGAAACGAAGGGATTCCCAGAGAGATTCTTCGTTTCACTCAGAATGACGTGTCCAAAGGGTCGCAGCGTATAGCAAAGTGCGAGGGGGCTATGGCCCGTGTTAGCGAGCCGCAGCGACTCGTTTCTGTGTTCGCACTTGCAACGTCAAGGCTTCTCGCTGTCTTCCTCCGCTTCTCCTATTCTTTATTGGTGTTCGCCCTTCCGGCTTATCTCGAGCTGCCGGAGGTTTTTGGTACTGGCGATAATCATAGCCAGTTGCCATGGCCAGGAGAAGTCGGTTCATACCACCGGGACGTTCGCGACGTAAGACCTGCAGTCGATCAAAAAACTCGCGGAAATCTTTGCTTACGCGATCTCGTGCTTCCATGGGGCGCAGAAAGAAGTCTTTGAGGCGCGTGATGGTAAAACGAAAAGCGGAGAAGCGTAATTCATTGGGGAAGGCATCCCACTCCGTAAGGGTGAGCGTTCGTACGCTCTGGTAGCCTGATAGGAAGGTGTCAAAACGGTCAATCTCAAAGCGTCCATCAATATAGCAGAGCGCATTTACTGCGGTTGCGACGTCATAAATAAATTTCCCCTGACAAGCCGCCTCAAAGTCCAGGACACCCACAACCTTGTCTTTGCGGAACAGCAGGTTATCTGCAAACAAATCCCCGTGGATGATCCCCTTTGGTAATCGATCTTCTTGATATTCCTGTTGGTAGAGCATTTCGTCATCAAGCATGTGTGTCAAATGACGCAGATACCCAGGCAGTCGCTCTTTGACCTCCTGGTAAAGAGCGAGAATCCGGGTGGCACTAAAGCGATTCTCTTCATCTTTCGGATAATCAGAACCGACTTGATGAAGAGTAGCAAGCAGCTGTCCGATATGTTCCAGTTGAGCCTTTGACATTTGCGCTTCTGGGACACTTTTTCCATTTAACAGCGTATAGAGAGACAGTGGCTTTCCTTTGTACAGGCGATAATACTGTCCCTGACGATCCACGAGTGGCTGAGGACAGGGGAAATCACGAGTACGCAGGAAGAGGAACAATGCCAGCTCACGTTCAGCATCAGCTACGCTTTTCACTTCATCGATTTTGAGAATGATCCGACCTTTGGAAGTTTCTAACAAATAGTGAGTATTGACAGATCCAGCAGGAATGCCGGTCATTTTGTTGAGGGTACCTAGACCGTACGAGGTGACGAAATTCGCCACCGTCCGGTGATCTAAGGGGGTGTACACTGCCATGTTCTGTTTCTCCGGTACTCCGGTGTCGCACCTGGAGGCCGTTGGTCGGAGGAGTGCGCTAGCTTTCTTTAGCGCTCTCAGGTGGGGATTGTCAAGAAAATTTTGACTGAACGTCCATTCATAATAGAAATTAAATTGAATAGGCGTTCAGTCAAGACAGGAAGGGTACGAAGGATCGAGTGAAGAAAATCAGAAGGAGTATGAATGAGTTAGGATACTATTCTTCGTCTTCTTCTTGATCGCTATAGCGTTCTTCTTTCCACGGATTCCCGCGATTGTGATATCCACGTACTTCCCAGAAGCCACGTTTATCTTGGGCTAAAAACTCAATTCCTCTTACCCACTTAGCGCTTTTCCAGGCATACAACTTCGGGACTACTAAGCGAAGTGGCCAGCCGTGATCAGGCTCAAGATCTTGACCATCATGACGATGAGCAAGAATCACGTCGTCATCAAGAAACTGCCCAAGTGTCAGGTTCGTTGTATAACCACCTTCGCAATGGATAGTCACATAGCGAGCTTCCGGTTTGAGTTGAATGAGCGTAACGACATCTGTGGCGAGTGTCCCTTCCCATTGGTTATCGAGACGGGACCAGGTGGTGACACAGTGAAAGTCTGTGGTCAGCCGAGTCTGCGGCAATGCGCGGAACTGCTGATAATTGAGACGTATTGGGCGCTCGACTAAACCAAAAAGGCGAAAATCCCAGACCGCAGGATTGAAGCGTGGCGTGGGTCCATAGCTCAGTACCGGCCATTTCTCCACTAAATGTTGCCCTGGGGGAACGCGGCCAGCCGTGTCTGTTGTACGGTTTCGTGTCATAATCCCTCTCTTAATAATGTCTCGGCTTTTATGCAAGAGTTCAAGAGGCTGTGTGAGCGGTGAACGTCGAAGGCCAGAGAAGAGCTATTTTGATGTCCATTACGTTTGTCCCAGTGGGGCCAGGTACAAAAAGATCCCCGAGCGTGGAAAAGAATGTGTAACTATCATTTTGTTTAAGAAACTGCGAAGAATCGAGCCCGTACTGGCGTGCTCTGTTCAGGCTGTTGCCATCAACAAATGCACCTGCAGCATCGGTTGGTCCGTCAATACCATCGGTGCCTGCACTTAATAATGCCCAACCACGCTCTCCCCGTAATTCGTCAGCGACAACAAGTGCGAATTCTTGGTTACGCCCGCCTTTACCTGTCCCAGTGAGGTGGACCGTTGTTTCTCCTCCAGCAAGCACACAGAGCGGAGATTGGCTCGTCCTGTGTAACAAACGAAGAGTAGCGGCAAAAACTCGCGCGGTTTCGGTCGTATCCCCGGATAGGGAGGTCGCGATCAGGTGTGTAACAAAACCGAGTGTTTGCGCCCTACTGGCAGCTGCTTCAAGGGCTAAGCGATTGGAGCCGACAAGGATGTTATGGACATGAGAAAAAACTGCATCTCCGGGTTTGGGAGTCTCTTTCTGGAAGCCATTCTTCCCGCTGGACAGATAAGAGCGGACTGACGGTGGCAGTTGATGAAGAAGGGCGTAGCGGTTGACGATCGCCCATACCTCGGCAAACGTACTTGGGTCGGGCGCAGTTGGTCCTGACCCGATCGTACTTACATCATCATCAAGGACATCGGAGAGAATAAAACCCACTATGTGATTGGGAAACGCGGCACGCGCAAGTCCGCCACCTTTGATACGAGAGAGATGTTTTCGGACACTGTTGACCTCATGGATATCAGCGCCGCAGGCGAGCAGGAGTTGATTGACCGCGACTTTATCGGCAAGTGAGATGCCATCGACCGGACTGACGAGCAAACTTGATGCGCCACCGGTCAAGCAGAAACAGATCAAGTCATCCGGTCTTTTCTGTGCAAGAAGATCGAAGATCGCTGCTGCCCCTTGCACACTGCCTGGTCCTGGAATCGGATGCTCGCCATGCACCACTGTGACATGGTGAAGATCGACTTGTTGGCCAACAGGGACAACGACAACTCCTGTGATTTCCTGTTCCACAAGAAGTTGCTCAAGCCCTTGGGCGAGAAAACCAGCACCTTTGCCAGCGCCAACGATGAGGATTCGCCGGTGAACTGGAAAGTGTAATTGGGAAGAATCACTTCCAGGGCGGTGGACAAGTAAACCGCTGGGCTCTTTCTGTATTATACGACTTATGAGAACACGCGGGTCAACGGCTGCCACTGCCGCAGAAAACAATGCTTGTAGCTGGTTTCGTATTGATAGAGGGAAGGACATCTCAGCTGTGTGTGAGATGGGAGAGCGAAAAGTGAGGAAGCGAATCGTACTCCCTCACTACGCTTTGCTCGCAGAACGACTAGAAATTGTCTTCATCAAAGTCTGATAAGTTCGTTCGGCGATGGCCACGGTCATCGTCCGGGCGGCGGTGCTGTTTCGCCTCTCTCTCCATATCACTTTGACAAGAAACACACAGACGAGTGAATGGCAATGCTTCAAGCCGTTCGGGAGCAATTTCCTCCTCACAGGACTCACAGATGCCATAAGAGCCGTCTTCAATGCGTTCCAGTGCATCCTCAATGGCTTGCAGCTTATCGCGGTCACGATCACTAAGGATAAGATTAATCTCACGGCTCCGCTCTTCGCTGGCGAGGTCGTAAGTGTCCATTCCTTCATCAAGAGCGGATTCTCTGCCTTCTTTCACTTCCTCGTTGAGTTGTTTAAGAATCTGTTCCCTCCGTGCAACAAGGGCCTCACGAGTCTTTTTCAAGAAGGTTTTTCTCATACCCCACTCCTTCCGACACGAAAAGTAATCGGGGAATCTAGAGGGGAAGATGCACTAAGTCAATCTCTTGGTGAGATTCTTTTGCTTTTTCTATAAGCGGTTTTGCCCGAAGGTCATACCCTGACACTGCGGAAATCCGCATGGGAAGAATCTCTCCCACCTCACCCTGCGCCTGTTCCATGGCCACAATCCCGTCAATTTCCGGTGCTTGCCCCCGGATCCGCCCCCAGAGCCGACCACGCTCGTCATAGCCACAGACGAGAACTTCTTGCTCGCTCCCAACCAGGGC
>Ga0194121_10006682_pt1 | contig 15366 bp, 13 predicted proteins | sample TA2MahCa50mmetaG_FD_148609 | JGI IMG/M metagenome (GOLD analysis project Ga0194121, IMG submission 148609) | Freshwater microbial communities from Lake Tanganyika, Tanzania - TA2015020 Mahale Deep Cast 50m | ecosystem: Environmental > Aquatic > Freshwater > Lake | place: Tanzania: Lake... | reverse complement strand
GGCCCAACCAGTCGCCAATCGCCAGCAATACGGACAGACCAGGCGGCCGCACCGTCATCGGAATACCGGTTGCATCCAGCAAGCCCCGACCATTGGCGAAGTTTTTGCCAACCGCGACATAGTCGCTCGTGTCCCAACTCCAGCCGACACCATTGCGATTTGCAAGAGCCGTGAATATCGCCGCCATGGCGCCGAAAAGAGTTGAAGTTTTTTCTTTCGACAAAAATTTGGCAGACATACGACGCTCTACCCGATCATCTTGGCGAGCATGCTGACGGTGAGGCCGGGTTTTGAGTCTTGCCGGCCGACCTCGCGAAACCCGATGCGTTGGTGGAAGCGAATCGAACCGTGATTCGGCGGCTTCAGATTGACTTCACATGTGAGCAGCGGTGCGCACCGATCTTGGATCATGCGACTTTCGATCGCAGCGTAAAGTTTTGCCCCGAGGGACTTGTTGCGCATTGACTCGCGGACCACGATGCGGTCGAGATACACGAAATCCGAGTATTTGCGCGAGAACCATTGGTAGTTGACGCTCGTGTATGGCGCGCCGGGGGCGAAGGTGATGCAAAATCCGTGCAAAGTCGTCGAACCGATCGCGAACGAATACAACGAATGCTCGACGAGGTACTCGAGCGATGCGCGGTCGAGTTCACCCACACTGGGCGTGTTGGCGTTGTTCAATTCGAGAGCCGCGTCGATGTCATCGGTCACAAACTGGCGGGGCTCGAGATCGTCTGACGGCATGTTCATCCAATAGCCTGACACAATGAACACTTCGCACTTTGTGCTTGGCAATTCGTTCGTCGAACCGTGGCCCGACTTCGCAAACGTGGCGGTGTTCGGCATGGGCTGTTTTTGGGGCGCCGAGAGGAAGTTCTGGCAACTGGATGGCGTCTACTCGACCGCGGTGGGCTACAGCGGCGGAACAAAACCGAACCCGACCTATCGAGAGGTCTGCAACGGCGACACGATGCATGCCGAGGTCGTATTGGTCGTGTTTGACCCACCGAAAATTTCTTACGAGAAGCTGCTTCAAGTTTTCTGGGAGTCGCATGATCCGACGCAGGGAATGCGCCAGGGCAACGACATCGGCACTCAATATCGCAGCGCGATCTATTTCTCTTCGGATGATCAGAAATCAGCGGCACTCGCCACCCGCGATATCTTTCAGTCTCTGCTCACCGAGGCTGGCTTCGGTGAGATCACGACCGAGATCGCGCCGTCGTCGAAGTTCTATTACGCCGAGGAGTATCACCAGCAATATTTGGCCAAGAACCCGGGCGGTTACTGCGGCATTGGCGGCACGGGCGTGACGTGCCCCGTGGGCGTAGCGCGCTGACTCGCCGCGGCGAGTTGTTCGGCGGTCGGACGACGGAATAACGTCAGCATCGCCACGCCTGAAACGAGAACGAGCGCGCTCATCAGCGTCCACGCGTGATGAAAGCCGCGAGTCGGGTCGTCGGTTTTGGCGGCGGCCACGAGCATCGAACTGACGAGCGCCACACCGAGTGCGGCGCCGACTTGTCGAGAAGTGTTGTTCAGCGCCGAACCCATGGCGAATCGGGGTTGGGGCAAAAACGCCGTGGCTGAACTCGAGATCGTCGAGATGCACAAACCCACGCCGATGCCGATGAAGACCATGGTCGGAAAATAGAAGTCCCAATAGTGGGCCTCAATTTGGATTCGATGGTTCATCCAGGCGATGCCGATCGACATGATTAGCGCCCCCGCACCAACGACCTTGCCGTGCCCGATTCGGTTGGCGAGTTTTCCCGCGGGGGCGGCGACGACGGCGGCCGCAAGCGGGCCCGGCGAGCCGGCCAAACCTGAAAGCGAAGGGCTGTAACCCCAAACCGTTTGCAGCCACTGAGTGTTGACGAAGATCATCGAGAAGAAACCCATCGTGAACACGAATCCACTGATCGCGGCGGCGGTGACGAACGGCAGGCGAAACAATCGCAGGTCGAGCACGGGGTGAGCCGTCTTGTTGCATCGCCCTACGAACATCGCCAACAGAACCAGCGCGACGATCAAGATCGACAGCGGGCGATTCGAAACCCAGCCCCACTCGTCGCTCTGCACGATCATCAGGGTCAGCAACCCGACACCCAACACGACCAATGTTGCGCCGAGATAATCGACCGTGCGCGGGGCGGTTTCGTCGCGTGATTCGTGCAGCAGTTTCAGGCCGATCGCGAAGGCCAGAATGCAGAACGGCACGTTGATCAGAAACACCGAATGCCAACCGAAGTTGTCGACCAAAAAACCGCCGATGGTCGGCCCACTGGCGGCGGAGACCCCGCCGACTGCACCCCAAATGCCGATCGCCGCCGAGCGTCGCTCGACGGGAAACTCGGGCAAAACCAGAGCGAGTGAAGCCGGGGTGAGAGTCGCACCGCCCACGGCCTGAATCACCCGGGCGATCACCATGAAGATCGCCGTCGGCGAGACAGCACAGAAAATCGAACCGAACATGAAAATCATCAGGCCCGTCAAGAACGCGCGCTTGCGACCGAAAGCATCGGCCAGGCGACCAGCCGTGAGCAACCCCGCGGCGTAGGCGATGTTGTAGGCCGAGAAAATCCAGGTCAAGGTGCGTCGGCTCTCGGGCCACTCGGCGACGAACGAGCCGAAAGCGACGTTGACGATGCTGATGTCAAGCGACACAAGCATCACGCCGATTGCCGTGAGCGCGAGAACTTTCGCCCCGCGAGACCAGTCGTTCAAACCCGCATCATTTCTGTTTGCTGTCGTCTGGTCGATGGTTCCAGAGATTCTTTCTTATTTCTTCGCCGTCTAGATCGATCGATCGACCTTCCCACCGTAGTTCGCCTGGCGTCGCCGACAGCGAGGCGAGGAGTCCTTGCATCGGGGTAGCACCCACCATCTTGATCGCTTGTCGCGCGGCAAAGTGCGGATCTTTCGCGATGTCCGACATAGAAAGCACGGGGCCGATCGCGGCTTGAGCCTCGGTGAAAATTTTCAGCACCGTCGCACTGTCGCGGCTCGCGCAGTAGTTCGTCATCAGATCGTGCAAAATCCCGCGATGCTTCACCCTTCCGGCGAAAGTCGAAAATCTTTCGTCATCAGCGACCCCCAAGACTTCGTTGACGCGTGCGGCGACCGAGTCTGAACTGGCCGAGACCCCGACCCACTTGCCGTCATGGCATTGATAAACACCTCGCGGCACCGTATACGGAAGTTGCGAACCCAACCGTGGTTGCTCTTCTCCGGTCAGCAGATAGAGCGAAATCAACGGGCCCATGATTTGAAACATCGTCTCCAGCAAATTCACATCCACGACCTGGCCGACGCCGCTGTGCAGGGCGACCATCGAGGCGAAGGCGGCGACAACGCCGGTCAATTCGTCGGTCAACGCGATGGGAGGAAGCATCGGCGAGCCGTCGGGTTCTCCGCTGATCGACGCCAGACCCGACATCGACTCGGCGATCGAGGCGAAACCGGGTCGATCCTTGTACGGCCCGGTCTGACCGAAACCCGTGACCCGTGTGATCACCAGTTTTGGGTTGCGCTTCAACAGCACATCTGGCCCGATGCCCAATCGCTCGAGCGTGCCTGGGCGAAAGTTTTCGATCAGCAGGTTCGCCTCGTCGATCAGTCGCAGAAAGAGGTCTAGGTCTTCCTCTTGTTTCAAGTCGAGGGCGATATTGCGTTTGTTGCGGTTCACGAGTTTCCACCAGAGTCCTGCGCCGTCGCGAGGATCTTTCCACGCCATCGCCCGCAGGCTGTCGCCCGCACCGGGTCTTTCTATTTTGATCACATCGGCGCCGAAATCGGCGAAGTATCGCGCGCAGTTGGGGCCGGCCAAAACGGTCGACAGATCTAGAACCCGCAGATCGCCCAGCGGCCCTGACATTATTGGTTGGGTCGACTGCGCCGCGCCAGAACCGAGTCGGTCCAAGATCGACCGCTGAAACGCCAAGATGTCTGCACGCTCGCAGGTGCGGCGGGTTGCGGTTTGGGCCACAACAATTCGAGCGCGGTCGCGATCGCCACCGCCTCGTCTTGGGACGGCGCGGGTGAAATCGAATCTTGGATCTTCACAACGGCATGTTGCCGTGTTTGCGACGCGGCAACTCTTCGCGCTTTGATTGCAGCATCTTCAGACCGGCGATGAGTTTGCCTCGCGTTTCGGCCGGATCAATCACGTCGTCGATGTATCCGCGCTCGGCGGCGGCGTACGGGTTCGCGTACTTCTCGGTGTACTCGGCGACCAACTTTTTGCGTCGTTCGGCGGGATTGGCGGCCTGTTGCAACTCGCGTCGATAGACGATTTCAACCGCGCCTTGCGGACCCATCACCGCCAACTCCGCCGTCGGCCAGGCGTAGGCCAGGTCGGCGCCGATCGATTTTGAATTCATTACGACATACGCGCCGCCGTAGGCCTTGCGCGTGATCACCTGAATCCGTGGCACGGTCGCCTCGCAATAGGCGTAGAGCAATTTCGCGCCGTGGCGAATGATGCCGCCGTATTCTTGGTCGACACCGGGCAAAAATCCGGGGACATCGACGAACGTTACGAGCGGAATGTTGAACGCGTCGCAGGTGCGCACGAAGCGCGCGGCCTTCTCGCTGGATTCGATGTCAAGCACGCCGGCCAAAACCATCGGTTGGTTGCCGACGACACCGACCGCCTTGCCGTCGAGGCGCGAAAAACCGCAGACGATGCTTTTCGCCCAGTGCGGGAAGTATTCGAAGAACTCACCGTCATCCACGACCTCGCAAACAACTTTTTTCATGTCGTATGGCTGGTTGGCCGACTTTGGAAGAATCGAAAGCAGCGACTCGCACCGTCGGGTCGGGTCATCGGTCGGCGCAACGGTTGGTGCGTCAGCCATGTTGTTTTGCGGCAGGAAACTCAGCAGGTAGCGCACGTCCTTTAGGCAGGCTTTTTCGTCGGCGGAAACAAAAGTCGCCACGCCGCTCTTCGAGGCGTGGCTCATTGCACCACCGAGTTCTTCGAGCGTCACATCTTCGCCCGTCACCGTCTTCACGACATCCGGCCCGGTGATGAACATGTGGCTCGTCTCGCGAACCATGAAAATAAAATCTGTCATCGCCGGTGAATAGACGGCGCCACCCGCGCAGGGACCGAGCACGACGCTGATTTGCGGGATCACGCCCGAAGACTGCACGTTGCGATGGAAGATTCCGCCGTAACTGGCGAGCGACACGACGCCTTCTTGGATGCGCGCCCCCGCACCGTCGTTCAAACCGATCAACGGCGCACCGACTTTCAACGCGAGGTCCATCAATTTGTGGATCTTCTCGGCGAACACCTCACCGAGCGCGCCGCCGAACACCGTGAAGTCCTGGCTGAACACGAAAATCTTGCGACCTTCGATCGTTCCCCATCCGGTGATTACGCCGTCGGTATAGGGATGCTCTTCCAGACCCGCGGCGTGGGCCCGGTGGCGAGCCAACAGATCGAGTTCATGAAAACTTCCCTCGTCCAGAAGCGCGTCGATTCGTTCGCGCGCCAGCATCTTTCCTTTTTCATGTTGACGCTCGACGGACCGCGGCGAACCGGCTGAATATGCGGCCTTTTTGCGGGCGTTGAGGTCGGCGAGCTTGGCCTCCATCGAATTGCTGTTCACCACAACAACGATACTTCCCACCGCGCGGCGGTCTAATTTTTGCTAACCGCCAAGCGTCGTCGGGGTCGCAAGCGTCGTCGGTGTTTGCGTTTCGGGCGCCGCCGTCACGGCGAGCGTGGTCGCCAAAGGTGTCAAGTCGCCCGTGGTGGTCGTGCCCGATACTTCGATGTTCCAAATGCCGGGCGCATTGATGATGAATGATCCGTCGCCGGCGACAATCGCCGCACCCGGGCGCGACAACGGGACATTGATTTGAATTCCCGAGAAACCGATCGCCTGCGGAATCAGTTTGACGGCGAAATTGTTGATGCGTCGCGGTTGAATCAACTCGATTCGCATCGCGTTCGTGCCGGTGACGCCCGGTGTCAACGAGATCACGACATGAAAGCGATCGTTCTTCAATTCTTCTCTGAACGCATAGGTCGCGCTCGTCGTCCGCACGACCGCCTTCGCTTTGGGCGGCGATGTCGACACAAGCCACGAGGTGAAAATCAAGGCCACGAGGGCGAAGGTGAGTTCGACCGAGACGGCGCGTCGAAGTCGCCACGCCATTCGGCCGGTGAGTTTGTCGCCTTCGTACAATCGATCCGTCACGAACTGCTTGAGCACCAAAGTTATGAAGATCATCACCGAAACGAGGATGATCTTGAACACCGCGAGTCGTCCGTGCCCGCTCGTAAAAATCGACGAGCCGTCCAGAAGATAGATCTGCAGCGCACCGGTGAACGCGGTGACGCCGAAGGCATAAACCGCGTATTGCGAGAATGCGCGCACGGCGGCGGTCAGATCCGAAGTGCCCGGACCGATCAACACCACGCGCGACAACAGCATGAGACCACCGATCCAATAGGCCATCGAGATCGCATGAATCGCTCCGAGCACGTAGGCAAAGATCGCCACATCTTGACCCAGACGAGACAAACCCAGCGTCGCGATCATCAACACGACTATCCCCATGGCGATCAACTGCGAGGCCGGGTCGTTGATGCGGCTCGGGAACAATGCGACCCAACCGGCCGCGCAAACCAGCACAAACCGAAAGAAGAGAACCGTGCCACTGCCCGTGTCGAACGTGCTGAACCAACTGAACGGGTTGAGCGAGGCGACGAAGCCTTGCGACTCTTGGCGCATCGTCGAAAGCACGAGCACGAAGAACACCGTCACGACACACGAGATCCAGGCGAGACGCATGTATCTGATCGTCACCCCGTAGGTCGGCCCTTCGGGCCATGCCGTAAGCATCAGTGCAAGACCACCGAAAATCGCCGACATCAACAGATATTCGAAGATTCGCAACAAACCTAGAATTCCGCCGACTCGGGGACCAGATTTTTGTTGTTCGATCGTCTCGCCGATGATTGTCGGCGTGCCCGTCGCATCGCCGCCATCGACCGAGGTCGCCGCAGTCGCCCCGTCGTCGATCGGTTGAATTTCGACGGCCGAGGTGAAATTGAACGCCCCGATGCTTCGGTCGGGCAGAGCCCAACTGACGGTGCATAACCCCGCGGGCGGAATTTGCGTCAGCGCTGCCGAAACCGTCTTGAAGTCGGTGCCCAGTTGGGGAACACCCAAACCGACCAGGGTGCCGTTGCAGGCGAGTGAAAGTCCCATTGCGGCAACCACGTCGCTGTTGGCCAACGGGTCGCGGAAAACCAGTTGCAATTGCGTGGGCGGCACCGAGACGACCTGATTGGCGGCGGGGTTCGATGAACTTAGTTGGTTGGTGCCCGACGCCGTGGCGCCAGCCGACCCCACCAGGAGATTCGCGATTAGCGCCATATATACGAATCCGAGCAACCCGACCAGAGCCGAAAATCTGGTTGAACGCGCTATTTTCGAGATTGCCATGGGCGTATATAAAGATTAGTTAATTAAGGGACTAACTCGGGGTGAACCACCCCATAGGTAGGCTCGCTACGAAATGGCAACCCAATCTCTTTATCGCCGATATCGACCTCGTCGCTTCGACGAACTCAAGGGTCAAGATCATGTCGTGCGAGCGTTGCGCAACGCCGTAATCAACAATCGTGAAGGTCAGGCATATATGTTCTCGGGACCTCGGGGCACCGGCAAGACGAGCACCGCACGAATTTTGGCCAAGGTTCTCAACTGCGAAAAATTGAAAGAGGGCGAGCCGTGTGGCAAGTGCGGTTCGTGCGTCTCGATCGATGCGGGCTCGAGTTTCGACGTTCTCGAACTCGACGCCGCGAGCAACAACGGTGTCGACAACATGCGCGACCTGATCGAGCGCGCGGCGCTCGGCAATCCGGGTCGTCATCGGGTCTTTATTCTCGACGAAGTTCACATGCTCTCCAAACCGGCCGAGGCCGTGTTGCTCAAGACGCTCGAAGAGCCGCCAGATCATGTCGTGTTCGTCTTGGCGACGACCGATCCACAAAAGGTCAGCGAGACGATTCGCAGTCGAACCCAGCACCTGCAGTTCCGTCTCCTTCCGTTAAAAGAACTGAAAGAACACGTGCGTTGGATCGTGGCCGACGCCAAACTCGTGGTCAGCGAAGAGGCCATCGAGCGCGTGGTTCAGTTGGGCGCGGGTTCCGTGCGCGACACGCTGTCGGCGCTAGAACTCGTCGTCGCCTCGGGTGGCGATGTCGAACAACAGATTTCACTCGACGAATTCATCGAGTCGTTCATCGATCATGATCCTGGTCGTGTTTTGGCCGCGGTCAGTTCGGCCGTGCAATTTGGCGCCGATCCGCGCGCTTTGACCGAAGATATTGTTCGGCATTTGCGCGATGCTTTTTTGTCGCTGATGGCACCCGATCTGGTGCAGTTGCCCAAAGAACGCGCCGAAATCGTCGGCGATCAGGCTCGGCGAATGGGCGCCACGAGCGTCGTGCGGGCGATCGAAGTTTTGGGCGACGTTCTGATCGAGATTCGTCACGCGCCCGATGCGAGGCTGCTCGTCGAGGTCGCGTTGGTCAAATTGACCCGACAGAATTTGAGCACCGACGTGGCGGCGTTGATGACGCGAATCGAAAAACTCGAATCGGGTCTCACCGCGGTGCGCGATTCGACGGGGCCGATCACACGACCACCGCTTGTCGACCCGAGCACGGGTCGGGCCAAGCTGGGTGGGCGGGTCTCCACCGTTTTGCCGACAAGACTCGAAACAAAACCCGTCGTTGAAAAGACGAAAGCGCCAGCACCGAATCTCGAGGCAAAGACCGCGGCGATCAACGACGACGAGATCAAATCCCGATGGCCGGAAGTTGTCGCCGGGCAAAGACCGATCGTGCGGGCTCTTTACAGCGCCGTCTCGGTCGTCGGTTGCCAAGACGGCGTGCTCACTCTCGCCGCACCCAGCGAAGTGCACATCGCGAAGTCGAACGAACATCTGCAGATCTTGCTCGACTCGTTGAAACGGGTTTCCGGAAAACAAGTTTCGATAGTGTTCGTCGTCGCCGAATCGAAGCGCGGCAGATCAGTTGCTCGAGCCGCCCAGGTCGACGACGAAGGAGAACCCACCGAAGATATCTCCGAGACGGTCAGCACCACGAACTCGGCCGATTCGGCGCAATTCGACGAACTCGCCAAGGCGTTTCCCGGTTCGCAGATTATCGATGACAAAAAATAGGCACTGATCGTGGCGTCGGCCTACACCCAACCGATGCAGGCTCTGATCGACGCGCTTTCGCGTTTGCCGGGCATCGGCCCCAAATCGGCGCAGCGCATCGCTTTTCATCTGATCAAATGCGAAGAACGCGATGTCGAACAACTTTCGTCGGCGATCACAAAGGCCAAGACGATGGTCAAGTTCTGCCAACGCTGCTTCAATTTTTCCGAATCAGACCTCTGCCAATACTGCGGCGATGATCGCCGCGACGCGACGACCATCTGCGTCGTCGAAGAATCGCGCGATGTCATCGCCATCGAGAAGACGCGCGAATTTTCGGGTCAATATCATGTTCTGCTCGGCACGATCAACCCGTTAGACGGTGTCGGTCCCGAGCAACTCAAGATTCGCGAACTTCTGCAGCGCATCGAGCCCCAAGGCGTCAAAGAAGTCATCTTGTGCCTGAACCCGAACACCGAAGGCGATGTCACTTCGATGTATCTGGCCAGGGTTCTGCGACCCTTGGGCGTAAAAGTCACGCGAATCGCCAGCGGTCTGCCCGTGGGGGGCGACCTTGAATATGCCGACGAACTTACTCTGGGTCGGGCGCTCGAGGGTCGTCGCGAAGTAGTGGGCTGAAAACTATTCGACGCGCAAAACAAGCGCGTCGCCCTGACCGCCACCGCCGCAAAGCGCGGCCGCACCCAAGCCGCCACCGCGACGACGCAATTCATACAGCAGGGTTATTGCCAGACGGTTTCCGCTCATTCCGATCGGATGTCCCAACGCGATCGCCCCACCGTTGACGTTCACTATTTCATCGCTGATGCCGAGGTCGCGCATCGAGGCGATGCCCACGGCGGCAAAAGCCTCGTTGATCTCGAACAGGTCGACATCCGAAACCTTTTTGCCGGCTCGCTCCAAGGCCTTGAGAATGCTGCGACTCGGTTGATGCAACAATGACGCGTTGTCGGGCCCGGCGACCATGCCGTATGAAACGAATTCTCCGAGAGGTTTGACGCCGCGTTTTTCGGCGGCGCGCTTCGACATCATTATGACAGCCGAACCCGCATCGCTGATTTGGCTGGCGTTGCCCGCGGTCACCGTGCCGTTCTTGTCGAAAGCCGGTTTGAGCGAGGCCAGCGACTCCATTGTCGTCGACGCACGCACGCCCTCGTCGTCGCTCACCACGACGGGTTCACCTTTTCGCTGCGGAATCGTTACCGGCACGATCTCTTCGGCCAATCGGCCCGCGCTGATCGCGGCGGCGGCGCGCAAGTTGCTTTTCATCGCCAGATCATCTTGGTCGTCGCGACTGATCTCACCCGCCGAATATCTCTCGGTGCCAAGACCCATCAGGCACGCGTCGAACGCGCACCATAAACCGTCGCGTTGAATCGCGTCGAGCAACTGAACATCGCCGAATCGAAAGCCGCTGCGTGCACCCATCGCCAAATACGGGGCGTTGGTCATGCTCTCCATGCCCCCGGCAACGACGATGTCGGCGTCGCCCGTGGCGATCATCTGATCGGCGAGATAAATCGCATTCAAGCCCGAGAGGCAGACCTTGTTCACGCTCACGCTCGGCACGCTCATCGGAATGCCCGCTCTGGTGGCGGCCTGTCGCGACGGCACCTGACCCTGCCCGGCCGTCAAAACCTGACCCATGATCACATGGTCAACCTCGCGGGGTTCGACCCCCGCGCGTTGCAGGGCGGCGGAAATCGCGAACCCACCGAGCTCGGCGGCGCTGAACGAGGCCAGCGCGCCGCTCATTTTCCCGATTGGGGTTCGGGCACCCGAGACGATGAACGAGCCGGCCATTGGTTCTCCTTAAAGGTTTGCTCAACAGTATCGGTAATCTCAATGCATGCAAAAAATCCTCGAGGCGATACTCGAGCAGGCCGATTCAGCAACCTTCGCCAAACTCGAGATCCCCAAGACCTATCGCGCGGCGCACATACTCAAGTCTGAAGAATCCATTTTTGCCGGGGTTCCGTCAAAAGACAAAGATCCGCGCAAGTCGATTCACATCGGCGAGGTGCCCGTGCCCGAGTTGGCCGCCGACGAATGTTTGATCGCCGTCATGGCGAGCAGCATCAACTTCAACACCGTCTGGAGCGCAATTTTCGAACCCATCAGCACCTTCGGCGCGCTCGCCCGTCTCGGCAAAGAAAGCGCGTGGGCCAAGCGCCACGATCTCGAATATCACGTTTTGGGCAGCGACGCTTCGGGCGTCGTCTTGCGCAGCGGTGCCGCGGTCCGCTCGTGGAAGCCGGGTGACCAGATAACGGTTCACTGCAACCATCTAGACGACCAGGATCCTTCGGCGCACAACGACTCGATGCTCGCAACCAATCAACGCATCTGGGGATACGAGACGAACTTCGGCGGTCTGGCGGATCTCGCGGTGGTCAAGGCGAACCAATTGATGCCCAAACCCGGACACTTGTCATGGGAAGAAGCGGCGGTGAACGCGTTGTGCAACAGCACCAGTTATCGAATGTTGGTTTCGAAAAACGGCGCGGCGATGAAGCAGGGGGATGTGGTTTTGATCTGGGGGGCAACTGGCGGCATCGGCGCCTATGCCGTTCAATATGTCTTGAACGGCGGCGGAATTCCCGTCGGTGTGGTGAGTTCGCCGGAGAAAGCAAAAATTTTGCGCGCGATGGGTTGCGAGGCGATCATCGATCGCAGGACCGCGAACTACAAATTCTGGAACGATGACGACACCCAAAACGAGGCCGAGTGGCGGCGACTGGGCAAAGACATTCGGGCTCTCGTCGGCGAAGATCCGGACATCGTCTTCGAGCATCCGGGTCGGTCGACATTCGGTGCGTCGATATATGTGGTCAAGCGCGGGGGCACCGTCGTCAGTTGCGCGGCGACCAGCGGATTCATGATGGAGTTCGACAACCGACACTTTTGGATGCGCCTGAAGCGACTGATCGGCTCGCACTTCGCCAACTATCGCGAAGCCTTCGAGGCCAATCGTCTGATCAGCAAGGGCATGATTCATCCGGTGATGTCGCAGGTGTTTTCGCTCGAGCAAACGGGTGAAGCGGCGTATCAGGTTCATCAAAACCTGCACGAAGGCAAACTCGGCGTGTTGTGCCTCGCACCCAAAGAAGGCATGGGAGTCACCGACCCCGAATTGCGGGCGAAAATCGGCGAGCAAAAATTGACTATTTTCCGCCGAGCAAAATAGGGTCTGACCGTGTCGCCTGAATCGCCGATGTTGCTCACCGAAATCGACCATGTGGCGATCGCCGTCAAGGATCTCGAGGCCGCGATCGACTACTACAAGCGGGCTTTCGGGGCGACCGTGACCCATCGTGAAGTTGTCGACCAAGACGGTGTCGAAGAGGCGTTGTTGAAAGTCGCGCAGAGTTACGTGCAGTTGCTGACACCCACGCGCCCCGATTCGCCCGTGGCCAAGTCGCTCGAAAAGAGGGGCGAGGGTCTGCATCATGTCGGCTACCGGGTCGCCGATTGTGCGGCGGCACTCGAGTCGATGGTTGCGGCAGGCGCGACGCCGATCGACAAAACACCGCGCAAAGGTTCGCGAGGAACGACCGTGGCGTTCATTCATCCAAAGGGAAGTTTCGGCACCTTGATCGAATTGGTGCAAGAGTAAAAAACTTGGCGTCGGCGCTGGCACTGCTGTTCGGTGCTATCGGCGGGTTGATTCTTGCCCAGATCGCGCGTCGTTTGATCGAGAAAATCGACGCCGACTTGGAGAAACCGAACAAAGTCTTGTGGCTGGTGGGTTGCGTGGGCGGCTCGACGATGGCGCTCTTGATCTTGCGTCGGTTCGACACGATCGAATTGCGTGTTGGCTACGCGATGTTGTGCGCGGGTCTATTGATCCAGTCGATGATCGACTTTTACACCCATCGGCTTGTGCGCCAGATCACCCACGGCATCGCGATAGCGGGGGTGACAACTTTGGTTTTTGCCGCATGGCGCGACGACACGGCCGACAAATTGGTGGTCGCCGGCGTGTGCGCCGTGTCGGGTGCCGTTTTGGCGTCGACCGTCAACATGATTTCGCGAAATTCGCTCGGAGTCGGTGATCTTCGTTTGATGTTCGTGTTGGGTTGGTTCTCGGGCTACCTGGGCTACGACAGTGCCATCTTGACACTGTTCTCTTCTTCGTTCTTCGCCGCCGTCTTTGGTCTGATATTGGTCGCATTTCGTCGCGCGACATGGCGACACCAAATCGCTTTCGGCCCGTTTCTGATGCTGGGGGCCGTCGTCGCCATTTTTGCCGGCAAATATTTGCCGGCCCTATTCGTGGCGTAGGTTGGGTCGATGCAGGTACATCTGATCGACGGAACCTACGAGATGTATCGGCAACATTACGGCTCGGCGATTCGCGATCGCGAGCCGCCACCGTTCGCCGCAACCATCGGCGTGTTGTCGAGCACCCTGCAGTTGTTGATCGAAGGCGCGACCCACATCGGTGTCGCCACCGACCATGTCATCGAGAGCTTTCGCAACGATCTTTATGGCGGCTACAAAACCAGCGAAGGCATGGAGCCGGTGCTGCTCGAACAAATTCCGATTCTTGAAGACGCACTGCGCGCGATGGGCGTCACCGTGTGGGCGATGGAGAAATACGAAGCCGATGACGCCTTGGCTTCGGCGGTGGCTACGGCGTGCGAAGACCGTCGTGTGCATCAGGTTCGAATCCTGACCCCCGACAAAGATCTCGGTCAATGCGTCAGTGGTCGTCGGGTGGTGCAGGTCGATCGTCGCAACAATCTGGTCCTCGACGAGAAAGCGATCCGCGAGAAGTTCGGCATCGGGCCCGATTCGATCCCCGATTATTTGGCGTTGGTCGGTGACAGCGCCGACGGGTTTCCCGGGCTGCCGGGTTGGGGAGCCAAGAGCGCGTCGACCGTGCTGGCAAAGTATCTGTCCCTCGACGACATTCCGAAGTCACACGAACAGTGGCTGGTCGACGGGCTAAAAGTTCGTGGGGCCGAAAAACTGGCCGCCACTTTGCGCGAGAACAAGAAAGATGCCGAATTGTTCAGGACTCTGGCGACGCTCGTGCGAGATGTTCCGGTTGGCACGGTCGACAGTTGGAGATGGAAGTCAGAGACTTCGACATTTGATGCGATATCGAAAAAGTTCGGTGGGGCTTACTTGTCAGATCGACTTGCGCGGGCCAAGGCCGCGCGGGTTTCGCAATAACTCGAACAGCGCGAGCGGAATCGCCCAGAAGTTGGCGATCAACAACCCGATCGCCCGCAACACGCTGCCCTCGCGCAGAGACCGCCACGAATACAACAACCCGTAAAGACCGATAGTTCGCATTCCGCGCAGTCGATCGATCAGCCGCAATCCATCTAGTTTCTGCGCCCGCCGATACAAAACATATGCATCACGGGTTCGCGCCATGCCAAAGTGGGCGACATTTGTAAGCGAGCTGGGTGACTGACGAATGCTGGTCAAGAATTCGGGAATTGATCTGAATTCACCGAGCGAAGCCAAACCCAGCCACAACGCGAGGTCTTGCGAATATTGAAATGATTCGTCGTAGCCGCCGACTTCTCGGGTCAGTTCTGTTTTGAACATCATTGCCGAGTTCATGAACGGGCAATTGCTTGCTAGTCTTCTGACCAGATCCACGTTTGTCGTGGGTATGGCGACCTCGGTGAGAACTCGTCCAGTTCCGTCGATGTTTCGATACCAACTGGCGACCGCGACGACCTGCGGGTTGGCGCGCAAACAGTCGACCTGCAGCGCGAATCGTTGCGGCACAGAAATATCATCGGCATCCAAGATCGCCAGGTAATCGCCACGCGCCTTGCCGAGACCGATGTTCAGCGCCGGGGTTCGGCCATGGTTTCGATCTAGTTGGGTGATCTTGATGCGAGGGTCGGCGATCGCTCTGACGATTTCCATCGACCGATCGGTCGAGCAGTTGTCGATGAGCACGAGTTCCCAGTCTGTGAAAGTCTGGGCGATCACGCTGCGCACGCTCTCTTCGATCGTCGATGCGGCGTTGTAGCAGGTCATCAACACAGAAACTTTTGGTGCGGTGGTTTGTTCGTTGGTCAAAATGATCTCGGGTTGCGAGTGCTTGTCTCCGCCGACTGAAGTGACGGCCAGGCGACCTGCGGCACTCGAATGGATCCGATGAAGGCTGCTGCCTTCCGG
>Ga0194121_10006674_pt1 | contig 15376 bp, 10 predicted proteins | sample TA2MahCa50mmetaG_FD_148609 | JGI IMG/M metagenome (GOLD analysis project Ga0194121, IMG submission 148609) | Freshwater microbial communities from Lake Tanganyika, Tanzania - TA2015020 Mahale Deep Cast 50m | ecosystem: Environmental > Aquatic > Freshwater > Lake | place: Tanzania: Lake... | reverse complement strand
CGCCGTCGTGCCATCGGACCTTCTTGCCCTGTTTCGCGGAGCGTCCGTCGTAGCTGATGGGCACTTCCCGGATCACGTAGCCGGCACGGCAGAGCTTGGCGGTCACTTCGGGACAAAATTCGAAGCGCCGGCATCGCAGGTCCAGACGCAGCAGGACATCCCGGCGGAAGACTTTGAAGCCGGTCGCCTCGTCGGTGATACCGGCGCCGTACAGCACGTTCGCGAGGGACACGAGGAGTTTGTTCGCCAGCCAGTTCGACCAGCGCATGCCGCGGATCGTTCCGCGGAACCGCGAGCCGTACACGACGGCGGCGCCGTCGCGCATGAGCGGCTCGATCAGCGGGCGATACTCGGCGGGGCTGTACTCCAGGTCGGCATCCTGGATGAGGACGACCTCACCGGTCGCGAACCGAAGACCATGCCGGATCGCAGCGCCCTTGCCCTGGTTGCGTTCGAGCCGATAGACCTCGACGCGTTCCTCACGCGCGAGCCGCTCCAGGAGAGCGTGGCCGCCGTCCGTCGATCCATCGTCCACGACGATGATCTGCTTCGTCACGCCGGCCGGTACCTCTGCCCTGAGCACGCGGCCGACCACGTCGACGATGTGCTGCGACTCGTTGTACACGGGAAGGATGACAGAGAGCCGCGTCGTCACGACCGTCTCCCGCGCAGGGCGCTCAATCCGATGCCGGCCATCGCCGCGACGCCGGCGGCGGAAATCCAGCCGCCCACCGTCAGGGAGCGCGGCCGAAACCAGAACTGCACGACGTGCTCGCCTGCCGGCAGTGCGAGACCGCGGAACGCGTAGTTCGCACGATAGATGGGCGTCGCCGCACCGTCCACGGCGGCATGCCACCCGGGAAAGAAGACGTCGCTGAGGACGAGGAACCCCGGCGCCGACAGCCGCACACGCAGGTCGACGCTCTCCGCCGCGATGCGCGCCACGTCGACGCTCGCGGTGCCCGTGGCATCTCCCCCGCTCTGCGGCCCCGACCATCCTTCGAGGACGACCGTCGTGCGAGGATCGAAGTCGCTGGCGCGAACCAGCGCCCACGCGCGCTCGCGGCTCGGGGCCGAGACCCACTGGAAGACGACATAGGCGCGGCGGAGCGCCTGCGTGTTCTCGTAGATGCTCATCTCACCGTCGTAGACGTGGCGGAACTTCGGTCCGTCGAGCTTGCCGTCGACGGCCACGTACTTCACGGCCAGCAGGTCGACGAGCCGCGACTCGGGATCAGGATAGCGCGAGGTGTCGAACAGGTTCCGCATCGGCCGAGACCACGTCGAGACCAGGAGATCGGCGTAGCGGCGTACGTTGATTCCGTCCTCACCGCGCATGTCGCTGATCCCGTAGACCGCCGCCGTGTTCTCGAGCAGGACCTTATCGAGGCCGAGCACGCGCGACGCGCCTGCCTCGCGCTTCATGAACTCCAGGCTCGCCGTCGTCGGGAACACGCGCTCACGCTCCACCTTGGGGTTGTACCAGTACCCGAACAGCCAGAGGTCTGCGACGATCAGCGGGATGACCGCCGCCCTCGCGAGCGTCGCCGTCCTCGTTCTGCCGAGGACTCCACCGAGCCAGAGCGCCGTCAACACCAGGAAGACAGCGGTGATCGTCGGACTCAGGACCGCGCGCCGGATGCCGGCGGCGATCCACGGGAGCCGGGTCGTCCACTCGGCCAGCGACGCCTGCCGCTCCGCGCTGGGCGCGGCCTGATAAAGCGCGAACAAGCGTGCGCGCCCATGATCGAGCAACTCGTCCCAGCGCCGGTCCACCGTCATCACGGCGGCGAGGACCGTGACGCTGACCACGAGAGCAGCCACGATCAGCGCGGTCGAGAGCCGGCGTCGCGCGGTCGCCGACATGCGTTCGGCAGCCGCGTCGAGCCCGAACGCCGCGAGACACGCCAGTGCGAACGCCACGAGCAAGAGCAGCCGGTTGCTGCGGACGAGGCCGCCGCCGATCGCCAGCGTCACAGCCTGGGCGATCGGCGGCACGTCGAGCGCGACGAGCCAGCACACCACGCCAAGCCCGGCCAGGAAGCGGACGGTGCGGTCTCTCCAGTGGAACACGACCGCGAGCACGGCGAGTATCTGCACCGCCACTCCGACATAGCCGCCGCAGGCCTCACTGAAGTTCCTCACCCCCAGGACTGTGCCGAAGTCGTTGCGCGGTTGCACCGGCGTGCCGTAGAGATACGGAAATACCAGGAGTGGAACTTCCAGGAGTCGCGGCGCGCGAAAGATGCCCTGCCCCGTCTGCGCTGCGCGCTGCTCCACCACCGAGCTCTCGCCCAGGTACTCGGCGAGCGGAACGAGCTGCACCGCCGCGACGGCAGCGCCCAGGCCGAGCGCCGCCGCGAACGCCATCAGTACGCGCCCACGCCGCACCACCCGCGGCTCCGGCGAGCGTGGCACGACGAGCACGATGAGGTACGCCGTGGCGGCGGCCAACACGTGAAGTGAGATGTCGGGGCGCCCCCCGAAGAACTGGAGGGCGATGATACCGGCAACCCCCAGGACCTGCCATGGGCCGGGCGTGCGCCCGAGTGCGCGCGTCGCCAGCAGGAGCATTGGGAGCCAGATCGCGACGTTCGTCTGCGGATGGTTGAGCCACAGCACCAGGTATCCACACAGCATGAACGCGGATGCCCCGGCCGTCGACGCGACCGCCGACCTTTCGAGACTGCGCAGCAGCGCATACGTGCCCAGCCCCGCAAGCGACAGCTTCATCCACGCGATCCACCCGAACGACACGGCCACGGGAAGGACGTACGACAGCGCGTTCAACGGGAACAGCGCCGCGGACTGACCGTTGCCCAGCAGGGGCCGGCCGCCAGCCGCGAACGGGTTCCACAACGGCAGTCGCCCGGACCGAATCGCGTCGCGGACGAGGAGACGATCGGGATAGAATTCCTCGACCTGGTCGGCCAGCAGGCTGTTCTGTGGCTCCGCCGAGCCCGCCTGCCGCCATGGCGGATGCATCATCAATATGTCGGCTGGTACCAACACGCGTGTCCCGAGCAGCACCGGCCACAGGAAGACGCCGGCCAGCACGACGAGAACCACGGGGCCGGCCCACGCGCGGCACCGCGTGCCTACTTCCACCCGAACCGTGCGCACACCGTAGCCTTGCCCTCGATGGCGCCACTAGCCGCCCCGCGCCCCGTCATCGTCTCATCACACCTCATCGGCATCGCAGCGACCGCCGTGCTCGTCCGCGTGATCCTGCTGGCCACGCGCTCAGCTCCGGACCTCGTTCGTCTCGAGCCGTGGACCGTGGCCGAGGCGCTCGCGAGCGGGCGCGGGTTCGTGTTCGAGCAGTACGGGGCCGAATACCTCGCGTGGAAAGAGCCGCTGTACATCGCCCTCGTCGCGGCGCTCCAGTGGCTGGCGGGCCCGACGACCACGCCGGTCGTCGGTTCGCAGATCGCGTTCGGTGCCGCCACGGCGGTCGCCGTGGCGCTGCTCGCGCGCCGGTTCCTCGCTTCGCCGGGCGGGGTGACGGTGGCCGGGCTGCTGACCGCCGTCAATCCGTTCCTCGCGTACTACGACACGCATTTCGTCCATCCGCTCAGCTTCGACAGCCTGCTGTTCGTCACGACGAGCGCGTCGGTCATCGCGGCGGTCCGTGCGACGTCGCCGCTCCGTGCGGGCGCTCTCACGGGCCTCGTGACCGCGGTCGGCCTCTGGCAGCGCGCAACCCTTCTGCTCGCCGCGGGCGCGATGTGGGTGGTCGGCGTCGTGACCGCCCCCGCCGGGGAGCGCGGGCGCGGTGTCCGGACGGCCGCCGTCTGGCTCGTAGTGTGCGCGCTGCTCATCTCGCCGTGGCTGATCCGTAATTACCGTCTGTTCGACCGCGTGCTCTTCACCACCGACTTCGCCCACATCGTCTGGCTCGGCAACAACCCGTGGTCGAACGGCACCTACAGCGACGCTGGGGGGACACGAGTCTTCTTCCGGGCGGATCCCAGCTTCCGCCGGACCATCGAGGGCGCGCCGGAACTCGTCCAGTACGAGCGCTTCCTCGCCGAGGCACGGCGCTTCATCGTCGAGGAGCCGGCGTCGTACGCGCGGCTGACGCTCAGCCGGCTCCATGCCTTTGTCTGGTTCTCGCCGAATGCGGGCGTCACCTACACGGCGTCCGAGCAGCATCTCTACACGATCTTCTTCGCGCTGCTCCTCGCCTTCGGCGTCACCGGGCTCATGCTCACGTGGAAGGACGGCACCGGCGAGCGCCGCCGGGACGTGCTGCTTCTCGTCGCCTCCGTCGCGGGAATCGCGATCGTCCACGCGCTCACGGCCATCAATCTCAAGCATCGCGTTCCGCTGGAGCTGGTTCTCTCCATCTTCGCCGCCGATCCCGCGAGCCGCGTCCTGGGGTGGGCAGCGGCGCGCAGGCCGAGAGGCCGCGGCGCGCTCAGGCAGCGCGGATGAGGCCGGAAGAACTCAGGACGCCCAGGTCTTCCAGGGCGCTTTGCAGCTCTGCCACAACCCGTCGAGAAGCCGGACATCGCGCATCGTGTCCATGCACTGCCAGAAGCCCGTGTGACGATAGGCGCCGAGCTGATCGTCGGACGCGAGGCGCTCGAGCGGATCGCGCTCGAAGATCGTCTCGTCGCCTTTGATGTAGTCGAGCACGCCGGGCTCGAGCACGAAAAAGCCTCCGCTGATCCAGCCCTCGCCGATCTGCGGTTTCTCGACGAACTCCACGACGCGGTCGTCGGCCAGCCGCAATCCGCCGAATCGCGCGGGCGGGCGCACGGCGGTCACGGTGCCCAGGCGACCCTGTCGGCGATGGAAGCGGACGAGGTCGGCGATGTCGAGATCGCTGACGCCGTCGCCATACGTGCACATGAACGTCTCGTCGCCGAGCAGCGGCGCCAGGCGCTTCAATCGCCCGCCGGTCTCGGTGGCGACGCCGGTGTCGACCAGATGCACCGTCCAGTCCTCCTCGGCCGTGCGGTCGACGCTCACGTGCCCGCTGGCGAGCGACACCGAGAGCTTCGAGGAGTGCAGGCGATAGTAGTCCAGGAAATACCGCTTGATCACCTCGCTCTTGTAGCCGAGCGCGAGGACGAACTCGGTGAAGCCGAACGTCGCGTAGCCGCGCATGATGTGCCAGAGGATCGGGCGGCCGCCGATCTCCACCATCGGCTTCGGCCGCACCTCGGTTTCCTCTCGCAGGCGCGTGCCCAGGCCTCCACAGAAAATCACGACTTTCATACGGTGAGCCAGCCTCCCGGTCGTCGATGGAACGACACGCATGATGCGGCGGTATCAGACGGACGATGCGCGTCCCGCACCGGCTCCGGACGCCTCCTCACTGTCTCGCGAGCGCCTCGCCCGTCAAGCTGGGTAACCCTGCCTGCGCCCGCTGCGCGAGATGCCGACCGTGGTCGTGGACCCGCCGCAGGTACTCGACGACAAATGCGCCAAGGAGCGCAGCGATCAGCCCGGTCACCGCGCCCGTCATGACGATGAACCGGACGTTGGGCTTGGAGGGCCCGCCGGGCGGAAGCGCCGGATCGAGCATTTCCACGCGCGGGGCGATCTGGGCGGCGGCGCTGTACTTGAGTTGCTCGAGCCCCTGCAGAGCCGCCGCGTAGAACGCCTGCTGGATCTGAAGGTTCCTGACGAGCTTCATGAACGCGAACTGCACGGGCGTCGCCTTCGCGGCGGCCACGAAGAACTCCTTCCGCGAGCCCCGTGCCCCCGGGCTTTCCGGGGGAAGGTCCATCGCGCTGCCGAAGAGATTCTTCGAGTAGAGCTTCTTCGTCTCGGCGATCTGCTTGTCGAGCTCTCGCATCGTGGGATGGTTGTCGGTGTAGCGCATACGGAGAAGCTCACGCTGCATCTCGAGCCCCTGGACCGAGGACCGGAGACTGGCGCCGGTGTCGCCCCTCCCACCTCCCGTGCCACTCGCGTCGGCCATGCCGAGGACCCGGTGCTCCGCCTGGAACTTGAGCACCGCCGCCTCCTCGGCCTCGACCTCCTTGGCCGCCTGCTCGAGCTGAGCCCGGTAAAACTTCTCTTGATATTTGATCGCCGCCTCCGCCTGCTGGCGGAGCCGTTGCTCCAGGTGCGCAAAGTAGTAGTTGGCGACGTCGGCGGCGAGCTTCGGGTCCGTCGCATCCACGCTCAAGGAGACGACGGTCTGTTCCTTGGGGTTCATTCGCACGGCCAGGATCATCGATCCGACGTTCGGTCCCCACGTCTTCGCAAACTCGCCCGTGACCTCTTCTTGCATGGTCCTGCTGGTGAGAACGGCGTGGAACGTGTCGCGGGTCGGTGTCAAGTTCGGCGTCGAGATACTAATCCCGCCGGGGAGACTGAACATTCCCCCCACGCCTCCCTCACGTCCGCCAGTCATGCCGCCGAGGATCGATCCAAGCCCCGACGAAAAGCCCTGCGCGGATTCCTTCGGCGGCAGGGTCGTGGCCGTCGCGGTATAGACCTTGGGCTGCATGCGCGCCCATCCGAAGGCCGCCACCGCCGACAAGACCGTCAAGGCAACGACCATGAGCCGGGCGCGCCACACGACGCGCCAGTACTCGAGGATCATCATGGGAGCCGATGTCTCCATTCCAGGTCCCTCCGATATCCCGTGGCCGCTAGATCTTGCGGCCTCGGTCCTCCCACGAAAGCCGCAAGGAGATCCAGCACGAGATCGCGATCAGCTTCACGTCCAGCCAAGGGTTCTGCCGCCGGACATACAGACAGTCGTACCGGAACTTCTGCGCGCGAGGCACGTCGCGCGGCGCGAAGATCTGCGCGATGCCCGTCAGTCCCGGCCGGACCGCGCACCGCAGGTCGAACCCGGGGATTGCCTCGTCCGGCGTGTGATCCCGCTCGTTGACCTGCCGCTCGTTCATCGGGAGGGCGCGCGGGCCGACCCAGCTCATGTCGCCCCTCCAGATGTTGAGGAGCTGCGGCAGCTCGTCGAGACTGCTCGAGCGGAGGAGCGCGCCGACGCGCGTGAACCGGGAGTCCGAGGCGGTGGCCTGGGCAGCGCCGAACCGCGCGTCGGCATCGACGACCATCGACCGGAACTTGTACGCCTTGAAGGGCTGCTTGTTCCGTCCCCAGCGCCGCTGCGAGAAGAACACCGGTCCGCCGTCCTCGAGCTTGATGGCGGCGGCGATCAGGAGCCAGAGCGGCGTCGACACGATCAATGCGACGGTCGCGAGCACGGCGTCGAGGGTGCGCTTCAGCGGATACTCCTGGACAGTGGGCACGGGCCGACCGGGCTGGTCCATCACGCGCAGCATGGATGAGGGCCGCGCGAGATTCATCCTCTCTGACGGTTGCGTGGGAATTCGGAGCATCACTGGCCTTTCGTCATCGCCGGTCTTGGACGCGCGGCCGGTAGTACTCGACGATCTCGGCGAGGAGCTTGGGAAGATCGACCGCCGGCTCGTAGCCGACGAGCCGGCGAATCTTCGACAGGTCCGGGATCCGCCTGCGCATGTCCTCGAACCCCTCCTCGTACGCCTGATCGTAGGGAATGAATTCGATCGGCGAGTCGCTTCGCGCGATCGCCTTGATCAGGTGGGCGAGGTCGAGGATCGTGATTTCGTGCTCCGACCCGATGTTGAACACCTCGCCGACAGCGCCGGGATGGTTGGCGAGATCGACGAGCGCGCGGACACAGTCACCGACCCACGTGAAGCACCGCGACTGCTTGCCGTCGCCGAACACCGTGATCGGCTGGCCCGCCAGCGCCTGCTTGACGAAGTTCGGGACGACCATGCCGTACCGCCCGGTCTGGCGCGGCCCGACGGTGTTGAACAAGCGAACGATCACGACCGGCACGCGACGCTCGCGGTAATAGGCGAGCGCCAGGAACTCGTCGATGGCCTTCGAACACGCGTAGCTCCATCGGCTTTTGGAGGTCGCGCCGAGGATGAGGTCCCCCCCTTCATTGAACGGCAGGCTGTTCGACTTGCCGTACACCTCGCTCGTGGAGGCGATGAGGACCTTCTTGCTCTTCTTGGCGGCCAGCTCCAGCACCATCTCGGTGCCCTTGATGTTCGTCTCGATCGTGCGCACCGGGCTCTCGATGATGAGACGGACGCCGACCGCCGCGGCCAGGTGATAGACGACGTCAGCCTGGTCCACGAGCTCCGCCATGAGGGTGCGGTTCTGGATCGTCTCGATGACGTAAGAGAAGCCCGGCTGGTCCTTGAGGTGCCCGATGTTCTCGATGCTCCCCGTGGAGAGGTCGTCGATGACCATGACCTCCTCTCCTCGCCCGAGCAACTGCTCGGCCAGGTGGGAGCCAACGAACCCCGCGCCGCCCGTGACCAGCGATCTCATAGTCCTCCCTCACGCTCGTGCAGTACTGCGCCATACAGCGTTTCGATGTTGCGAAGCAGTCGTTGCCGGGAGTGGCGGTCGAGAACCGTGGTCCGCCCCGTCGCGCCCATGGCGGCGCGAACGTCCGCGCGGTCCACGAGATGTCGCAGCGCCCGCGCCAGCGTGGGCGCGTCGCCGGGCGGCACGAGGATACCATTCGCGAAGCAGTCGAGCCCGTCGTGGGTCGCCGCCGGCGCCGCCATCAGATCGGCGACGCCGCCGACGTTCGTCGCGACGACAGGCCGGCGGGCCGCCATCGCCTCGATGAGCGCGACGGGCGTCCCTTCGTTCCTCGAGGTCAGGCAGACGATGTCGATGTCAGCGTAGATTCGCGCCGGCTCTCGCAGCCAGCCGGTGAAGAAGACGCTGTGCTGGAGATCCAGCGCGCGGACCTGCGCCTCGAGCTCGGCCCGGAGCTCTCCATCACCGACCACCAACACGGCAACCTTGCGGTCGAGGAGCCGCAACGCCGCGAACAGCAGCCCATGGTTTTTCACCGGTGTGAGTCGACCCACGATACCGATGGTGACCACGTCGGCCGGCACCCCGAACGTCCGCCTGAGGCTGCCCACGTGGTCGTCGAGCGCTTCGACCCAGCCGAAGTCGAGGCCGAGGGGAACCACGACCACCTTCGCTTCGGAGCACACCCGGTAGCGGTGGACGAGATCATCCTTGACAGCCTCGCTCACGGCGATGATCCGATGCGTCATCCGAGCCAGGACCCGCTCCACAAACACGAGGAGTTTAGACCAGAACGGCGCGAAATAGCCATGAAAGATGTGCCCATGGAACGTGTGGACCATCTTGAGTCGGCGGCGGCCAGCGAACGGCGCGAGCACGTTGTAGAACAGCCCCGCGAGCCGTCCAAGCACCCCGGCCTTCGCTGTGTGCGTGTGCACGATGTCGGGCCCCTCGCGCCAGATGAAGCGCCACAAACGCCACAGCGCCTTCAGGTCGCTCGCGAACGCCGGGTCCCGACCGAGCGCCGGAATGACGACCGGACGCACGGCCATCCGCGCCGCGCAGTACGCCATATCCCCCTCGCCCGCGCCGACCGCTCCGGTGACGAGCCGCGAGCGGAAGCGTCCACCGTCGAGCCCGTCGGTCAGGAGAATCGTGTGGATTGCGGGACCACCGGTATTCAGCCGCGCGATGACGCGGACGATCTTCACGGGACGACCGAGGTCGGTCATGGCCGCGTACGCACCGGCATGGCGGCGGTCGGGCCGACCCTGGCGCTCGCGGGTACGCGCTCCACCGCTCGCATGCGCTCGCGGGGAATCGTCATCAGCATGAAGAAGAACGGAAGGACCATGGCGCGGTGCCGCACGACGACGCCGAAATTCGACTCCGGCGCGAGTCCGGCGGTGACCGTCAGCAGCACCATCACGCAGTAGGTCACGAACGGATCTCGCAGGGTGAGACGCAGCGCACGCAGGAGCGACGGCAACCGCCAGAGCGTGATGACGAGCAGCGTCGTCCCCTCCAGGCTCGCCGCGAGCGCGAGGATGTTGTGCGCCTCGAAGACGAGGGGCCGGAACATGAACGCGAACATGCCTTGAGGCAGAAACTTGAGGTAGCCGACGACGCCCGGCTGGATGTTGTGATGGATACTCGAGCCCGACGCGTTCGGGTCGGTCGACAGGCCCGCCCCCTTGTGCACGGCGAGGTTGAGCATGCCCTCCGTGAGCGGCGTGTCGGCCGAGAATGCCTGCTCGTACTTGCGGATCGGCTCCGCGACGACGGCGACGGCCACCACGATGACCATCGCGCACGCGGCCCAAACGACGGGCCGCAGGACGGCGGCCGGTCCGCTCACCATGTGGCGTCGCACGGTCATGAGGAGCACCGCGCTCGCGGCCACCACGATCGCCAGGCCGACCGGCGGGCGGATCGTGGCGACGAGCGCCAGGCTCGCGAAGAAGCCAAGGAGATAGCGTGGACGCGGCGTGGCCAGCATGCGCGCGCCGGCGTACGTCGACATCCCGAGGAAGAGCATCGTCCACGAATCCTTGCCGAGCAGGCTCGTCCAGAACGCGAGCGAGGGGAAGAAGAACATCATGAGCGCGACACGCCGGATCTCGGGCGTCCCGGGAAACGCCGCCTGGAACGCCCGAACGAAGAGGTAGCTGCCCATGAACCCGACGATGCCCGACATGATGAACAGCCCCGTGAGCCCCGGCCCGAACACGAAGGTCGCGACCGCGAGAAACCGCGTCACCACCGCCGCGCCGCCCTGGGACGGGTCGAGGTACGGGATCTCGAAGAACTCGAAATTGCCGCGCAGCAGTTTGACTACAAGATCGACGCCCCAGTAGTGGTACGCCGCGAAGTCCTGCTGTCCCCCGTAGACCAGATACCCGATCACAATGTGCACGAAGACGATCGGCACCCGGATGAGGAGGCCGGCGATAACGACGACGCGCCACCACGGCTCGCCCCCGAAGTGCATCGTGCTGCGATGGGAGAGAACCGCCGCGATGGCCAGGCTCCAGAAGAGACCGAGCGCGAACCCGAGAAGCCCCTCCTCGAGTGTCGCCGCCAGGTACCCCATGGCGACGGCGCCGAGCGCGAGCCCGAGCCCGTGGACGAGCGCGCGCGGTACGCGGTTACTCACGGCATCGCGCGCCGTCGATGAAGCGCCGGAACCACAGCTCGAGGATCAGCAGGCACCACAGGTTCGGATGCCACTCCCCGCGTCCCCGGACGTGATCGTCCAGCAGCGTCCGAATCGCGTCTTGCCGGAAGAGGTCGCGCTCGAGCGCGCGGCGGCTCAGCAGCGTGTCGTAGGCCATGTCGCGGAGTTCGTGCCGGAACCACCGATCGATGGGGACGCCGAATCCCATCTTCGGGCGCTCGAGGATCGCCCGCGGTAAGAGCGGCGTGACCGCGCGTCGGAGGATGTGCTTGGTCGTCAGGCCCTTGAGCTTGAGCGCGGGGGGAATCGACGCGGCGAATTCCATGAAGGTGTGGTCGACCATCGGGGAACGCGCCTCCAGCGAATGCGCCATGCTGGCGATGTCGACCTTGACGAGCAGGTCATCGGGCAGATAGGTCGCCACGTCGACACCGAGGGTCGCATCCACGACGTTGCCGGCGTCGACGGCATCGTAGGCGCGGACGAGAAGCTCGATCGAGTCGACGTGGGCCGTCGCCTCGCGAAACGCCGGCGTGTAGAGCGTCGCTTTCGAGGCGTTCGGGAACACGGTCACCCACCGCCCGTACCGGCGCCGCGGCTCCTCGCCGATGGCCGTGAAGAAGCGCTTCACCCGCCGGTACGGACTCCGCACATGGCCACGCTCGGGAAGGACCGCGACGGCCCGCTCGACGGAGCGCCGCATCAGCCGGGGCAGACGGTCGTAGTGCCAGGCCGCCCAGTTGGCGGCGTAGCGGAGATAGCCCGCAAAGTTCTCGTCGCCGGCGTCGCCGTTCAGCGCGACCTTGACGTGCTGGGCCGTCATCTTGGCCAGGTAATACGTGGGGATCGCCGAGGAGTCCGCGTAGGGCTCGTTGTAGTGCCAGACGAGGTCCGGCAGCACCTCGACGGCATCGGGCTTCACCACGAACTCGTGGTGATCGGTGCCGTAGCGCTCGGCCACCAGCCGCGCGTACGGCAGCTCGTTGTAGCGCTCCTCTTCGAAACCGATCGAGAACGTCTTGACCGGCCGAGAAGAGAGCCGGCTCATGAGCGCGACGACGGTGCTCGAGTCGATGCCCCCGCTCAGGAAGGCGCCGACCGGAACGTCGCTGCTGATCATCCGCAGGCGCACGCACTCCTCGAGACGGGAGAGGAGCTCATCGGAGACCTCGGCCTCGGACCCGGTCGTCTTCGGCCCATAGCGGAGCTCCCAGTAGCGCTCCACGCGGACGGTCCCGTCCGCGACCAGGAGCCAGTGCGCCGGCGGCAGCTTGCGAATGCCGCGGAACGCCGACCACGGGTTCGGGACGTAGCCGTAGCTGAGGTAGTGATGAATCGCCTCGAGGTCAGGCGTCACCGGAACCGTCGGGTCCTGGAGGATGCCCCTCGGCTCCGAGGCGAAGACGAACTTCTCGTCGTCGCGATAGTAGTAGAGCGGCTTCTTCCCGAGACGGTCCCGCGCCACGAAGAGTGTCCGGCGGCGCCCGTCCCAGATGGCGAGCGCGAACATCCCGCGCAGACGCCGCAGACAGTCGAGGCCGAAGCGCTCGTAGAGCGCGAGGATCACCTCCGTGTCCGACCGGGAGCGGAACACGACGCCCGAGTCTTCCAGCTCGCGCCGCAGCTCGAGGAAGTTGTAGATCTCGCCGTTGTAGGTGATCCAGTGGTCGCCGCTCGCGCTCGCCATCGGCTGGTGGCCACTCGGGCTCAGGTCGATGATGCTGAGCCGACGATGGGCGAGGCCGACCGGCCCGTCCACGTGCGTTCCGGCGTCGTCGGGGCCGCGATGCGCGAGCACCTCGTTCATCCGTCGGAGTAGCGCGGGATCGACGGTCCGTGTCGGGTCGAAGTAGACCACGCCGGCGATGCCGCACATCAGCGAAACCCTCCGTCGTGACCCATCAGACGCGCCCCGCCCACCAGTAGACGACGATCCCGACGTATTCGTGGACGAGACCGCCGAGTTGCTCGAGCGTGGGCGCGGTCCCCTGCGCGTAGAACTGGGTCGCGGGGACCGGAGTCGAGATCACCTCGACATCGGGCGCGACCTTGCGCCAGGTCAGCAGCGCGCGACGCATGTGGTACGGAGAGCTCACGAGCAGGATGCGGCGCCACCCTTCGCGCGCCAGGAGACGGTTGACGAACCACACGTTCTCGTAGGTGCTCGAGGCCTCTTTCTCGAGGAGGATCGCCGAGTCGGGAACCCCGTGGGCGATCGCCAGCTCGCGCATGACCTCCGTCTCGCGGAAGGCGAAGGAGTAGCCGGAGGAGAAGATCACGCGCGCGGCGAGCCCTTGCTGGTAGAGGTCCACGGCCTGCTTCACGCGCTCCTGATACCCACCGCCCGCCTTGCCGGACTCGCCGACCCCGCCCGCGAACACCACGATGGCATCCGCAGGCCGCGGCGTGTCGACGATGACGAGAGGCTCGGCCGCGAGCCACATGGCGGGCGTGTGGAACACGAGCACGTAGAGGGCGAGGACGGCGAGCGTGGCGGAGGTGATCCGCCGCCTCGCCGCACGGTAGAGCCGCCGCAGCGAGTCCTCCCATCGATCACCCGCAGCCCTCCGCGCGCGCACGCGTTCCTCGATCAGCGCGGACATCCGCGCGATGCGTGTCGACCAGGCATTCTCCCGCGCCGTCTCGATCCGGCGCTCCACGTCGGCCGGTGCGCTCTTCTCGATCGCCTGCCGGATCGCTTCGGCAAAGGCCTGTGCGGTGGCGCCGATCCCGACCACCTCGCCGTGCTCGGCGTTGAAGTGGCGGATCTCCGGCAGATCGGTGGCGACGACGGAAAGGCCCATGGCGAGATATTCGTTGAGCTTGGTCGGGTACACGTTAACCGTGTAGTCGCTCAGACGGTACGGAATAATGCCGACGTCGAACCCCTTGATATAGCGTGGCACGTCGCCGTGCGAGCGAGCGCCGAGCAGGTGGATGTTGGGGCAGCGACCCAGCACGCTCGTGTCCGTCTGAAGCGGGCCGACGAGCACGAAGCTGACGTCCGGCAGGCGCCCGGCCACGTCCGCGAGCAGGGGCTGATCCAGCCACTGATGGATGCCGCCGACGTAGCCGGCCACCGGGCGCGTCAGCGTGGCCATCTCGGGTGGCGTTTCGGTGGAGGCGCGGCGGATCCCCTGGAACATCTCGAAGTCCACCCCGAACGGGAAGAGATGGACGCGATCCGTGAACTGCCGCGCGCGCTCCCGGAGCCGCCGGGAGGTGACGAACACGAGGTCGGCCTCTCGGAACAGCTGCGCTTCGCTACGACTGACCCGCCGCGCCGCCGGCGAGCTCGAGGCGAGATCGTCGATGCAGTAGTAGACGATCAGCTCGGGCTCGAGGTCGCGGATCACGTCACGCGCGAGCGGAGTCGGCAGGAACGTCCACACCAGCGGGCGGCCAAAGCCCGTCGCCTTCATCCATCGTCGAAGGGCCCGGAGCACGAGCGAGCGGTTGATGCGCAGCGCCACGCGGGAATACGGGAACGGCAGAATGATCGGCGAGTAGACGAACAGGTTCTCCCGCTCCTTGCGGAAGCCCTTGACGCCGCGCCACCAGTTCCGGATCCGATGGGTGACCCGCGGCAGGTCGCGCAGCCGCGGTGGCCGCACACCGGTGTTCTCGATGAAGAGGACCCGGTGCCCCTCGCGCGCGAGGCTCGCCATGATCTCCTGATGCCCTTGCCAGATGAAGTCCCAGTCGATGGACGAAATGCACACGATGTCGTGCCGGGCCAGCGGAGCGTTCACGGTATAGTCACCGCCGATGACGGCACGATCGACGACGTGGCCGCGCGCGCGATGAACGCGGTCGACGTGGCGAAGTGGGTGATGCGGCTGCGCGAGCAACGGCCGCCGTCTCCCGAGCGGATGATCGCCGACCTCGCGGAGGTCTTCGACCACCCGTTGTTCGTGACGGGCTCCGACGCCGAACGGCAGGCCATCATGTGGAAGTCATCGCTCGCGAAATTCGAGCGCGAGGTGGCCGAGCCGTGGGACCACTACTTCGGCATCGACCTCGCCCCGGTGTTGCGGGGCACACGAGCGCTCGATCTCGGCTGCTTCACTGGCGGCCGCAGTGTGGCATGGGCCGAGCGCTACGGCTGCACGGAGCTCGTCGGGATCGACGTCGCTGCGCACTTCGCCGCCGCCGCCCGGCAATTCGCGAGCGTCCGCGGCACCGCCGCGCGATTCGTCGTCGCCCGGAGCGAGGCGCTGCCCTTCCCCGACGAGAGCTTCGACGCGGTGCTGTCGTCCGACGTCTTCGAGCACGTGCAGGACGTCGAGCAGGCGCTCCGGGAGTGTCATCGCGTGCTGCGCAACGGCGGCCGGATGTTCGTGGTCTTCCCCGGCTTCTATCATCCGCTGGAGCACCACC